>Ga0209471_1000471_pt1 | contig 27152 bp, 22 predicted proteins | sample GraSoiAngelo_128_FD_185885 | JGI IMG/M metagenome (GOLD analysis project Ga0209471, IMG submission 185885) | Grasslands soil microbial communities from the Angelo Coastal Reserve, California, USA - 14_0927_12_20cm (SPAdes) (version 2) | ecosystem: Environmental > Terrestrial > Soil > Grasslands ... | reverse complement strand
TCAGTCCCGCCGGCCGTCCGCAAGCCACCGCCACCGCCGCTGCCGCCAGCACGAAAGGCGCGAGCCGCAGCGCCGAGCGAAGCCGGCCCAGCTCGTAAGCGCGTCGCGCGCGCCGCTCGAGAACGAGATCATTCATCGGTCCTCCAGAGAAGCCGGAAGCGCGCGAGGGCGCGCTGCAGCCGCTTGCGATAGGTGGCGCCCTGCGCAGCGCGGCGGCCGGTGGCGAGCGAAAGGATCGTCTCCGCGTCGGTGGGGCTGAGCATCCCCATCACCGCCTCTGCGGACGCGCGCAGGAGATGCGCCCTCTCGGGATCGTTGCCGGGCCGATCGGGGACGCCCGACTGCTCCCTGCGGCGCTGCCGCCGCTTGCGCAGCGTGCGGCACTCCCAGGCGGTGATGCCGAGCGCCCAGGCGAACGCGTCGCGCGCGCCGTCGAATTCGCTGGCGCGCGAGAAGACCTTGAGCAGCGCGGTCTGCGCCGCGTCCTCGCCGTCGGCGCCGGCGAATCGGACGGCGAACGCGCGAAGCCGCGGCCAGAGCATGGCGAACACCGGCCCGAAGGCGGTCCGGTCTCCGTCTCTCAGCTGCTGCATCAGGCGCCTCAGCTCCGCGCGCTCGCCGGCCTCCACCCGCCCGCTACCTCTTCATCAGAGGACAGGGGTACGGGCAGTCTTCCCCGCAGGGCGCATCGCTGTGCAGGCCCTTCGTCGCTGCCCAGCCCAGAGCCGGGACGGCGAGCGCGAGGGCGGCGATCAACGCCTTCCACTTGAGCTTCATCTGACCCTCCTTTCACATCTTCTAGGCGCGAGAGCCGGCGCGCGTGACAGCTTGTGGTAGAGAGCGCCGCCATGCGCAAAGAATTCCTCGTTCTCGCCCTCGCCGCTTGCCAATCGACGCCGCAGGCCCGGCCCGTAGAGCCTCCCGCCGCCGCTCAGCAGCCGCCCGTGCCGGCGTCGATCGCAGCGCAAGTGAAGGCCGAGCCGCCCTCCGTCGACGAATCATCGATCGACAGGTCGATCGATCCCTGCACCGACTTCTACACCTACGCCTGCGGCAACTGGCTGAAGAAGACCCCCATCCCCGAGGACCGGGCGCTGTGGAGCCGCAGCTTCCTCGAGATCCTCCAGCGCAACGAAGCGCTCTTGCACGACATCCTCGAGAAGGACGCGCGCGGCGAGGTCGACCCGACCGATCCCTTCGCGCAGAAGGCCGGCGACTTCTACGCCACCTGCATGGACGAGGCGAAAGCCGAGACCGCTTCGCTGCTCACGCTGCGCGAACAGCTGAAGGAGATCGACAGCGCGCGCGACCGCAAGGCGCTCGCTTCCGCCGTGGCCCACCTGCATGCGCGCGGCGCACGCCCGTTCTTCGATTTCGGCTCCGAGCAGGACTTCAAGGACGCAACTCGAGTGATCGGCGGCGCCGACCAGAGCGGCCTGGGGCTGCCCGACCGCGACTACTACCTCAAGGACGATGCGCGGATGAAGTCCTTGCGCGAGCTGTACCTCGACCACGTCGGCAAGATGCTCGCGCTGATCGGCGACGAGAAGGCGGAGCAGGAAGCGAAGACCGTGATGGAGATCGAGACCGGACTCGCCAAGTCCTCGCTCGATCGCGTCTCGCGCCGCGATCCCAACAAGATCTATCACCGGATCGATCGCATCGGCCTGAGCAAGACCGCGCCGCATTTTCTCTGGGACGTCTATCTCACCGAGCTGGGCGCGCCCGAGGTGCAGGCCATCAACGTGGCGGTGCCCGAGTTCTTCTCCGGCCTCGATGCGCTGCTCGCCCAGCGAAAGCCGGCCGAGGTCCGCACCTATTTGCGCTGGCATGCCGTGCGCGCCGCCGCGGCTTCGCTGGGAGAGAAGTTCGTCGAGGAGCAGTTCCGCCTCACCAAAGCGCTGCAGGGGACCAAAGCCATCCTGCCGCGCTGGAAGCGCTGCGTGGCGTTCACCGATCGCGCTCTCGGCGAGGCGGTCGGCCGCACTTTCGTCGCGGCGACGCTGGGGGACGAAGGCAAGCGGATGGCGAAGGAGATGATCGAGGGCATCGAGGGCGCCTTCTCGCGCAACTTGCGGAACGTCTCGTGGATGGACCCGCAGGCGCGGCAGGCGTCGGAAGAGAAGCTGCACAAGATCAACAACAAGGTGGGCTATCCGGAGAAATGGCGCGACTACTCGACGCTGCGGATCGGCCGCGAGTCGCTGCTCGCCAATGTCTTTGCCGCGGCGGAGTTCGAGACGCGGCGCGACCTGAACAAGATCGGCAAGCCGGTCGACCGCAACGAATTCGGCATGACGCCGGCCACCGTCAACGCCTACTACAACCCGACGATGAACGAGATGGTCTTTCCGGCGGGCATCATGCAGACGCCTTTTTTCAAGACCGACTCGCCCCTGCCCGCGAACTACGGCGGCCTGGGGATGGTGATGGGCCACGAGCTGACCCACGGCTTCGACGACCAGGGGCGGCAGTTCGACGCCGACGGCAACCTGCGCGAGTGGTGGACGCCGGAGGTGAGCAAGGCCTTCACCGAGCGCGCCGAGTGCGTGGCGCGGCAGTACGACGGCTACGTCGCCGTCGAGGACGTGCACCTCAACGGCCACCTCACCCTGGGCGAGAACATCGCCGACATCGGCGGGCTCAAGCTGGCGCTCTCGGCCTTGCGCGCGCGGAGGGGCAAAGACGACCCGGCGGAGGATCGGCTTCTCTTCACCGCCTTCGCGCAGGTGTGGTGCACCAATTATCGGCCCGAGGCGGCGCGGCTGCAGGCGCTGACGAATCCGCATTCGACCGGTCAGTGGCGGGTGAACGGGCCGGTCTCGGACAATCCCGATTTCGCGGCGGCGTTCTCCTGCAAGCCGGGGAGCCCGATGGCGCCGGCGAATCGCTGCGTGGTCTGGTAACGGTCATTCGATCTCGATGGGTCGCTTGACGTCCTTGCCGCGCTCGTCGCCGAAGACGCGCAGGACCATGTCGCCGCCGCACTGAGGGCAGCGGACCTCGCGCAGCTCCAGGTGCGACTCGGACATCGCGGCATTGTAACTTGCTCCGAGCGTTCCCGAGGCGATACGAAAGGGGCATGGACAACCCCGCCACGCTGGCATTGCTGCTCGAAAACCTGGTCCCCGTCCTCGGCGTGCTGGCGTGCGGAGCCATCCCTATCGGCATCGTCTGGATCCTGAAGAGCCACAAATTGCGCATGCGTGAGCTGGACATCGAGGAGAAGGCCCTGCTCTCCCGCGGCAGCGAGACGCGCCTCGCCGCGCGCGAGCAGAGGATGGGCATGCTCGAGTCGGCCATCTCCGGCGCCGCGCTGCCTGCATCGAGGGCCGCGCTCCTCGAAGGTCCCGCCACGAGCGGCCCCGAGGTCGCCCGCCTCAACGAACGCACCCGCTGAAATTTCCCAGCGCGCCGGTCTCTTCCTGCTACATTCCGCGCCGGGTAGCGCGTCCGGATCTGGTGACCGGCCCGGTCTTCAAAACCGGTGGCGGGCGCTGAGAGGCGTCCTCGGTGGGTTCGATTCCCATGCGCTACCGCCACCAACCTCGCGAAATTACTACTGCTGGGTGCTTCCCAGGCGGCGGAACGTAGGTCGTTTCACCGGAGCTGAAGTCAGCAAGCGCAATTCGCGCGACGAGTTGGTAGTCCGTGATGGCGCTGTTGCTGCTGCCCATTTCGTGGTTCGATTGTAGGACCAACACTGTTCCATCGTTTCCGGCGTAGCAGATTGCGTCTGCGCCGGCTGCGGCATCACCGCCGTTGAAGCGACGATCGGCACGACCGAGAATTCGCATCGCGGCGGTGAGCGTAGTGCGCTCCAGAGTAATCCCCAAGACCGCCATATGGGGCTTCAGACGATCCGCTTTGCTCCCGTCACGTGTGGCAGCTTGAAGCGCGACCATCATCGCCAGAATGACGAGGGCCTGGCGACGACTCGTCCGACGTCAAGGCGCTCGTCACGCTGCACCGGTCATGCGAGCACCAGCACGGCAGGTCGCGCTCCGCCATGCCGAGCGGCTGCTGTGTGCGACGCAGGGAGTGAGCAGTCTTGCTTCACGAGGAACCGGCGCCATGCGCATCTCGATTCCGTCGCTTGCGGCTGCCGCATTGATCGTTGCTGGTTGTGGAGGCGCGCCCACCGGTGCAGGGGCCGGTTCTGGTGGAGCAAGCGATGGCGGCGGGGGCGGGAGCGGCAATTCGGACGCCGGCAGCGGATCGGGAGGACCGGCGACGCACATGCTGAGCGTCGAGATCTCCGGAACGGGCGGCGCGAGCGGGAGCATGCAGTCGACGCCTGCCGGTATCGCTTGCCGCCCGTCGTGCAGCGCAAGCTTCGCCGACGGGACCGACGTGGTGCTCACCGCAACGGCTGCTTCCGGTTCCATGTTCAAGGCGTGGAAGGGCACGACCTGCTCGGGATCGACGACGACCTGCACGGTCCATCTCACCGGCGACGCGCAGGTCACCGCCGAGTTCCAGCCGACCACGACGCAGGACGAGTGCGCCGGCCTCGCTCCCGGCGATCCAGGCGAGCCGGTCCGGCTGCAGGCAACGGATTTCGGTAATTCCTGCGACATCGCCACGAGCGATGGTTCGGGCAACGTGGCCGCAACCATCACCGACATCTTCGCGCAGCCGCCGAGGGACATCACGATTGTGCGGCTCTTCGACGGTTCAGGCGTCTCTCTCGGTCGTTTCGGGTACGGCTCGGGTCCGCTCTTCGAGCAACTCGCCGGCTTCGTCGGCACGTCCCGTCCGTTCCACTCGAGCAATTCCGACGTGTTCGCGATCGATGCGCACGGAAACGGGATCGGCAGGGACAGTCCAGGTGCCTTCCTGGGACCTGCGGCCGAAGATCCGATGGGCGGCATGGTCGTCGCGGACTCCTCTGCGCAGGGCAATCACCTCGCTGCCTACGATGGCCGCGCGCACCTGCGCTGGAGAGTCGCGCTCGCGAGCGTTGGAGGGCGGATCACCCTCGGCGTGGATCGTCTCGGCAACACCCTCGTGGTGACGGCCCAGGACGCAGCTCCCAACTTCCACGGACAGTGGGTGGATCACGACGGTCATGCCCTTCCCCCATTCACCGCGATGGCTGATTTCGGGACCGATCCCTTCAATGCGAACCTGATCCTCGCTCCGAGAGTCGGAGACGGCCTGTTCCTGGAAGAGACGTACCCGCGGAACGGCTGGCTCCTGCAGTTCGACAGCCTCGCCGCGGCGGCGCTGCCTCCGCCGTCGTGGCTGAGCTCCCGGCCGGCGGGGGCCGTTCACATGGCACGCGGAGGCCACGCCTATGCCTTCTTCGAGCTGCCGGGGTATCGGAGTGCTTCGCCGTGCGCCCAGCGGATCGAGATCGTCGCTCCGTCGGGCAGGAGCTGCGGAACTGCCGTGTTTCCCATCGCAAGCGCGAGCTGCACCACGGGGACGATCAACGTCGGCTACGATGGCACCGTGATCCAGGCATTGCCGCTCGAGATGCAACGGCACAACGACGATGGCACCCTGACGTGCACGTGGCGGTCGTGGCCGGGATTCCTGCACTGACGATTCTGGCACCGACCACACCGGGTTGGCCGGCTCGCTTCCACGACCGCGCGACGACCGCTCCCGCGCGGACCCGTTTCCGTCGATCCCGGCAGGAGCCCGGCGGGAGGATCGGGAGGCGCGCCCTCGTCGTCGAGCAAGGCCCTGGGCGCGCCGTCACGTGCACCCCGAGGAGCCCACCGAACGTCGATCCCCGCAAGGCTCGATCTCACGAGTGTTAGTGAGCCTTCCGCGGGCGTCTCCAAACTGTCTCCAGGAATAGTGGCTACGAAAAAGCACACAGCGAACGGGGCGGCGCACATGGCCACCTGCAGTTTTTCGCGCAGGCGGTGATGGTCATTGATCCATACGGCGGCCCGCGGGGATCTTTCTTTGCCTCGTCCTCGACCCCGGCCGGAGCGGCGTCCCACGCATTTGCGGCTTCCAGGCCGCGCAGAGTGCGCTGCGGCACAGCTTCCAAGCTGGCTGACGCTCTCTCGCCAGGCAGCCGTGCAGCGGCTTGCCGTGATGTCCACATTCAACTCATGGAGACGGGGGGCATGGCCGACGAGCCTCGCCGGCTCTCCGATTTCCTGCGCACCCACCGAGAACGGATCCTCTCCGATTGGGTCGACGCGGTGCGGGTGCTCGAGCCGGCCAAGGATCTCGACCAACTGGTGCTGCTCGATTCCCTGCCGCAATTCCTTGACGAACTGGCCGACTTTCTCGATGACGTTCGTGCCGGCCATCCGGCGAAAGAGCCCGTCAATCCTCACACCATCCACGCCCTCGATCGACTGGAAGTCGGCTATGACCTGACCGAGGTGGTCGAGGAGTACGCCATCCTCCGCAGGTGCATCGTCGAGTTGGTCCACGACGAGGGCGCGCCGGCCATGCGCTCGGCGCAGCTGGCGCGGCTGCATGCGGGGATCGACAGCGCCATCGTCACCAGCACCGCGCGGTACCACCAGGCGAGCGAGCGGACGCTGCGCGCGCTGGAGCGCATCTCTTCGACCGCGCTCACACATGGCGAGGCCGAGGCCATGCTGCCCGAGTTGCTCAAGGTCCTGCTCGAGACCTGCGCCTCGGTCGACGCGGCGTCGCTGCTACTGCTCGAAGGCGAGGTCCTGCGCGTCCATGCCGCAGTGGGCCTCGGTCTGGAGCAGAGCGTCGGGGAGAGCGTCCCGGTGGGGCACTCGCTTGCCGGCCAGGTGGCGCAGACACGCGCCCCGATCGCGATCCGCGACGCCGCCAGCGATCCGATGGTCACCCGCGAATCGATCCGGCAAGCAGGGCTGCGCGGTTATTACGGCGTGCCGATGATGCTCGGCGAAGAGCTGGTCGGGGTGGCCACCATCGGCTCGCGGCACGCGGCCGAATTCTCCGAGGAGGACCGCCTCCTCTTCCGCACCATGTCGGGGCGCGCCGCGGCGCTGATCGCGAAAGCCCGGCTCAACGCCGAGCTGGCGCGGCGAAACGCCGAGCTGTCGGCGGCGCTCGACTACCGCGACCGGATGCTGGGCATCCTCAGCCACGATCTGAAGAACCCCCTCGGCGTCATCCTCGCCTCCTCGCACATGCTGGAGAAAGCCGCGCTCGACGACGCGCAGAAACGCTCGCTCGGGCGCGTCACCTCGGCCGCCGGCCGCATCGACCGGATGATCAAGGACCTCCTCGACTACACGCGCGCCCGGATGGATCGCGCGCTGCCGATCGCGCGCCGCGAGGTCGACCTGCACGAGGTCTGCAAGCAGGCGATGGACGAGCTACGGCTCCTGAACCCCCGCCGCGTCACCCGGCTCGACTGCGAGGGGCCGATGAGCGGACGCTTCGATCCCGATCGGGTCGCGCAGGTGATGGGCAACCTGGTCAACAACGCGCTTCGCTACGGCGATCCGGACGCGGCCATCGACGTCTCGCTGCGGCGGACGAGCAAAGGAATCCTGCTCGAGGTGCACAACCAGGGGACGCCGATTCCGCCCGAGCTGCAGCCGCATCTCTTCGAGGCCTTCCGGCGCGGCCCGGACGCGGGTGGGAACGGGCTCGGCCTCGGGCTCTACATCGTCAAGCAGATCGTCGATGCTCACGGCGGATCGATCGCAGTCCGTTCCACTCAGGCGGAGGGCACGACCTTCTCGGTGCTCTGGCCGGCGAGCTGATCGATCGGCTGCATGTATTCGCCGGTGCGCAGCCGTCGCGAGGTCGTCTCAACTGTCTCCAAAACTGGGGCGGATTCGAGGGTGCTCGCGAGGACAAGCCGCCGCGCTTCACGACCCAGGTCATCAATGACTTCACCTTCCACGTGTCGGAAGGGCGCATCACGATGGAGAGCCCAGGCAACCCCACCGCTTTCGACATCACCGAGGAGCCGGACGGCTGTCTCCGCGGCAACGTGAACATGGCAGGGAATCTAGTGGAGATCTGCCGGCTGCCAGCGGCCAACGGCGACCGCCCGGTCTCTCGCGCTGGAAGAGCGCCACGAGCACGCTGGTTTTCACGGTGCAGCTCAACCCCGATCAGAGCCGCATTCTCGTTGACGCGGGTCCGTCGCACGGTGAATTCCAGCTCGGCGATGGCGCCGTCGCGCAAGAGCTGCGATCTACAGATACGCTGGCTTATCCGCGTGGGCTTGACCTCGATCTGAGTCGACTGACCTCCGCTCGAAATCATTCCCGCCGGAATGACTCTGCACCCGCTGGGTCTTGCAGGGCGGAACCCAAACCAAGGAGAAGCGGATGTCGATGAAGACCGCGGCGGTGATGTGCTTGTCGATGCTCTGCGGCTGTGCGGGCCTGCCCCGAGAATCTCAGGAGCCGACAGTCGAGCGGCTCGACGAGCACGGCGTGGAGGTGCGGGTGCTCCTGGTCGAGGCGGGCAGCACGCTGCGCTTCTTGAACGCCGATGCGCGCCCTCATCAGATCTACTCCAACGACTGCGGCGAGCTGTCGTCCACCCTCCTGAATCCGGGGGACTCGTACAGCACACGGCTTGGCGCCGGTCCCAAGACCTGCCACTTCCAGGACCTGCTGGCGCCGCTCTCCTCGGGCTACTCCGGTACGCTGAAAGTCCACAACCCGGTCGAGGTGCGCGGGGGATTGGCAGAATTCCGGTTGGGTGATGGCTAGCCGGAATGCAGCGGCGCGGAATAAAGTCGCCGGCGCTCCGGTCGCATCGGTTGGATCAGGACACTCGGAGGAGCGTTGCCGGGCCAGGTCGCGTCGTTCGAGCAGCTCGTGCTGCCGCACATGCGGGCGGGCTACAACCTGGCGCGCTGGCTCTTGCGCAACGATCACGACGCGGAGGACGTCATGCAGGAGGCCATGGTGCGCGCATTCCGTTTCTTCGACGGATTCAGGGGCGACAACCCACGCGCGTGGCTGCTCACCGTGGTCCGCAACAGCGCGTACACTTTCTTGCAGCAAAATCGCGCGCGCGAGCTGGGCACCGAATTCGACGAGGAAGTGCACGGCGAGCCTGCGTCGGCGGACCGCACCGAGGAAACGCCGGAGGTGCTGCTGCTCCGCTCCGCCCAGCAGCGCTCTCTCAACGAGGCGGTCGAAGCGCTGCCGGTCGAGTTCCGCGAGGTGTTCGTGCTCCGTGAGATGGAAGGCCTCTCGTACAAGGAAATCGCCGACCTGGCCCGGATTCCCATCGGGACGGTGATGTCGCGGCTGTCGCGCGCACGGCGGCAGCTCCAGGCGGCGGTCGGGCGGCGCGAGCGGGGCGGGAGCGCGTCATGATCTGCGCCGAAACCCGACGGCTGATCGATGCCTACGTCGACAACGAGCTGGATCTGCGCGGTGCGCTCGAGGTCGAAGAGCACATTGCCCGTTGCCCCGCTTGCGGCGCCGAGGAGCGCGCCCTGCGCGAGCTGCAGGCATCCGCCCGCGCGAATCTCACCCGGTATTCGATGTCGCCGGAGCTCGAGGCACGGCTGCGTGCCCTCTTGCAGGTGGAGGAGCCGCCCGCCCCCGCCGCTTCCGGAAATTCGTCCACTGCGCGAGTGGCCCGCCGCGCGCTGCGCGCCTGGAAATGGGCGGCGCTCGCGCCGCTGGCGGCAGCCGCCGCGGTGCTGTTCGCGGTCGGGCCGGGCCTTTGGCCGAGGCGCTCCGAGGCGGTCGAGGACGCCGTGATCGCCGCGCACGTGCGCTCGCTGCTCGCCAATCACCTCACCGACGTCGCTTCGTCGGATCAGCACACGGTCAAACCCTGGTTCCAGGGCAAGCTCGACTACTCCGTCTCGGTGACGGATTGGGCGGCGGAAGGGTTTCCGCTGGTGGGCGGCCGCCTCGACTACGTCGAGGACACCCCCGCCGCCGCGCTCGTCTACAAGCGCGCCCAGCACGTCATCAACTTGTTCGTCTGGCCGAGCAAGGGCGAGAGAGCATCCAGCGACGAGCCGGTGCGGCGCCTCTGCCGCCGCGGCTACTGCGCTTATCGCTGGTCGAAGGAAGGGATGCGCTACTGGGCGGTGTCGGACGTGAACGATGCAGATCTGAAGACGTTCGTCGAGCTGGCGCGGCGCGAGCACTGAGCTGCGGGAATAGACGGCGCGTCGATCGAGTCATGGCCGGCGGAGGGAGCCGGAAATGAACGATCCCAAAGGACGTCGCGAATTCCTGCAGCTTCTCGGTCTCGGCGGAGTCGTCTTCGCCTCGGGCCTCGCCGGGGCCTGCTCCAAGATCCTGCGCAAGTCGGCAGGGCCGGAGGACGACTTCTTCTTCGTCCAGCTCTCCGACACGCACTGGGGCTTCAAAGGTCCGCCCAACCCCGAGGCGGCCAACACGCTCCGCCAGGCGGTGCAGGCGGTGAACGCGCTGCCGATCCAGCCCGACTTCGTCGTCTTCACCGGCGACCTCACCCACACCACCGACGACGATGCCGAGCGCCGCAAGCGCATGCGCGAGTTCAAGGCCATCGTCGCCGATCTCAAGACGCCGGTTCGACGCTACATGCCCGGCGAGCACGACGCCTCTCTCGATCAAGGCAAGGCCTTCGAGGAGCAATTCGGGGCGACGCGCTATTCGTTTGACCACAAAGGGATTCACTTCGCCGTGATCGACAACGTCTCCGATCCGCAGGCGGCCCTCGGCGACAAGCAGCTCGACTGGCTCCACGCCGACCTCAAACCGCTGCCGGCGGAGGCGCCCATCGTGGTGTTCACCCACCGGCCGCTCTTCGACCTGGCCCCGCAGTGGGACTGGGCCACCAAGGACGGGAGCAAGGCGATCGATCTGCTGCAGCAGTGGAAGAACGTGACCGTCTTCTACGGCCACATCCATCAGGAGCACCATTTCCGCACCGGCGCCATCGCGCATCACGCGGCCCGATCGCTCATCTTCCCTCTGCCGGCGCCGCTCTCGCAGCCCAAGCGCGCCCCGGTTCCATGGGATCCGATGCATCCGCGGCGGGGCCTCGGGTTCCGCGAGATCGGGGTCGACGAGTCGCGCCTGGTGCTGACTCTCAAGGAAGATTCGCTCGAGGGCGCGCCCACCGCGCAGCCTGCTGCGGCGATCGGCTCCTTCTGATGCGAGACGCTCTCTGGATGATGCTCGCGGTGACCCTCGCCGCCGCGGCCGCTCTGGCGCAGGACAAGGTAATCGCGGTCACGGCGGAGAGGTTCAAGTTCACGCCCGCAGTCATCGAGCTGAAGCTGGGAGAACCAGTCGTACTCGAGCTGACCACGCTCGATCGCAAGCACGGCTTCCAGATCCCCGATCTGAAGATCGACGAGAGCATCGAGCCGGGCAAGGTCACCCGGCTGCGCATCGTGCCGGACAAGGCGGGGACCTTCCCCTTCCACTGCGACGTCTTCTGCGGCAGCGGGCACGAGGAGATGGCAGGAGAGATCGTCGTCAAGCCGTGAAGGAGAAGTCCGTGCGCATTGCCATGGCCGTTCGAGATCTGACTGCACGCTGGTCGGCGATCGATCGCGACCAGCGCATCGCCGGCGCCTTGCTCGGCGGCGCCGCGCTCCTGCTCTGCGAGCTGCGCTTCGAACATCGCGAGGTGCTCGGCGAGACCTGGCGGTCCTGGATTCCGCTGGTCTACGCCGGCGTGACGCTGCTGGCTGGCCTGGTGGCGCTCCTCCGCTGGGAAAGAGGAGGACGCCGCATGCTCGCTGCGCTCTTCGGCGCCGGCATCGCCGTGGGTCTCCTCGGGTTCTGGTTCCACACCGGCGGTCATCTGCTGACCGGCCTGCGCGACGTGCTCGCGGCGTGGAGCGTCCCGCTCGGCCATGACGGCGGCATCAAGATCGGCAGCCGGCCTCCGGCGCTGGCCCCTCTGGCGTTCTGCGGACTGGGCACGCTGGGACTGCTCGTCTGTGTCCAGACTCGAGAGGAGAAGCGATGAAACCCACGAGGGGATGGGAATGTACGGCGCCGTGCAGGTGGAATGACGAGAGCCCGATTGCATCGGAGCTCGCCGGCCCAGCCCTCAAGGAGCACTCTGCGGATCGTCCCAGTCGAGCTGCTTCTCGAGCTTGAACGATCCCTGGCCGTTCCCGTCGCGGAACATGCCCTCCATCGTTTCGCCGCTCGAGGTGCCATCGAAGACGCCCATCTCCGGGATCTCGAAGTGGACCGAAGGTCCCAGCTGCACGTTGCTGAGAGCGATGGGCGTGAGCGCCCTGCCCCAGTAGAAGCCTTGGTAACCGCTCTCGCTTGCGGAGAAGCGGAAGTCGGCCGGGCTGCGAGCCTCTCCCTTCGCCAGCACGCCGTGCCACGGCCCTGCGAACGATCCCGCCGAGCTGCGCAGCGCCCCCGAGGGACCGGCGCATGCGGAGAGGACCAGCGTCGACAACGCAATCATCTTCTTCATCGAGATTCTCCTTGCGGCCGGAGTGGCCGCTCTCGACGAGGTCGATTGCGACTGCGCCTCGCTCATTCCCGAGGGAATAAACGAGCCGGAGCCGGACCTGCGTCCTCACCTGAAATTTGCCGGGCAGTTCGGCAGCGAGCATTCTCCGCTGACGGCGCTGGCGGCAGCGGCGAAGGCGGCGCAACCTGCGCGCTCGCGATTGCACCGGGGGTTCGATGGGCGACGACGACGAACAGCTTCCTGAGACCGACTGACGGTCTTGCGATCGAGCGGCGGGCGGGTAATAGAGTCTCCCCTTCCCGGAGGACTGCCCGGTGCTTCTCTTCGCCGCAATGCTTCTCTTGCCCCCTGACGTCGCCCAGCGCCTGGTAGGCGGCGCTCTCTCCGACGGGCTCGCTTACGCACGTCTGGCCGAATTGAGTGACACCATCGGCCCGCGACTCTCCGGTTCCGCCGGCGCGGAGGCGGCGGTCAAGTGGGCGCTGCAGCGGCTAAAGGACGACGGCCTCGCCGCTCACCTGGAGAAAGTGATGGTGCCCCACTGGGTCCGCGGCGAGGAGCGCGGCGAGATCCTCTCCCCCGCGGCGCATCCGCTCTTTCTCACCGCTCTCGGCGGCAGCGTCGGCACGCCGCAGGGCGGAATCAGCGGCGAAGTGATCGAGGCGCGCTCGCTGCCCGAGATCGCCGCGCTCGGCGAGCGGGCGCGCGGCAAGATCATCTTCCTCAACCACACCATGGGCCAGAAGGGCGGCTACGGCGATTTCGTCGGCCTGCGCACGCACGGGCCCGCCGAGGCCGGCAGGGTCGGCGCCTCTGCCGTGCTGCTCCGCTCGCTCGCGACCGGTTCGCTGCGCTCTCCGCACACCGGCGCGACGAACTACGAGGCCGCCGGGCCGAAGATTCCCGGGGCGGCCGTCTCCGTCGAGGATGCCGAGCTCATCCACCGCCTCTTGCAGCGCGGGCCGGTCAAGGTGCGGCTCACGCTCGGCTGCCATTCGCTGCCCGATGTCGAGTCGGCCAACGTCGTCGGGGAGGTTCGCGGGCGCGAGACGCCCGACGAGGTGGTGCTCCTCGGCGCGCACCTCGACTCCTGGGACCTGGCCACCGGCGCGACCGACGACGGCGCGGGCGTGGTCATCGTGATGGAGGCGGCGCGGCTCGTCGCGCGCGAGCATCCGCGCCGCACGGTGCGCGCCGTGCTCTACATGAACGAGGAGAACGGACTCGCGGGCGGCAAAGGGTACGCCGCCGCGCACCAGAGCGAGCTGGCCAGACACGTCGCAGCGCTCGAGGCGGACAGCGGTGCAGGCCGGCCCATCGGAGTCTCGGTGCAGGCGGGCGAAGGCGGCGCGGCGCAACTGCGGCCGTGGTTGGGCGCGCTCGAGTCGCTCGGCCTCGCGGAGGCTGCCGACGGCGATGCAGGCGGCGCAGACATCAGCCCGCTTGAACCCTTCTCGGTGCCGATGATCGCCGTCCAGCAGGACACGTCGCATTACTTCGAGACGCACCACAGCGCCGCCGACACGCTCGACAAGGTCCAGCCGGAGGCCCTCGCCAAGACAGCCGCGGCCGTCGCCGTCGTCGCCTACGCGCTCGCCGAGATGCCACAGCCCTTGCCGCGGCCCCCGCCCAAAGCGCCGCGCGAGAGCCGCGAGCCGCCCAAGCCTGCCGCACATTGAGGCCATGCCATGCAGACCCTGCGCAGCCATGTCGAGGACCGCTGGTTCGAAGGCAAGGAACCGTTCGCCACGCTGGTCAATCCCGCGACCGAAGAGCCGCTCGCGAGAACGTCGACGGCCGGGATCGATTTCGGCCGCGCTCTCGAGCACGCCCGCTCGCGAGGCGGGCCGGTCTTGCGCGAGATGACTTTCGCGCAGCGGGGCGAGCTGCTCCGCCGCTGGAGCAAGGCGCTGCACGCGCGGCGCGACGAGCTGATCGGGCTGGCGATCGCCAACGGCGGCAACACCCGCGGCGACGCCAAGTTCGACGTCGACGGCGCCATCGCGACGCTCGCGCACTACGCCGACCTGGGCGCGCAGCTCGGCTCGCTCAAGGCGCTGCGCGATGGCGAGCCGGTACAGCTCGGCCGGACGGCCCGCTATGCCGGCCTGCACCTCTGGGTGCCGCGCGACGGCGTCGCCGTGCACATCAATGCCTTCAACTTTCCTGCCTGGGGGACCGCGGAAAAGGCCGCCTCCGCGCTGCTCGCGGCGATGCCTGCCATCAGCAAGCCCGCGACCAGCACAGCGCTCGTCGCTTTCCGGCTCACCGAGATCGCCGTCGAGGAGAAGATCTTCCCCTCCGGCGCCCTCCAGTTCATCTGCGGGTCGCCGGGAGATCTGCTCGAGCGGCTCGGCCCACAGGACGTGGTCGCCTTCACCGGCTCGTCACAGACGGCGGCGAAGCTGCGCGAACAGCTCGCGCGCCGCGGAGCGCGGTTCAACGTCGAGGCCGATTCCTTGAACGGAGCGGTGCTGGGCCCCGACGTGCAGCCCGGCAGCGCCACCTGGGATCTCTTCGTGGCCGACGTCGTGCGCGACATGACTCAGAAGGCGGGTCAGAAGTGCACCGCGGTCCGCCGCATCTTCGCCGCAGCCGACCGGCTGGCGCAGGCGCAGGAAGCTCTCGTCGATCGCCTCGCGCAAGTGCGCGTCGGCGACCCCGCCCGCGCCGAAGTCGCGATGGGCCCGGTGAGCACGGCCGATCAGCTGCGCGACGTGCGCGCGGGCATCGACAAGCTCGCCTCCGAATCGCGCCGCGTCTTCGAGGGCAAGCCAGCCGGCGAGAGGGGCTACTTCGTCGGGCCGGTGCTGCTCTCCAACTCCGACCCGGCGAAGGCGCAGATCTTCCACCGCGACGAGGTCTTCGGGCCGGTGGCGACGCTGGCGCCGTTCGACGGTTCGCCCGTCGATCTGGTCCGGCGCGGAGGAGGCGGGCTGGTCTGTTCGGTCTACAGCGACGACCGCAACTTCCTTCGCCAGTGCGTGCTCGGCATCGCGCCTTATCACGGCCGCATCTATCTCGGCAGCGAGAAGGTCGCCGGCCAGACGCTCGGCCCCGGGACGGTGCTGCCGCAGCTGGTGCACGGCGGGCCGGGGCACGCCGGCGGCGGCGAGGAGCTGGGCGGGTTGCGCGGGCTGCAGCTCTACTCGCAGCGGGTCGCGCTGCAGGGCGACCGAGCGCTGCTCGACGCGATCGCGCCGGCGCTGGAAGAGCAGAAAGCGTGACTACTGGGTGGCGCGCCAGGACTTGAAGAGCTGATCGGTTTCCGCGGCGAAACTCTGGTGGCGCGGCCGCCAATCGAGATCGTTGCGCGCTTTCTCGCTCGAGAGACGCTGATCGAGCATCAGCGCTTCGTGATACGGGCTGCCGTCGGGCGTCGTCTCCTGAACCTTGCCCCCCTTGCCGGCGGCGCGGCTCGCCGCCTCGGCGATCTCGCGCTGGGTGAGCTGTGAAGGATCTGCGCCGTTGTAGATCGATCCTGCCGGAGCGCGCTCCACCAGGCGGACGTAGAGCTCGGCCAGATCGTCGACATGCACGAGCGGCCAGTGATTGCTGCCGTCGCCGACCGTCTGCGCAGCGCCGCTCTTGAGCGCGCTGGCGAAGAACATTGCGGGGATGCCGCCTCTACCGCCGTAGACGATGGCGGGCCGGACCACCGCGGCGCGGATGCCGTCCTTCGTCAGGCCGAGCGCGAGCTGCTCGTTCGGCGGCCGCCACGCGACCGCGCCCGGCGGCTTGAGCGGCGCACTTTCGTCGGCCACGCCCTCGGTCGCGCCGTACACCCAGCAGCCGCTGGTGTAGATGAATGTCGCGCCGACCTGGCCGCTGAGAAGATCGCGCGCGGCCTGGACGGTCTTGCGGTCCAGCTCGGCGGTGTCGTGCTGGTAATCCATCGCGGTGTGGACGAAGGCCTGCCGCCCGTACGCCGCGGCCGAGTAGCCGGCCGGACTCGCGAGGTCGCCGACCACCAGCTTGATGCCGGCTTCCTTGAGGGCCTTCCCTTTTTCCTCCGAGCGCACCAGCGCCAGCACGTCGTGGCCGGCCTTCTTCAGGCGCTGCGCCACGGCGCTGCCGATGTATCCGCTGCCGCCCGTCAGGAAGATCTTCATGCGTATCCCCCGGTGGGAGCGCTCTGTGTACGCTGAGCGGGGCGGCGAGCCAAGACCCAATCGACGCCCGCCTGCACGCACTGCCGGTGCGAGCGCCTGCGTAGTCGGCTGCGCACCGCCACCGGATCTACGCGGTGCGGCGTTCTGTTTGTTGCATGGGCATATTCATAAGTGACCGGATTGTTTCAGATTCGTGACCTGACGCGGCGCAGCGGGGTCCGGCCTCGTGTTTGCTACATGGCATACGGGGCGAACGCCAGGAGCCAGGCTTGGGCAACGTAGAACGACTTCCGGTTCCTCGCAGCGAGCGTGTCGCCGTGCTGCTCAACGCCAACGCGCGCGCCGTCTCCGAAGAGCTCAAGCGCGAGCTGGAAAACTTCGTCCCCGCCGAGGACCTCTTCTACTCGCGCTGCTTCGATGACGCGCGCTCCATCGCTCGCCAGGTGCTCGACCGCGGTTATGGCACGGTCCTCACCGGAGGCGGCGACGGAACTTTCGTCGGGTATGTGAACTGCCTCTTCGAGGAGGCGATGGCTCGCCCCAACCGCGAAGATGCGCGCGGCGCGTTCAAGCTCGCCCCGGTGCCGATGCACAGCATCCGCATGCCGCGGTTCGGGGTGCTCAAGCTCGGCACCGGCAATGCGGTCGCCGAATTCGTCGGAGCGAGCGACCGGGCCATCGGCGTGGTCGAGGACATCCTTCGCACCCGCTCCGGCGAAGTCTCCGGATCTCGCCGGCTGCACTTGCTCTCTTTCGAAGGCAAGCGCGCGCCCTTTGCCGGCCTCGGCATCGACGCTGCACTGCTCAACGACTACGTCAGGCTCAAGGACCGGGTGAAGGGCGGGAGCTTCGAATTCCTCGGCAACGGCGGACTGGGATATTTCTGCTCCGTCGCCGGCCGCACCATTCCCGCCTACCTGATGCGGCGAAGCGTTCCGCGCGTCGAAGTGATCAACCTCGGCGGCCCCGCGCAGCGGATCGGCCCCGACGGCAAGCCGGCCGGCCGCGACATCGACCGCGGTGAGATCATGTACCAAGGCCCCTGCAAGATCGCCGCGGCCGGCACGGTGCCTTACTACGGCTTCGGCTTCCACATCTTCCCTTGGGCGTTGCAGGCGCCGGGCAGGTTCCAGCTGCGGCTCACGGCCATCGGGGTGCCGAAGATTCTCGCCAACCTGCGGACTCTCTGGCGCGGCGGCCCACCGCCCCGCGGAGTTTTCGACTTCCAGTGCGACAAGGTGCTCATCCGCTTCGATCGCGAGATGCCGCTGCAGGTCGGCGGCGACGCCGAGGGCTACCGCCGTGAAGTGGTCCTCGAGATGGCCGAGCGGCCGCTCGAGCTGATCGACTTCCACTTGAAGAGTTAATTCTTCGGCAGCGAGTCCATGTAGCGGTCGATCCGCTCACGGAATGGATCGCTCGAATCGACGAACTGGATTCCCACGCCCGCTTCCTTCTTGCCGCCCGGCAGCACCTGGTGCACCACCACTCCCGCGCTGCTCACCGGAGGGCCGCCGTCGGGCAGCTGCAGCTCCACCTCGACTGCGCTGTTCACCGGCGGCGGTTCGTCGCTGCGAATGAAGATGCCGCCGCGGCTGAGGTTGATGGCGTGCTCCTCGCTGAACTCGCGCGCGGTGCGGAAGCGGACCTGGATGTGCACCGGCAGCCGCGCGAAGGTGCGCTCGGGCCGCCGCGCCTCGTCGCGCGCCGCGAGCAGATTCGAGATGCGCATGCGCGCCTGCGGATCGACGACGATGAAGTCGGCCCAGAAGCCGGCGTCGGCCGGGGCCTGCGCGCTGGATCGGGCGACACGGCCGATGGCCACTTCGGGCGCAGCGGTGTTGGGCAGATAGAGCGCCATCGAGACGCGCGCGCCGACGTTCGGCGGCGAGAGCGAACGGACGGCGATGCCCAGCGCGCTCAGCTCGCGCGAGGTGGTCTGGATGGCCACGCCATCGCAGACATACCTGACTGGGAAGACTAGAGCTGCGGACGCCATCGCCCCCTCTTTGGGCACACTGTCGATAATAATGATGGTTCAAACATCATGCCGGCCGGCCGCTTGTGTAGTTTTGCGGCCTTGCGAGAGGACGAGACTCGAGTCGCAGGCTTGAAGTCTGGCCAAAGGCCAGAAAACTGGCTCAGAGGACATTGGAGGCCAGCTCGGCCAGCGCGCTCCGCTCGCCCTTGGTGAGCGTGATGTGGCCCGCCAGGCGCTCGAGTTTGAACTTGTTGACGACGTGCACGAGGCCGTTGTTGGTCGAGTCCACGTAGGGATTATCGATTTGATAAGGATCGCCGGTCAGCACGATCTTGGTGTTGTCGCCCACCCTGGTGATGATCGTCTTCACTTCGTGGGGCGTGAGGTTCTGCGCTTCGTCGACGATGATGTACTGGTTGGGAATGCTGCGGCCGCGAATGTAGGTGAGCGGCTCGATGGCAACGAGGCCGAGGTCGATCAGCTCCTTGTAGCTGCGCCCGGCTTTCTTGTCGGCCCGCGAGAGCCCCATGAGGAACTCGACGTTGTCGTAGATGGGCTGCATCCAGGGGTTGAGCTTCTCCTCCACCGTGCCGGGGAGAAAGCCGATGTCCTTTCCCAGAGGAAACACCGGCCTCGAGACGAGCATCTTTTGATAAACCTGCTCCTCCATCGTCTTTTGCAAACCGGCAGCGATGGCGAGCAGCGTCTTTCCGGTGCCGGCCTTGCCGACCATGGTGACGAGCTTGACCTCGTCGTTGAGCAGGAGATCGAGGGCGAAGCTCTGCTCTTTGTTGCGCGGCCGCAGCCCCCAGGCGCCGTCCTTCAAGGCTTTCAACAGCGGGACGAAGCGGCCCTTGGCGGCGTTGAATTTCGATAATGCGGTGTGGGTAGGAGCCTCGCGATCTTTCAATAATGCAAATTCATTTGGATAGATGCCATTGGCGCCGTCGGGCAGGGGCAGCTCGCCGTGCGCGTAGAAGTCGTCGATGTCCGTCTTGCCGACCTCGACTTCGCGCACTCCCATGTAGACTTCGGGGTTCTCCAGCTTGTCCGTCTCGTAATCCTCGGTGAGCAGGCCGAGGGCATCGGCGCGGATGCGCAGGTTGATGTCCTTGGTGACGAAGACGCAGCGCAGATTGGACTCGCGCTCCTTCAAGTCCATCGCCAGGGCGAGGATGCGGTTGTCGGCCAGGTGCTGGTTGGTCAGCTCGCGGGGCAGCTCCTTCTGGGTGAAGAGCACGCGGAGCGCGCCGCCGTTGGGGAGACGGACGCCTTCGGTGAGCGAGCCGTTCTCGCGAAAGGAGTCGAGCGCGCGCGACACTTCGCGGGCGTTGCGGCCCAGCTCGGAGAGGTCGCGCTTGAACTTGTCGATCTCCTCGACGACGTAGATGGGGACGATGACGTTGTTGTCTTTGAACTGGAACAGGGCGCGGGGATCATGGAGCAGGACGTTGGTGTCGAGCACGTAGTTCTTGCGCAACCTGGGCTCCCGGCGAGGGATCGAGCGTACTTCGGCGAGGTCTCGGGTGGAAGCGAGATCTTTCATGCTGCCGCGCGGTTGCGAGCCGCCTCGACGCGGTTGCGGCCATTCTGCTTGGCGCGGTAGAGGGCCTTGTCGGCGGCCTCGAGCAGCCCCTCGGCGGAAGGCGCCGGAGTGGTGGCGATGCCGACGCTGACCGTCACCCGCAAGGCGCCGCTCTCGGTTGCGTGCTGCGCTTTCTCCACCGCCGCGCGGATGCGCTCGGCCATCGCCAGCGCGCCGCGCGCGTCCGTCTCGGGGAGGATGACCGCCATCTCCTCGCCGCCGTAGCGGGCGCAGAGATCGGTCTCGCGCGCCTCGCGCGCGGCCACGTGAGCGACCCCGCGGAGGACCGCATCGCCGGCCGGATGACCGTGGCTGTCGTTGACGCGCTTGAAGTGATCGATGTCGAGCAGCAAGAGCGAGAGCGGCTTGCGGTAGCGCTCCGCCTCGCGCACGCGCGCCTGCAGCTGTCCGTTGAATGTCCGCCGATTCAAGAGCCCGGTGAGTCCGTCGGTGGTTGCCAGTTTCTCTGCCTCCTCGTAGAGACGCGTTCGCACCAATGCTTCCGCCGCTTGCAGCGCCAGCATGGCCAGCTCCCGCTGCGCCGCCTCGGGGAGCGCCTCGGCGCTGCGGCTGCCGCACACCAGAGTGCCCACGGTGCTGTCGCCGGCGCGCAGCGGGAAGATCTTCAGCGCCGCCAGGCCGCGAACCACCGTGCCGTTGTCGAAGATGACCACGCGGTCCATCGCGCCCAGCGCGCGGCCGGGCAGCGGCGCTCCCAGCTTGACCACGTTGCTCACCAGGCCGGCGTTGTCGGCGAAAGCCAATTCGCGCAGCGCAGCCGCAGCGTCGCCGTCCACGGCTTGCACCCGATGGCGCAAGCGGCCCTGCTTCTCTTCCGCCAGCGTGAGAGCACAGAGGTCGAGCGCCGGGCACATCCGCCGCGCCTGGGCGACGGCGGTCTGCGCCGCCTGCGCCAGCGTGGTGGTGCGGTTCAGCTCCTCGAGCGCCTCGAAGAAGCGCGCCTTCTCCTCCTTCTCGCGGCGGACCGCGCCCAGGAGGCGCTCGGCCTCGATGGCGCGGGTCACTTCCGCCGCGAGCGCCGCGAGAACGCGCTCCTCGTCCTCCGCGAAAGGCTCGGCGCGATCGGCCACCAGCGCGCCGCGCCCGATGAGCGGCACGCCGCAGAAGGACGACACCGGCGCGCGGCCCTGGTAGTAGGCAAGCGAGTCGGCCGCATTCTCCACGCGCACCGCCTTGCCGGTGGCGAGCACGGCGCCGAGAACGCCCTCGCGCGGGGAAAGCGGGCCACGGAGGAGCCTGTCGCTCTGCGAGAGACATTCGCGCAGCCGCACGCTTTCGCCGTCCGGCGAGAGAAGGAACACCGCGACCGAGTGCGGATGCAGCGCTGCCTGCGCCACGGCGAGCGCGCCGCGCAGCACCTCCTCGACTTCGGCCACTGCGCCGAGCAGGCTGCGCGACTCGTCCACCTCGGCAGTCGTGACCAGGCGCAGCTCGCGGGCGCGCTCCTCCGCGTCGTCCAGGCGGCGGCGCACGGCGGCGCGTTCGGCGCGGCGGGCCGCGAGAAGGCGCGCTCCGAGCAGCGCGTGATAGAGCGCGGCGAAGAGCGCGACGAAGCTCGCGTGCGAGAGCAAGAGCGGCCAGTTTGTCGGCAGCGCGCCCGCCGCGAAAAAGGCGCCCGCCTCCAGGCCGACGAGCGCCCCGATGAGCGCCAGAGCGAGCGCGAGCGGCAGCAAAAGGACGTAGCCCGCCGCCACCAGATAGACGAGCGGATAGGCGAGGCCGCCGGTGATCTGCGCCAGGGCCAGCCCGCCGATGCCGCAGAGGAGCCCCGACTCGGCTGCCCGGTGGCGCGGCATCGCCGCCGGCAGCGAGAGCGCCCAGCGCAAGATCGCGCCGATGCTCGCCACCGCCAGGAGCGCCCAGGCCAGAAGCGATCGATGGGCGAACGCGCCGGAGATGAGGAGAATGACCAGCGCCGCCAGAGCCGCGGGCATCGCCGCTTCTTTCGCCCGCCGCGTTCCCGTCATTCGAATTTGAAGAGCACTTCGTCCTGCTTGACGAAGCCGAGCTGCTCGCGCGCCGTCCGCTGCAAGACGGCGGTGTTCAAGGGCGGCGACAAGTCCTTCACGGTGCGCAGGAGGCGCGCGTTCTCCTCGCGCAACTCGCGGTTGGCCAGCTCCTGCCGGGCGATGTCCGCCTCCAGCCGGCGCAGCCGCGGCAGGCCCTTCGGGTCGAGGAGCGAGCTCGCCGCCATCGCCACCGCCCCGGCGAGCGCGCCGAGGACGAGCTTGTGCTGCGGCGACAAGGGCATCCGCACTGACGGTACACCGCGGATGGGTCAGGGCAAAAAAAAGTCGGGTGGGTTTGTCAGCGCGACTCGAAGGACTGCTGCAGCTCCTCCATCAAGAGCTCGTACACGCGCCCCGAGACCTGCTCGAGGAATTCCTCGCCGTCCGCCGGCGCGACGTCCTTTCCGCCCGCTTCATGACCTTTGCTCCGGGTGCGCTTGGCGGTGTGCACGCCGGAGGACGTCCCCAAGCCCTCGCCGTCGGCAAGACGGAAGTCGGGCTGGGCCGGCGCCAGGTTGAGCGGTTCCATCTGCGGCGAGGCGCGGTAGTTGCGCTCGGAATGGATCGCCTCGCCCTCGGCCGTGCGCACATCCAGGTTCTTGCGCCCGCGCTGCATGACATGGGTCAGCTCGTGCGCGAGCAGCCGCTGACCTTCCTCGCTCTGCGGGTTGAACCGGCCGGGAGCGAAAAAAATGTGATCCTTGACGGTGACCGCCTCGGCGTTGAACCGGCGGGTGATCTCCTCCGCGCCGGGCCCTACGTGCAGACGCACGCCGGAGAAATCGCCGCCGAGGAACATCTCCATGCGGTGGATGGTGCTGGCGTCGAGCCGGCGCGGGTCGTCGAGCGCGGACCCGAGGCGCACTTTCTCCGGATGCAGGTTGCCGTCGATGCCCGACCGCGACGATTTGAAGAGCGATGCCAGCGTGCCGAAGCGCGCGTGCTCCGCCTTGCTGAAGATGCCGCTGGCAAAATGCGCGCCGCCTTCGATCTCGCCCGAGATCTTCTTCCGCTTGCCCATCCACTGGTCGGCGCTCCTCAAGCCGCCGTGGAGAAGCGCGCCCTCCTTGTCGACCCAGCCCGCCGCGCCGCGCATCTTGTGGGCGAAGCCGGCGGCCTTGCCGAGGCCCATCTTGCCGAGGAAGCCCTCGGCCTTGCCCGCGAGACCCTGCACCTTCTCGGCGGCCTTCTCGATCATCGAGAGGCCATGCATGCCCATCTCGGCGAAGTGCATGCCCTTGCCGAGCATGCTCGCCCCCTTGTGCGCCCAGCCCGCGATGGTGTCGGCGAACGAATGCAGCTTCTCGAAGAGGCTGTGGAAGAAGCCTCCCCTGGTGGTCTTCTTGCCTCGCTTCCGCTTGCCATGACGCCGGGCCTCGCCGGGGGCCTCGTCGCCGCCGATGGCGATCTCGAAGCCCAGGCCGTCGAGCAGCGCCCCCTCGGCGGGCAGGAAGGCGCCGAACACTTCGGAGAAGAGCTTCACGCCCTCGCCCGAGCCGATCCAGGTGTCCATCGCGGCCGCGTCGATCTCCTGGAGGTCGTGCACGTCCATTCCGCCGCGCATGCCGCGGTCGATGTGGATACGCCCGCCCTCGAGCGGATGTGGCTTCTCGACGCCGAGCTCGTGGTCGCCCTTGCGGATGCCGCCCTTCGCGCCGTGGCTGTCCAGCTGCGCCTCGACGCCCGAGAGCCTGGCGGCGAGAGCCTGCAGTATCGCGAGAGCAGACTGATCGCCTTTGTGTCCGCCCTCCGCCTTGCCGACCCGCCCGCGCAGGACAGAGGCTTCCTTTTTCAGGAGCTGCACCATCTCCTGCATCGGCGTGTCGGCGTCCTTCGCCCTCCCGAGCGCGTCGACCTTGACGTGCAGCGAGCCGATGTCCGCCCCGAGCACGGCCAGGTCGGGATGCTCGCTCGCCTCGGTGCCCGCGGCCTGTCCCGCGAGGCCGTGGAGCCCTTTGACGAACTTGAAGAAGTGCCCGCGCAACTCCAGGTAATGCTTGCTTGCCTCCTGCGCCTCTTTGTGCAGCGCCGGATGGTGCGCGGTCCCGCTGACGGCGCGGGCCACTTCGAGGCGCGCCTGCTCGCTGCTCGCGCGCAGCGATTGCACGCGGTCGCCCGCAGCCTTGGTGTCGCCCGCCTGCATCAGCTTGTCGATCTCCTGGATGGCGGCGGCGACGGCCTGGCCGAAGGCCACCGCCGAATGCTGCGAGAGTTGCACCAGGCCGGCCGGGTCCGGCCCGTGCGGCGAATGCTTGCTGACGGCGACGAGGTGCTCGCCCTCGGGCCAGAGGCTCTTGCCCAAGAGATGCTCGATCGCCGGCGCCGCGCCGGGCTTGCCGTGGATCGCCTCGACGCGCTTTTCGTGATGCCCGACCGCGATCTGCAGACCCTGATGAAACAGCGCGTGTCCGGTCTTGAGGAAGCTCTTTCCCTTGCCGGCGGCGTCGAGCGCCTGATGGAGCTTGTCGTGTCCCTTGCCGTCGCCTTCGCCGAGCTGATGCGCGAGGTGGCCCATCGGCGTGTCGTCGCCCAATGCCTTGGTCACCTGATCGGCCAGACCAGCGATCCGGGCCAGCCGTGAGTCGACCTTCCTCCGCAGCTGGATGCCCTTGCCCTCGAGATGGTGCCGGTGCTCGACCTCTTTGTGCACGCCGGGGATGCGCTCGGCGAAGTCGTGGACCGAGCCGACCTTGTCGTTGAATTCCTCGGCGAGGCCGATCCCGCTCTCGAGGTACCCCTGCACTTGATCGGCGCGGTCCGAGGCGTCGCGCAGGAGCTTGCCGACGTCGCTGTCCTCGCCGAAGAGCTCCGCGCCCTGCTTCGCCAGCGCAGAGGCCTGCTCGAGCCCGTGCTGGACCTTGTCGGCCGCCTCCAGGCCCTTGCCGACCACGCCGTGGATCTTGCCCAGCTTGTCGTGCACGCCCTGAGTCACCTTCAACGCCTGCTTCCTCAGCTTCTTGCCGCGGGCGAGCGCCTTCTCCAGCGCGGACTTCGGCTTGCGCCGCCTCCGTGCATGATCGCCCCGCGCCGTCTTGCCCAGTGCCTCGGCGAGGTGCAGCTCGGGATGCTTGCGCCTGTGATCGGCGAGCTTCTGCGCCGCGACCTTCTCGAGCGCGCCCTTCTTCCCCTCGCGCAGGCCTTTGCGGGCCATCATCTTCGCGTAGGCCTTGGCGGGATCCTTCACGCCTGCATAGCCGAGTCCCGTGTCGAGATAGCCGCGATAGGTGGAGAGGTTGTCGGAAGCGGCGTGGCCGTACTCGAGCGCCTGGGCGAGCCTGTCGTCGCCCTGGCCGGCCCAGTCGCCCAGCTGGCCGACGAAGTGGCCGGCCGCGTTGTCGCCGAGGAGGCTCGACATGCCCGGCGCCATCTCGTGGATCTGCGAGAGCGCGCCGTGGATCTCGTCGCCCGCGCCCACCACCTTGTCGAGCGCCGACTGCGCCTTCGCCGCCTTGCCGCTCACCCAGATGCCGCCGCGGACGGCTTTGCTGCCGGTCTTCTCCAGCGCCCCCACTGTCTTGCGGAAGCGCGGGTTGGACATCGCCTTCTCCAGGCCGCGCAGGGGTCCGGCGAACTTGCTGCTCTTGATCAGCGCCTTCTCCGCCTTGGAGAGCTTGCCGCCGCCGAGGATCTTGCCCGCGGCCGAAACGCTCTTGAGCTTGCCGAGCGCCTTCATCGCGCCGGGGTCGAAGGCGTCGACGGCACCGCCCGCCGCGCCCTTGAGCGCGTCCTTGAGGCTGCCGCCCTGGGCCAGCGTGGAGATGCCGCCCTGCAGGGCGCCGAGGCCGACTTTCGCGAGCGGTCCGAGCTTGAGGAACGGCAGCGCGCCGGTGAGCGCGCCGCTGCCGGCGGCGAGCAGGACTCCCTTCCAGTCCTTGCCTTCGGAGATGGCCTGGATGGCTCCGATGCCCGCGCCGATCAGGGTCTTCACCACCAGGCCGCCGGGGATGAAAGTGGCGGCGAGCGACAGGCCCGTCACGAGCAGCTGGCCTGCCGGGCTTTGCAGGAAATTCGAGGTCGCCTTGTAGCCCTGCTTGATCCCCTCCCAGGCCTTGCCGGCCACGCTCCTGGTGGCGCTCCAGATCTTGCTCAGCGGCGACTTGCCCGAGCCCCAACCTTGCGAGACCGCAAAGCCGAGCGGCGTGTATTTCGCGAGCGTGCCGAGGCCGCTGATTCCTTTCTTGAGGAGCCCGCCCGCCGCGCCGACGACGCCCGTCTTGTTGAGCCAGTCGAGGCCCTGGTGCGATTTGTGCTGGGCGAAGTCCATCGCCGCGCCGGCCCTGCCCTGCGCCCAGCTGCCGATGCCGCGCGCGCCGCCGAGGGCGCTGCTTGCCACCTTGTGGATGCCGCCGGCGAAGGTCTTGATGCCGCCCCACTCCGCGGCGGCCGCGTGCTTGCCGACGTTCCAGAGGGCGTGGCCGGCGCTGGCGAGGGGAGCGCCGAGGAGGTGGAAGGCGGACTTGCCGGCGCGCGCGACCAGGGCGTTCGGCGCGACCGCGATCCCCTTCACCGCGTCCCACGGGTGGCGCGCGACCTGCTGCGCCATGCCGCGGAGACCGCCGACGGCGCGGCCGAACGGGTTCCCCATCGGCGCGCGGACGAAGCCCCTCGCGGGGCCTGCAGCGCTGCTGATGCCCGCGCGAACCGCCGCTTCCGCTCCGCCGGCGAAGGAGCTCGCGGCCCGGCTCACGCCCTTGGAGACGCTCTGGAGCGCGCCCGCGACGTGGGTCGTCATCGATCGGAAGACGCTGCCGAAGCTGAAGAGGCGCGGCCGGTATCCTTCGCCGACGAGAGAGTGGAAAGTCTGGACGGTGTTGTAGAGCGCGCTCGCTCCCCGCGAGGCGAGGTAGTGCGAGGCGAGCTGAGCGACGGGCAGGCCGCGGCTGCGCTGCGCCGACTCGCAGAGTTGATAGAGCGCCCCGCCTTTCGCCACATGCGAGGCGAAGGCCCTCGCCTTGGGGTGCTCGCGGAACGCTTCGAGCAGCGCCTCGGGCCTGACTGGACCGCGGGGCGTGCGGCGCTTCTTCTCGGCCTGCTCGGCCAGCGTACGAAGCGGGCTGCCCTTCGGAGACTTCTGCAGCTCGGCGAGGAACTTC
>Ga0209471_1000467_pt1 | contig 27292 bp, 23 predicted proteins | sample GraSoiAngelo_128_FD_185885 | JGI IMG/M metagenome (GOLD analysis project Ga0209471, IMG submission 185885) | Grasslands soil microbial communities from the Angelo Coastal Reserve, California, USA - 14_0927_12_20cm (SPAdes) (version 2) | ecosystem: Environmental > Terrestrial > Soil > Grasslands ... | reverse complement strand
GGCAGAAGAAGAGATCAAGCTCAAGAATCTTCCTCCGCGCTCTGGGCGAGTGCTCGAAGCGTTGCTCTACCGGGGAGAACTGCCGCGTGCCGACGTGCCCAGTGCCGCTGGCGTGGTTGAGCGCCACGCCCGACGCGTTGTGTCTGCGTTGATGGCTCGCGGCGTGCTCGCCTCGGAAGGGCCGCGTGCAGCATTGCGCCTTGTTTTTCCGGCCACGCTCGCATCTCGCTGGATGCCTGGGCTATTTCCTGAGCGTCCCTAATTCGACCAGGAGAAAACGGCTGGGATGGCCGCCTGGTTCTCCAAGCGCTACTCATTCTGACCGCCTAGAACCAAAAAGTGCGGGCCAACCTCTCGGAAGCGTGTTGTCGAGGGAGCAAGAGAAGAACCTCTACTTCCGCGCACCCGCTGATTCTGGTGCATCCACGCAGCAGCCTTCCGCGTGAAAGAATAAAGGAATAAAAGGGCCTACGAGAATTCAAAAGTCTGCTACCCAGTGACGGCCCGGATTTCCGCCCTCAAATGATTGCGTGGCTCACCCAACATCTGGCGCGCAAGAAGATAAGAATTCCGGCAAGAACTCCCACACTCACTGACTGTCCCTTCAGGCAGTCTCGATACCGATAGGCGCTTGGCGAGGGACCGGGTACAACATCGCTCTCCTCACGTCTCGCTTAAGAGAGCTTCAACCTCGCGGTGAAGCACGGGAAGTTTGCCTTGGACGATATCCCAGACGAGACGGGCGTCCACGTCAGCATAGCCATGGATGAGAATGTTTCGAAACGCAATAATTCGGCGGTGCTCGCCGATGCGCTTCACTATTGTTTCGTCAACCTTGGCGAGTTGTGCCAGCGCCTCTCAAACTGCCGCTCGACTGCCGAGCGCAACATGGCATTGCCGCGATAGTCTTCAAACCGCTTGCCGGCCGTGAAATCGGCAATCCACGATGCCGCCTGCTGAATGTCGTAGAGATACTTCTTCGCTTCAAGGCGCATAGACCAGAGTCTTGGTCCGCTCGACCGACTGCCGGAAATAAGGGTTTTTGATCGCGGAGTAAACAACGAGATCCACTGCCCGGCCTGAAAGTGCTTCCAGTGCTTCCAGAAGGCCGAAGTAGGCGTCAGCGTAACTGCCCGCAGGAAGCGAATCAAACTCAACCAGGAAATCTAGGTCGCTTTCGTCGGGTCGATCCTGGCCGATTGCGGCGGAACCGAATAGCTCCAAACGCCGCACATGATAGCGGCGGCAGAGCGCTCCGACTTCCGCCTGGCGTTGGCGGAGAAGCGAGATCATGGAGAGCTCTCCTTCTCCCAAGGATAACCTAGACGCGCCAGATTCTCTCAAATTGTTGGTTGCAGGCGCGCGGAGGCTGGGACCGCAGGAGATCTCCTTCTGTTTTCTTGGTCGTCAAGCATGGCCTAAGAGTTCCATCCTCCGCTTCGACTTGGTACCGTCAACGCGCTGGATCAGGGCGCATCTGGTCGGCGGTGATTCTACCTTCGCTTTCGCTGGTAAAGGCGATCACTTCGGCTAAGATGGCCTTGGTCCACGGCAGAGTTCTGGCTTATGTTTGCCAGCCCTTACCGTAAGATGCGGTGGACCTCGCGCTGGCGTAAGCTCAGATTCTCAGTCGACGAGAGGGGAACAGCGAAAGGTACGGCGTCGCTATACCAATGCCAGGATGAGGCTGTGTTGATTCGCGACCTTCTGGTGCAAAGCTAGAGACTCATTGCTTCATATCTGTTGCATCCAGAGGGAGATCTCACTGTCTGGGCCCCGGCACTTTCTAGGCGGTCAATCCTGCAAGACGTTGAAAACAGTTCTCGTGCTCGACACCGTGTGCAACGTCGTTGTACCGAATGTACCGAAAATCGCCGGAAAGGGTGAGGCAGTAAAGGCGGCGAAAGCAATTGACAGGACACGAGATGATTGGTCAGCTGTGTTCCGCAAGAAATCTCATCGTTCTGAATTTTCGCCTACTTTTCATGCCGCTGCCTTCTCCACTCGGTATTCGTGATGCAGACCGCCCAGAACAGGTCTTCCTACCACCCGGTGACCACACCGAATACGGTGACCTGAAATACCGACACCGCCGCCAACGATTTTTGTGTTCAACCCCAATTACGTCCAGCCTTACACCGAACAGGGCAACTTAGGCCTTGAGTGGCAGGTCAGTAAGGATTCAAGCGTCACGGTATCGTACCTCGGCTTTCGGGGTGTGCACCTCCAGCGCACCCGAGACATCAATCTGGCCGGCGAAGTTCCCACGACCATCCGCATTACCGGCAGCACTACGCGCTTACTTTCCAGCGATTTCCCAGCCCCATCGGCGGGGCATGTCCTGCGGGCCTCTTCATCATCCCATCGAGCACGACCTGCCGCCTCAATGGTAATTTTCAGTGGATTGAAGAGGTCGAGAGCAATGCCAATTCCATCTATCACGGACTGATTTTGCAGTTCAACAAGCGTTTCGCGAAGAACCACCAACTGCTGGCGAGCTTTCATGATGGAGGGAGAGATTCAACCCATCGTGGCTTCGCCGAAAAGGCGCGCATCGCCGACTCTAGGTTTTTGCGTGGGCAACTGGGCGCGCGCCTGCGAAACGCTGCTTTTGGCCTCCCGCCCCATCACCTGAGTTCTCTTTCCTCGACGACCTCGTGCTTGCGATAGCGCAGGGTGGTCGGAGCTAGCGGCGCGCCGGGCTCAAGCGACATTTGAAGACGATAAAGGTGCGCATATGCGCCCTTCTGGACGAGGAGCTCGGCGTGCGTGCCCTGCTCGATGATCTGCCCGCGGTCGAGCACAACGATGCGGTCCGCGAGGCGAACGGTGGCAAGGCGATGAGCAATGATCAGGGCCGTGTGTCCGGCCACAGCGCGCTGCAGCGCCTCAAGGACGAGGCGCTCGGAAGCCGCGTCCAGGCCGGTAGTCGGCTCATCGAGGATCACGATGGGGGCGTCGCGCAGCACCGCTCGCGCGATGGCTATCCTCTGTTTCTGGCCGCCGGAGAGGGTGGTCGCGCGCTCGGCTACAAGTGTGTCGTAACCATTCGGGAGGCGGTGGATGAATTCGTCGGCGTTCGCGATTCGCGCCGCCGCAGCGATCTCATCGTTGCTGGCCCCGGGGCATCCGAAGGTGATGTTTTCCCGGATCGTTCCGCTGAAAAGTAGCGAGTCCTGCAAAACGAGACTGATCTGTTCTCGCAAGGAGAGAAGGCTGTAGTTTCGTATATCCTGACCGTCGATGCACACGGCGCCTTGGGTGGGGTCATAGAATCGTGGCAGCAAACTGACCAGGGTGCTTTTCCCGGCTCCGGTTCCGCCAACAATGGCGATCTTCTCTCCCGGTTCTATGGCCAGGTTAATATGCGACAGAATCGGCCGATCGAGCAGGTATTCGAAGGAAACGTCGCGGAACTCGATCTTGCCGCGCAGTCGCGGAGCGGGGCGAGCCTCGGCCCGATCCTTCAATTCACTCTGCACCTTCATGACTTCGACAATGCGTTCGGCGGCCGCGATCGCCCGGTTATACAAAATCGAGGAACGGCCCAGCGCACGCATCGGGCGGAAGAAATCAGTGGCGTAGGCGAAGAATATAACCACATCTCCCGTGGTCAGCCTCCCTGCGAGTACACCAGTGGCTCCGTACCAGATCACGATCGCCAAGCCGAAGGCGCCAATCAAGTCGGCCAGGGGCCCGACCCGCGCCTGATAGCGCACGCTCTCGAGATAGGCCTGCAGGTATTTTTCGCTTCTGGCTTCGAAGCGCTCATCGATTTGTTCTTCTTGCGCCAGACCCTGCACGATGCGGATCGAGGAGAACACCTCCTGCGCCAGGGCCGCCATCGATCCCGTGCTCTTGCGGGCGCGACGAGCAGCCCGCTTTATGCGCCGCGTGTAGTGAAAGACCAAGGGCGACAAAAGAGGGACAACCGATAGGGCGGCAAGCGTGAACCGCCAGTCGAGCCAAAACATCAAAGCCAGCATGCCCACCAATCGGAGTCCGCTCGTGGCGATAAGATTGGCACCCGTCATGATCAAATCCTGGATGCTTTGGATGTCGGCGGTTAGGCGCATCGTTAAATCGCCGGTCTGCTGGCTGTCGTGGAAGCGGAGTGAGAGGCGCTGCATGTGCGCGAACAGCAGACGCCGCAGGGCGAACACAAACCGCTGGGCCGCGCCACCCAGGAGGCGCGTGAAGGAATAGTAGAGCGCTCCGCTCAGCAGAGCCATCAGGATGCTCGCTGCACAACCCCCGCAGATAATCTGAATAGGGGTGAGCGGAGCATTGTCCAACCAGGCGCGAAGCAGGGGCACGCGACTGTGATGCCTGTGGGAGAGAACCAGGTCGATGACCACCTTGAGCGGCCAGGGTTGTAATACGCTGACCGACGAGCCCAGGAGCACCGCCACAATCGCCAGGCACAGCTTTTTCCAATAAGGCCGCAGTAACGGTAGAAAGAACCGTGCTAACTCCCGCATGGGCGTTGGCGGTGCGATTGTGGACGAGGTCGCTTCCGGCATAGGCGCTTTTCAGGCTTTGGCCGGTGTAGCCCGGACTAGTCGAGCGGCCAGCCTGGCTCGCAGTGCGTTCAACCAGACCGGCACACGTTCCATGTCGAAGAACGAAGCGTAAAGAATTCCGCTGAGGTGATAGCGAAACTCGATTGCCATGATGAACAAGATGCCCCAGTGCATCAGATATGCGGTGGCCGCCCACAACCGCCCCAACCTTTTGTTTAACAGCGCCAGCGGCGCCCCGAGTTCGACGACGAAGGTCAGAAGCCCCATAATCATGAATAGCCACACGTGGTTGTAGACTCGATAGAATAAGCGTGCCCCGCTCGTGCCCAGCAATTCTTTGCGGATGGCATCGGCAGCCACCTGGCTGCGGATCGATTGGCCAGTCGCCCACGACCAGCCCAGTGGACTCGCCACCTTGGCTATGCCGGTCACAAAGTAGGCACAGGCCGTGACGGCGCAGATTAACCGGATCGCGAAGCCATATTGCCAGGCCCTCGACGCCTCTTGCCCGGCTCCGGCCAGGCTTCTCCGGTGCGCATCCAGCGACAACGCATCGGCCGCTGGCGAAAAACCCAGCACCAAGATGTGCAAGACAATTAGATGCATCGAGTGGTAAATCATCGACCAGGAAAGCCGGTAGGAGATGACCCAAAGCAGAAACGCCGCAAATGCCGGCCCCGTGATTTGGTAACGCCAGCCAAGAATGAAAAGAACGCCAAGAAGCAGCGTGCCAATCAGCAGCACCTGGTTCACCACTGGGGCCAGGGGCTGACAAAGGATGGACACCACACCCACCGGCTTGAAAAGGTCCGGACTCGTGTAACCGATTGCCGACCACATGAAATAGTTGCCGGCCACCAGGCAAAAGGCAAACATGCCGATCAAAATGCGCAGCATGGCCAGCCTCTCCGCCGGGGCTTCCCCAAACCAGAACTCATCGAGAACGCTGAGAAGTCGTTTAATGGCCCACCTCCTTCGCTTGTTCAGTTCGCGCGACTTGGCATGTGGCGCGGATCCGTTCTTTCACGGGTGTTTTGTTTCCATTAAAGTAGTCGTCGAATCGAAACTCACCTGTGACGACCCGAACGGTGACCAGGTGCCTGTATACCGGGCCAGCGTCGGGCCCAACCTTATCTGCGACCTCTTGACAGAGCATCGCGGCCTGTCCCTCTCGGACGAGCCTGTCAATCTGACGCCTGGTCTGATTATGACCGCCGCTTCCCGCAAAGCTAAATGGGATCGTGTGTCGATTACCTTGCTCATCGAGGCCCACCATGTAATTGACCACGTAAGTGTCGCCGCGCTTCGCCGAAAACATCGGGTAATACGAGAACGGGAAACTATCACGGGGGTTCGGGCGCCAGTTCTGCACTATCGGCGCAACCGTGGCGCCGAGGAGCAGAAAACCAACTAGCCTGGATTTCCACGGCTAATAGTTGACCTAAGTGGGCGGCGTGTTTTGACGTCCATCGTAGGTTGTCAGGCGTAAGGATAATCCATCCCACCAGGGCACTGCGATACGTTTTTCCATGAGATCGGACGCTAGAAGGATCGGCAAGTGTGCGCGGCGGTGAAAGCTGACCTCTACTTCCTTGTCGCTGACGGTAACATCTGCAGGCATATCGATGAGATCGCGGAAAATTTGGCGCGCCTGCGCGTCGGCGTAGCCGTGCATGCGTTGAGCGATCAGGCGATATAGACCGCTGGCCAGCACCAGCAAGGCCATGTCGAAATCCACTTTCATCCCTACCGCTGAGGAGAGCGCATCAATATGGAAGAAACGGACCGCGTCGGAGAGCGCATTTTCGATCAGCATGCGTTGAGCGTAGCGGGTCAGCAGCGCCTTGGTGGTAGTTTGCCGTTGATTGGTGAGCAGGATGGTCGGTTCGTCGTGGCCGAGGTCTAGAACATATAGCTGCCGTAGTGACCGTCCGGCCAAGGAGATGGTCTGTTCAAAGACTCGCGGAGTTCGAAATTTGCGAGTGGGAACCTCCAACTCAACGGTCCGCCAGGCCGAACGAGGCAGCAGAACGATTTCCCTCAGTAGTTTTGGGGAGCGGCGGCGCAGGGTGATGAAAGGGATGTTCATCGCATCCAACCGTGCCAACCCCTCGTGGGTCGTCAGCTTGGAATCGAAGACCAGATGGCTGGGAAGTTTGCCGTGAGCGCGCTTCCAAAAATCGATGAACTGGAAGACCTCGTCAGCTTCCTCGCCTTTGCGCAGATCCGCATTGGAGTAGCAGAAGACGTGGCTGCTCGCATCCTGAGCGAGAAAGACCAGCATGCTGGGCTGGCTGCGGCTGCGGGCCGACACATAGTGCCGTTCCACCATAGGGTCTTCGCCGTAAAAAGGTACGGAATGAAAATCTAAATTGAAGGAATCTCCGGGCAGGAGCTTGGTTCCCAGGATGCAGTGGTGCCAAGCAGTCAGGAACCGAGCCGTTTTGCGGGGATCGATTCGGCAGGAGTATTCCGAAAGATAGCTTTTCTTGGGGAAGGCATTCAGGCCGGCGAATAGTGCCAGCCCTTCATCGGCGATCAAGGCCATCACGTGGCTTTTTCGCTCAATCGACCAAAGCTTGAGCGCCAGACAACATCGCAAGGCATGATCGGCGGGGATCATCTTGGAGCCTGGCAACCCAGCTACTTGCGTCAACTTTTGCGTCTGCAGACGTACCAAGTCGGCGACGAACAGGAACAGCCCGCCGCAGCGAGTGGTGAAGGTGCGGGGGGCCAGGGAAAACAGTCTGGCATTGGCCACTGGCTCAACCGTGGGGCGGGGTTGCTGGGGCCGTTCTTCATCGAGCCGCCGAGGCAGCGGAGCGAACCCTTCGGCTTTGAGGACTTCCCGCACGCCGGTCGGACTCAGTGGAGAGTGGCGGTCCTTAAGAATCAGGCTGATCTCATAAACGGAGTGGTTCTGCTTGCGCAGCTTGACGATCAGGTCGCGGGCCGCGGACTTCTTGGGTTGGGACTGCGGGCCGTGCCGCGGAGAGAGAAAAAAGGTGGGATGAGTTTCTCTGCGAAAGTGGTGACAAAGAACGTGGAAGGAATTGAGAGTGTAGCCGAAGGCGCGGGCCACGTCTTTGGCGAGACGGCCCTCGAGCAGATAAGCGCGCAGGGCCTCGTATTGGCGGTGTTTCGGCAAGCGGGGTTCCAGGAAGAAGCGGCGGAGTGCACTTAATTCTTTTGGTGCGCCGATAGCCATGAGAGCAGCATGTAACATACAATATGTAGTGTCAAGAGCAATTTCGTCCACCATCTGCAATTGTCGCTAGATTCGTTCATTTATCAGCCTTCCCGAATGTTTGGAGATTCTTTCCGCTGAAGACCACCCTGCGCGTGCAGCAGATGAGACGCGACACTATTGTCAATATGAGCGCACCAATACGCTAAGTCATCTCGGTAGTGCTCCGGGAAATGGGCCAACAATCGCCCAAAACACTTAGGGGAACGGTTGTCCGTGGAAATTCAGGCTAGGCCGGCGAACGCCTTTCGCACGGGGATATGAAGCGACTGGCCGGCACTCGTGCCGATTCCGTGAGTTTCCGTCGACCATGAAACAAGTCGGTACACTTTGGCACCTCCTTCAGTGCGTTCCCTCATCGGTTGCGCGCTACCGGCGTTCGCAGCTGCAGCGGGCCTGGGGCCTATAGCGCACACTTTGGCTCCGTCGAGAGAGCAACCAAAGTTCCGCCTGTTTTTCGCTACCCAGGCGTACATGCGCGGACCAACGAGACCTGCCCCGGGGGCGTAAAACAGTGGCAGGAAGGGATAGAGGCGGGGGCTCTCCCACATGATCCTGCGGAACGCGAAAAAACCTCGAAATACCTCGCCGCGCGGAGTTACAACATACATGGCGTCGTTGGTATCGGCGCGAGCGAGCACGGAGAACTTCGCCTGCACCAGCTCACGGTCGTTGCCATCGTGGAGACGAAACAGACGGTCTCCGGCGAGCCACTCGAGAAGACGGAGCGATCGAAGGCAGAAGCGACACTGCGCATCGTAAATCGCATCCAGACCCTTGTTCCTCACTGCCTCGTCCATTCTTCTCCTCATCTCGGGCCCTCGCTCCACGACGTCAATCAGGCAAAGACGTTCAGTCGGTTGCCATCATATGAACCGACGCACGCCGGATGGATGGCGCGCCGGCTGAAACACGAAAGGATCACTTCGCGATATCGTCCCCCGTTCATCAGCTCATCGCTCCGGAGCAGCGTAGCTAGCCCCACGTGGTAGCTCGCGCGCACGCGGGGGAGGTATTCTGTGGTGGGTTCGCCCTCAGGACTCGCTATGTTGCCAAGCTCAAGAAGCGTTTTCAGAACCAGCAAGTCGGTCTGGTGCCCTCCATCAGACTCGGTGGCCTCAAGTCGAGCCCGTAAGTCCCAGAGCGCAGCAGCCCAGATCGTGCCGTTAAGATGTGGGTCCGCGTTCGGACTGGAATCGTAATCGGCCATCGTCTTGGCTGAGGCAAGACTGCGAGGGTGAATCTCTTGCTCATCGTGGCGGCGATGCCAGGCCCAGATGTGAGGTGTACCCAATATCGCAGCCGCCCAGTAGTCGCACGTCCCCTCGTCGATGGCTTCCTTGCGGTTGCTTTGCTTGTCCGGCGGGCGGAAGGCGTTGGCTCGCACGTCCGCTGTGTGCCGCATGATGTGATGGCCATACTCGTGATAGAGAATCGCGCCGTTGTGCGCTGCATGGCCCCAGTAAGTGCCTCCCATCGCTCTGGCTATCGCTCCGTCACGATGCAACTGATATCCCGGACCCAAATGGATCTCACCCGTGGGCGAGAGAGGTTGGAACTCTCTTGGGTCATTGCACCAACTGGGGAGACGATAATGTCCGCCCTGCATCGGTATCATGCGGCCACTGCACGTTCCGAACACGCCATCGCGCAAGCCATCCCTCTCAGTGGCGGCATGATGTGCGTTCACTATAGCGGTTACTCTCGGCAGGGAGGAGTGACCGAGCTGGCGCAACAGCCCGTCGACGTAGGCGGCAATCCGGTCGAGGTGAAAGTAAGCATTCACTTCTCCGAAATGGGAGGCCTGTATATAGCGGTGCCGATCTTCCGGAGCGGCGAGAACAACCTTGTCGAGGCGTCCACCTCCCCCGCCCGGGTTGAAAAGGAAATCACCCTCGGCGTTCGGCTGTGCATCGCCGATGGGCAGAACTCGAACCCCACCGCCGATTGGACCCGGCTCGTTTACCTCTCCGCTATTTCGCACTCGTACAAAGCGTCCCGAGAGACGGCCCCTCCCTTCGCCTTCCCGGTCAAGCCGCGGCAGAGACTCGATACTGACGCTAATGCTCCCCCCTCGCGTGCTCGCTGGGTCAGGCAACCACCTGTATACTCGACCTCGCTGCATAGAGCTTGTCCGTGTGGCCTTGAGTGTGACTCGTTCATTCGACCAGTTGCCGCGCTTCGCCCTGGGCTGTGGCAACGTTCAGAGCGGGGTATGGGTGGGCCTCAACCTTGTGGGCCAAACCCATGATTTGAGCGGTTAGTTCTCCACGCTCCAGCTCCTGCGCCGTCAGGCAAGGCAATCCCGTTCCCATTTGCGCCTCCTTCTGGCACAGAGGGCTCATGGAGACAAGGCCGGAAATGGCAAGTGGCTCGATTCCCCAACGCCGCAGCACGCTCACCCCACCAGTGGCCGCCAGCGGATCACCCGCAGCAAAAATCCAGGCGTCAACGGTTTCGCAAAAACGGGGGCTTTGTAGCAGCGCAGCAGTTTCGTTCTGCAACAAGCCGTCCGCGATCTCGACGACTAGGATCGCAGCATGGTGAAAAGCCGCAGAAGCGACGAAGAGACGTTGGAGATTTATCAGCTCCTCAAGGTCACAGAGGTAGGTGGATGGCAACCCGCCGTCCACGAAGTCCCAGGCCACACAGGCCCCGGCATCCAGCAGTTTGAATCTGTCCTTGCCGGTCGCGGTGCCTGTGAGTTTTGCGCCCGCCACACGGTATCCCTGCTTGTGAATGCCCGCGATGACACTCATCGCTGTGTGGGTTTTTCCGGAATCCATCGACGCGCCACAGACCACGACAACACGAACGCCTGGCTGACCGTTGCAAGGGGACGGCGGAATAGCGAACTGGCGCAAGTGCAGGGGGGACCCGCTGGGGTCCCCTATAAACCCGAGCAGCTGCAGCCTAGTCGGATCGCCGCACTCGGCGTGCTTGCTCACCACCAGCCCGCACATGCCGCCCATAGAAAGCAAATCGCAATGTTCGCCGTCCGCTCGCGCATAACCCTCGAACTGACGCGTCGCATACCGGTTTCCGAAGACAACCGCGAGCAAATCGCCTTTGTGCAGGGAACAACGGCGGCCGTCGCGAAGTTCCACACTATCGTTCCGTCCGAGCTTCTCTACCCTGGCGAGCGCGATGTCCCCTGGCACGGGAGAGCCCGACCAGGGCAACAGGCGGGATAGACTCTCGTCTGGGACCCGGCGCAACGCATAAGGGACCCGCACAATTGTTTTCCACTCGTCACTCAGATTTTTGCGCACGACTACCTCCATAGATGGTTGCGAACTTAACGAACACCAGTGCTGGGCGTCTTTAGCCAAAGGTCAATTTTCCAAATCAAAAGAGTTGGCATTTTCGACCACGAGGACGCAAGAGCGAACATGATCGCGCAAAGCCCTTCGCTGCTCACCGTAGAGAAGCGCAAAACGACACGCAATCCGTGCGATTACCGCTTTTTTCGCCCGAAGAAACCGGATAATGTGAGTACTATATATATATGTAATATTAAAGGATATTAATGGACTGTTTGAATCCCTTTAACCATGTCCGCAGAATGCCCTAGATCGCTGTGCCAGTTTCTAACACTTCGCGGGCGTATTCTTGAAAGTTCGGTTAGCTCGGCATTAAAGTTTATTAATCTTCGCGCCGAAGGCAGCAAGCTGGAACCCCAAGGTTCCATGTTCCGCGGGAATTCAATTTCTCTTCAACGCGTTGCAACGGAATGTTTGTTCGGCCCCCGATACGGGACTGCGAGGTTCAGACGTGGGAACTCAGCCCGGTTACTCGCCGATTCGAAACGGCCTGAAAGCACGCAGTCACAGGTGTGTTTGCCTATCCCTTGGCTACACCTTGCGTAGAAACAGCAGCGCCAAGTCGAGGATGAGAATGATGACGACCATGAGCTCGAGAACAAAAGCACGGCCCTGCTGGAATTGGCCCACCATAAACGAATACATACGCTCGGCCGTGCGCAACTTCTTGTTGGCCAGGTTCTTATAGTCCCGGACCCCCCACTTTGCTGGCGACCGGTTGATAGAGGCGAGCCGAGTACATATCGCTGAGGAACTTCATGGAGTTGTCCGTGCGCTCAGCCAATTCCGTTACGTCAAGAAACAAAGCGTAAGAGGCGGCCCGAAACTTTAGCGAGGCGCCACCTCGCCCAAAGCGCGACTCCCTTTTGAAGCGCGTCGTAGGCGGAGTTTCCAAGTAAGGCGTCCCGGAAATCGCAAAAATGCCGCCAATCCAGCGGTTTCTGAGTTAGATTGCAAGCTGCCCAAGCTTCGGACGCGCCATTTGTCAGTTTTGCTGCAGTCCTTGCGTCGCGCGTCGACTTGCTAAGGGGATCGCTTGAAGAGATTCCGCCCAGGATGTTATTTCGGCGTCCGTTGCTGGAGGAGTGGATGCCAGTGCCGCTGCAGCCATACCGTGCTCTACTCAGACTAATTGTTTCTCTGGTGCAAGATTTTAAGTGCAGCAACGATGTCCGGATCCTGAGGAGCGAGTTTTTGTGCTTCGAGCAATTCGATCAGGCCGTTCTTCAGGTCACCCGACCGGCAGTAAATCAGACCGAGATCCTTGCGAAGCAGCGGCAAAGCGGCGCACTTGTCGCAAATCTCCAGCGCCTCCTTTAACTGGGAAATCGCCTCTGGCCAGTCGTGGGCGGCTGCTGATACGAGTGCAAAATTACCCAGGGTCTGCGCGCGATCCAAAATGTGGTTGTCCGCCTGAAGCCGAGTGAGCCTTGCAAGCAGCTTCTTCGATTCTCCCGGATCAGATTTCGCAAGGACATGAGCGAGATTGTAAAGCGCCTGCCCGTAATTCGGATCAATTTCGACCACTCTCCTCCATCGCGCAATCGCTCCACTCTGGTCGCCCTTATGGAGCAATTCTTGACCCAGTTTGAACAAGGCATCCGGGTTGTCAGGATGGATCGTGAGGGTTTTCTCGAACAGGCTGAGCGCCGCCTCGTTGTTCCCGGCTTGTCTCTCAATGAGGCCGAGCAAGTACCAGGCCTCAGCCAATGTTGGGTCGGCATGGGTTGCGGCGTTGAGCTCGGTTTTAGCTTCGTCGTTTCTCCGCAAATCGAGCAGCGTTCTGCCTCGGTTATAGCGCGTCACAGCAGAGCTTGGCTCTAAACGAACAGCCTCGGAGAATTGGGCGAGCGCGCCATCGAGGTCGAAGCGATCGGCCAGCGCAATCCCAAGATTGAGACGGGCGCCCGCCGAATTAGGATCCAAGGCCACCACGCGACGGAAGGCGTCAATCGCCTCGTCCGCTCGTCCGGTTCGTGTTAGAACCATTGCCTTTCCGGTGAGCGCCTTCGTGTTGTCCGGTTCGAGCCGCAGGGCAGTATCAAACGCGTGTTCGGCTTCGGGGAATCGCGACCCGCCAGCCAGGATCAGTCCGAGATTCAAATAAGCTTGCGCATACCGTGGATCGTCCTCGACCGCCTGCCGAAACAAAAGTTCCGCTTCGGCATTTTTTCCTTGCTGCCCATAGAGGACGGCGAGGTTATTCTGCGCTTCGGCATATTGGGGGTCGAGCGAGATGGCCTCCTTGAATTGCTTTTCCGCTTCTTCAATCTTGCCAGCTTGAAGGAGCAAGAAACCGAGTTGGTTTCGCACCGGAGCGAAGCTGGCATCGAGGGCGACCGCTTTCTCGAGCGCCTCCCGTTCCGCCACGACATCGCCCTGCCGGTCCAGGGCCAGGGCGAGGTTATATTGGGTGCGAACGTTCTTTGGATCTTCGCGAATCGCCTCCCGGTACAAATCGACGGCCCGCTGAATTTCTCCTGATTTCAAGTATTCATTGGCTTGGTTCGCTTTTACACCAGCGACGTCGCGCTCGACGGATTGCTCGGAATGCTCCTCGACGGTCTTCAATTGCTCACGGGCTTCTTTTTCCCCACCAAGTTTGCGCAAAACTCCCGCCAACTGAAAATGAGCTTCGCTCGAATCAGGCTTCAATTGGAGAGCCTTCTCCAGTTGTTCCCGGGCCTCTGCCGCTTTCCCGAGTTTGGCAAGCACAAAGCCCAGGCTGTAGCGGGCGTCGTAATCGTCCGGTTTGAGCTGAACGGCCAGGTTCAAGGTGAGCCGCGCTTGGTGGTAATTCCCAATGCTCCGGTCTATGAAGCCCATGAGAAAAAGCGCCTCGAAGTCCTCCGGATGGCGCCGGAGATAACCCTTCGCAATCGGAAGCGCGGTATCAAAATCCGCCAGGATGACCAGAGTCTTGAGATAAGAAACGCCTGCCACGTCGTCGCTGGGGTCCAGTCTTAAAGCTTGCTCGAATTCTCCCGCAGCTTCCCGGTACCGGTTCTGCTCGGTGAGGGCAATGGCCAGATTGGAGTGAGCCTGAGCAGAAGCGGGGTCCTGTTTGACAATTTGCGAAAGCAGTTGGATAGCTTGTTCGATATACCCGTTTTTGGAATAGGCGATGGCTAAATTGAGTTGCAGCTGCTCGTCCCGGGGCGCATCTTTTAAGTAAGCCACAGCCGCCGAGTATCGCTTTTGCTCGATGAGAGCTTTGGTCAGTCCATCGAGCGCGGGGATGAACTTCGCGTCGATTTTAAGAGCCGCTTTGAATTCACTGATCGCCCCGTCCATTTGTTTCAGTTGCATCAGGGCCATGCCCAGGCCGGCATGGGTTTGAGGGAGTTCCGGATGCAAGGCGGCCGCGGCGCGAAATTCCCGCGCAGCATGGGAAGCATCGCCGCGTCCGAGGAGCAAGAGGCCGAGATTGTAGTGCGCCTCCCAAGATTTTGGCTCCAGACGAATCGCTGATTTGAATGCGGTGAGCGCACAAGAAAAGTCATTGTGCTGAGCGAAATAAGCGCCAAGGGCACTGTAAGCGGGCGCCGTTGGATGCGAGGCGATCGCCTTCTCCAAATCCGCGGGACCCTTGCAGGCGGCTTGCGCGCCGCACACCTGATGCATCGCCAACTCAGCGCAGCAGCAGAGGCCGAAGGAGATTCGCAAGAAAGGGCGAAGAAGCGCCATGCGCATGGGGCCGCCTGCGGGATTCACGAACAGGTCACTCATGCGTACGCGAACCCCCCTGACGCTCGCCGCGAGCAAGAACCGGGGTTTTCTTGGCCAGTTCAGCATATTTTTGCGCCAATTCCGCATCTCCGAGCCGATGGTAAACGCGTTCCAGTAACGCATAAATTTGCAGATCGATGATGATTCCTCGATCGTCTCGAAGAGTGGCGGCCCTCTCGGCATCGGACCGGGCCTGTTCGTAATTCTTTAGCTGCAAATTCAGTTTTGCGCGTTCATACCAGACCGCTCTCACATCCGGAGCGAGCTCGACAGCGCGATCGAAAAAAAACTTACTCGCTTTGGGGTCGCCGCGCTTGCCAAGAAAGCGGCCGTAGTTGTAGTCGAGGAAAGCGTCAAAATGAGGTCCTGGCCGGTTGACCTCGAGAGCCTTGCCGTAGGCCTGTTCGGCCGCGACCACTTGGCCGAGCGGCTCAAGATTCAACGCTAGGTAGTCGTATGCGCGAGCGTTGTGAGGGTTAATTGCAACTGTCCTCTTGAAGCACCTTACGGCCTCAGCAGGACGCTTTGCTCGGTCATACATTGTTCCGAGATAGAATTCCGTCTCCGCGTCTTTGCCATCAAGCTCAGAGGCCCTCTCGAGCAACGCCAGGCCCTCCTGCGGCTGCCCTTTCATATCTAGAATCTGTCCACGAAGCGCCATAACGCCGGGATCCTGAGGGTTCGTTTCCAGAGCTTGCGCGGACAGCGAATCGGCTTGATCGTACTGCCTTCGCTCGATCAAGAATCGGCCAAAATAGGTGTAGGCGCGAGGATCTTGCGGGGCGAGCTGAAGATATCGAGCGAACAAGCTACCGGCGTCTGGTGCATTGCCGGTTTCGTCAGCCATGCGCGCTAGGGCCAAGATGATTTCGGGACAATCGGGGTGTTGCGCTTGGATCGGGCCAAGATTTTCTCTTGCCGACGCGATGTCGCCTTGCGCCAACTGAGCAAAGACCAGGGCTAGTCGTGAGGTTGCGCCCGCGCATCGGTCCGCGGCTGCACGGCCTGAAAACACCGCCACAAATGCAAAGCAAAACAGCGCCGTCCTCATTGCTCCGTTACCTTAAAGATCCGGTCTGCTCTTACGTTGCGAAGGACCTGCACGGTGCCGCTCGGCCATCGCAGCTCGATTTCACGAATTTCCGCGTCTGCGCCCAACCCAAAATGCACCCGCTTATCGGACGAACTCGCGTAGCTCCCAGCGGTCGTGACGTGATTGTACTGCACGAGACCGGACTCTCCCGTCACCTTGATCCGCGTGCCGATCCCGTCGCGATTGCTTTTCACCCCGACGCACTCGATCAGGATCCAATGGTTGTCGTTGAGGGTCGTATTGTAAAGAAGTTCCGCGCGGCCGTGAATGACGGAGACGACAACGTCCATTTTGCCATCGTTGTTGAGGTCGCCGAAGGCGGCGCCGCGGTGCGCGGCAGGAACCTGCAGGTCAGGGCCGGAGCGCGCGCCTAGATATTGAAATTTGCCGGTCTTGAGGTTGCGGAACACGGCGTTCGCCTGCCGATAGTGTTGCCTCGGGTCGATTTCCGCATTTTCGCTGACGTGAGAATTGGCGCTGAAGAGATCTTTGTACCCATCGTTGTCAAAATCGAAGATCCCCGCGCCCCAGCCGCTCATCTGAAAACTGGGAAAGCCGATACCGGACGGGTAGGACTCCTCGCTGAAGAAACCCTGGCCCTCGTTGCGGAAGAGGGGAAAGGTTTCGCCTCCGAGGGCGGTGAGGAAAATGCCGGGCCTGCCCGTGTTGGTCCAGTCCCGGAAATCGACACCCATACTCGAAACCGGAACGCCGTCGCTCGTGTACGCCACTTCGGCTTCAACGCCGACCTCTTGGAAGCGCCGACCCCCCAGATTTTTGAAAAGAAAGTTCCGTTCGTTGTCGTTGGCGACGAAGATGTCCGTCCAGCCGTCGCCGTCATAGTCCGCGATCGCGGCGCCCATGCCTTTTCCAACCTGTTCGAAGAAGCCCATGGCAGCGGAAACATCCGTAAACGTCCCGTCTCCGTTGTTGTGGTATAAAAAATTCGGCTCGCCTTTGTAAAGGGAAGGAGGGCATGAGATGCGCTTGCCTGGCGGGCCGCAGACGCGCGAGTTCTCAAAAGACCAGTCGAGATAATTGGCCACGAAAAGATCCAACAGGCCGTCATTATCGTAGTCGACCCAGGCCGCTGAAACGGACCACAACTTTTTCCCACCGGGGGTGAGGCCGCCGACTCCCGCGCGCTGGGTGACGTCGGTAAAGGTTCCATCGCCGTTGTTGTGATAGAGAATGTTGCGGTTCACGCCGGTCACGTAGATGTCCGTCCAGCCGTCATTGTCGTAATCGGCAGCGGCAACACCCATGCTATAGCCTTCGCCGCGAACGCCAGCGCGATCCGTGACATCCGTGAACGTTCCATTGCAATTGTTGTGATACAAGCGGTTGAGAAAGACCGGGCTATCCTTGGTCAGGCTCGGGATGCGCGCGCCGTTGGCGAAGAAAATGTCGAGGCAGCCATCATTGTCATAATCGAGAAGGGCAACGCCCCCGAGAGTGCTATCGATGATCGGCTTGTCGGGAATGGTGCCATTTTCCAGCACAAAAGCAACGCCCGATTGCTTTTGCCGGTTCTCGAAGCGAATCTCGGAATTTTCCGAACTCAGGCTGGCGGGAACCAGCCCGACGATCCCAATTAGGCTAGCGGCGACCCGCAGGAACGGCTGATCGAATCGAGGGCTTTTCGAGAGGCTCATCTGTGCGAACCCGCCTCTGCCCGCGCCAGCATCTGCCGCATGAAGTAGTCTTGCGGAAAAGCCTCGACGTAGTGTTCCAGGGCGGTTTCCGCGAGAGCATACTGCCGCAACTTGACGAGTTGGAGCACCAGCTTTTTTTGTAGAACAGGGTTGAAGGGATCGAGCTCGATCGCTTTCTGGAGCAGAGGAACGGTTTCCTGTTGCTGGCTGAGCCTGTCGAGCGCGTCGGCGAGGTCAGCGCAGGTTAGCGGCATGGACGGGTCGAGCTTGAGTGCGGCCCTCAAGTGAGCGACCGCCGAAGGGAGACTTCCGCTGCGCAAGTCTCTACGCCCCAAGGCCGCCTGGACAAGCGCGTTATGCGGCCGGGTTTTCTCAAGCTCACCCAAAACGGAGAAATAGCGGTCCCGGTATTCCGGAAACTTGTCCATCAGTTCGCCATAGGCTTGGAGTAGGCTCAATCGTGGGGGAGGCGCAGTTTTCCGCAGAATTGAGCTCAGATGGATTAGGTCGGGCAAGGCCGGCGTGGTTTGATGAAAAGCAGATTCAGGCAAGGGATCGTCAGCCCGGGCCGAGATGCGGTGGCTGGTGACGCTCGAATGCAAGATCACGCCGATGTCTTTTTTGGGCATATGACAGATGGAGCAGGCATCTGGTGGGTCGTGCTGGCGGCGGGTTTCGAGAGAAAGAGCGCAACTTTGCTCGGTATGGCAGGTCAAGCATTTTTTGGCGAAGTAGGCGGGAGCCTCCGCGGGGGAAGGTTCAACGTGTGGGTCGTGGCAAGTAATGCATTTCATCCGGCCCTGGCTCTCGCGGTGACACTTGCTGAGGGTCATGGAGTAGTAGTGCTCGAGGTGTTCGGATTGAGGAGGCGCGCCCGGCTTCGGAGGCACTAAAAAGATAGAAAGCGTGTTGTCGAGAGGTTCCCCCGGCCTAAAGTCCTGATAATGCCTGCCTGGCTTCAGCACGCGCACGTCTCCCGTTTGATGGCAAAACATGCAGATGTTGTCTGCCAGTGCCGGCGAGAGGGCGGCCGGGTTGACGACCGAGAGTTTCGCCGGGCCAAGCTTGCCGGAACGGACGGCCGTCATGTGCGGCGCCCCGGGACCGTGGCAGTTTTCGCAGCCAATCGCAAGCTCGAAAAACGGAGGCCGTTTGAATCGGCCGGTTCCTTCGGACGCCGGCATGGGCCGGCCACTGTGGCACGCGATGCAACCTGCGAGAATAGGCCGGTTAAAACCGTAATTCCCGAATTCGTATCCCGGCGACAGGGCCCACATCTGTGGTCTCGAATAGAACGAAAGCGGCGCTTGAAAAAGGTAATCGCCCTTCTGCACTAACCCGCCGAACCCATTCGCACCCGAACCGATGATCCAATCGACCTGGTGCGTGTCGCGGAATATCTCTTTCCCATCCGCGTCAGTTTGGTTTTGGCTCTGGAACAACTTTCCGTCGCGCGAGAAGACATCTAAGTGCTGGTTCACGTCTTTCATAAAAACGGAAGCTGGCAAATGAAGCCTCTCGACCCGTTCGGTGGTAACGGCCACCAGCGAGCGGCCCATGGCAGTTCGCGAGAAGCTTTTATAGATGTCGCGATGGCATTCCGCGCAGGCGCCTGAGCCAACGTAGGAGTCCTCGGGCGAGCCGCGTGGATCCGCCAAGACGGCAGGTGCCTGCTTCGGAGCGCAGGCGAGCCGTTCGAGAAAGAACTCACCCGACAAAACCGCCAGGGCTCGGAAGAGTAGGTGCATGAAGTGCCGCCGCCTCTTCAGGTTGTGCTCGATCAGTCGCACGGAAGCCAACGCCTGGGAAAGGTTGAGCCGAAAGAGCTTCTAGCATCGAGAGCGGAATTGTCACGGGAAGTCATAAGAGAGAGCATGCTCATCCAATTGCGGATCTGCGCGGGACGAACGGCTTGGCAGGGTCCAGAACGGTTTTCTCCTTACCGGCCTCCCGCACCCGCGCACCGATTCTTACAGAGATGGCGTTCGCTGTGCGTTGAAGCGCCTTGCCCAGGGAAGGAATCTTAGCCCGCGGGATGCGGCTCACGGGTCCGGCGAGGCTGATCGAGGCAATCGCGTGTTCCCTGGAATCCAAGACCGGTGCGGCGACGCAACGCGCTCCGAGGGTAGCCTCCTCGTCGTCAATCGCGTAGCCTCTTTCGCAGATATTCGCGATTTCCTTGCGAAGAGCGGTTCGTGAAGTGATGGTTCTAGGTGTTTGGCGTTCCAAAGTCAGAGAGTTCAAGAGCCGCTCCTGGTCCGACGCAGGCAGATACGCCAGCAGGGCCTTTCCAAGCGCGGTGCAGTGGAGGGGTCGCTTCATGCCCGGTCTTGAAACCAGACGAAAGGCGTGGGGGCTCTCGAGGACCTCCACATACAGAACGGAATCCACGTCCAGAATGGCCAGATTGACGGTTTCGCTCGTCGCGCGCTGCAGATCGAGCAGCCAGGGCCAGGCAATCGAACGCAATCCTTCCACCCAATTGCCCCGAGCCGCCATTTCAATGAATCGGATTCCCAACACGTAGGCCTGGGAGCCATTGCGGACCAGATATCCTTCACGCTCGAGATGGGCGAGGAACCGATAAGCGGTGCTTTTGTTGAATCCCGTTCTCTCGCTGATTTCCTTGAGGCGCAGACCCTTCGGAGAATCACAAATCAATTCGAGGATGCGAAGCGTCCTACTGAGCGTTCCGACGGGCTGGGCCTTTCTCACGCGCACGTGCATCTGCTGAGGTGCCTCCCCTCCCCAGGCATGAACGATGCCGCCAAGGCAGTACAACGGATCTTCCCTAAGCGAGAGCACGTCGCCGTGACGCGCTAGCTTTTCCAATAGGGATTCCGATGGAGCCGGATTGTAAATCAGAAAGCGACGGAAGGCCAGCTTGGCGCGAAAGAGATTTCACATAGCAAAACTCGAGGCCATATTTTGAAATTTAGCTTGACACTAGAATTCCGGCGGTGTACAGAAATCAGGGCCACAAAACGGGGAAAACGATTACCACAACCCGGAGGTTATCCCCATGCGCAACGCGTTCGGGCGCGCGCCTCGAAAGAATACGCGCACGCTATGGGTCCTCTTCCTTCTGCCTGTTGCCTGCCTGCTGAGCACCATCAGCCCGGCGTCCGCCCAGCTTTCCACGGCCTCGCTGAACGGGGTTGTGCGCGACCCGAGCGGTGCGGTCATCGCCAAAGCCAATGTCGTGCTACGGAATACACAGACCACCATCGAGCGAACAACTGTCTCGAACGACACCGGAGAGTATGTTTTCCTCAACGTCGCACCGGGGCCGTACACCCTTGCGATCGAGGCAGCCGGCTTTGCCTCCAAGCACGTCGCCGAATTTGTTTTGGGTGTAAATCAGACGGCAACCATCGACGTTACGTTGACCCCCGGCGGCAAGACCGAGGTCGTGACCGTCGAGGCCAGCGCCGAGCAGCTGCAGGCATCAACAGCCGACTTGGGCACCGTGATCGCCACGAAACAGGTTAATGACCTTCCCCTGAATGGCCGGAATTTTACACAGCTCCTGCAGTTGACGCCGGGCGTCGCGCCCGTGAATGTCGCGCAGAGTGGCGGAAGCGGGGGCAGCGGGGGATTCGGGGCTCCCATCGCTTTGGGCGCATCGTTTCAATTTCCGGCCATCAATGGGATGACCAACCGGAGCAACTTTTATCTTACGGACGGGCTGAACAACTACGGCTCGATCGAGAGTACCTACGCGGTTCCGCCCATCATCGATGCCATCCAGGAGTTTAAAGTCGTCTCGCACACCGATAGCGCGGAGTTTGGGTCCGTGCTCGGGGGTGTGGTCAATGTGGTGACCAAGTCGGGCACCAACGACGATCACGGGAGTGCCTGGGAATATGTCCGGAATGACGCTTTCGATGCACGTCCAGCCTTTCTACCTGCGAACAAGAAGGCGCCGGCATTCCGCCAGAACCAGTTTGGAGCTTCTTTCGGCGGGCCGGTGTGGCTGCCAAGGCTCTACCGAGGCAACAACAAAACATTCTTCTTCGTGGCGTATCAGGGTTTCCGCTATACGCGGGACAACTCGAGTCACCTCCTTGTCCCAACCGCCGCCCAGCTCTCCGGGAACTTGAGCGATTTTCCAACTCAGATCTATAACCCTTTCACGACTCGGCCTGATCCGAATAATCCGGGACAGTACATTCGCGATCCATTCCCGGGAAATCAAATCACTTCGAACTTGATCGATTCCGGCATGGTGGCCTGGGCCAAGGCCCTTTTTCCTGCCGCCGGTCCTTATGATCCATCGACGAACAGCAATGCCCTCGATACCACGCCGACTCACCAGTTCCAAAATGAATACACGATTCGGATCGATGAAAACTTTAACCCAAAGAACTCGGTGTGGTTTCGCTACAGCGCGATCAACAGCACCCTGACCCACAGTGGCGGGCTGCCCACACTGGGGTTCCGAGGCGAAATTCCGGCAAGAAATTGGGGAGGAAGCTACCTGCACATCTTCAGCCCTAGCTTGATGTTGCAGGCGCAATACGCGCGCACGGCGAGCCAAGACAACCAGGCGACGCGACTCCTAGCCAACCCGGGCAATTTGCTTGGCACGATTGGGTTCTCCAGTAGCTTTGTGGGAGGGTTTGCCGCGGTCAACGGTGGCTCCTTGGTTCCAAGTCCCGGGATCAGCGGCTATGCCAGCGGTGGCGAGCTGATCCGCAACGACCCCCGGGCTACCGACAGCCACCAAATCAGCGCGACGCTTACCAAGACGAAGAGTGCTCACACGTTGAGCTTCGGAGGTGGCTTTACAAGCAACCGCTTCGCCAGTCCGCTTGCCTATGACCAGGTCGGTTTCGCAGGCGGGCAGACCGGCAATCCAGAGAACCCCCTGGAGCCCGGCTCCCCTCTGGCATCCTTTTTGTTGGGCGTCCCAGATAATGCGAACCGCCGGAATGTGAATGAGCAAACTCGCCTTGGGGGCGTAATGAGTTGGTTCTTCCAGGACTCCTGGAAGGCCGCCTCGCGCCTGACAATCAACGCTGGTCTGCGCTATGACGTGACCTATATTCCTCCCTATGGTACAAGTGCCACGATCGGACAACAGGGAGGAATCGAGACGGGCAATATCAACTTCTCGACGGGACAGTACGTGATTCAGGTTGTGCCTCCGCCCTGCAGTGTGCGGGGTCATGCTCCTTGCATCCCGGACATCCCAGGCCAGCCGGCGGGCACACTGCCAGCCAACGTGGTGGTTGATCCGCGCGGCAGGATCGCGCACAACACGTACACGAATTTCGGACCTCGCTTCGGTTTTGCCTATCGCGTCAGGGGCAATACGGTCGTCCGAGGAGCCGCCGGGGTTGTGTATGACAACTGGGCCGCGGTTTCCCAAATGGCCCAAAATATTGAAGGCTCCTGGCCTGATATTGGCCAGTTGATCGCACAAAACCTAAACGCGCCCACCGGCCCGCCAGCCACACCGGCGGAGAACCCTTTTGGCTCGAGTTCCGGCTTATTCCCGGCTCCTACGCCCTTTAACCAAGTGCAGTGGTTCTATGATCCGTACATCAAGAACCCCTACTCGATGCAGTGGAATTTCGGTGTGCAGCATGAACTGAATTCATCAACGACGATCGAAACGGATTACGTAGCCTCGCGTTCGCGCCGCCTCAATGTGGGCGGGTTCTACAACACGGCGTTGACTCCAGGTCCCGGCGATCCGAAATCCCGCGCCCTGTTTCCATACATCAGTCCAACGTTCTACGATCGCAGCATAGGTCGCGGAAGCTACGACGCCATGCAGCTTGAGCTCAAGAAAAGGTACACGGGCGGCTTGGCTTATCAAGTCTCCTATACCTACTCGAAATCCATTGACGAAGGGTCATCGGGATGGTTCGGCGTGGAAGGCAACTCGTTAACTGACCCCTATAACATTAGGGGAAGCCGTGGGCCTTCCGGCTTCGATCTGACCCACACGCTGGCAGTAAACGCAATTTACGACCTGCCGCTCGGAAAGGGACGGCACTTTTCGATTCCCAACCCGGCCTTAAACTATGCACTGGGCAATTGGCAGATCAATGGAATCTTCAGCGCCCGGTCAGGCCTACCTTTCACCGTCTTCTACGGAGCCCGCGATCTGGCCAACACGGGAAATGTCTCCTGGGATCAATACGAACGGGCCAACTTGGTTGGCGATCCCCACTCGGGAAGCTGTCCCAACGGCAGCCCCGTAGGCAGCCAGAGCTGTTTTTTCAATACCAGCGCCTTCGCGGTGCCGGCGATCTATACGTTCGGCAATAGCGGGCGAGACTTCATGCGTTCGGCGCCTTACTGGAATCTGGATGCTTCACTATTCAAACAATTTGCAATCGCAGAGAGCCGGCGATTCGAGTTCCGAGCCGAGGCCTTTAATCTCTTCAACACGGTGATATTCAGGCAGCCTGGAAATGACATCAGTAACTTGGCGAATTTCGGTAAAGTCACCGGTGCGGCAAATGGCGCACGGGAACTACAATTTGGAGCCAAGCTCATCTTCTGACCGTAATTTGGAGCACGTCTGAGCTGGCAGGAACCACCCCTACACCCCTCCTGCCAGCCTGAGTTTCTGTCGGAAGGAATGCAGCGTGCGGAGGGGTGCCTTGCCTTCCATTCTTGAGGCAGCACCGGCTGCCCGCATCCTGGAGTTAACCGGGGGACTAAGTGATGTCTGTCTGCCGTTCCGGTAAAACCGTTCGTTCCACGGTCGCACTCTGCCTTCTGGTCTTGCCAGCGCTTGCGCAGGCGCCGAAACGATACGGGCCGACGATCGAATCGCTCGACGAGCATCCGCTTCCGCAATGGTACGACGAAGCCAAACTCGGAATCTTCATCCACTGGGGACTGTATTCTGTGCCGGGTTGGGCACCAGTCGTGCACCCAGAACACGATTTCACGTCACAGGATTACATCAAGAACAATCCTTATGCGGAGTGGTATCTCAACACCATGCGCCTTGATGGCTCTCCGACGCAAGCCTACCATCGCGAGCATTATGGCGCCAATTATGACTATTACAACTTTGCTGCGATCTTTGATAAGGAAATTCAAAGGTGGAATCCTGAGGCTTGGGCACAGATCTTCCAGGACGCTGGCGCGAAATACGTCGTGCTCACCACAAAACACCACGACGGGTTCACATTGTGGCCCAGTTCGATTCCCAACCCCACTCTACCGCCCGACCGGCAACACGCGTCGCGGGACATCGTAGGCGAATTGAGGGCGGCAGTCCGCAAACAGGGACTGCGGATGGGCCTCTATTATTCCGGTGGATACGACTGGACGTTTCTTCCGGGACCGATTCGCGAAGCGGCGGACTATGAAAAAGTGAAACCGCAGAGCGAGGCCTACGGGAAGTACGTGGATGCACAAATGCGCGAGCTTATTAGTGGCTACCGCCCCGCCGTGCTCTGGAATGACATCGATTACCCGAAGTCGGGTCATCCGCTGGAGATCATGGCTGAGTACTACAATGCCGTGCCGGATGGAGTGATTGACGACCGTTTTGGCGTTAAACACGCGGATTTCAAATCGCCGGAATATCAAACGCTGAACCAGATCAGCGCGAAGAAGTGGGAAGAATGCCGCGGGCTTGGAAGGTCTTTCGGTTATAACCGAGCCGAGGGAGAGCCGGAAACCATTGCTCCCGACCAGCTCATTGATCTGTTGGTTGACATCGTCAGCAAGAATGGGAATCTGCTGTTGGATGTTGGTCCAGAAGCCGATGGCACGATACCAACAGTGCAAATGGAGCGCCTGCAAGCTCTGGGAGCATGGCTTCGCCAAAACGGTGAAGCGATCTACGGAACACATCCCTGGAAACGTGCTTCCGGCGAAACGGCAGAGGGCATCGAGGTTCGTTTCACGCAGAAGAGTCTCGCGCTTTACGCGACGCTGCTTGGTCGACCAAAAGGACCGAGCATTATCGTCAAGTCTCTTCCGCTTAAAGCCGGCGCAAAGCTCTTTATGCTTGGGGATGCAAAACCGCTTAGCTGGTCGCAACGGGGAAACGATCTCAAAGTCGACTTGCCCGCTGCTTTGCCCGCTCAGTACGCCTACGTGATCAAGATTGTCGAACCCTCGGGCGTGTAGCGTCCGAAAATAGCTCTCCTCCGAGAAACCCTTTTATGCCCGCTGGGCTTTCATCACCAGCGTTCGTGCTCAGGATCGAAGGTTCGCACTGCGGCCTGGAGTAGGATCGGACGCGATTCACTGCGACCCCCAGTATTCGTTTACAGTCGCGCACCTCTACAGCAGCGCCGGCGTGTCCGGCACCGGGTTGACTCTTACCATGGGAGCAGGCAACAGCGTTGTCTGCGAATTGATCGCCTTGCTGGCCCAACCGCTCGTAGGGCTTGAGATTGACGATCTCATGTCGGACTTCGGAAAGACGTTTCGTGCCCGGTGCGATCACTACCAAATGCGCTGGCTCGGACCGCACAAGGGCGCGGTGCATCTCGCTGTCGCTTCGTGGAGCTTAGGGTTACCGCGCACGTTTTGTGGAAGATCGATTTGGATAAGGAGGCGTGAGTCTGTCGCAACAAACCCAGCCCTGAACGGACTCCCTTCCTCCCCTTGGCTAGGTCTGCAAAGCGATTGGTTGCAATTCATGACGCCTCAAGAGAAAAAAGCGCGGCCTGGGCCCCTTCAAGTTTCACGGAGAATTTGCGAAGGGCGGTATAAGAAGTCCCCTTCCAGTTGGTGAGCAACTTTCTGTTGACGACTCCCCCGCGCCTAAAGACGGGGGATTCCTCGGAGTTACTATGCGGCATGGCCACATACCTCCGACGATGTTTCCTGCTTCTCGGGCCCACGCCTAAACTCGCGTTTAGGTCCTACTGTCAGCGCGACTCCGAACGTATGCAATGCTCGTTGTAGGCAAGGTAGACGGTGAGCGCCTCGAGCTTGCCGTGCGAGCCGCGGTAGTCAATTCCGGACTTCCAAGTGTCGTGGGTGATGGACCCGATTACAAGGCCGTTCCTGCTGGAATTGTCATAGATGGAGGTCACTTCGTAGCTGGAGCCGGAGCCGTCTATCACCTCGCCACGGTAGCGAACGAAGTTGTCGTTGTCCCAGGGTACAATCAGTATGCGCCCATCCGAAGCCATGCCGATGTCAATTCCTGGCTTATCGAGTTAAAGGGGAACGAGCCAGTTCGTGGCGATTGTCGTTGGATTCTCCAAAGCGGCCTCAAGAAAAAAGTAAGGCTTTTCCTCGTACAAATAATACGTTTGGCGCAGCGCCGGCTTCCCTTCCCAGGTATTGAGAAAGGACAGTCTGATGCCCCGTCCAAAGCCGTCCTGCAGCGGGCGAATGCCGGAGGCGGCAAGCCGGTGATTGGAATAATCTGTGCCCTTGAGAAGAGATCCGGCACGAGCACTGCTGTACGCCTCGGTTATCCTGTTTATTCCGTTCCATGAATAGGAGGCCAACCCCGAAGTTAGAGAGAAGGTGATTTGAATGGGACCAGTATCAATCGCAATTCGTCCATAATTCTTAACTTCCCTCCGCAGGTTTATGATGGAGAGGGAAGTGCCCAGAAAGGGACAGCAGGATCAAGGCAAACGAGGCGCAACACCTAGCGGGAGTTTACTGCGGCGAAGCCCCCTGACGCGCTCTCATACCAGGTAAGCCTTTCTGAATAACCGATTTCGTGTGTCGAATGCCGACCCGAATGTGTATTACCCTACGTTTATGGGAATACG
>Ga0209471_1000466_pt1 | contig 27383 bp, 16 predicted proteins | sample GraSoiAngelo_128_FD_185885 | JGI IMG/M metagenome (GOLD analysis project Ga0209471, IMG submission 185885) | Grasslands soil microbial communities from the Angelo Coastal Reserve, California, USA - 14_0927_12_20cm (SPAdes) (version 2) | ecosystem: Environmental > Terrestrial > Soil > Grasslands ... | reverse complement strand
CCGTGGGCGTGACGGAGGCGTACCTGCAGTTCCGTCCTTACCCGCGCGCGGGCTACCGATTTCGCCTCAAGGCTGGCGCGTTCTATCCGCCGATCTCGCTCGAGAACCGCGCCGCCGGCTGGGAGTCGCCCTACAGCCTGTCCTACTCCGCCATCAACACCTGGCTCGGAGTCGAAGTCCGCACCATCGGTCTCGAGGCGCAGCTCGACTGGCTCGGCACGCGCACCGGGCACGACTTCGACCTCGGCCTGACCGGCGGCGCATTCGCCTGGAACGAGGGCGCGGGCGTGGTGCTCGCCGATAACGGCTTCATGCTGCACGACCGCCAGACGCCGATCTTCGGACGGGTGGGGCCAGCGGGGGCTGGCGCGTTGCCGTTCCAGCAATTCGACGGACGTGCCGGTGTGTACGCGGGCGTGGAAGGGCGCTATCTGGATCGTGTGGTGCTGCGCGTGCTGCGCTATGACAACCGCGCCGACCCGACCAAGATCGACAGCGTCTCCGGTGCCATCGCCTGGAACACGCGCTTCAACAGCGCCGGGCTGCGCATCGAGAGCGGCACCGGCTGGACCGCGATCCTGCAATGGCTCGATGGCGAGACCATCATCGCCCCGCCGGGAATGCAACTCGAGTGGCCGTTCCGGGCGCAGTTCGCGCTGCTGTCCAAGCGCTTCGGCCGCCAGACGCTGAGCGCGCGCTACGACCGCTTCGAGGTCGACAGCACGGCGGGTGATGACTCGCAGAGCGGGCACGCCTGGACGGCGGCCTGGATGTTCGAGACGCGTGCGCACTGGCGAGTGGCGCTCGAGTGGCTGCGGGTGCGAAGCTCCTCATACAACCGTGCCGAACTCGGTGGTCCACCGCTCGCGACCGAGACGCAGCTGCAGCTCGCGGTGCGCTACGCGTTCGGCTCCGGATTGCACTAAGGCCAACACGTCGCTGTCAGGTCACCCTCGCGCTGTGCCGGGCACCGAGCGAGACTAGAGGCTCGCGCGCAACCTCAGGTCACGCGACGAGGCCCCCACATAGACTGCTCGGTGCGGCGCGTCGATCCAGCGATGCTGAGCCGTGGACCAATACTGCAACTGCCGGCGCGGAATGTGCACTTCCATGACTCGGCTCTCGCCAGCGGCCAGCCGCACACGGTCAAAGCCGGCCAATGCGCGCTCGGCGAACTGCACGCCCCTGGGGCGGTTGCGCGGTGCGCCCAGATAGACCTGCGGTACTTCATCGCCAGCGACGGTTCCGCCATTGCTCAGCTTGAAGCGCACCAAAGCCCCGTCGGCGGTGCGGCGCGCGCTCAATTCGGAATAGGCGAACCGCGTGTAACTGAGTCCAAACCCGAAAGGGAACAGCGGTGCGCGCAGCTGTTGGTCGAACCAGCGGTAACCAACGAACAACCCTTCGGTGTAGTGCGTTGACCCGCCTGCACGGTTCGATTGCCGTTCAGGGTGGGTCGGGTCGTTGGCCACGCTGTCCTCGAGCTTCACCGGCCACGTAAAGGGCAAGCGCCCACCCGGGCTAACTCGCCCCAGCAACAAGTTCACTGTTGCCGGCCCGCCCTCGTCTCCGGGGTACCACATCAGCAGGACGGCCTTGACCTGGGACAACCAGGGCATCGCCATCGGTTCGCTGGCGTTCAGCACGACGATAGTGTTCGAATTGACGGCCGCGACGTCGCGTATCAACGCGTCCTGATCGCCGGGCAGCGCAAAGTCCGGGCGACCTCGGCTCCACGCGAAGACCATCGCCGTGTGAGCACGGCGGGCTGCCTCGATGGCTTCCTGGTAACGGATCTGCCGTTGCGCCGGGGTCACCCAGGCGAGACGCACCTGCACCGGTTGACCGCTGCTGTCGCCGTGTAGCTCGAGCGCCAAGGAATGGGCGCCCGCCGATAAGTGCACGCGCCGACGGACATTGTCCACTCCGTCAACCGTCGGCAGGACGTTGTCTTCCGATGGCTGCAGAACACCGCCGTGCAAACCGAGCTCATTGGTCGCAGCGACCCGTCGACCATCGATGCCAAGGGAGCCGATGGCCCCGAGCAGTTGGAGATTCAGGTCATAGTCGCCGTCAGTCGCAATGGAAAATTCTCCCCTCCAACGATGCTCCGTGCCGGGCGGCAACGCAGTGCCGCGCTGCATCGTGTGCTCGAGCACGGCCGCCGAGCGCGCCGCCGCCGCTCCGTCGGAGCCGGCGGTTGCTTCGTGCCAAAGACCCGCGTCGTCGCGATACGACAGTGCGCTCACCGGCATCGCCTCACCCGTCATATCATCGGCCACCGCGAAGTGAATATGACCCAGCTCTTGCAGGAGCCTCAGAGGGCTGATCTGTCGATCCAGATGACCGAGCGCTTTCTCACCGGACGCGCCGATCGCTATCAGCTGTCCGGCTCCCGGTCCAATCAGGGCCAGGTTGTCCAAGTCCTCCGGCTTGAGCGGCAACGCGTGGTCATTTTTAAGAAGTACAGCGGCATCCTCAGCTGTCTTCTGCAGGATCGGGGCATGCTCGCCGGTGCGCTCCGGTACGACCGCGTGGCTCGGTGGCTGATCCAAATATCCAAAGCGCTTCAATTGCCTCAGAATGCGCCGTACCGCTGCATCGATCGTCGACTCGAGAACCTGGCCACCCTCGAGCGCGGTGTGCAAACCGATCGCCGGCGCCGGCAAACTCATGGGTGGTGGTTCTGCGGTATGCGGCGGCTCTTCAGGCAGGGCATCGTCGGGCGCCGGCGGCACCGCCAGCTGCGCGACGGAGTCGAATGGCGATCGACTGGATGCGGCATCGAGATAGGCGAGGAAGTTGTCGCCCAGGCGATAGCCAGGCATTTCCAGGTCCAGACCGCGGTTGAGGTAGAGCGTGTCGTGCACCGCCCCCCAATCCGAAGTGACGAATCCCTCGAAGTGCAGCTCTTCCCTGAGCAATCGCTGCAGCGTTGCGGCGTTACCGCATGAGTATTCGCCATTGATGCGGTTGTAAGAGCACATGATCGAGGCGACACCCGCTTCGATCACGGCCGCAAACGGTGCCGCGTAGATCTCGTGAAGTGCCTGCTCATCGACGAAAACATCATCGGCGCCTTCGTAGGCGATGAAATGCTTGGCCTGTGCCATCACCCCCTGTTGCTGAATGCCCCTGATCTCGGCGGCAGCGATTTCGCCGGCGAGAAACGGGTCTTCGCCAAAGGTGTTGTAGGCGCGCTCCCAGGTCTGGTCGCGATGGATATTGATGTAGGGTTCCAGCACGACGTCCTCGCCGAGGGCGCGCGCGTCCTCCCCGATGACCAGGCCATTGGCGCGAGCATCGTCGCGGCTGAAAGTCGCGGCCAATCCCATCGTCGCGGTCATGCCGGTGGACGCTTGCCGCGTCAGGATGCCGGCCGGACCGTCGGCCAAGCGCAGAGCCGGTATGCCGAGGCGCGGCACACCGGGCCAGTAGCCGGCCTGTCCCTGACTGGTCGCCGCGGGTTCGGCAGCACCGTGCACTAAATTGAGCTTCTCCTCCCGCGTCATCTGCTGCAGAAGCGCCTCGACACGATCTTCGGCGTGAAGGGGCGCGAACGCGCCGCCAACCCAGGTCAGCACGCCGAGCGCGAGGGAGCGAGCGAAGGCATTCATCATCGACTAAGCTGAAAAGAGTGCCATGGCCTTGCTCCAGGCGGAAGGGAGCGTGCCCGGTGGCTTGGTGTCGGACTAGGCTCTGGCCGCGAGCTCGATGGATCGCGGCGGCGACGTTGCTGGGCGCACTCGCGTCCCGATCGTGGTGCGCCGTGCCGCTGGTCAGCGGAAATGGTTTCGGCTTTTCCGTCGTCAGTGACGCGACCGGCCATCTCACCCGCTTCTATGTCCATCCCTATGCTTTTGTGCGCCCGGACCGCACCCGTCCGCTCGCCGAGGGCATAGCTACCACGAACTTCATCGCGGATCTCGCACCCAGCTCTTTAGGTGCCGGGGCATCGGTCCGTTACATCGATCAATCGCAAGTCATACGCGTTTCATCTCAGTACGGAACCGGCACGGTATTCATGCCGTTCGGCCTGCTGCATCCGGCGCTGATCATCGACTGGCAGGGCCCCTCAGCCGCCGCGGCAACGGTTGGCTGGACGGTGCGGTGGACGCACCCGGTGGCCTCGCGCTCTGCCGTGACGGTGTCGGGTGTTCGCGTCCGGGTCCTGCGCTTCCACGGCACCCCGGAAGCGCTGTGCCTGATCCCGCTCGATCCGGGTCAATCCAACGATTCCGGCGATGATGCCGAGCTGCGCGGGCACGCTGCCTGGGCGTTGATGGCGGTCGAGCCGGGGGGTAGCGCCGCTTCGCTGGTCCGCTCATTGCTCCATTGGCGCGCGGGACACTCGGTCCCCGAGCTCATCCAGCGTGAGCTCTCCGACATCGAGCGCTGGCGCGTGCCTACTCCCGCATCGGTCACGGATCGCGTGGCGCGCGAAGTCTGGCGGCAAAGCGAAATCGTCCTGCGCATGGCGCAGAGCCGGGAACCGAACACCGCGCAGCGGCATGGCCACGGACTCATCGTTGCAAGTCTTCCGGACGGCCTGTGGTTTACGCCATGGGTGCGCGATATGGCCTACGCCGCGCTCGCACTGATTCGCATGGGCCACCTTGGGGAGGCGAGGGCCGCACTGACGGCTTATTTCAATGCCCGGCCCACTGGAGTGATGCGCCGGGAGACGGCCGGCGCCGATTATCAGATCTCCGTGGTGCGGTATTTTGGCGACGGCGCCGAGGAGCCCTTCTTCACGATGGAAGGCAGCACCAACGTCGAGCTCGACAACTGGGGCCTGGTGCTTTGGGTCCTGGCAGAATATCTCGAGCGCTCGGCAGATGAATCGCTGCTGTCGACGCGCACCTTTCGTGGGACGGTGTACGAGAGCGCGCGCGATTTCATTGTGCGACCGCTGCTAGCGAATTTAGAGCCGTATCAGCAAGGCCTCATCGTTCGAGCGGACACCTCGATTTGGGAAGAGCGCGAGCGAGATCGCAAGCATTTCGCCTATACGACGGCCGCCGCAATTGCCGGCCTCGGCGGTTTTGCAAGGATCGCGGAGCGGCAGCACGATGCGCCGCAGGAAGCGGCCCTGCCGAGCACGCTCGAACGTCTGCGGGCAGGATTTGCGTCGGCGTTTGCGAGCGGCGGGAGACTCCGCGGTACGCTGGAGCCGGGAATCAAGAACGAAATCGATGGCGCCCTCCTGGCGATCATCGAGATGGGCGTCGTCGACGACCCGAAGTCCATTGCCGATGTGGTCGAGCGCATGCCGCAGCTCAAGGTGGCCTCCGGGGGTTACCGTCGCGTGCGCAGCGTCCTCACCGATCCGGCCGTCTTCGAGTACTGGTATGAGCGGCAGGAGTTTGTGTTCGTGGACTTGAGCTTATCGGGTGTGCTGCGGCGCCTTGGCCGCCAAACCGAGGCTGCGGCCCTGCTGCAACGTGTGCTGACCGATGCCTCCGCGCACGATGATCTGATTCCCGAGATGTATGTCTCGGAGCCCTGCCCGCTGTTTCCGGGCAAGGTCGGTGACCCAACTGGCGCCATGCCGATGGTGGGCTACGGGGCTGGCGCGGTGATTCTGGAATTGTTAGCGCCGCCCGGTGCCCCGGGCACCCGGCGTACCATGCTCCGCCTGGCGCCCGCGAGAGCGTGCCCGCGATGTAATGTCCATAGCCGATTGACACGCCCGCCAAGTCTGAGTAGATGGATTCCTTTCCAAATCCTCGAGAGGGAGGGGATTTGATGAAAACCCATTCAAGGCGGCCCGGCCGGGCCTGCCCGCCCACTCGCGCCAACTCCCGCAGGAGCCCGATCGCGACCTACTGCGCCGCCGTGATCTCCGCGGCCGCCGGCTCCGCCTACGCCCAGCAGGCCGCAACTTCAGCGCCGGACGAGTCCGAGCTGCAGACCGTCGTCGTCACCGGCATCCGCGAAGCGCTCGAGAAGGCCGCGGAGGAAAAGCGCGCCGAGGAATCCATCGTCGAGGTCGTCACGCAGGAGGACATCGGCAAACTCTCCGACCCGAGCGTCGCCGAATCGATCTCGCGCCTCACCGGCCTCGCCGGTCAGCGCGTCCACGGACGCGTGCAGGACATCTCCATCCGCGGCTTTTCGGGCGACTACGTCACCACCCTCCTCAACGGCCGCGAGCAGGCGAGCACCGGCGACAACCGTGCGGTCGAGTTCGATCAGTACCCGTCGGAAGTCGTGCAGTCGGTGATGGTCTACAAGACCACCGACGCCGAGCGCGTCTCCTCCGGCCTCGCCGGAACGGTCGACCTGCGCACCATGCGGCCGCTCACGTATAAGAACAACGTGCTCACGCTGGGCGTGCGCGCCGAGAGAAACTCCCTGGGAAACCTGAACCCGGAGGGAAAAGCCACGGCCTATCGCGCCAATGGCACGTACATCAGACACTTCCTGGATGACAGGCTGGGCGTCGGCATCGGCTACGCCCGCCTCGACTCACCCGAGCAGGAGCAGCACTACAAGGCCTGGTGGTGGGGCGCGAACCCCATCGACCCCAACGCAAACCCGGTCGTCTATTACAACAACGGCGCGAGCATGCTGAATGGCGCCGAGCTCTACAACTACTCCCGCCACGACGTGCGCGACGGCCTGGTCGGCGCGCTCGAATACAAGGCGAGCGACATCGTCCACAGCGTCACCGACCTCTACTTCTCCCGCTATGCCCAGCACACCTGGGACCGCGGCTGGGAGGCATTCCTCTGCCCGTGCGCGACCGGGCAGGCGATCGCGAATCCGACTTACACCGCGGTCGGCGGCGGTCCCCCACCTCCGGGCTCACCTGTGGGCACGACCGCCCCGACCACCACCTTCGTGACCTCCGGCACCTACAACGCCGTGCAGAGCATCCTACTCAACCAGTACGCGACCACGCACGACCGGCTCTATGCCGTCGGAGAGAACTTCGAGCTGGACCTGGGCCCCTGGAAGACGGCGGCGGACCTGAGCTACTCCTACGCACACCGTCAGCAGCAATGGACCGAGACCTATGCCGGCTATACGCCGTTCAACAGCAGCGCGGGGGATGCGTCCATCCCTTTCCGCAACGCGCTCGCCGGTCTTCCGAACCTCTCAAGCACGCTCAACTACGCCAACGCCGCGGCTATTCAGCTCGGCGACCCGGCCCCGTGGGGTGGCTGGGGCCACGACGGCGTCGACAACCGGCCGACCAGCACCGACAAGATCAAGTCCGTCAGGCTGACTGCGCGGCACGACTTCCACGGCCCGATCAGCTCGCTGCACTTCGGCACGCAGTATCAGGTACGCGACAAGACGCTGCAGGAGCTCGAGTTCGATCTCATGTTGAAGAACAACCGCACGCCGATCAACGTGCCGTCCACCCTGCTCAAGAGCCCCGTGTCGGCCGCCTGGGGCGGATTCGGCAATGTGATCACGTACGACATCCCGCGCGCCATGAGTCAGCTGTATACGCTGCAGCAGTTCACCGACAACAACGGCTATACGGGCGACTACACCGTCAACGAGAAGCTCACCAGCGGCTTCGTGCAGTTCGAGCTCAACTCGAAAATCGGTGACACACCGATGCGCGGCAACTTCGGTGCGCAGCTCGTCCACGCCCAGCAGTCGACGACCGGATTCTGCCCCAGCTGCGGAGGACAGCACGTCTCGGGCGGGACGAGCTATAACGACGTTCTGCCGAGCGCCAACATCATCTTCGATCTCACGCCCGAGGTCCTGCTGCGCACCTACGTGGCCAGGACGATGGTGCGCCCGCTCATGAGCCAGCTGGGCGACTACGTCAACGCGACGCCGCAGGCCGATCCGCTCGATAAGTCGTGCAACCCGGCTCCAAATCAGGTTTGCTACCACTGGGCGGGCAACGGCGGCAACCCGCTGCTGCGCCCGTGGCGCGCCGATGCCTTCGACGTCGCCATCGAGAAGTACTTCAGCCCCGCGAGCTACTTCAGCGTCGCGGGCTTCTACAAGCATTTCAAGTCTTTCATCTATGATTCGGTTGGGAACAACAACTACAACTTCAGCGGCCTCAACCCCAACGGCCTGGGTCCCATCGCCTCCCCGTACGGAAGCTTCAGCCAGCCTCAGAACGCGACTGGCGGTAACGTGCGGGGGCTGGAGGCGAGCCTAAACCTCGAGCTCAAGCTCCTGTGGTCCGGCCTGGAGGGCTTCGGGACCCAGATCGGCGAGGCCTGGACTACGGTCAGTGTTCCGCCGGATCCGAACACGGGGCCCACCCTGCCCGGCTTCTCGCCACGCGTCCATACGTTCACCTTCTATTACGAGGGCCATGGGTTCGAGGCGCGCGTCGCCGAGCGCTACCGCGACGAGTTCGTCGGAGCGGTGCAAACGACCTTCGACTTCCGCACCTACACGCAGATCCTCGCCGACCGTCAGCTGGATGCCGAGCTCGGCTACAGCTTCAACTCCGGACGTCTCAAGGGGCTGTCGCTCACGCTGGTGGGCACGAACCTTCTGAACTCGGCCTACCGCGATACGACCGGTCCGCTGGGAAGCACGGCTCTCACCACACCGCAGGTCTATGAGCGTTACGGCCGCGTGTTCCTGGGCGGCTTCAACTACAAGTACTGAAGCCTCGTCCGTTGCGACCGCCCGGCCCACATGGGGCGGTTTGTCGTCGTCAGCGGGCCGCCCGTGAATCCGTAGTCGATCCTGACTGGCTCGTCGCCCACGTGAAGGTCACCAGGCTGCGTCCCCGCAGGGTGTAGCGGAAGGCGCGGCCGTCGCTCTTCACCGAGAACAGCCGCGGCTCGACCGCCGAGTTGAAGACGATCACGACCATCGACCCGTCGTCGGCATTCCTGAAAGCCACGCACTTCAGGCCCTCGATATCGCTGGTCGACTCGATCCGATGCGCGCCGGGACGAACGAAGCGACTGGCGTGGGCCAGCGCGTAATACTCGACATTGCGGGTCACGGATCCCGTCCGGGAATCGATGGTGACCACTCCGCGGCAGTTGGTGCACCCTCCCGCATGCGGGCCGCCCTTCTCGTCGAGTGCCAGGTTCCAGAGGATCACGCCACGCGCCCAGTTGCGCGTGCCGTCAATGACCAGGGTTCCGGCGAACCACGCGAGGTTCTCCTCCCAACGCTTCTCCCACTCTCCCCCGGAGCACTCCGTGAGGTAGGTGTCCTTGTCCGGGTACGCCGCGTGAACGAGCGACTGGGCCTTCACGGCTCCCTTGTAACAGTGCCACGCGACGCCCGCGATGTAGCGGGCCGCGGCCGGATCGCCCAGGACCCTCAAGGGGGAGCCCGGTGCAATCCAGTTGTGGTCCCACTCGAGAATGAGCGGAGCGTTCGGGCGCCGGGCAAACAGCGGGCCCAGGTGCCGGCCAATGAACTCGGCGCGCGCGGCGGCCTTGAAGGGCATTCCGGGATAGTTCCCGGGCTCGAAGCCCGGCTCGTTCTGCACGGTGATCGCGTAGAGCGGAAGTCCCGCGGCCGCATAGGCGTCGGCAACGCGCAGCAGATACTGCGCGAAGGCGTCATACGCGTCGGCACGCAGCCTCCCTCTCACGAGCTTCCCCGAGTCCTTCATCCACGCCGGCGCACTCCAAGGGGAGGCCACTACGCGGAGCCGCGGATTGATGGCCCGGATCTCGTGCAGGAGCGGAAACAGGTCATGAGCCTGCGGCTCCATCGAAAAATGCGCGAGCGTCGGATCCGGCTCACCGTGCGGGCTGTCGTCGAGGCTGTAGTGCCGCTCCGAGAAATCGGATGCTCCGATGGGGATGCGCACGAAGCTGAGTCCGATACCCGGAGGCGGTCCGAAGAGCTCCGCGATCAGATCCCTGCGCGCACTCCGGGTCAGATTCCGGCTCATGACCGCGACGGCCGCGTCCGTGAGCGCCGCCCCGAGCCCGACGATTTCCTGGTAGCTCCGCAACGCATCCACCTCGATCGCGAGCGGTGCCACCGGCTGCGCGCCAAACGACAAGTCGGGCTCGTGCGTCAGGAGCTCCGTGCGATCGCCCGTCGTCAGCCACACGTGCACGGCGGCTGGTCCGCCGTTGGTCGCCGCAGCACGCTCCTCGTTCAGATGCTGCGCCTGCGGCTGCGCCACGCCACCTATCAGGCAGGCGCCAAGGGCGAGCCACCCGGCCTCGTGCAGCGATCGCTTTGGCGCAAGGCGCATCGACGCTCCTCGCCTCACCCCCGGCCCGCCGCGCACTGCTGGGCGATGTAGTCCTTGTGCAACGGCATGACGGCCACGCATTTCTCGATGACCGCTTGGATGTCGTTGAGATAGCGCATGACTTCCTCGTCCGGGTACTGATCCACCATCGGATCGTAGTCCTCGGGAATGATCCCCTGCCCCAGCATCACCTGCAGCCAACTCTCCTCCGCGAAGAGCTCCTCGTTATCCCGGAAGATCCGGCCGTGACTGCGAAACAGATCGATCTTCACCCTGAGGGTGTCGGGGATCTCCATGCTGCGGCAGTAGTCCCAGAACGGCGAATCGTTACGCTCGGTGGCCTTGTAATGGAGGATGATGAAGTCCCGGATGCGCTCGTACTCGAAGTCCGACCGCCGGTTGAACTCCTCGACGTCGATGGGATTGAAGCCGCACGAGGGAAAGAACCGGGCGAGGCGGACGATGACCGTCTGAATGAGGTGGATGCTGGTCGACTCGAGCGGCTCGAGGAAGCCGCTCGAAAGACCGACCGCCACGCAGTTCTTGTTCCACAGCTTGCGGCGCTTGCCAGGGAGGAACTTGATGTAGCGCGGGGGACCGGAAGCCTTGCCGTCGAGTCGCGCCAGGAGAACCGCGGTCGCCTCGTCGTCGGAGATGTACTGGCTCGAGTACACGTAGCCATTGCCGATGCGATGCTGTAACGGGATGCGCCACTGCCAGCCCGCCTTGTGCGCCGTGGCGCGGGTATAGGGCAGGAGCGGATCGACGGACTCGCACGGCACGGCGACTGCCCGGTCGCACGGCAGCCAGTGGTTCCAGCTCTCGAAACCCGTGTGCAAGGCCTGCTCGATCAGCAGCCCCCGGATGCCCGAGCAGTCGAAGAACAAGTCCCCGGGGATGCGCTCGCCGCCCTCCATGCGAAGCGCGTCGATGTAGCCATCGCCGGCGCGCAGCTCGATGCCGACGATCTTGCCCTCGGTGCGCGTGACACCGCGCGCTTCGGCATAAGCGCGCAGGAACAGCGCGTACAGCCTCGCATCGAAATGAAAAGCGTTGGCGATGTCCCCGAGCGGCGACTGCTTCATCTCCGGGACGCTGCGCATGAACTTGCTCTGGCGCGGCGCCACCGTGTTGATGGAATAGTGCTCGAGCCCCGGAACGAGCCCGCGGGCGCGCATCTTGAGCCAATACTGGTAGCACTTGAGGATGCCGAGATCCTGCCCGATGCGGCCGAAGCCGTGGATATAGAAGTCCCCGAGCTTTGCCCAGTCGACGAACTCGATGCCGAGCTTGAAGGTGCCCTGGGTTCGTGCGAGAAACTCGTTCTCGTCGAGCTCGAGCGCGGCGTTGTAGTGCTTGATGGCCGGGATGGTCGCCTCGCCGACACCGATCGTGGCGATCTCGTCCGACTCGATGAGGCGGATGCGTACGCCGCTCTTCAGGAGCTTCGAGAAGAACGCCGCGGTCATCCAGCCCGCAGTTCCGCCCCCCACAATGACGATATCCTCGACGCGCTTATCCATCGTTCAGCTCCTCCAGGCCCAGGGACCCTGCCGCCACGACACGCTTCTCAGAGACGCTCGCCGGTGCGCGCGTCGAACACGGACACATGCTCGAGGTTTTTCCATGACTGCGCTAACGTACCGCCCGAAAGAGTATGTAACGTAAGCCCGGCGGCTGCGTCCGTAGGCGAATCGTAGAGGCAGGCACCCGACCGACGGCTTATGACGATCGCGACCGCAGATCCTACCCCGAGCCTCATGCGGCACGAGTTCCCAGCCGGGTTCCGCTGGGGGTGCGCCACTTCCGCCTACCAGATCGAAGGGGCCGCCTCGATCGACGGCCGCGAGAGCGCACCCCGCGACTACCTCGTCCGTCACCTGACAGCGCTGCGTGAGGCGATCGCGCGCGGCATCCCGGTCAGGGGATATTTCGCTGGACTCTGCTCGATAACTTCGAGTGGGCCGAGGGCTACACCCACCGCTTCGGGCTCCACTACGTCGATTTCGCGACGCAGCGGAGGCGGACGAAGCTGAGCGGCGCCTGGTACCGGGACTTCCTGAACGGACGGTTGACGAGCACATGACTCGAGACGGCGGATGGTGGCGGCGCGCGCTCGTGCTGTGCGGGCTCGTGTGCACCGTGGCGCCTGTCGGCATCTGCGCCCCGCCGGTTACGCACCCGCAGCAATGGCCGGCCGCCAGAAGCGCTGGCCTGATCGACCCGGGCAGCGAGGCGCGCATCACGGAGCTCTTGAGGCAGATGAGCCTCGAGGAGCAAGTGGGGCAGGTCATCCAGACCGACATCGGGGGCGTGACGCCCGAGGACCTGCGGCGCTATCCCCTCGGCTCGATCCTCGCGGGCGGAGATTCGGGCCCGCACGGCGACGAGCGGGCGGCGCCCGCCGTGTGGCTCGCCCTCGCGCACGAATTTCGCGCGGTCTCCGTCGAGCGGCGCGCGGGGCACACCCCGATCCCCGTCCTCTTCGGCATCGACGCTGTGCACGGCCACAACAACATCGCGGGCGCGGCGATCTATCCCCACAATATCGGCCTGGGCGCGGCACACGATCCGCAGCTGCTCGAGCGCATCGGCGCGGCGACCGCGGAAGAAGTGGCCGTTACGGGCATCGACTGGGCCTTCGCCCCGACGCTCGCCGTGCCCCAGGACGTACGCTGGGGACGCTCCTACGAGGGCTATGCGCAGGATCCGCAGCTGGTCGCCCGTTACGCGACGGCGATGGTCGTGGGACTGCAGGGTCCCTCGTCCTTGAACGGCAAGCTGCAGGCCGGTCACGTCGCCGCGACCGCGAAGCATTTTCTCGGCGACGGCGGCACTGCGCAGGGCGAAGACCAGGGCGACGATCAGATCAACGAGGAAGAGCTCATTGCCCGCCACGCGCAAGGCTACCCGGCGGCGATCGACGCGGGCGTACTCACGGTGATGGCCTCGTACTCGAGTTGGCAGGGCCAGAAGATGCACGGCAACCGCGCGCTGCTCACGGAGGTGTTGAAAGGGCGCATGGGCTTTGCGGGTTTCGTGGTCGGAGACTGGAACGCGCACGCGCAGCTGTCGGGCTGTAAGCCCGGGCGCTGCGCCGCGGCCTTCAACGCCGGCGTCGACATGTTCATGGCGCCGTACGCGTGGAAGGAGCTGTATGCGAGCACGCTCGCTCAGGTTCGCTCGGGCGAGATCTCCCGGGAGCGGCTGGAGGATGCGGTGCGGCGCATTCTGCGCGTCAAGATGAAGCTCGGGCTGTTTGAGTCTGCGCGGCCTTACGAGGGACGCACGGAGCTCATCGGATCGGGCGCGCACCGAGCCTTGGCACGCGAGGCCGTGCGCAAGTCGCTCGTTCTGCTGAAGAACGACGGTGTGCTCCCCATCCCATCCGGCGCGCGTGTGCTCGTGACGGGACCGGGCGCTCGCGACATCGGCATGCAGTGCGGTGGCTGGACGATTTCGTGGCAAGGCACCGGCAACAGCAACACGGACTTTCCTCATGCCGAGTCGATCTACGACGGCATCCGGAGCGCGGTTCGCGCCGGTGGCGGTACGGTGGTGGACGACGCGGACCCCAGGCCCGACGTGGCGGTCGTGGTATTCGGAGAGCAGCCGTACGCCGAGACTTCAGGCGACCGCAAGCTGGCCGTCGACAACCTGCGCGCGCCGCTGGGGCAGCTGCGCGCGCTCCGCAAACAAGGAATTCCGGTGGTCGCGGTGTTCCTGTCGGGCAGGCCGCTGTGGAGCAATCCCGAGATCAACGCCAGCAATGCCTTCGTGGCGGCGTGGCTGCCGGGCACCGAAGGGGGCGGCGTGGCGGATGTGCTCGTCGGGGATGCGTCGGGCAGGGCGCGCACGGACTTCACGGGGCGGCTCTCGTTCGTCTGGCCGGCTACCGTCTTCCCCGCGATGCCGGGATCCCCGAAAGGCGCGATCCTCTTTCCGCTCGAGTATGGCTCGAGCTATGCGCATCCGGCGCCGGTCGCTCACTTGAGCGAGAACCCGGCCCCGCGCTGACTGCAAGGCCCAATGCGAGGCAGGACTTGCCACCTCAACGCCATCAGTGCCATCGCCGGTTTGGCCATGCTGGTCCCTGGCATGTCGCGTGCCGGTGCCTTGGCGCTGATACCTTGGCCGCGCACCGTGATCGAAGCCGATGGCGCGTTTCGATTGACGGAGCACACGACCATTAGCTACCCGGAAACTGCCGCGCCGAGTGCAGCACTGTTGATGGAGAGACTGCATTTGCGACGAGGAGACGCGGCGGGTGGTGCGGTTGCGTTGCGAATTGACCCGGCCGCTGGCACTGGCGCGGAAGGGTATCGCCTCATCGTCGAGCCAGGCGGGATCGCGATCGACGCGGATACCGGCAGAGGCCTGTTCTACGGAGTTGAAACGCTGTTGCAACTGGTGCCTTCGACGTGCGGCATGCCGTGCCTGATTCCGGCAGTGAGGATTGAGGATGCGCCGCGGTTCGAGTGGCGCGGCCTGCTGGTCGACGTATCCCGTCATTTCTTCGGAAAGCCCGCGCTGCTGAAAGTCATCGACGAAATGGCGGCGCACAAGCTGAATGTCCTGCACCTGCATCTTACGGACGACGCCGGCTGGCGATTCGAGGTTCCGGCCTACCCGAAACTGGTCACCGTCGGCGCACGCGGCGATGAGGATACTCCCGGGGCCGGAACGCCCAGGTACCTGAGCAAGCGCGACATACGCGAGCTCGTTGACCACGCCCGGCTGCGCTACGTAGAGATCGTTCCTGAAATCGAGCTCCCGACGCACTGCGGGGCCGCGGCGCGCGCGTATCCCGAGCTCTTCGATGGCGAGCGCAGCATCAATCCTGCCCACGACGCGTCCTGGGCTTTCATAACGGAAGTGTTCGCCGAAGCGGCGCGCCAGTTCCCTTCGCCGTTCCTGCACTTTGGCGGCGACGAGTTCTCCGGTGATCGCTGGGATCAGTTGCCGGAAGTGCAGCGGCTGCGTCAGAAAGCCGGGCTCACGACCAAGCGCGAAGTAGAGGGCTACTTTGATAACCAGGTGGCCCAACTGATCGCGAAGCTCGGGCGTCAGCCCATGGCCTGGGACGAGACCGCCGAAGCCGGCGTCGCACCGCAAGTGTTAATTCAATGGTGGCGCAAGGATCGACCGGACGTACTCGATGCGGCCATCCGCAGCGGACACGACGTTGTGCTGTCGCCGGTCGACCAGGTATATCTGGATTACCCGAACGCACTCGGCGAGCCTGGCGCACCCTGGGAAGGCAACGACAATGGACCGACGTCGGTCGGCAAGATTCTGAGCTGGGAGCCGGTGCCGCAGCGCTACACGCCAGAGGAAGCTCGGCACATACGCGGAGTCGAAGCAGCGCTGTGGACCGAGTTCATTCGCAGTGAACGGTATATGCAGTTCATGCTCTACCCGAGGCTGTTTGCCTTCGCGGATGTCGCATGGCGTCCGGCAGGTCGCGAGCAGCCCCCCGACTTCGAGCCTAGGGTGCAGACGCATCTGGAACGACTGCGAGCCCAGGGCATCCACGCTCGGCGCAGTGCCTCCGATGCCGTCGAATACATGACTCACTGAGCCAGCAGGGGCGCGTGCAGCGGCAGGCTATGGCTTCCAGTCGAGTGAGATCGCGGAAAAGCCGTTCGGTCGGAGCACGTCAAACCTGATCCGAGACGCCGGCTTCGCCGCAGTGAACTCAAGCTCCACCCGGGCGTCGCCGCCCGGAGCGAGTTGAACGAAACCCTCAATCGAACTGCCGACGCACAGATTTTCAGTGCGGTCAGCGATACCGCGCCAGCACCTTCTCCAGCGCCTTCGCCCCCGGCGACAGCGCCTCGAAGGCTAAGCTGTTGAGCGGCACGTCGGGCGTGCCGTTGATCTCGTGGAACTCGCGCTGCGCGCCCTCGTCGACGAGGAGAAGCCCGGTCAGGTACTCGCCCGCCTTCATGCGCTCCTGGATCACGGCGGCGGCGGTGACGCGGTTGGTGGGATCGTAGGCGGCGTCGAGCTTGCGCAGCACGATGCGGCTGCCGTCGTGCATGACGACCGGCAGCGTCTCGCCTTCCTTGTAGCTGGCTGTGATCTCGCGCTCGAGCGGCACGAAATCAGCGTGCACCGCCGGCTCGTAGTGCTCGCGCGTGTAGGCGTAGCTCTTGGTCGAGCCCTCGTGATCGTTGAAGGTCACGCAGGGGGAGAGCACGTCGATGAGCGCGAAGCCCTGATGCTTCAGGCCCGCCTGGATGAGCGGCACGAGCTGGCCCCGGTCGCCCGAGAAGCTGCGCGCCACGAAAGAGGCGCCGAGCGTCATGGCGAGCAGCACGGGGTCGATCGGCGGCTGGAAGTTCGTCTCGCCCTTCTTCGCCCTGGTGCCGACGTCGGCGGAGGCGGAGAACTGCCCCTTGGTGAGCCCATAGACGCCGTTGTTCTCGATGATGTAGAGCATGTTGAGGTTGCGGCGGATCGCGTGGCAGAACTGCCCGAGGCCGATCGAGAGCGTGTCGCCGTCGCCGGAGACGCCGATGTAGGTGAGGCTCCGGTTGGCGGCGTTCGCGCCCATCGCAATCGAGGGCATGCGACCGTGCACGGAATTGAAGCCGTGTCCGCCGCTCACGAAGTAGGCGGTGGTCTTGGAGGAGCAGCCGATCCCGGAGAGCTTCACCACGTTCTGCGGCTCGAGGGCGAGCGCCCAGCTCGCTTCCACGATCGCGGCGGTGATCGAGTCGTGCCCGCAGCCCGCGCACAGCGTCGAGAGCGCGCCCTCGTAATCGCGCCGCGTGAGCCCGAGGGAGTTCTTCGGGAGCGACGGATGCGCGACCTTGGGCTTGGCGATGAAAGTCATGTCGGTCTCCGCTCTAGCCGTCCGCCTTTGGCGCCCTGCGCGGTGGCGAGCTGGCGGGGCTCGAGCTCCGCGAGCACGCCCTCGACGATGAACGAGGAGGAGATCGGCAGCCCGCTGTAGTGCAGGAGCGATCGCAGCTTCGATTTCTCGACAGCGGTCTCGAGGGTGAGGAGGGAGCGCAGCTGCGCGTCGCGGTTCTGCTCGACGACGAACAGCAGCTCGTGAGCGGCGAGGAAGCGCTCGACGTCCTCGCTGAAGGGGAACGAGCGCACCCGCATGTAGTCGACCCCGATGCCGCGGCGCTTCAAGACGTCGATCGCCTCGCGGATCGCGCCGTCGCAGCTGCCGACCGACACGATGCCGGTTGCTGCGCCGGCCGTGGCGTCGATGACGGCGCGCGGCACCAGCCGTTTCGCCGTCGCCCATTTCCGCAGCAGCCGGTCGAGCACCACCTGGTACTCGGCCGAGTCCTCGGTGTAGGCGCCGTACTGCGTGTGCCCCGAGCCACGCGTGAAGTACGCGGCCTTGGGATGCACGCCGGGGAGCGTGCGATAGGGGATGCCGTCATCGTCCAGGTCGAGGAAGCGGTAGAACTTCTTGAGCTCGAGGACCTCTGCCTTGCCGAGCACCTTGCCGCGGTCGGGGCGGTAGTTGTCGTCCCACTTCAAGTCGCGGCACATCCAGTCGTTCATGCCGATGTCGAGATCCGACAGCACCATCACGGGAGTCTGCAGCCGCTCGGCGAGATCGAAGGCCTGCACGGCCATGTAGAAGCATTCTTCGGCATTTGCCGGGTACAGGCACACGTGGCGGGTATCGCCGTGGGATGCGTACGCGCACTCCATCAGATCGCCCTGCTGGGTGCGGGTCGGCATGCCGGTCGAGGGGCCCACGCGCTGAATGTCGAAGACGACGGCCGGCACCTCGGCGTAGTAGGCAAGCCCCAGGAACTCGTTCATGAGCGAGATGCCGGGGCCCGAGGTCGCGGTGAAGGCGCGCGCGCCGTTCCACATCGCGCCGATCACCATGCCGATCGCCGCCAGCTCGTCCTCGGCCTGGATGAAGGCGAAATTCTTGCGGCCGCTCGCCGGGTCGACGCGCATGCGGTCGGAGAACATCTTGAACGCGTCCATGAGCGAGGTGGACGGGGTGATCGGATACCACGCCGCGACCGTCGCGCCGGCGAACACACAACCGAGCGCCGCCGCGGTGTTGCCGTCGATCATGATGTGGCCGGCGGTGTTCGCCATCTTCTCGACGCGCAGCGGCAGCGGACAGGCGAAAGCCCCGCGCGCGTAGTCGTAGCCGAGCTGGATCGCCTTCATGTTGCTCTCGACCAGCTGCGGCTTCTTGGCGTAGGTCTCGGCGAGGAGCTCGCGGATGCGCTCGAGATCGAGATCGAGGAGCGCCGCCAGCACCCCGGCGTAGCAGATGTTCTTCATCAGGATCCGCGTGCGCACGCCGTTGAAGCTCTCGTTGCAGAGCTGCGCGAGCGGCACGCCGAGCGCCGTGATGTCCTCGCGCTTCAAGAGCGCGGGGCGCGGCCAGGTCGAGTCGTACACGAGATACCCGCCCGGGGCTACCTCCCTCACGTCGCGCGCGTAGGTCTCGGCATTCATGGCGACCATGATGTCGACTTGGCCCGAGCGGGCGACGTAGCCGTCGCGGGTGACGCGGATCTCGTACCAGGTAGGCAGGCCCTGGATGTTGGAAGGGAAATAGTTCTTGCCCATCACCGGGATGCCGCTCCTGAAGATCGACTTCATGAGCAGCGTGTTGGCGCTCGCCGAGCCGGTGCCGTTCACCGTGGCGATCTTGATGGTGAAGTCGTTGACGCGCGTGGCGGTCGATTGAGGCATGGGCTTCTTCAGTGTCAGGCGATCTCAGGTCTTGCGCGCCTCGAGCGCGCGGGCTTCGTCCTCGGCGTGCGGCCAGTGGAGCTGCGACTTCTGCATGTCCCACGCCGCCGTCGGGCAGCGCTCGGCGCACAGTCCGCAGTGCACGCACAGATCCTCGTCCTTCACCATCACCCGCCCGGTCTGCGGGAGCGCGGCGGACACGTACAGCGGCTGCGCCAGGTTCCTCGCCGGCGCCTTGAGACGCGCGCGCAGCTCCGCCTCGGGGCCGTTGGCGGTGATGGTGAGACAGTCGACCGGGCAGATGTCGAGACACGCGTCACACTCGATGCAGAGCTTCGCGACGAACACGGTCTGCACGTCGCAGTTGAGGCAGCGCTGCACCTCCTGCTCCACCTGCTCCGCCGTGAAGCCGAGCTCGACCTCGATGTTGAGCTTCTTGAAGCGCTCCTTGAGCGAGACGTGCGGCATCAGCCGCCGCTCGACAGGGGAATAGTCGTTGGCGTAGCTCCATTCGTGCATGCCCATCTTGCGGCTGTGCAGATTCATGCCGGGGGGCAGCCGCTCGCTCACCGGCTGGCGCTCGCAGTGGCGGTGGATCGAGATCGCGGCCTGGTGGCCGTGCTCGACCGCCCAGATGATGTTCTTGGGTCCAAAGGCGGCATCGCCGCCGAAGTAGACGCCGGGGCGCGTCGACTGGAAGGTGCGCGGATCGACGACCGGCACGTCCCATTTGTCGAACTCGATGCCGAGATCGCGCTCGATCCACGGGAAGGCGTTCTCCTGGCCGATCGCGAGGATCACGTCGTCCGCGGGCAGGAACTCCTCTCCGACGACGCGCTCGGCGGTGATGCGCCCGCTGGCGTCGAGCTCGTATTCCATCCGCTCGAAGCGCATGCCGGTGAGGCGGCCGTTCTCGACGACGAACTCCCTTGGTGAGCGGTTGACGACGATCTCGACGCTCTCCTCCTCCGCGTCCTCGAGCTCCCAGTCGGAGGCCTTGAAGAAGCCGCGGGGCTTGCGCGCCATGACTTTGACGCTCTCGGCCCCGAGTCTGAGGCTCGTGCGGCAGCAGTCCATGGCCGTGTTGCCGACGCCGATGATCAGCACGCGCTTGCCGACCGAGTCGACGTGGCCGAAGGCCACCGACTCGAGCCAGGCGATGCCGATGTGGATGTTGGCGGCGGCCGCATCGCGGCCGGGAAGCTCGAGATCCTTGCCGTGCGGGGCGCCGGAGCCGACGAAGACCGCGTCGAAGCCCTGCGCGAGGAGCGCGCGCAGGCTCGTCACCGGGGAATTGAGCCTCAAGTCCACCCCCAGCCCCGTGATCATCCCGATCTCCTCGCTCAGCACCGGCTGCGGCAGGCGGAACGAGGGGATGTTGGTGCGCATGAGTCCGCCGGGCTCGCCGTACTGCTCGAACATCGTCACCTGGTAGCCGAGCGGCAGGAGGTCGTTAGCCACCGTGAGGGATGCGCAGCCGGCGCCGATGCAGGCGATGCGCTTGCCGTTCTTCACCAGGGGAACCTTCGGCAGGCGGCTCGCCACGTCCTCGCGATGATCGGCGGCGACGCGCTTCAGGCGGCAGATCGCCACCGGCTTCTGCTCGATGCGCCCGCGGCGGCAGGCCGGCTCGCACGGCCGGTCGCAGACGCGCCCGAGGATCCCGGGAAACACGTTCGATTCGCGGTTCACCATGTAGGCGTCGGTGAACCGGCCCTGCGCGATCAGTCGGATGTATTCAGGAACATCGGTGTGGGCCGGGCAGGCCCACTGACAATCCACGACTCGATGGTAGTAATCCGGATGGGAGGTATCGGTGGGTTCCATTCACTGCTCGGGCACGGCGCCCTTAGCCCTCATGGGCGACAAAGGGACCGTGAGTATAGAGATGCGCCGTGGATTGTCATCGTCGTCGAACACAGTACTCGGCCTGCGAATACGGTATCCGGCGACGCCGTATCCGGCGACGGCGGCTGCAGCCGGACGGTGATTATTGCGCTGCAGCAATGCGGGCGTCCAGAGCCCATTGCCTATACTGCGTTACCGGTCCTGAGTCCGCCCTTTACCGATGTCCGATCCCGTGGCTACCGAGATCCGCCTGCGCCGCGCCTCGCGGGTGCTCGAGGTGAGCTTCTCCGACGGTAGCCGCTTCGAGCTGCCGTTCGAGTACCTGAGGGTGCACTCCCCGTCGGCGGAGGTGAAAGGGCACGGCCCCGGGCAGGAGGTGCTGGTGCTCGGCAAAGAGAACGTCGGGATCAGGGCCGTCGAGCCGGTGGGGCAGTACGCCGTGAAGCTCGTCTTCGACGACGGACACGACACCGGGCTCTACACGTGGAAGTACCTGCACGAGCTCGGCCGCGAACGCGAGACGAAGTGGGCGCGCTACCTCGAGCGCCGGGCGCGCGCTCGCGACTCGCGCGGCGACGCACAGCGTTCCAAATGAAAGCGGGCCGGACACCTCGATGCCCGGCCCGCTTCGTGCACAAGACCCCCTCAACGGCGGCGATTCTGCGCATCGCGCGGGACAAAATGCAACCACGATCGCGCGTCTCACTGAGCGCGCGATGCCCGATCGAATAGAATGCGTCCATCTCGCTTGAACGCGCCCGACATGAGCGACGAAGGCTCCACCGACTTCGGCTTCGAACGTGTGCCGCGGGCCGAGAAGGCGCGCCGCGTGCGCGGCGTGTTCGACTCGGTCGCCGACAGCTACGACCTGATGAACGATTTGATGTCCGCGGGCGCGCACCGGCTGTGGAAGCGCTTCACGCTTTCGCTCGCGAATCTTCGCCCGGGCGCGCGCGCGCTCGATGTCGCAGGCGGCAGCGGCGATCTCGCGGTGGGACTCGCCCGCCAGGTGGGCGAGCGCGGCCTCGTCGTGCTCGCGGACATCAACGCCGCGATGCTCCGCCGCGGGCGCGACCGGCTGATCGATGTGGGCCTGGTGGGCAACGTCGAGTACCTGCAGGCCGACGTCGAGCGTCTGCCCTTCGCCGACGGCATCTTCGACTGCATCACCATCGGCTTCGGTTTGCGCAACGTGACGGACAAGCGAGCGGCGCTCGGTTCCATGCGGCGCGCGCTCAAGCCCGGCGGGCAGCTCCTGGTGCTCGAGTTCTCGCACCCGAGCGTGCCGGGCCTGAAGAGGCTCTACGACGCCTACTCGTTCCGCATCCTGCCGCTGCTCGGCCGGTGGGTGGCGGGCGATGAGGCGAGCTACCGCTATCTCGCCGAGTCGATCCGCATGCATCCCGACCAGCCGACGCTGCTCGGGATGATGCAGGAGGCGGGACTCGAAGGCTGCCGCTATCACAACCTCTCCGGCGGCATCGTGGCGGTGCATCGCGGCTACCGGTACTGAAGGCCGCAGCGCCGCACCCGCCGCTTAGGCCACGATGCTCCGCACTCTCGAGAACCTGGTGAACCGCGGCCTGCCGCGCTCGGTGCGCGCGCGCGAGCTGTGCGCGGAGCTCGCCGGCTGCAGTTTGGCCATCGAGATCCGCGACATCGCGCGGCTGCGCGTGGCATCGAACGGGCTGCAGCTCACCGTGACGCGCGACCAGGAGCCCGCGGACGCGACCGTGAGCGGCGGGCCGCTCGGCGTCCTGGCGCTCGCCGCGGACTCGCCCGAGCCGGTCCTCGCACGGGGCGGCGTCGCGATCACGGGGGATGCGGAGCTCGCGCAGAAGTTCCGCGAGCTCGCGAGGCTCCTCAAGCCCGACCTCGAGGAGGAGCTGTCGCTCCTCGTGGGCGACGTGCCGGCTCATCAGCTCGGGCGGCTCGCACGGCTCGCGCTCCGCTTCGGCCGTAGGACGATGAGCACCACGCTGCGCAACGCCGCCGAGTACCTGGCGCACGAGCGCGCGGATCTCGTGTCGCGGAGCGAAGGCGAGCAGTTCCTGCGCGGAGTGGATGCGGTGCGCGAGGGCGTCGATCGGCTCACCCACCGCCTCGAGCTGCTCGCCAGGCGGCGCGGCTCACCGTGACGCGGGTCGCCCGTCCGTGAAGCTGCGCGTGCTGGTGCGGCTTCTCGAGATCCAGCGCGTGCTGCTCGAGCACGGCCTCGACGACTACGTGCGCGCGACCCACCTCTACAGACCGCTGCGCTTCCTGTTCTTTCTCTCGCCCGGCGTCTGGTTCGAGCGCCGCCGGCGGGCGAGCCGCGCCGAGCGGCTGCGGCTCGCGCTGGAGGAGCTCGGCCCCATCTTCGTGAAGTTCGGGCAGGCGGTCTCGACGCGCCGCGACCTGCTGCCCCCCGATATCGCCGACGAGCTCGCGAAGCTGCAGGACCGGGTGCCGCCCTTTCCCGGCGCGATCGCGCGTGAGCTGATCGAGCGCGCCTACGGCCGAGCGCTCGCCGAGGTGTTCGCCGGCTTCGACGAGACGCCGCTCGCCGCCGCCTCCATCGCGCAGGTGCACCTCGCGCGGCTCCCCGGCGGAGCCGAGGTCGTCGTCAAGGTGCTGCGCCCGGGCATGCGCGCGGTGATCGAGCGCGACCTCGAGGTGCTCTACGCGCTCGCGGACCTCGCGCACCGCTACGCGGGCGAGCTGCGCCGGCTGCGTCCGCGCGAGCTCGTCGCGGAGTACGAGAAGACCATTCTCGACGAGCTCGACCTGATGCGCGAGGCGGCCAACGCCTCGCAGCTGAAGCGCAACTTCGCGGGCTCGGACCTGCTGTACGTGCCGGAGGTGCACTGGGATTACTGCCGCAACGACGTCATGGTCATGGAGCGCATCCAGGGCGTGCCGATCTCGGACCGCGCGCGCCTCGAGGCCGCCGGCACCAACATCGCACGGCTCGCCGAGAACGGCGTGCGCATCTTCTTCACGCAGGTCTTCCGCCACAACTTCTTCCACGCCGACATGCATCCCGGCAACATCTTCGTGCTCACTGACGATCCGCAGCGGCCGCGCTACGCGGCGGTGGACTTCGGCATCGTCGGCACGCTCGATCCGCGCGACCAGAATTACCTCGCGGAGAACTTCCTCGCGGTCTTCGATCGCGATTACCGGCGGGTCGCGCAGCTGCACCTGCAGTCCGGCTGGGTGCCCGCCGGTACGCGCGTCGACGAGATGGAGTCCGCGGTGCGCACGGTGTGCGAGCCGATCTTCGATCGTCCGCTCAAGGACATCTCCTTCGGGCGGATCCTGCTGCGGCTGTTCGAGATCTCGCGGCGCTTCAACATGCAGATCCAGCCGCAGCTGATCCTGCTGCAGAAGACGCTGCTCAACGTCGAGGGCCTGGGAAGGGAGCTGTATCCCGAGCTCGATATCTGGAGCACCGCGAGCCCGATCCTGCGCGAGTGGATGCGCGAGCGCACGAGCGTGCGCTCGCTCCTCGAGGACCTGCGCGGCCAAGTCCCGGGGATCATCGCCGCGGCGCGCTCGCTCCCGGCGCTCATCGAGAGCCGGCTGCAGCGCGAGCGCGCTGCGGCGCAGCCGCCGCCGGCCGGGCCCGCTCTCGCGGAGCTCCTCGCGGAGCTCAAGGCCGTGCGCCGCCGCGACACACTCGCCTTCGGCGCGCTCGCCCTCGTCTTCGCCGGGCTGTGGCTCACGCGGAGCGGCGCTGTGGCCTGGCCGGGGTGGGCGCTGCTCGCCGCCGGGCTCCTGACCGTGGGCTGGGGCCTGAGGCGCTGAGGCGGTGCAACGCTCCCTCACCGAGGGCTCGATCCCGGCTGTCCTCTTCAGGTTCTCGCTGCCGATCCTGTTCGCCAACATCCTGCAGTCGCTCAACGGCTCGGTGAACTCCATCTGGGTCGGCCGCTATCTCGGAGAAGCGGCGCTCACCGCGACCTCCAACGCCAACACCGTCATGTTCCTCCTGATCGGGGCGGCCTTCGGCGTGGCGCTGGCCGCGACCATCCTCATCGGCCAGTCGATCGGCGCCAACAACCTCGCCGAGACCCGCCGCGTCGTCGGCACCAGCGCCAGCTTCTTTGCCGCGATTTCCGTGGCGATGGCCGTCGCCGGGCTGTTGCTTTGCCGGCCGCTGCTCGTGGCCATGGCGACGCCCGTCGACTCGGTCGACCTCGCGGTGGCGTACATGCGGGTGATCTTCCTGGCGCTGCCGTGCCTGTACATGTACGCCTTCGTGATGGCGGTGCTGCGCGGCGCCGGCGACTCGAAGACGCCGTTCTACTTCATGCTGCTCTCGGTCGGGATCGATATCGCGCTCAATCCGGTCTTCATCTTCGGCTTAGGTCCCATCCCGCGGCTCGGCATTGCGGGATCGGCGCTCGCGACCTTCGTCGCGCAGGCCGTCAGCCTGTTCGCGCTCATCCACCACCTCTATCGCCGGCGGCACATCCTGTGCCTGCACCGCGACGAGCTCCCGCTGCTCAAGCCCGACTGGAGCGTGGTGGCGACGCTCGCGAGAAAGGGCCTGCCGATGAGCGCCCAGATGCTGGTGCTTTCCTTGAGCGGCGTGCTCATGATCACGCTCGTCAACCGCTTCGGCGTCGATACGACCGCCGCCTTCGGCGCGGCGCTGCAGATCTGGAACTACATCCAGATGCCCGCCTTCGCGGTCGCCATGGGGCTCTCGGCCATGACGGCGCAGAACGTGGGCGCGGGCAAGTGGGACCGCGTCGCGCGCACCGCACGAGTCGGCGTCCTCTACAGCGTGCTGCTCACCGGCTCGATCGTGGCGCTGCTCGAGCTCCTCGACACGCGGGTGTATGCGCTCTTCCTTCCCGAGGGGTCCGGGGCGCTCGCGATCGCCGGGCACCTGAACCGCATCGCCACGGGCTCGTTCATCTTCTTCGGCGTCTCGGTGGCGCTCTTCGGCGTGGTGCGCGCCGCGGGCGCCGTGATCGCGCCGCTCGTCATCCTGAGTATCGCGCTGCTCGCGGTGCGCTTTCCGCTCGCGGAGCTCCTTCTCGAGCGCTACCGGGCGGACGCGATCTGGTGGAGCTTCCCGGTGTCGTCGGCGCTCGCCGCGACGCTCGCGCTGCTCTACTACCGGCACGGCAGCTGGCGTCACGCGCACATGATGAGCGCCGTGAAGCCCTGAGGAACGCGCTGCACGGTCCGCGGCCGCGGTGGCGGGCGCCGCGAGCGCCGCTGGCGGGAGCCGCGCTTGAGTCTCCCGGGCCGCCCGCCCCTCCCTCTTCCTGTGTATTCGTCGAGCAGTGCAGCGCGGCGCAGAATATCTGCATTCGATCCGCCAGGAGATCTCCATGCAGACGCGCACGCTCGGCCGCAACGGCCCCACGGTTTCGGGCCTGGGGCTCGGGTGCATGGGCATGAGCGAGTTCTACGGCGCGCACGACGACGCCGAATCGATCGCAACCATCCATCGTGCACTCGAGCTCGGCCTGAATTTCCTCGACACCGCGGACGTATATGGTCCCTACACCAACGAGGAGCTCGTCGGGCGTGCGCTCGCCGGCAGGCGCAACGCGGTGTTCCTCGCCACCAAGTTCGGCTTCGTGCGCGACGCGGAGAACCCCGCGGCGCGCGTCATCGACGCGCGCCCCGAGTGGGTCCGGCAGGCGTGCGAGGCGAGCCTGAAGCGCCTCAAGGTCACCCACATCGACCTCTACTACCTGCATCGGGTCGACCGCACCGTGCCGATCGAGGAGACCGTCGGCGCCATGGCGGAGCTGATCCGTGCCGGGAAGGTCCGTCACCTCGGGCTCTCCGAGGTCACGCCGCTCACCCTCGAGCGCGCCCACCGCGTGCATCGCATCACGGCGCTGCAGAGCGAGTTCTCGCTGTGGACGCGCGATCCCGACGAAGAAGGGGTGCTGCAGGCCTGCGAGCGGCTCGGCGTCGGCTTCGTTCCCTACAGTCCCCTGGGCCGCGGCTTTCTGACCGGCGCGATCAAGAGTCCCGACGACTTCGCCGCCGATGACTACCGGCGCACCAACCCGCGCTTCCAGGGCGAGAACTTCGCCCGCAACCTCGCTCTCGTCGAAAAGGTGAAGGCGCTGGCGCGGGAGAAAGACTGCAGTCCGGCGCAGCTGGCGCTCGCCTGGGTGCTGGCGCAGGGCCCGCACATCGTGCCGATCCCGGGCACCAGAAGGATCCGCAATCTCGAGGAGAATCTCGGTGCGCTCGAGGTGCGGCTCGAGGATGCGGACCTCGAGGCCATCGAGGCGGTCTTCCCGGCGGGCACCGCGGCCGGCGCACGCTACACGGAGGCGATGATGCGACTCAGCCGCGGCTGAAGAGGGGCGCGTGGCTCAAGCTTGCGGCGGCAGCAGGATCAGCCTTGGCTCCACTGTGACTATCGACGGGAAGTCCTGATCGCAATGCAAGCGGCGCTTGCTGCGCGCTTCAGTCCTGCGGCGCCTTCAGTCTCTCCCAGGTCACCGTGCGCACGGTCTTGCGGCCGGTGGCCGGGTCGTTGGAGGGATCCGTAAGCAGCGTCAGGCGATCGCCATCGAGCCTGTAGGTTCGCATAAGGGATTGACCGGTGCGGGTCTCGTCCCAGGAAACGTCCACGTGGTGGGTGACGGTCTTCGCCGCAGCGTCCACGGTGTACGTTCCGGCATAGGCGAGCATGCTCCGC
>Ga0209471_1000464_pt1 | contig 27440 bp, 28 predicted proteins | sample GraSoiAngelo_128_FD_185885 | JGI IMG/M metagenome (GOLD analysis project Ga0209471, IMG submission 185885) | Grasslands soil microbial communities from the Angelo Coastal Reserve, California, USA - 14_0927_12_20cm (SPAdes) (version 2) | ecosystem: Environmental > Terrestrial > Soil > Grasslands ... | reverse complement strand
AGGCTCGAAAACTGCTGCAAAGCGTCGCGGCCGGCACTTACCTTGATCACCACATCGCTTACAGCATGGGCGTCGCCTACGCTCAACTGGGCGACTTCACCGAGGCCCGCCGCTGGCTCGCTCGCTCCACTGAGACCGGGTTCCCGTGTTACCCATGGTTCGCGCACGATCCTCTGCTCAAACCTTTGCGCGACGACGCCGGCTCGCTGTCATTCCTCAATCAACTGCGCGAAGTGTGGGACGCGAACAGGAAGCGGTACGGACCATCACCGAAGTGAGGGATGAACCCAGCAGTAGAGGAGGTGGAGAAAATGGAAGTATGGGCCGGGGGACTTGAAATGGATTCTTTAGTTCCGCCAACTTTGCAGAAACCGCAGCGGTAGAAGTGACTTTATTCAGTGGCTCCCCGCAGTGGCTCGGCGGAAACCAGGAAATCGCGCCACAATCCCCGGTCGGGTATGTAATCGCGTCGGTAGATGAGCCTCATCTTGGTCTCACGATGAAGCGCTATGCACCAGCGACTGACTTCTATGACGTAATACATGAGGCCCCCTTTTGCATTTTCTCAAGTGGCTTGTGATTGCACCTTCCCAGCCGCCGGAGTGTCGAGCCGCCCCACAGTGCGCACAACAGAAACATCATGAGGGCGAACACTCCCAGTCCAATCCAGCAATCCATAGCGAATTTGAACAGGGGTACTAAAGCACGCCACATAACTTTGCTCCCGATTAGAAGATGGTCGTATGACCCGGCTGGGCTGCTTTCCACCCGGACTTCAACGCTGTAGAGTGGGAACTACTTGCCTGTAGAATTCAGGCTCCAGGCCCTGATCTCTTTTAGGACCTTTCGGTTAGGGCCATTTTTTTCAACGCGATATGTATTTGGAAACGGACCGGATTTGCTTTGAAAAGATGTCTGCCGTAGAGTATCCGGGCGCTGATGTTTAGCGGGTTCCTCTTATTTTCCTGCCACCCGGTGCGCCGCGAACTGCTTGCCGGCATAGCGATAAGTGAGTCCGTCCAGCGTCCCCTCTGAGCTGTGTGAGATGGTGATGTGACCAAGGAAATTCCGGTCAAGGAACTCAGTCGCGGAAAGCGGGACGAGCGGCATGCGAAGATCGCCGAGTTGCAGGAGCAAGTAACCGGGATGGGCTGTCACGGTGAACTCGGCATTGGGCACGAAATAGTCTGGCCCGTACCGGTACTGGCCTGCGTAGGATTCCAAAGTGGACTGTGGAATGGTAACCGCACGCATATCTGGGCGCGCCGGTTGTTCTTGACCGAAGACGATCGCAGCCAGTGCTTCGGCAATGGGATCTTGTGACACGCTGGCATAGCTGTTGCTCAGCACAATGATGGTGACATCGTCGTCCGGAAAACGATCTAATTCGGCAGTAAAACCTGGGCTACGACCATTGCTGGACATTACGCGATGGCCGAAGCGTTTACGAATGAACCAGCCATAACGATTGCCTCGTCCCTCGACGAAGTATTTCTGCCGGGTCGCGGCTTGTAGCACTCTATCTGCATAGAGAGCGCGATCGAATCGGTAAAGATCATCAAGCGTCGAGTACAGAGAGCCATTGCCGGTCTTGTTAGACCAATCCAAATAGGGCGCCTTCTCATAGCTGGTGATCCCCGCAGGCTCGTAGCCAGAAGCTGAGAACGGAATCAGGTGCAAGGCGTCGCCGTCGTGCCCTGAGTCCCGCATTCCAGCCGGCTCCAGGACGCGCTTATTTAGGTATTCTCCATAGCTCACTCCTGTGACCTTCTCCAGGATGAGCGCCAGCAGATTGTAGTTGGAGTTGCTGTAGCGATAGTCGCTACCAGGCTGGAATTCCAGAGGCAGGCCAGCGAACTTGGCAACCAGTTGCGCTGTGGTATGCGGGCTGCGCGCGAAAGTATTGTAGTCAGCGAGATCATTGACGTTGGGAATACCGGAAGTATGAGTGAGCAGGTTGTCCACGGTGATACGGTCACCGTTGGGGAAGCCCGGAACAAAGCGCGAGACACGATCAGAAATACTCAAGCGTCCCTGCTCCTGTAGCTGGAGAATCGCCGCCGCCGTAAACGGTTTCGATACCGAAGCGATGTGGAAGCGTGTCTCCGCCAAGTTTGGCGCGCTTAACTCGTAGCTCGCCATGCCATACCCTTGGCGAAGCAGGACTTTGCCCCTGCGGGCGACAAGCACCGCCCCAGTAAAGTTTCCGCTCTCCACGAATGGTTTGAGATACACCCTTAGACGATCGCCGATCTGCCTATCCGGCACCTCTTGGCAGCACGCAATACTCGTGAATAGGAGCAGGCATGCAATTTGCGACGCGACAGCGAAGCTTTTCATCGGCGCCCCAAGGAATCTCCGGTGAAACATTCTAGTACGTCCCACTCAGATGCGGAGCCCGGACTGCCTCCCGCCTCTGCCTTGCAATTCCTGGTGACGCATCTCGCGTGCATGTCTTTCTTTCGGATTGTGAGGGAGACTCCCGCGCTTAACAAAACTTCCTAAAATTAAAGATACTGAACCTGTCGATCTTGCAGTCCGTCGTTCGACGTTACAGTAGAGCCTGGGATCCGGAAGCTGTTCAGACGGTCGAAATCGTCCGAAGCCTGGCTCCAAATCCGAAATCAAAAAGGAGTCATTGCAATGAGAGTCCTGGTAATAGTCAAAGCCGACAAGAACTCAGAGGCAGGCATTATGCCGAGCCGGAAAATCCTTGAGGACATGGGGAAGTTCAACGAAGAGCTGGTAAAAGCCGGCGTCATGCTCGCCGCCGAGGGTCTTCACCCCAGCTCGAAAGGCAAGCGCGTCAAGTTCTCCGGGCCCAAGCCGACCGTAACCGACGGCCCATTTACCGAGAGCAAAGAACTGATCGCCGGCTTCTGGTTGTGGCAGGTGAGGTCGATGGACGAGGCGATCGAGTGGCTCAAGCGCAGTCCCTTCGGAGGAGGGGCCGAGATCGAGATTCGCCCGGTGTTCGAGGCGGACGACTTCGGCGCCGAGCTAACTCCCGAGCTCAGAGAGCAAGAGGAACGCCTGCGCCAGCAGGTCGCCGCAAAAAAATAGTGTTGGGAAGGGCACGGCTTCAGCCGTGCCCGCGGCCGTCCCATCCTCGTCGTTCCGTTTTTTTGGAACGACAGGGTGGGGAAGTTGACTGACCGTTGCATCCGAGCGCGGGGAATATTGACAAAGAATCCGATCCGCCCGTCGACTTTGCAAAGCTTCGTTCGACCCTAAACTAGCAACGCAAGTTCAGGACACTACCCAGCAACGGGAAAATCAGAACCTGTACCCTGGAAACAACCCGAACGATGCAGCAGGGCACCAGTCATGCGTTGCACACGTCGCTCAAGGTTCCCGTTGAGTGGGACTCGCTGGAATCAAGGTGAAATCTCCGGTTCTGGGTGTGATCCTGTTTTGACGGTCTCCTTGGCATTTTTTTATCTGTATCTCAAGTACGTGTATCCAGTGACCGAGGGCTTCTAACCTGAGTAATGACATCCGGGCGCTCCCACTCCTCAGTTTTTGAAGGGTGGGACCACGCTCGTACCCCTGTCCCTCCCGCATAGGATTTCCCTAACTCTAAAAGTGATCCTCGTCCCGAGAGTGCACCAATGATCCCGTCACCCCATCCTTTTCGCAAAATACGCTAAAACGATGGGGTAGGCCGCCAATCGAGATAGGTTCGTGAAGCTTCTGTCGTGGTTCGACTCCCTGGCTAGAAATTCCTTGATCATGCGACATTAGATTGCGGATGCTGCAACCGCTCTTGTTGCTGACCAGAGTCGCCGGAGGCGGCTTCCCAAGCCTTTGCCTGGGTGATGCAAATCCCATGAAAGATCAGAAACAAAGGCACAAGGAACGTCGGAACCAGGCTGAGTGGCAGCACCGTCATGGTGACCATCGAAGGGCCGTGCGGACTAAGCAAGCGGGCGGTCGTGCCGAGACTCACCGCCAGGACCAAATCCGCAATACCAAGCACTTGCCAAAGAATGAAAAGATTGCGATGACTGGGATTGGCTAGCTTCAGCGCCACCAGTGTAGCTGTCGCCCCGATAGCCATGTCGCCATAGCCTGCGGGCAGGGCAAATATGGCCGGGAGGACGCCACGAGCCTGCAATAGGACGAAGGTAAATCCAAAAATTCTCCAGGACTGCGCCAAGGTCAAAATGCGTGGGTTCAAACACAATACGAATTGCCGAAATTTCTTCGATGTGGCAAACCACATCGAGAACACGACAATCGGCGCCAGTGCAGCGAGTGCAATCCCAACACCCACGCGATTCGAATCATTTTTGAACAGGTCCAGGGCTGAAGCGGACAAAGCAAATATGAACCAGCCGGCGATGAGCCCGACGCTGAGCTTCCCATAGTTTTTCATAGCGAGTCTCCTTGAGTTGTGATTAAGTCTGTTACTCGATGCGCGAGTTGCAGAAGATTTTTCCAGGCCTGCTCCCCTACTTGATGGCGCAAGCGCGACTGAACTTTCTCCCAGACCGGCAGAGCACGGTTGAATTGTTTTTCGCCTGCCTTTGCTAGACGCAGCCGTCGTTCTCGCCGATCTTCGCCCCGACGTTCTGCGATCCAGCCCTCTCTGCTCATAATTTGGAGGGTTCGAGTGAGGGTCGTGCTGTCCATCGCGAGCATTTCGCCCAGCTGGGTCTGGGTCACTTCCCCGGCCAGCGAGAGCGCTTGCAAGATGGTGAACTGAGTGGCCCGCAGCCCCACAGGGCGCAGCGCACTTTCATAGAGTTGGGTTAGTGCCCGCGAAGTCCGGCGGAAGCTGCCACACATGCATGGAAGTAGTGGTATTCGGGAACGTTCCATGCCCGAAATAGATGTATATACATCTAACCCGGATGCACAGAATCTTTTCCCACCGAAGGCGGCCGAGTACTCCGCCCTTCGTTTTTTAAAGGGCGGAGAAATGTACTATGGGGAAATGGAAGGCGAAATGCCCGTTTGCTTGCTACCACGTTCAATGCGCGGCCTGCTCTTCTAGCGGCTGCATCGTCAAGGCCACCTTCTGGCAAACGCCGTCTTTAGCCTTGTATACGCTGAGGATCACGGCTTCGAACTCGTGGTGTCCGCCCTCCTCCTTGCTGTCATAGCCCATGTGCACCGTCCCGTATTCATAGGCCATGTCGCCAGAGGGCGTGGACACAATTCGGTGTTCGCCGACCCAGGAGCGCGTAATATTCGTCCGGCCGGAGAAGCTCTTTGTGTTGGCCGCTTGAGTGGCGGCTTTGCCGACAACCGGCTTTCCGTATGGAGGCATGTACGAGAAGGCATCATCGGCAGCGGGCAGATCACCCTGCTTGATCGCGCTTTCCGTACACGGTCCCGTCTGTGCTTGCGTCAGTACCGCAGATAGCAAAATGAACATGGAAATCAGGCTGAGACGCATACATTTCCTCCTTGCGAATTCCTACCGATCGCGTTGAAGTGCGACGGTGGATAGAAGCCTGGCGGACGCGCATTTTAGCACGCAGACGTCCTTCGCAGCATGCTGACCTTTACGGAAAATACGCGAAAAGCTTTGACAAACGGAGCCTCAAACTCAGGTCCCTCGGCTCCGCTCGGGATTTCGGCAGCGGACTCCCGCTTCGCTTACGCCCGCTAATCGTCTCACCTTGAAAAAAGGATTTACCGCACCTGTCGATCCCGCTGCTCCTCGTTCGACGTGTAAGTAGAACAAGGAAAGAGCAGTTCAGGAGGCGGGTGATGACAACACTGCACAGATCCTCTGAGAGCCTTAGATCAATCGCGGGAGGGACACTCGTCGGGCTCGGGCTTCATATTCTGTTTGGGAACCTCGATAGGGCCGCAGCCCCACTGAGGCACATCCTCGGAACTACCGCGGGGGAGGCGCTAGGCGTACTGCCCTCTGTCGTCCTGGCGGCCTCGCAAGCTGTGCAGGCTTATGGCTTTCATCACCAGAGCTTTTTGCAGGACGTCCTCCGGATTTTGGTACCCTTCTGGCCGCTGCTTCTGGTCATCGTCGGAATGATATTGTTGCGGGATGTTTTCACGGATCAAGTTAAATCATTGCCAACCCCTACCAAATATTTCCAAAATAAAGATACTGGATGTCGATTCTGCTGCCCCTCGTTCGACGTGTAAATAGAGCCTGGGTTCCGCCGGCCGAAATCGTCCGGAAACTCGGCTCCCAACGCAAAACTAAAAGGAGATCTGAATATGCGATTCATGATGATAGTCAAGTCCGCCGAAAGGTCAGGCCCTCCACCCAAGGCACTGATGGATGCCATTGCGAAGCTCAGCGACGACGCAGCCCAAGCCGGCACCATGATCGGAGGCGGAGGGCTCGGGCCAACTGCGCTGGGCGCCCGCGTCCGGCTCTCCGGAGGGAAGGTGACCGTGACCGACGGGCCTTTCAGCGAGGCCAAGGAGGTTGTCGGCGGCTACGCGCAGTTCGAGTTGAAATCCAAGGAAGAGGCGGTCGAATCGGCGGTGCGCTTCATGGAACTTCACAAGAAACACTGGCCGGGCTGGGAGGGCGAGACCGAGGTTCGCCAGATGTTCGGGCCGGAAGACTTCGCGAAAACGGCATAGCGGTCGCGGACCTGAGATCCTTCGCTTTGCTCAGGATTTCGGCAGCGGGCTCCCGCTTCGCTCACGCCCGCTAAGCGCCTCAACTTGCGCCGACGGATAAAAAATGATGTGATCGGTAGCAGTGACCGCTACCGACACCCATCGCGCCATCGACGCAGTCTGGAGAATCGAGTCGCCCAGGCTCATCGCCGGTCTGGCGCGGATCGTGCGCGACATTGGTCTTGCCGAGGACCTGGCACAGGACGCTCTCGTCGCCGCTCTCGAACAGTGGCCGCAGTCAGGCGTCCCGGACAACCCGGGCGCCTGGCTCATGGCCACTGCCAAGCATCGTGCCATCGATCACTTCCGCCGCAACACGCGGCTCGAGCGCAAGCACGAGGAGCTCGGCCGCGAGCTTGTCACCAAGGAAATGGCCGTGCCAAATTTCGACGCAGCAATCGACGATGACGTCGACGACGACCTCCTCCGCCTCATCTTCACCGCCTGTCATCCCGTTCTCTCTCCCGAGGCGCGCGTAGCGCTCACTCTCCGCTTGCTCGGAGGTCTCACCACCGATGAGATCGCACGTGCCTTCCTCGTCCCGGAAGCGACCGTCGCACAGCGCATCGTCCGCGCCAAGCGCACTCTCACCAAAGAGCGAGTGCCCTTCGAAGTCCCGCGGGGTGCCGAGCTTGCTGCTCGTCTGTCGTCCGTACTCGAAGTTATCTACCTGGTCTTCAACGAGGGCTACACGGCAACCGCTGGTGACGACTGGATGCGACCAGCGCTGTGTGAGGACGCGCTGCGTCTAGGACGCATCCTCGCCGAGCTCGCTCCGCAGGAGCCGGAGGTCCACGGCCTCGTCGCGCTGATGGAGATTCAAGCGTCGCGCTCGCGGGCGCGCGTGGGCCCGTCGCGACAGCCCGTCCTGCTCCTCGATCAAAACCGCGCGCTCTGGGATCAACTCCTCATTCGTCGTGGCCTCGCCGCGCTCGATCGCGCGGAAAAGCTTCGTGCAGAAAATCTTCGAGCCGAAAAACTGAGTGGCGCGCAGGGCCCCTACACCCTCCAGGCAGCGATTGCCGCCTGTCACGCCCGAGCGCGTACCGCGGAGGAAACGGCGTGGCCGCGCATCGCCATGCTCTATGAGGCGCTCGCTCAGCTCGCGCCCTCGCCCGTCGTGGAGCTGAATCGTGCGGTCGCCCTCGCCATGGCATTCGGTCCCCAGGCCGGCCTCGAGCTTATCGACACCCTGATGGCGGAGCCTTCACTTGAGAACTACCACCTCTTGCCCAGCGTGCGCGGCGACCTTCTCGCCAAGCTCGGCCGCTTCGACGAAGCCCGTCCGGAATTCGAGCGCGCGGCATCGCTCACCCGCAACGCCCGCGAGCGCGAACTGCTACGCCAACGCGCGGCCGCCTGCGCCCGCGAATCAGCACCGCCCCAGCCGCAGTGACGAGCACGGCGTCTCGCGACAGAGGCTGCCGCACTAAGAATTAAAAGAAGAGGGCGCCGGTTTACCGGAGCCCTCTTGCGCGAGCGTAAGTACTCCGGCAACGGCTCGCGTTCACCAAGGTTCGAGCACCGTAGTAATCGCGGAATTCTGGCCGTTTTTCCGCGGCATGGGGGAAGGGAAGTCAGCTTCGGGCTGAATGGCGGTTGGCCCAGCGTTGTCGCACGGCAGCCAGAAATTTCTCCCTGTCCGTGCGCATTTGCCCGACGAGCGCTTGATTGCCAGTATCTTCGTGGGCGGCTGCCCAGAGCACCATTTCCGTGAGCACCGGCGCCAGATCGATTCCTTTTGCGGTCAGCAGGTAATTCAGCTTTCGCCCGTCCGCTGGGTCTGGTTCCGTAGTGACGATTCCATAGGCCACCAGCTTCCGCAGGCGATCTGCCAGTATATTGGTCGCGATTCCTTCGTAGCACTCCAGGAATTCCTTGTAGCTCCGTGACCCGCGCAGCATCATGTCGCGGATGATCAGCAGCGACCAGCGATCGCCCAACATTTCCACAGAAGCATTCAGTGGACACGCCGACCGCCGCTTGCCTTTACCCTTCTTCGGCATATTTCAGAGTATGCACTATTTTAACTTGCATTTCACAAGTAATATATTTAATAATCTCACGCGCAATTGATTCTCTCAATCATCAAGTAGCAAAAGGAGTGTCTTTTGCAGTTGAATCCTTACCTGACTTTCAACGGCCAATGCGAGTGGGCCGCGCGATTTGGTATGCTCATCGATCGGTTCGGCATACCGTGGATGGTGAACTGCTAGAAGCCGCATAAAAGGAGATGAGGGATGAGCAAGGTTCGAGTACTGGTGGGTACACGCAAGGGCGCGTTCATCGTGACGTCGGACGGCAAACGCAAACAGTGGGACGTAAGCGGTCCCCACTTTGGGGGCTGGGAGATTTATCACCTCAAGGGGTCACCCGCGGACCCGAATCGCCTGTATGCCTCGCAGACCAGCGGCTGGTTCGGACAGATCATTCAGCGCTCCGATGACGGTGGCAAAACATGGCATCAGCCGGGAACACCGGCTGGTGAATCGGCGCCCGCTGGCATGCCTAAGAGCGACAGCAACAAGTTCGCCTACGACACCTCCGCCGAAACCGGCAAACCGCTCACCACTCATCAGTGGTACGACGGGACGCAGCATCCCTGGGAGTTCAAACGGGTGTGGCACGTGGAGCCATCGCTCACCGACCCCGATACGGTTTACGCTGGCGTCGAAGATGCCGCCATTTTCCGCTCGACCGACGGAGGCCAGAACTGGAAGGAACTCGCCGGCCTGCGCGGACACGGCACCGGCCCCAAGTGGCAACCGGGCGCAGGCGGCATGTGCCTGCATACCATTATTCTTGATCCGAAAAATCCCCAGCGGATGTGGATCGCCATCTCGGCGGCGGGGGCATTTCGCACTGACGATGGCGGCAAGACATGGAAGCCGATCAACCAGGGACTGCGCTCGCAATATATTCCCGACCCCAACGCCGAGATCGGCCATTGCGTTCACCACGTTGCCATGCACCCCTCGCGTCCGGGCGTGCTGTTCATGCAAAAGCACTGGGACGTCATGCGCTCGGACAACTCCGGCGATAAATGGCAAGAGGTCAGCGGAAACCTGCCGTCCGACTTCGGCTTCCCCATCGACGTTCACGCCCACGAGCCGGAGACCATCTACGTCGTCCCCATCAAGAGCGATTCGGAACACTTTGTGCCCGACGGCAAGCTGCGCGTTTACCGCAGCCGCACCGGCGGAAACGAGTGGGAGGCCCTGACTAAAGGTCTGCCGCAAAAAGATTGCTACGTGAACGTGTTGCGCGACGCCATGGCCGTCGACTCCCTCGATAAGTGCGGCATCTATTTCGGCACCAGCGGTGGCCAGGTATACGCGTCAGCCGATGCGGGCGACAGTTGGAATCCAATTGTGCGGGATTTGCCGGGGGTGCTTTCGGTGGAGGTGCAGACGCTGGGATGATTCCAAGTGGTCACGGAGAGAGAGGGATGGGTCTTCGCCCACGGGAGTAAAATAAGCGCATGACCGAAGAAGTTTGCGATCTGTTGAAGAAGGCGTTGGCACTTCCTGCAGAGGCGCGAGCAGCTCTGGCAGGCTCACTCCTGGAGAGTCTGGATGATACCGTGGCCGCCTCCGCCGAAGAAGCCTGGAGCCAGGAGATCGCGCGCCGGATCGAGGAACTGGATTCCGGCAAAATGAAGCCGATTCCCTGGGCTGAAGCTCGGCGGCAAATCTCGGCCATTCTCAATGGTCGCTAAGCCGCTGGAGATCCATCCCTCCGCGCTGCGGCATTTATTTCGGCACCACCGATAGACAGGTACACGTGTCAGCCGATGCCGGAGACAACTGGGCCCCCATCGTCCGCGATCTTCCGGCCGTGCTTTCGGTGGAGGTATAGACGATAGGATGAATTCATGCTTATTAAAGTACCTGAGAGCGAATTCAAGGCTCTCCTCGATCCCGACAAGGTAATTGCCGATATCAAGGAACACCTAAGCCCGTGGATCGCCTTAGTCCAAGATGTAACCAACTACGGAAGCAACCTGATCCCGCGATGCTTCTCTTCGAGCGAACGAAGTTTGAAGGATGCGGTTGTCCTTGCGATTCTCTTGCGCCAGGCTGTGGCGATGCTAGATGGGGTGGGGATTCTGCTGGCAAATGGGGCAACCCATGCAGCGAATCTGCAGATGAGAGCGCTTTTTGAAGCCTCCGTTTATATCGATTGGATACTTCTGAACGATTCGGAGCGGAAGGCGGACTACTATTACGTGCACAACTTGCGCCGAAAACGTATTTGGGCTCTGCGAACACAACCAGGGTCACCAGAGTCACAAGAATTCATCACTATGATGAACAAGGCGGGAGTTCAAAATAGGTGACAACGTCCGAGAAGCTGCCAAACGGCAAATTCAAGAGATCGACCGAATCCTTTCCCAATCGAAGTTTGCTGCGATTAGCAAGGATATCGAACAATATCGCGGAAGAAAGCGGTTCGATCCAGCCTGGTACGCCCCTCTGGGCGATCGCAATTTGCGGGGCATGGCTCGGGCTATTGGCAAATCATCTCAGTACGTGATCGTGTATTCGGGTGCATCCGAAGTCATGCACACGTCAAGCTATGAGCACCACGTCAGAATCGGCGATGGCGAGCTGACCTTCCAGCCCATTCGGTCCGTGGAAGAGTTTGAGAATGTGTTCCGTTTCACCGTAATAAACGCTTTGTCCACATTTAAAAGAATCTTGGAGGAATACCGCCCTGGGGAGCTCACTGCATTCCGACGAAAATACACCGAGAAGTGGCAAAAGGAGTTCATAAACTTCCCAAAGATAACCGTCAAAGCGGAGACGACCAGAATCTAAATAGCATCTAGCAGAAAAACATTAACATGATCCGCGTCCCGCGACCCTCTTACCTATTTTTTGGTAAGTCGCTGCCCTTGCAAACCAGCAGAGTTATGTCGTCGTGTTGCTGCTCGTGGCTGAACTGCCGCACGTCAGCGATCACTGCTGCCAGCAAATCTCGCGAACCCATTTCGCGCTTCTGGCGCAGTGATTCAATCAAACGCGCCTCGCCAAATTCCTCTCCTGTCTTGTTGAACGCTTCGGTAGCACCATCGGTGTAGAGAGCTAGAGTGTCGCCCGGGAAGAGCCGGGTCTCCCTTACGTGGCAGTCCCATTCTTTGAAGAGCCCCATGACGGTACAGGTGGAATCGAGCCGTTCAAGCTTGCCATCGTTCCGCAGGAGAAGGGCAGGGAGATGGCCACAATTCGCGTAGCGCAAGCGTCGCACCTTGTCATCGTATTCGGCGAAGAAGAACGTCGCATAGGTGCTGTCCGTCGTATTGTCGTAGAAAAGACGATTTACCGATCGCAAAAAGCGCTCCGGTTGCTCCAAAGCGAATGGCGTGAACGGCCGACTCAAGTATATGGCGCACTGATTATGCAAGTGTGCCTGCAAACTGGCCATTAAGAGAGCAGCCGCCGTCCCTTTCCCTGAAACGTCGCCAATCACCAGCCCCAGCTGGTCTCGTCCCAGCTCAAGAAAGTCATAATAATCGCCGCCGACCTCGCGAGCCTGAATGCAAACCCCCGCACATTCAAGGGTCGTAAGGGTCGGTTGTGTCTGCGGGAAGAGTCTTGCCTGTACTTGTCGGGCAATTTCCAGCTCTTGGGCAGCGTGCCGTTCCGATGCCAGCCTCTCCTCATGTGCGCGACGTTGCTCCTCGACTTCCCAAGTCATCTCGTCAGAGCACAGAAGGGTAAACAAATTCCCGTCCACATCCTCGAAGCAAGTGGAGATCGCGCCCCCAGGGTGCGTCTGTGGCGGGTGGTGAAAGCGAACCCCGCGCCCGCACCATTCCTCGAATTTTGCGAAGACATCCTCGGTCAGGAAAACCACCTCAGTGGACCGGCCGATGAGCCGGTATTCTTCAGAATCGGGATTAGGAGCGACCAGCGCAAGCATTGCAGTGCCATCCGGAGGCGAAACCGTTAACCACTGATCGCCAGATGGAGAGCGAACATTGGAGACCAGGCAGAATCCAAGCTGGTCCAGGTAGAATCGTAGGCTGCGATCCTGATCGCGAACAAAAACGGTCACCGTGCTGAGACGGAGATAGGGGTCCTGCCGATCCGGGTGAAAACTGCACCGGTGCGCCCTGTGGGTTGAAGGAGGGTTGCCCATGGCCGTGATTATAGAAAATATTCCTTCGGCGGGTCTCTTGACAAGGAGCGTCAAGCCTGGGGCAGCCTGTGGGTTGTAAGATAAGCTCTATGATCCGCGTCATACTCCCGCCACATCTCCGCACCCTGGCGCACGTCGGCAGCGAGGTGCAGGTCGACGTCCAGGGCCCAATCACGCAGCGCTCGGTGCTCGACGCCCTCGAGGCCCGCTATCCCATGCTGCGCGGCACCATCCGCGACCATGACACGCAACAGCGCCGCGCGTTCCTGCGCTTCTTCGCCTGCGAGGAGGATCTTTCCCATCAGCCGCCCGACGCCCCGCTGCCCGACGCGATCGCATCCGGCAAGGAGCCCTTCATCGTCATTGGCGCGATTGCCGGCGGCTAGTGGCAAACACGGCCGCCCCGCATCACCGCATACGTTCCGAACATGTTTCGCTGGACACTCATCAGGAGGAAAGATTCATGCAATCGGGTACTCAACCTGCTTCCGTCTCGAACCCTCAAAGTGCTCCCACTTCGAAAAAGATGCTCTGGACCGGACGCATCATTAGCGCTCTGGTCATACTGTTCCTGCTCTTCGACAGCTCCATCAAAATACTGAGGCTCGCTCCTGCCGTGGAGGGAACCGCTCGCCTCGGATATCCCGTAAGCCTGGTCTTCAGTATCGGCATCGTCTTGCTCGTCTGTGTTGTCCTCTATGCGATTCCGCGTACTTCCATTCTCGGCGCGATCTTGCTGACCGGCTATCTCGGCGGCGCTGTCGCTTCCAACCTGCGCGTCAGCAACCCATTCTTAGGCTACATCCTTTCCCCCGTCTACGTCGCCGTGCTCCTCTGGGGAGGACTTTACCTCTGCGACCACCGCCTCCGCGCGCTCATCCCGCTGCGAACTCCCAAGGCGCCCCAATAGATCCATGAAGTAGATGCCATGACCAGCAAGAATCTTTCTTTCACTCTCCCAAGACAACTTGCCGGGTGCCCCAGGTTCGCGTCCGCTTTTGGGGCGCTAACCTGGGGTTTCACCGTACTCGGGCCGGGTGCCCCGCCCTCCTTCGCGCATTTTGCGAAGAGGGTGGGGTCTTTGACGTCCCGAACGGCTCCTCAACCCTTGTCATTCCGAACCCGTTCTTTGGGTGAGAGCCTGCCCTGAGCGAAGTCGAAGGGAATCTACTTCTGCCCGCTCACGAGTGCACTCCATCAATCGTCCGCATAATCCTCTCCGCCCATTGCACCGCAGCGGCAATCAGCGCGTCGGTCCGCGGACTCCTTTGCGGCCCTCCGAACAGGTCATCCGCAGTCTTCAAGTGTCTGGCCACCAGAATTCCGGCGACAATCGCCAACACGCGCTTTCGCCCCTCATCCACCAACACAGGGTACACCTTTCGCCTTTTATTCGTCTAGGGAAGTTGTTTAAGACCGCATTGTGTCGTTGATTCCCGCGTGTGGAGCGATCGCAAGCCTTGGTGCCCCAGGTTCGCGTCCGCTTTTGGGACTCTAACCTGGGGTTTCACTGTACTCGGAAGCGTGACGGGGGTGTCCCTCACCCAGGTTCCTGATACAGTCCAATCACGTTTCCTCCCGGATCGCGGAACCGCGCGGTGATCTCGGGCGCATCCGCGCCGATGGGCTGCACAATCTCGCCCCCATTGGCGACGACCAGGTCAACCGTCGCGGCCACGCTATTCACCATCACGTAAATCAGCAGACCGGGATTTTCTGCCGGAGGGCGTCCCACCACCCAGGTGCCACTCACTTCGCCGACGGTGTCGTCAAAGGCGGTGCTGCCATCACCGCGCTGCCTGATCTGCCAGCCGAATACCCGCCGGTAGAAGTCCGCCGAGCGCGCAATGTCGGTGGCGGGCATCTCGACGTAGCAGATTTTGCCGTTTGCAAGTGTGGGAGGCATAGGTTTTCCAACAGGCGGTGTAATCTAGCACGCTCTCACACTCGAATCAATTCTGCGGCCGGCGGATTTATGAGAGGTTCTTCGAGCCATCACGCCAGCAGGTGCCACGCTTCACAGTACTTTTCGTATTTCCCACCCCACCTGCTCCCATCCGGATATAACTGCATGTGCTTTTTCTTCAATAACGCCTTGATGGGCACTACGTACCAGATGTTTCGTGGCACGATGTAGGCCACCACAAAATCGATCTCCTCGCGTGTGTAGGCATGAGCTCCGCGCCCGTGAAAATGCTGCGCCCCCACATTGTAGCGACCGAACCCCGGACTGCTGGTGGATTTCACTTGCACCCGCCGCAGATGCTTCTTCGCGCCCACCACAAAGTCGTAAGCCGCGCTGTCCCCATACGGCTTGGAAACCACAAACCCCATGCCGCACGCCTTGAAGGAGAAGGCCAACTCCGCAATCTCCCCGCAACGCTTGGGATGGAAATTTATACCCTTCATCCTGCGCGCCCCAAATTTCCCCCACGACTTAAAATCTCGAGTTGTCATTTGGACAAATAAAAAAGGCGCAAGCCGTTTGGCCTGCGCCTCAATTTTTCCCTGTGTTCAAATTCCCCGCCACCTGCACGGGCCGTTGCTTCTATTCAACCGTCATATTTCCATTCAACTGCCACATTTCCATTCGACCGGGAAGGGCACGGCTTTGGGAAGGGCACGACTTCTAGTCGTGCCGCCAAACCCGCTCTCAACCTTCCGGGCTTTAGCCCCGGGCCCTCCATGACACCGCCCTGAACCCTGCCAGCACCAAAAAAAGACGCGAGCCAAAGCTCGCGTCTCGTTTATTTACCCTATCTTTAGAATATCAAACCGCAGGGGGTAAATGGGACATTTTCTGAAATTCATTTCTCCCATCTAATGAATAGCTTAAAGGGAAACCGCCTCGCAAAGGGGCTTGACACGTTTTTGCCCTTTTGGCCAAAAAACGCCGATTTTCCCCCTCCTGAGCATCTTTCAGAAGCGCACCGCCAACCCCACCGTCGCAAACAAATTATTCTGCCGCCCGAAGGCGAGTGACTGAAATTCCACGCCTCCCGAATTGAAGTCTCGCAACTCTCCTCGCAGGCTGACGTGAGGCAGTATCTTGACGTCCAGCCCGCCGCCAATATCCAAGGCGAACGTATTGTTGACGCTCGTCACGCCGCTGAAGAGCTGGCGATTAAAGCGCCCATATCCCAGACCGGCGGCGAGATACGGGGAAATAAAAAAAGCCGGCGCCAGGCGCACCCGCACTCCCGGCGTAATGAACAGCGAGGTGTAGCTGCGCGCCAGCGCGGTCCCGCTGAGCGTTGGAATGGACGAGCTAAATGACTCCGCGATCGGCAACTCGGCAGAGAGCGACACCACCGGTGTCGAGACGATGCTGTGGGCAAACGACCCTTCCAGCGCCCACGCCGCGCCCAGACTCAGCGGACTGCTCACAGCAAAATAGCCACCCCCGGTGAAGCCGATGTCATTAGCTTGCGCCCACGCGCCCACCGGAACCCCGAAGAATAAGAAAATTAAAAAGACCAACACAATCTTGCGCACCAGTCCCCCAGCGGAGCAAAGAGATCCAAGGCCCCAGGTACTTATGATGTTTGGGAAACATTTCGCGATGGCCGGCCACAATCTTGAGGGAGTGGGACACTGCCACGAAGATGATTGGCGGACCCGGAGAGACTTGAACTCCCAACCCCTGCGTTCGAAGCGCAGTGCTCTATCCAGTTGAGCTACGGGTCCCGCGTGACTGTCCCTCTGAGCCTAGCAGATTTTCCCGCCACACCACCAGCCTTTGGAATGGCAGACCCGATCACCGCTAAATACCAAAACAGGCCAGTTCACCTGTTGCCACGCCAGATTCGCTGCACCCGCTCTGCGCCCGCGTTGCCGTTGCCTTATACTAATTACGTATGCCGATCCTGAAGGACATCGCCGCCATCGCCAAGGGTATGTCCATCACCTTCAGGGAAATGTTTGCCCCCACGGTAGTGGAGAACTACCCCGACGGCCCCGGCCCGCTCAAAGGCGCAAAGGTCGAGCCGCGTTACCGCGGCGTCCACGTTCTGCAGCGCGACGAAAACGGCCTGGAAAAGTGCGTCGCCTGTTTCCTCTGCGCCGCCGCCTGCCCCTCAAATTGTATTTTTATCGAGGCCGCCGAAAATACCAATGAACTCCGCGTGAGTGGTGCGGAGCGTTATGCCAAGGTTTATAACATCGATTACAATCGATGTATCTTTTGCGGATACTGCGTCGAGGCCTGTCCGACGGACGCCATCACCCACGGCCACGGCTTTCAGAATGCAAGTTTTAATGCTAGTAATTTGATTTATCGCAAGGAACAGTTGCTGGCGGCCGTTCCGGCGCACCTCGGGGCGAACGCCATTTTTAACCGCGCCGATGTCGAGGGCGGCGCAGCCGCAGTGCCAGTGCCCGGGAGCTAACGTTCAATAAGTTTGGTTGTGAGTTCGTCAGAAGATCAGACGCCGGCCCCGCGCGGGCCGGCGTTCGTGCATGGCGGCGTTAGTTGCAATAATCTGAATTTGGGCGAGTTGCAGGGGTTGGCTGACGGCTAAGAACAGATGACTGATTTTCTCCAGACCGTGCGAGAGCGCGTCGTGATTTACGACGGCGCCATGGGTACCAGTATCCAGACGCGCAATCCCAGTGTGGACGATTTCTGGGGAAAGGAAGGTTGCAATGAGCTTCTGGTGCTCAGCCGGCCGGACATTATTAAGGATATCCACGTCAGTTTTTTGAGCGTGGGTTGCGATGTGGTTGAGACCGATACGTTCGGCGGGGCGCGGGTAGTACTTGCGGAATACGATCTGCAAGACAAAGTCGCCGAGATCAATATTGCTGCGGCAAGGATCGCAAAGGAAGTCGCGCAACAGTTTTCGACCAAAGACAGGCCGCGGTTCGTTGCGGGTTCGATCGGTCCGACTACGAAGCTGCCGTCTCTGGGACACATCAAGTTCGACGATATGGCCGCCGCTTATACCGAGCAGGCGAACGCCTTGATCGAAGGCGGCGTGGATGTTCTGCTGATTGAAACCTCCCAGGATTTGCTCCAGGCGAAGGCCGCTTTAGTGGGCGTCTTTGATGCCATGCAGAAATCGGGCAAGCGGCTGCCGGTCACAGTTCAAGTAACCCTTGAAGCTACGGGCACGATGCTGTTGGGTACCGAAATCGGCGCAGCCCTGACTGCCCTCGAACCGTTCGACGTGGACGTGATCGGGCTGAACTGTGCCACCGGGCCAGTCGAGATGAATGATGCGGTTCGCTATCTGGGGGTGAATTGCACCAAGAATATCTCGGTTTTGCCCAACGCCGGCCTGCCGCACAATGAAGGAGGCCGGGCGGTCTACAAACTCAAGCCAGAAGAGCTGGCGCAATACCACAAGCATTTTGTCGCCGACTACGGCGTGCGTATCGTGGGTGGCTGTTGCGGGACGACTCCCAACCATCTGAAAGCGGTGGTGGACGCCGTATCCGGCGTCGAGCCAGCGAAAAGGGAAGTGAAGCCGGTGGGCGCGGCCTCGAGCGCTTACACATCTGTTCCTCTCGACCTAGACCCCAAGCCGTTGATCGTCGCCGAAGAAATGAACACCACGACGCGAGTAGAGCATTTTCGCAATCTGGTGCGTGGCAAGAAGTACGACGACATCCTGGCGCTCGCGAAAAAGTTGGTGAACGAAGGCTCGCACATGATGGATCTGTGCTGTGCCGTTGTTGGCGAGGACGAGAAAGGCTACATTACGGCGATTCTGGAGAAGATTGCGACGCGTGTGCCAGCGCCGATTCTGGTGGATTCGACTGAGGCGGACGTTGTTGAGGAGGCACTGAAGCGCATTCCGGGCAAAGCGATCATTAATTCCATCAACCTGGAAGACGGCGAGAAGCGGACGTCGAAAGTGCTCCCGATGGCCAAACGGTTTGGCGCGGCGGTGATTGCGTTGACCATCGACGAAGATGGCATGGCGCTGACCGCGGCCAAGAAGGTTGCGATTGCAAAACGCATCTACGATCTGGCGACGCAGAAGTATGGCATTCGGCCGGTGGAATTGATCTTCGACGCGCTCACTTTGCCCATTTCGACCGGGCAGGAGGACTACTGGACGGCGGGCATCGAGACTCTGAATGCGGTAAAAGGCATCAAGCAGGAATTGCCCGAGGTGAAAACGATTTTAGGAGTGAGCAATATCTCGTTCGGGCTGGATGCCTATCCGCGGCGGGTACTGAATAGCGTGTTCATGCACGAAGCGGTGGACAACGGCCTCGACATGGCCATCGTCAACTATACGAAGATCTATCCGCTATACAAGATTCCTCAAGAGGAAGTTGAGCTGGCGCGGAAACTTATTTATCGCGATACGTCCGACGGCGATCCGCTGCAGAAATACATGAATCACTTCGCCGGGTTGAAGGGCAAACCACAGGCGACGACCACCGCGCACGTCGAAACACTCTCAGTCGAAGACAAACTGAAGTTTGCCATTATCAACGGCGAGAAGGCGGTGGGAGAGGGCGCGCATCGCAAGAGCCTTGAAGTATTACTTGAAGAAGCACTGCTGCAATACACGCCGCTGGAGCTGATCAATACCATCTTGCTCGACGGCATGCGCACCGTCGGCGACCTGTTTGGGGCGCGCAAGATGCAGTTGCCGTCGGTATTAGACTCGGCCGGAGTGATGAAGCAGGCGGTGGCCTATCTTGAACCCAAGATGGAAAAGAAGGCTGGATCGCAGAAGGGAACTCTTGTGCTGGCGACGGTGAAAGGCGATGTGCACGATATTGGGAAGAACCTCGTGGACATCATTCTCACCAACAATGGTTTTCATGTGGTCAATCTGGGGATCAAGCAACCGGGCGACAACATCATCAAGGCGGCCACGGAACATAATGCGGACGCCATCGGGCTCAGCGGGTTGCTGGTGAAGTCCACCCTGGAGATGAAATATGTGATCCAGGACTTGCAGCGGCAGAAGCTGGAATTTCCGGTGATCTGCGGAGGAGCGGCGCTAACCCGCAAATACGTGGAGGACGATCTGCGGCGCGAATATTCAAACGCTGTGTTTTATGCGGATGACGCGTTTTCGGGCTTGCACATCATGGAAGACCTGGCCACCGAAGATGGCGCTCGCGACACGCGTCTAAAAGAAGGGCGGACGGTGAAGGAGTACGCGAAGGCCGCCGCGGTGGACGAAGAGACCGGGCCGGTCTTCGCGGAGCGCAGTGCCGTAGTTGGTGACGCTGCGAACATTCCGACCCCGCCGTTCTGGGGCGTACGGGTGAAGAAGGACTTCGATCTGCGGGAAGTGTTTAACTACATTAATGAGACTGCCCTGTTCAAGAACCAATGGCAGTTGAAGACGGCGTCGCAAGAAGACTACCTGCGGTTGGTGAAAGACAAGTTCCGCCCGATAAAGGAGAAGCTGCAGGAAGAAATTATTGCCAGCGGGTTGTTTGAACCCAAGGTGGTGTACGGATATTTTCCGGCGCAGGCGGATGGGAACGAGATCGTCGTGTATGAGGGAACTGACGGTGCACGGGCGGGGACGCCCGCGCCTACATCGAATCTGAAAGAGCTGTTGCGCTTCACTTTTCCACGGCAGCGAGAAGGACGCAGGTTGTGCATCTCGGATTTCTTTGCGCCTAAATCGTCGGGCAAGCTGGATGTAATCGGAATGTCGCTGGTGACGATTGGAGCGCTGGCGTCGCGCGAGACGCAGCGCTTATTTGAGGCCGGGGAGTACACGAAATATCTGTACGTGCATGGGCTGAGTGTGGAAACCGCCGAAGCTTTGGCCGAACTGCATCACAAGAATATGCGCGAAGAATTGGGGATCGCGGAGGATGATTCGCCGCATATTCGCGATCTGTTTCATCAGAAATACCGCGGGTCGCGATATTCGTTTGGGTACCCCGCGTGTCCGAATCTGGAAGATCAGACGAAATTGTTTGCGCTGCTTCATCCGGAAGAGAATGTGGGCGTGCGGTTGACCAGCGGGTTTCTGCTGGAACCGGAGCAGTCGACCTCGGCGATTGTGGTGCATCATCCGGCGGCGAAGTACTTCGTGGTTTGAGGAAGACTCGCCACGGAGGCACCGAGACACGGAGAAAAAGAGGGAAGAGACGCTCGGGGCCTGGTTTAGCAGGTGAATCTTAAGACCATCAATTCTTCATCCACGTAGGCTTGGCCGATCTTCATCGCCTCCCGTTCTATCCCGTAGCTTTTGAAGCCGAGGGATTCGTAGACTTGTCTTGCGGCGGTTTGTTCCGGAGAAACCATCAAAGCGACTTGCTCTAAGCCTTGGGATTGGACTCGCCGCAGCAATTCGGTGAGCAGAGCACGTCCGATGCCTTGCCCTCGATACTCTGAATTCGCGTACACTCCCCAGACCTTGCCTTTGTGATTCGTTTTTGCTCCTGGGTTGCGAAAGAATCCAGTCATGCCGATCAATTTTTCGTCAACAAAGGCTCCGAGCACGAAGTTGTGGCCGGAGGGGTCGGGCCGAAGGCGCTGCGTTTGCGACGGTTGTCGCACGATGTTCCTCAGCGGATTCGAGGAAGGCGTGCGCTTCCCGCTCCAAGGCTTCGAGTCGGAGATGCCAATAGGCCTCGGCATCTTGCTCGGTGAGGATGCGAATGTGCATATTCTTGCGATACCCGGATCATAAGAATACAGGGTTTAGTCGAGAGGTGAAGGGAACTGCCGGCCAGCGGTATCCAAAGAAGACGTTACCAGCAGTGAAGAACTGGTGTACGATAGCGGCGCTTTGAGGGTATCAAAATGCCGATTCGCTTCGGGTGCCTCTGTTGCACGCTGTCCCTGGCGATTGTTTCCTTCGTGGTTGAGCCGGTGCATGCGGGGGAAGCGCAGTGGGTAGAAGTCCGCTCGCCTAATTTTTCTGTGGTTACTGACGCCGGCGAGAAACGCGGCCGTGATGTGGCCTTGCATTTCGAGCAGATGCGCGGCGTCTTCGGCACGTTGATGCAGAAGGCCAAGGTAACACTTCCGGTTCCGCTGCAGATTGTCGCTTTCCGTAACACCAAAGAGTTGCGGCAGTTTGCGCCTTTGTTTCACGGCAAGCCGACGGAAGTTGCCGGCCTGTTCCAAGCTGGAGCGGATCGTAGCTACATCATGCTCGACATGTCAACCGAAAACCCCTGGAGCGTGGTGTTCCATGAATATGCACATCAGCTCATGAACGGGAATATTTCGGCTGAGATGCACCCCTGGTTTGAGGAGGGATTCGCCGAGTTCTTCTCCTCCATCGAAGTGGACAGCAAGGAAGCCAGGGTAGGAAAAATTCCGCCCGAAGAATACCTGATTCTCCGGCAAGACGGCATGATGAAAATTGCTGATCTTTTTCGAGTCCAGCAGAATTCCAAGACCTATAACGAAAGCGGCGATCACCGCACGGTGTTCTACGCCGAATCTGCAATGGTGGTGCATTTCATCTATGACAATTTGTTGATTCCCAAGGTGGCTGTCTATTTCGATCGCGTGGTCGACCAGAAGATGCCTGTTGACAACGCCATCCAGCAGGCATTCGGCATCAGCGCCGTGCAATTCGATGGCGCGCTACGCAAGTACGTCGATAGCGGACGGTATAAGTACTATGCAATCCCAACCCCACCGGGCGTCGCGAGCAGCACTTTCACCGTAGCGCCACTTGGCGCACTCGACGCCAAGGCCATAATGGCGGACGTACATCTGCGCTCGCCCGAATATCAGGAAAAGGCACTGCAGGAATTTCAGGAGATCCTAAAAGAACAACCAAATCATGCGACAGCGTTGCGTGGTCTGGGGTACGCGTATCTCGAGAAACAGGATTTTGCGCACGCCGGGGAATACTTTCGGCGCGCGGCCCAGGCCGATTCCAAAGACTCGCGAGTGCATTACTACTCGGCGCTGCTGACCAGCCGGGAAGGTTTTGTTGCGGATCCCACCAAGCGGCTGGAGATGAAGAAGGAGCTGGAAACTTCGATTGCGCTCGATCCTAATTATGCCGATGCCTACAGCTTGCTGGCATTCGCGCAATCTTCGTCGGGAGATCACGATGGGGCGTTACAGTCGGCCAGAAAGGCACTAAACCTGAGCCCGCGCAACGAGGGATACCTTTTCAATCTGGCGCAGATTTTGATGGGCGCGCAGAAAGTGGACGAGGCAATTGCACTGTTGCAAAACCTGGCGAAGAGTCAGAACGCCGAGATGAGCACGCGCGCGCAACAAACGCTGATGCAGGCAATGACTTACAAGGACGAGATGAAGTCTTATGAATCACGGAAGGTGGCCGTAGTCACCGGCGAGCAGTTGGTCAATCGGGCGCTGCCGGAACACTCCAGCCGGCCGGAGCGGGACACAGCGCCGGAGCAAGTACTCCCGCCATCCGGACCAGCGAAATTTCTGAAAGGCAAACTCACCAGCGTGGACTGTTCATCGTCACCGGCTGCGGTGCTGGCAATTCTGTCGGGCACGAAAACCTGGAAGATGCACGTTCGCGACAGCGGAAGTGTAGTGGTCATCGGCGCCGACAATTTTTCCTGCGGCTGGACCAACCAAAAACTCGCCGTGAACTATCGCCAGACTGGAGACGGCGAAGGGGACGTCATTTCGCTGGAAGTGCAATAGGGCAATCCACCTATCAGGCGGCTTGCTTGCGCCTATTACCTCAATTCTGGAACACGTAGGAATTCGATGCCGCGGGTTCCGCCGGCGTTGAGATTGAATCCGGTGATGCTGCGCTTTTCATCTTTTAAGAACTGGATAGTGCTCCCTTGGTCGCTGATCTCGAATTCATCGGTGACTGTCGGCCTTAGGGGATTGGGCATCGGTAATCCGGTTCGTGGAATTCCCAGGGAATCTGAAATTCCTACCAACTTTAACTTCCCGTCAATAACCCGAAGACGATAGAGCACGCCGAGTTCGTCACTTTTGAAATCGCCCGTGTAGGTTGCGAGTTCGTCCGCCGAAGGGACGAACTCTGTAACCGGTTGGTATGTCGCGGCGATCATTTCATCGCCGCTGAGCTTCATCTCCCGCCTGGCATGATCAGGCTGCAATTCAAATGTCAGCTTTGCATCAATGGGAAAATCGATTAGCAGAAACTGCGTTTGGCTTACCGGACGTAGTCCAAACTTACTGCCGTAGATCTCCAATTGCAACTTGCCGTCCACCGCGGAAACTCGCGCCACATTCTCTTTCGCAGCATTGCGGTACATTCCCGTGAGATTTGCCATCTGCTCCGAAGTGAGTGTTGGGCCGGTGGGCGTTTTCGTATTCTCACTGGCAGGAACCGCACCCTCCTGCGGCTTCATCAGGCTCCCAAGGTAAATATCTGCGACCTGCTCCACGCGCCTTTCGGGATTTGCATTTGCCAAATTACACAGACAGGCAACGGAAAAATGCTGCTCAGGAAAACGCAGCAACTCGGCCCGATAGCCGCCCCAAGCGCCGCCGTGCCTTACGGTGTGTAACCCCCGGTAATCTTTGATAAACAGCCCCTTGGCGTATTCCAGTGTCTTTCCAGTGGTCAACTTGCCTTGTTCTTGTAATTCGGCGAGGAAATCCTTGCCTCCGATCCGTGCCGAGTAGAAATTCTCATCCCATTTCGCAAGATCTTGTACCGACGTGTGTACGGCGCCATCGCCTAATTGCTCGTAGTAGGAAACGTCCAGCTTGAAGCCGCTCTTTTCCCCGGGATCATAAGCCAATGCACGATTGGGAATTAACATGGTGTGGTCGTCGCGAAAACTGGTGTGCGTCATGTGCAGCGGTTGAAAGACGTTTTGCGCCGCAAACTCTCTCAGCGTCGTAGCGCTCACACGTTTCACAATTACGGACAGCAGAAAAAATCCTGTGTTGCTGTAGGCCCAGTCGGTGCCGGGAGCGAAACCCAAAAGTTTCTGCCGAACGATAAGAGCGAGGGCATCGTCATCAGTAGTCACGCTGTCCCCGCTTACTCCCGAAAGTTGAAGAAGGGCTAAGTAGTCGCGCAGCCCACTGGTGTGATTCAGTAAATTCAAGATCGTGATTTTATGGCCACCACTCTTGCTGTAGTCCGGCAATTCCGGAATGTACTTACGCACATCATCGCTGACTGAAAGCTTGCCTTGTCTTTCCAGCAGTAAGATGCTAGAGGCAGTGAACTGCTTCGAGGTTGAGCCGATGTCGAAAACCGTCTCAGGGGTGATTGGGGAATTCAGTTCCACGCTTGCCAGCCCGTAACCTTTGGCGTATATGATTTGCGCGCTGCGAAAAATTCCAAGTGCGCAGCCCGGTGACCCCGCTTTCTGCAGATCAGCGAATACCTTGTCCACCTGGATGCTGGTTTGATCCTTTCCTGTGTCTGCCACCACCGCACACGGGGACAAAAGTGCAATCAATACTGTGGACAACAATTGATATACGACAAATCGTTTCATGGTGCACTCCATCGGCTGCCCACCGGCCATGGCAAAGGTTTGCCGGCTCTGATTCCAGCTAATTCATCGCCTATAGAGTCGGGTTCTCTATTTACGAAGATATACTTCGGAGCTGGTAAGATGTCTACCGGGCTCGCGGAGGTCTGCGGCGCGGGCAAAACTTGATCAAAGGTAAGGTTCAGAATCGGATACTTGCGCCAATCCTTGTAATCAAAGTGCCACCATTCAAATTCGTAAACCTCGAAACCTTCCTGCTCCATTGCCTGGCGTAGGAGTTCGCGATACCATCGTTGAAGAGATGTTCCCCCTGGATAACCGGGGTAGGAACGCTCGGACATTTCGTCGTACACACCGACCATCTCCACGGGCTGTCCGGTTGCTAAATCGTAAAGGCTAAGATCAATGGCGCAGCCGCGATTATGGCGCGAACCTTCACTGGGATTGGCGACGAAGATCTTCTTATCGTCCGGTGTGGCATCCCAAAATATCTTGCTGACATACCAGGGCCGATAAGCATCGTGGATGAGCAGGCCGTAACCAAGGGCCTTCAGTCTGCGATTCGCCCGCACCAGCGCCTCGGCAGCCGGGCGTTGCAGGAACGCCCGTGCTTCCGAGTAAATAGGAGTGCTCAGGAAATTGTTGCTCGAGGCATAGCGGATGTCGAGTTTAATCGAGGCATCAAGAGAGGTGAGTTCAACCAGATCAGGCTTGCGAAAGTCGCCATTTTCTGCCGGAGGATTAACAGCGAGCGCTTCTTTGCGCAACTCGCTTATATTTCTTGCGGGAGAGATTCGGAAGACACCGCCCGCCACTCCTCCAATCGGGCGGCGCTTGAATGTTACGCCGCTCACCCGCACTTGCGTGGCTTCTCCATCACCATCACGCGTAAAGATGGCTTTCTCGCCGTCATACAAGCCATGGGAGGGAAGCTTGAAGACGTCTTTAGAGACTTCGGACAGCGGATCGTATTCGATCCATTCAATCAATGCGGTGAGATGGCCATCTTTTTCGAAGATGTAAAGCGTGTCATGGTCCCAGCCGTACTCGCCAATTAGCCCCTTCCATTCTTTAGGAGGCGGCACGGGCTTGGGTACCGGTACCCGCTGCAGCGTTTCCGTCCCCATCGTAATTGCATTTTCGAGAGGCGTAATTTTCATACCATAAGAGAGCACATTGTCAACAATGAGATCATTGTTTAATTGACGCAGTTCAGCCTGATAACCGCCGCTTGCCCGAAGCATGGTGAGTTTGCCATTCAAATATTTCAGATCTAGAGCATCGGCGCCTTTTTCGTAGTGTCCCTCAATTTTTCGAGCGAGTTCGGCAGAAACGGGAGTGGTGGGCGGCGGTAAAGCGAGCGGCTTGCCTTCGCGACGTGCCAGGACGAGCCGCAGAGCCTCTTCCGCAATGCGATCGGTGACTGCATTCGCACAATCTTTGGTGGTGACTGCGACCACACCAAGTTTGTCATCCGGCAGCAGATCAAGTGAAGTTGCGAATCCGTAGATAGCACCACCGTGTCCGACCATGCGATGCTGGTCAAGGTTGGACAAGACGAAGCCCAGGCCAAAGACGCGACCGCCGGAATTGGGCAATTGCGGCTTCCACATCTCATCGAGGGTTGCCGGCTTTAGGATTTGTCCATCTGGCGTTTTCCTGTGGGCGAGAAGCACGCTTACAAACCGCCCAAGATCGGTAACCGTTGAATACATGCTTCCAGCCGGTGACATACCAAGCTGGAAGGTAGGCGCCTCGAAAGTCTTTCCGTCGTAAGACCACATTTCTGCTTTCGCAAGAGCTTTCGTGATCGGGGGCGTTGGTTGAAATGAGCTATGCGCCAATCCAAGCGGATCCAGAACTGCATGTTTCAGATATGTGGCGAAAGGCTCACTACTTTGTTTCTCCAAAACATAGCCAACCACGCCAATCGCGGCATTGGAATACTTAACATGGCTCTGGGGAGGATAGACAAGCTCGGTTTGATTCAAGCTGTTCACGGTTTGTGCCAGGGAGGGCTCGGTGGGATCAAAATAATTTCCCACAGGCGGCTCACGCAGCAAGCCCGATTGGTGAGACATGAGCTCCCGCAGCGTGATGGGCTTTCCGAAGGGATTCCGGGGATGGAAGTCCGGGAGATAAGTTGAAACCGGAGCATCCAGGTTGACCTGTCCGTGCTCGACGAGCTGCATGATTCCGATATCGGTGAACAGTTTGGAGACAGAGCCGATGCGGTAAGTCGTCTCCGCGGTAGCAGGAATTTTCTGCTTAGGATCGGCGAAACCGAAGCCCTCACTCCAGACGATCTGCTGGTC
>Ga0209471_1000463_pt1 | contig 27453 bp, 24 predicted proteins | sample GraSoiAngelo_128_FD_185885 | JGI IMG/M metagenome (GOLD analysis project Ga0209471, IMG submission 185885) | Grasslands soil microbial communities from the Angelo Coastal Reserve, California, USA - 14_0927_12_20cm (SPAdes) (version 2) | ecosystem: Environmental > Terrestrial > Soil > Grasslands ... | reverse complement strand
GCTGCGCGAGATCATCGCCGGCGCCGGCGCGCCAGTGCTCGTCCTCGCGGCGCGGCGCGCAGATCTGCATCAACTTGAGAGAGTGTATCGCGCGGGCCCCGGAATGGCCTTGCTGCGGGTCCTTCGGGCGCGGAGAGGCGAGAGCGATCCGATCGTGGAGGTGGCCGGGCTTGGCCCCGGCGAGCGGGTGCTCGATGCAACGCTCGGCCTCGGCGGCGATGCCCTCGTCGCCGCGCACGCGACGGGCGCGCCGGTGGTCGGCATCGAAGCCGATGGCCTTCTCGCAGCGTTCACCGCCGCGGGACTGCGCCGCGTTCCGGGTCCCGCGCGAGAGGCAGCGCGCCGCATCGAAGTGGTGCGCGCCGACCATCGCCAGTTCCTCGAAGCGCAGCCGGCTGGTTCCTTCGACGTGGTCCTCTTCGATCCGATGTTCCGCCGCGCGCGGGAAGCCGGTCCTCAATTCGAATTGCTCCGCGCGCACGCGGAAGACGCGCCGCTGGACAGCGCCACGTTGCTGCAGGCGCGCCGCGTGGCGCGCCGCGGAGTGCTGGTGAAGGACGCTGCGCCGGGGCACGAGCTGCATCGGCTGGGTCTCGTCCCGCGGTTGTCGCGCCGTTCTGCGGCCATCGCTTTCGGCTGGGCGGACTCCCGGTAGATCCTCCCCCGCGCACGCGCGTTCCCAGCAGGCATGCGATTGCCGAAGGACGCGCGCTGGCTGCAGATCGCCTTTCTCGCCAGCTTCCTCATCCTGGGCCTTCTGGCGCGCGACTTTCCCCTCTGGCACGCGCCGCTCGTCTTCGCCGCGTGCCTTGCGACGCAGATCGCCTGCGAACGCATCCTGCGGCGCAAGCCGGCCGGCCTGCTCTCGCCGCTGATCACCTCGCTCGGACTCACGCTCCTCCTCCGTGCCGGGGCGTGGTGGGTACCGGTGCTCGCCGGCGTGCTCGCCATCGGCTCCAAGTTCACGTTGCGGGTGCGCGGCCGCCATTTCTTCAACCCCGCCAACTTCGGCCTTTGCTGCTTGATGCTGATCACGCCGCGCGCCTGGTGCTCACCGACGCAATGGGGCGAAGGCGCGATGGTGCTGCTCTGGATCCTCGTGCTCGGTTGCGCAGTTGCGCATCGCGCTTTCCGCAGCGACGTGAGCCTCGCTTTCCTCGGCAGCTGGACCGCGCTGCGCGCCGCTCGCGTTCTCTACCTCGGTCAGCGGGTCCCCGTGCTGATGCACCAGCTGGCGTCGGGCAGCCTGCTGCTCTTCACCTTCTTCATGATCTCCGATCCGAAGACCACGCCGCGCGCTCCTGCCGCCCGGCTGCTCTTCGCTGCGATCGTCGCCTCCGTCGCCTTCGCGCTGCAGCTCCGCTTCGTCCAGAACCCGATCGTCTGGGCGCTCTTCTTCTGCGCCCCGCTCGTCCCCGTTCTCGATGCTTTGACCTCAAACGAAAAGAAGGAGACCCTCCCGTGCGCACTGCAATCTGTGGTTTCGTCCTCGCCCTGAGCGCGGCCCATCCCGCGGCCGCATTCTGCGGTTTCTTCGTCGGCAAGGCCGACAGCCAGCTCTTCAACAAGTCGTCGCAGGTGGCCATCGTCCGCGACGGCGAGCACACCGTCATCACCATGGGCAACGACTTCAGCGGCGAGATGAACGAGTTCGCGCTGGTGGTGCCGGTGCCCTCGGTCCTCTCGCGCGACCAGATCCATGTCGGTGAGCGCCGATTGCTCGAGCGGCTCGACGCGTACTCCGCGCCGCGGCTGGTCGAATACAGCGATGGCGATCCCTGCGCCGTCCGCCGCTATCCGGCGATGGCGCTCGGCGCAATGCGCTCCCATGTGGCGGCCAGCCCGGTTGCCGAGCGCGCCGCAAAGGCGCTCGGCGTGACGGTCGAGGCGGCCTATACGGTCGGCGAGTACGACATCGTGCTGCTCTCCGCCAATCAGTCCGAGGGCCTGGAGATCTGGCTGCGCGAGAGCGGCTACCGCATGCCGCCGCGCGCCGCAGCCGCGCTCGCTCCGTACATCCGCCAGCAGATGAAATTCTTCGTGGCGAAGGTGAACCTCAAGGAGCAGCGGAAGACCGGCTTCCAGCAGCTGCGCCCCATCCAGATCGCCTTCGACTCGCCACGCTTCATGCTTCCCATCCGCCTGGGCATGGCCAATGCCGACGGCCCGCAGGACATGATCGTCTATGCCGTCACCCGCAACGGCCGCGTCGAATCGAGCAACTACCAGACGGTGAAGATGCCCTCCGACGTGGAGGTGCCCGAGTTCGTCCAGCGCGAGTTCGGCGACTTCTACCAGGCCACCTTCGCCAAGGCCTGGCGCGGTCACGGCCGGCGCGCGCTGCTCACCGAGTACGTCTGGAACATGGGCTTCTGCGATCCCTGCGCGGCGCCGCCACTCGATCAGGAGGAGCTGCGGGGGCTGGGAGTCTTCTGGCTGAACGACCAGCCCGGCGCGTATCACATGGGCGGCATGCCGCTCACTCTCACGCGGCTGCACGTGCGTTACGACTCCGAGCACTTTCCCGAAGACCTGATGTTCCAGCAGACCGGCGACCAGCAGCCGTTCCAGGGGCGCTACATCCTCCGCCATCCCTATCGCGGCGAGATCTCCTGCGCGGCGGGGAGCGAGTATCGCAAGGAGCTCGACGTGCGCCACCGCCAGGAAGCGGCGACGCTCGCCTCGCTCACCGGCTGGGACGCGGCGCGCATCCATGCCGGCATGGGATCCGACTGGCCCGGCGAGCCGCAGCAGCCATGGTGGAAGACGATCTGGCGCTGATACGCTGCGCCCATGGACGAGAGCAGGCGGCGTTTCCTTTCGCTGTTGTCGGGACTGGGGCTGGGCGGAACGGTCTTTCCGGGCGCGCTTCTCGCCGAGGCGAAAGGCGGGAAAGTCACCAAGGAGCAGATCGCGCGCGCCGAAGAGCTGGCTGGCCTGCATTTCGACGACACGCAGCGCGAGATGATGAGCGAGCTGCTCGACGACTCGCTCGAACAGCTGGCGAAGCTCCGCGAGGTGACGCTGGAGAATCGGGTCGCGCCGGCGCTGGTGTTCGACGCGCTGCCGCCGGGAGCGCAGCTGCCCAAGGCGCGGCCGAGGCGCGCGCTGGCGAGGCGGCCGGCGCCGTCGCTGCCGGGCAGCAAGGAGGAGATCGCCTTCCTCCCCGCGGCGCGCCTCGGCGAGCTGGTGCGCGCGGGCAAGATCAGCTCGGTGGAGCTGACGCGTCTCTATCTCGAGCGGCTCGAGAGCGCCGACAAGCGCCTGGCCTGCGTCGTCACGCTCACCGACGAGCGTGCCTTGCGGCAGGCGAAGGCGGCCGACGAGGAGATCGCCCGAGGCAAGTGGCGCGGCCCCCTCCATGGCGTACCTTGGGGAGCGAAGGATCTGCTCGCCGTCAAGGGCCATCCCACCACCTGGGGCGCGGGCGGCTACCAGCGACAGATCATCGACGAGGACGCAACGGTCGTGCGCCGCCTCGATCAGGCGGGCGCGGTTCTCATCGCCAAGCTCACCTTGGGCGAGCTGGCGATGGGCGATCACTGGTTCGGCGGCGTGACGAAGAATCCCTGGAACTTCGAAGAGGGCTCGTCGGGATCGTCGGCGGGACCGGCCGCGGCGACGGCGGCGGGTCTGGTCGGCTTCAGCATCGGCAGCGAGACGCTCGGCTCCATCTCCTCGCCGAGCACGCGCTGCGGCGCGACCGGTCTGCGGCCCACCTTCGGCCGCATCCCGCGCACGGGCGCGATGGCCCTCTCTTTCAGCATGGACAAGCTCGGCCCCATCTGCCGCACCGCCGAGGATTGCGCGCTCGTCTTCGATGCGGTCAAAGGACCCGACGGCCGCGACGCGAGCGTTCGCGAGGCGCCCTTCAGCTTCGATCCGCAGCTCGACCCGCGCTCGCTCAGCGTCGGGTACCTGCGCAAGGCCTTCGAGGAGTCGGTTCTCGCCGCGCAGGGAGAAAAGCCGGCGCAGCACGAGTGGAAGGATTTCGACGACGCCGCGCTCGCCGTCCTCGAACAGATGGGGATCAAGCTGCACCCGGTGGAGCTTCCCGACATTCCTTGGCAGTCGCTGCGGCCCATCCTCGTCGCCGAGGCTGCCGCGACCTTCGACGAGCTGACGCGCAGCGGCCGCGACCGCGAGCTGGTGCAGCAGGGCAAGGACAACTGGCCGAACATCTTCCGCGCCGCCCGCTTCATCACTGCGGTCGATTACCTCAATGCCAACCGCGTGCGCGCCGTGGCCATCGCGCGCTGGCAGGAGATGATGAAGGGGCTCGATGTGCTGGTCGCGCCGACGCGCGGGTCGGGGCAGCTCCTCGCCAGCAACCTGACCGGCGCGCCGGCAGTCATCGTGCCCAACGGCTTCCAGGAGCGCGAGAGCCGCATCGAAGACGCCGGACCCTCGAGCCTCAAGCACCGCGTGCCGGTGTCGCTCACCTTCATCGGCGCGCATTTCGGCGAGGACCGGCTCCTGGCGATGGCGCACGCCTACCAGAAGGTGACGCGCTTTCACCTCGAGCATCCCTCGCTGCAATGAGGTCAGAGCGTGAAGAGGTCTTCGCTGCGGAGGAGGTCGCCGGCGGTGCAGAGGTCGCTCGCGCAGCGGAAGAGCAGTTCGAGCTGCGGCGGCAGCGTGCCCTTGGCGAGAGGAGGCGCGGCCCCGCTCCATGCCGCCGCGAAGCGCTGCAGCGATCCGAGCAGCGCATCGCCTTCGGCGCGGCCGGGCTGCGCGGCGGGCGCTCCGTCGCGCACTTCGCCCTGATATTGCGCGAGGGCGGCATCGAGGTCGCCGGCCGACTCACCCGCCGCGGCGGCAGAGAGCCGTGGCCGCAGCATCGGCTGCGCGGCCCAGGCGAGAAGGCTCTCGGGATGCACACCGCGACCGAGGCGCCGCAGGGCTCCGGCATCGCGCGGGATGCCGGCGACGATCTCGAGATTGCGCACGTCGTTGAGCCGGACCGTATAGACGTCGGTGGGCTCGGGTAGCGCGTCCTCGTAGCAGCGCCAGACGAACTGCGTCGCGGTCATCGGCGCAGTGCTCCGCAAAAGCGGCGCGGCAGTCTCGAGCGCCGCGCGCTGCGCCCGGCGCAACGAAGGCGAGGCGCGCAGCTTGCGCGAGATGGCGAGCAGCGCGAGAAGCCCCTCGGCAGGACAGATCGGCCCTTGCGCGAGCATCTCCGCCGCGCGCTGCAAGACTGGCTCGAGGGGCGCCACTTCCTTGAGGCGCCTGGCCAGCGAGAGCTCGGCTCCGGCGAGACATTCGTCGAGCGAGCGCGTCATCGGCGCGCCGTCGACACCCTCCGCGACCCGGCTCTCCCCGAGGTAGAGCGCTGCGCGGTCGACTTCGGCGCCGTCGAAAAAGCGCGTCGCCCAGGCGAGCCGTCCAGGCGAGCGCACCAGCACGACGTCTCCGGGACGCAGCTCGGAAGGCCGGATCTGCATGAGCGCATCCTACACAAACGGACGCGCTCTGCGCTGCTTCAGACCGCCGTCTGCGGCGTGTTGCCCGGCGCCTCGATGGTCGTCTTGGGCGGCTCAGGCTCGACCTTGCGGAAGAACGCGTCCGGGTTCTCCAGCACGAGCGCGTGGCGCAGCACCTCGTCGACGTGCTCGACGGGAATGATGCTCAGCTCGCGCCGGACCTTGAGGGGGATCTCGCGAACGTCCTTCACGTTGTCCTTGGGGATGAGGATGATCTTCGTCCCGCCCCGGTGCGCCGCCAGCGCTTTCTCCTTGAGGCCGCCGATGGGCAGCACCCGTCCGCGCAGCGTGATCTCGCCGGTCATCGCCACGTCCTTGCGCACGGGAATGCGCGTCAGCGCGGAGACCATTGCAGTGGCCATGGTGACGCCCGCGCTCGGCCCATCCTTGGGAACCGCGCCTTCTGCGACGTGGATGTGGATGTCGACGTTCTCGGCGAACTTCTTCTCGAGGCCGAATCGCTCGGCTCGCGAGCGGACGTAGGACAACGCGGCCTGCGCGCTCTCCTGCATCACGTCGCCCAGCTTGCCGGTGAGGATGAGCTTGCCCTTGCCCGGGATCACCGTCGCTTCGGTCTGGAGAAGCTCGCCGCCCACTTCGGTCCAGGCGAGGCCGGTGACGAGACCGATCTCGTCGCGATCCTCGGTCTTGCCATAGCGGAACTTGGGCGGCCCGAGGAGCTTGTGCACCCTCTTCACCGTGATGCGGATTCTCTCCTCGCGGTTGCCGTTCCGGAGCACTTCCTTGGCGACCTTGCGGCAGAGGGTGGCGATCTCCCGCTCCAGCCCGCGCACGCCGGACTCCTTGGTGTAGCGGTGGACCAGCTCCATCAGCGCCTTGCGCGAGAAGCTGACGGGGACTTTCTCCAGGCCATTCTGCTCCTTCTGCTTGGGCACCAGATACTTGATCGCGATGGAGAGCTTTTCCAGGTCGGTGTACCCGGCGATGCGGATGATCTCCAACCGGTCCTGCAAGGGAGCGGGAATACCGTGCAGGGTATTGGCCGTACAAATGAACAATACCTTGCTCAAATCATAATCGAGGTCGAGGTAATGGTCCCCGAACGTATGGTTTTGCTCGGGGTCGAGGACCTCCAACAAGGCCGCGGAAGGATCGCCGCGGAAGTCGGTGCTCATCTTGTCCACTTCGTCGAGCAGGAAGACGGGATTGCCGCTGCCTGCCTTCTTCAAGGATTGAATGATCTTTCCCGGCAAGGCGCCGATATAGGTCCTTCGATGGCCGCGGATCTCGGCCTCGTCGCGAACGCCGCCGAGGGAAATGCGGACGAACTTGCGGCTCAATGCCTTTGCGATGGACTTGCCGAGCGAGGTCTTTCCCACTCCGGGCGGGCCGACGAAGCAGAGGATGGGTCCCTTCATCTTCTCCACCATCGCCTGCACGGCCAGGTACTCGACGATGCGCTCCTTGGGCTTCTTCAGCCCATAGTGATCGTCTTCGAGAATCCTTTCCGCTTCATTGATGTCGAGCTTGTCCTTGGTATATTCGTACCAGGGCAGCGAGAGGATCCAGTCGATATAGTTGCGGACGACGGTCGCCTCTGCGCTCATCGGGCTCATCATCTTGAGCTTGCGCAGCTCCTTCTTGGCCTTGGCGACGGCCTCCTTCGACATCTTCTTGTTCTTGATCTTCTCCTCGAGCTCCTGCAGCTCCGACTTGAACTCGTCGCGCTCACCCAGCTCCTTCTGGATGGCCTGCATCTGCTCGTTGAGGTAGTACTCCTTCTGCGTCTTCTCCATCTGCTTCTTGACGCGGGTGCGGATCTTCTTTTCGACCTGGAGGATCTCGATCTCCCCCTGCATCAGCTCGTAGAGCTTCTCCAGCCGCTTGGCGGCGGAGTGTTCCTCGAGGATGGCCTGCTTGTCGTTCAGCTTCAGGCTGAGATGGGCCACGATGGTGTCGGCGAGCCGCGCCGGATCGTCGATGGTGGCCACCGACATGAGCATCTCCGGCGGGATGCGCTTGTTGAGCTTGACGTAGGCCTCGAAGGTGGCGTGCACCGAGCGGACCAGCGCCTCGACCTCGACGCTCCGCTCGTTCAGCTCCTCCACCTCGTCGGCTTCGACGAGGAAGAACTTCTCGTGCGCGACGTAGCGGCGGATGTGCGCGCGCCTCTTGCCCTCGACCAGCACCTTGACGGTGCCGTCGGGCAGACGCAGGAGCTGCAGGATCGTGCCCAGCGTGCCGATGGCGAAGATGTCGTCGGGCACCGGCTCGTTGGTCTTGGCCTTCTTCTGCGCCGCGAGGAGGATGTCCTTGTCGTGCGCCATCGCCTCTTCCAGGGCGGCGATGGACTTCTCCCGGCCGACGAAGAGGGGCACGACCATGTGGGGAAAGACGATGATGTCCCGGAGGGGCAAGAGGGGAACGGTGCGCGTTCCAGACTTGCGGGAGGCCGGGTCCTTCTTGTCGTCGTTGCGGAAGAACATCGGGCGTCGTCTCCCAGGGCCAGGAAGGCCGAAGCGTAGCGCTTTGACCGGGCGAAGTCAGCTTCTCTCCGCTCAACTCTGAAACGGACCGCGACCTGGCGCGATTCCCAGCGGATCCGGCCGGAAGCAGGCGCTTGACCGGCCCCGCCCCGGAAGCGCACGGTTGGGGGAGATGGAGACTGGGGGGAATGGGCAGCCGCCGGACGCTCTGCCGACCGCTCTCTCACGTCCCGCCGAGACGCCGCCCCAATCTCTGCAAGAGCGCTACCGCATCGAGCGGGAGCTCGGCCGCGGCGGCATGGGGCGCGTCTTCGCCGCAGTCGACCTGCAGCTGGGCCGGCGTGTGGCCATCAAGATGCTCGCGCCTGGCCCGCACGTCGAAGACGAGCTGCTCCGCTTTCGTCAGGAAGCGCGCGCGGCCGGCTCGCTCAACCACCCGAATGTCCTCACCGTCTTCGACCTGGGAGCGAGCGAGGTGGGGCCGTACATCGTCTCCGAGCTCCTCGAGGGGCGCACCTTGCGCGCCGCCCTGGGCGAAAGCCCGCTGCCGTTGGCCGAGGCCATCGAGTGGGCGCGCCAGCTCGCCGAAGGGCTGGCGGCGGCGCACGGCAAGGGCATCGTCCACCGCGACCTGAAGCCAGAAATCTCTTTCTCACCAGCGACGGGCGCCTCAAGATCCTCGACTGGTACGACCGCTACCTGGGCCCGGTGCGCTAGCCGCCGCACCAGCGACCCCGCCGACCCCCATCCCTACCAGGGTCTCCGCCGGGAGCGCGGTCATTTTGTACAAAACGCAGGCTTTGTCGCGTGGGTGTCGGACCCCCCTGGCAGGGTGGGGGCATGGCTGAAATGCATGTGACGGCGACCGACTTCCGGAGGTGCATCGCACAGATCAAGAATGCAGTTGCATACAGGCAGGACCGGGTGGTGATGACCCTCCACGGCCGCGTCTTGGTCGCGCTGGTGAGCATCGAAGATCTGGAGTTCCTCCGCGAGCACCGGCCTCGGCCGTCGGAGCCGACGCCGGAGAATTTCCCTCCTGGCATTCATCTCAGGGTGGAGAAGCCGCCTCCTCCGAGGAAGAAGCTGCCCGATCCGTGGGACATGCCCCTCGAGGAAGTTCGGGTTCTCTACGCCGGGTACGGGAACCAACTGCCCAAGACAGAGGAGGAATTGACCTGGGTCGGCCGGGCGGCGGGCAGGTTGAACGCGGCCCGGTCGCGGGCGCCGCCGTCGTAGCGGCAGGCGGTCTATGCCGTTTCCGCCTGCTTTTCGTAGACGATGAGGGGCGCTTCCTTCTTGAGGATGCACTCCTCGTTGATGACGATCTCGCGGATGTTCTTGTGCGAGGGGACCTCGTACATCACGTTGAGCATCGCGTTCTCGAGGATGGCCCGCAGCCCGCGCGCACCCGACTTGTGGCGGATGGCCTCCTTGGCCACCGCCTTCAGCGCGGCCTCGGTGAACTTGAGCTGTACGCCGTCCATCTCGAGGAGCTTGCGGTACTGCTTGGCGAGGGCGTTGCGCGGCTTGGTGAGGATGTCGACCAGCGCCGACTCGTCCAGCTCATCGAGCGTGGCCACCACCGGCAGCCGGCCGATGAACTCCGGGATCATCCCGAACTTGAGCAGGTCTTCGGGCTGCACGTCGCGCAACAGCTGCGAGATGTTGCGCTGGGTCTTCGACTGGACCTCGGCGCCGAAGCCCATGTTCTTGCCTTCCTTGCGCTGCTCGACGATGTTCTCCAGCCCGCCGAAGGCGCCGCCGCAGATGAAGAGGATGTTCGAGGTGTCGACCTGGAGGAACTCCTGCTGCGGATGCTTGCGGCCCCCCTTGGGCGGCACGTTGGCGACGGTGCCCTCGATGATTTTCAAGAGCGCCTGCTGAACGCCCTCGCCGGAGACGTCGCGGGTGATCGACGGGTTCTCCGACTTGCGCGCGATCTTGTCGATCTCGTCGATGTAGACGATGCCCTTCTGCGCCCGCTCGATGTCATGGTCGGCGGCCTGCAGGAGATTGACGATGATGTTCTCCACGTCCTCGCCGACGTAGCCCGCCTCGGTGAGGCAGGTCGCGTCCGAGATGGTGAAGGGGACGTTGAGGATGCGCGCCAGCGTCTGCGCGAGCAGCGTCTTGCCCGAGCCGGTCGGGCCGAGCAGAAGGATGTTCGACTTCTGCAGCTCGACGTCGTCCATCGAGACCTTGCTCTCGATCCGCTTGTAGTGGTTGTGGACGGCGACCGAGAGGATCTTCTTCGCCCGCTCCTGGCCCACCACGTACTCGTCGAGGATCGTCTTGATCTCCGAAGGCCGCGGGATGCGCAGCTTCTGGTCCCGCGCCTCCTCCTTGTCGATCTCCTCGGCGATGATGTCGTTGCAGAGCCCGATGCACTCGTCGCAGATGTAGACGGTCGGCCCGGCGATGAGCTTCTTCACTTCCTTCTGCGACTTGCCGCAGAAGGAGCAGCAGAGCGTGTGGTTCTCTCTCTTGTCGACCAATCCGCCGCCTTTCAGGTCCAGCCTTCACCCTTTAATCTAACTCTACTTGGGCATCGAAGCCGGTTTCTTGGTGACCACTTCGTCGATCAGGCCGTATTCCTTCGCCTCGCCTGCTCCCATGAAGTAGTCGCGGTCGGTGTCCTTCTCGATGCGGTCGAGCGGCTGGCCGGTGTGCTTCTGCATGATCTCGTTCAGCTTTGCCTTGAGGCGCAAGATTTCCTTGGCCTGCAGCTCGACGTCGCTTGCCTGCCCCCCGAAGCCGCCACTCGGCTGATGGATCATGATGCGCGCGTGGGGCAACGAGTACCGCTTGCCCTTCGCGCCGGCACCGAGGAGCAGCGCGCCCATGGAGGCGGCCTGGCCCATGCAGATGGTCGACACCTGACACTTCACGTATTGCATGGTGTCATAGATGGCGAGTCCGGAGGTCACCGAGCCGCCCGGGCTGTTGATGTAGAGGTTGATGTCCTTGTCGGGATCCTCGCTCTCGAGGAAAAGCATCTGCGCGACGATGATGTTGGCCACGTCGTCGTCGACCGGCGTTCCGAGGAAGACGATGCGGTCCTTGAGCAGGCGCGAGTAGAGATCGTAGGCGCGCTCGCCCCGGTGCGTTTGCTCGATGACGGTAGGGTAGGGAATCATTGCCATTGCCACGGCTCCTTGAAGACGCGAAGCATAGCCGCTCAACCTTCTCCGGTCGCGAAGTTGGCCTTGGAGAGCAGAAAAGCAAGCGCCTTGTCCTGCCGGAGGCGGGCGCCCAGGCTCTCCAGGGAATCCTGCCGGCGGAAGGCGGCCTTGATCTTCTCCGCCGGCTGGCCCAGCTCGGCGGAGAGCTTGGCGAAATGTTTGTCCAGGTCGTCCTCCGTCGCCACCAGCTGCTCCTTCTCCGCGATCGCCTCCAGCAGCAGATAACCTTTGACTTCGAGCAGCGCACGCTGCCGCAACTCGTCGCGCATCCGTTCGAGGTTGAGGCCGAGCTGGCGCGGATCGATCCCGCGGCGGACGAAACCTTCCAGCATGCCCTGGAGCATGGCATCGACGTTGCGCTCGACCAAGGCTGGCGGCGCCTCGACAGGATTCTTCGCGACCAGCGCCTCGAGCAGCTTCTCCCGCTGGTCGCCCTCGGCGCGCTCCTTCTTCTGCTGCGCCATCTCGCCCTTCAGCTTCTCGCGCAGCTCCGCCAGCGTCTTGGCGTCGCCTCCCAGGTCCTGCACGAAGGCATCGTCGAGCGCGGGGACCTCGCGCCGCTTGATGCCCTTGATGGCCACCTGGAAGCGCGCTTCCTTGCCGCGCAGCTCCGGGACTGCGTAGTCGCTGGGGAAGCCGGCAGCCAGTTCCCGCGTCTCTCCCACGCGGGCGCCGAGGAGGCCCTCGGCCTTGTTCTCCAGCAATGAGCCGGGCGCGACTTCGAGAAGCACGCCTTCGCGCTTGGCGCCGCGCAGCGGCGCTCCCTCGACGAAGCCCTGGTAATCGACCGAGGCGTAGTCGCCCGCCTCGACGACGTCGCGGTCGGTGACCGGCACGAACATCGCCTGCTGCTTGCGCAACTCCTCGATGCGCTCTTCGACCTGCGCGTCCGTCACCTCCGCCTCCACCTTGGGGACGGTGAGGCCGAGATAGTCCTTGGGTTCGACCCTCGGCCGCACCTCGACGGTGGCGGTGTACTTGAAGGGCTGGCCGGCCTCGACCGCGCCGTTCTCCACGCGCGGCGGAGCGACCGGGTCGAGCTTGTGCTCGGCCAGCGCTTCCTGGATGGAGCCTGAGACGAGCTTCTGCGCCACGTCCTTCTTCACGTCGTCGCCGAAGTAACGCTCGACCAGACGCCGAGGAACGTGCCCTTGACGGTAGCCCTTGAGCTTCACCGTCCGCGAGACGGTGCTGAAGGCGCGCTCGAGCGCATCCTCGACCCGGTCGGGCGTGAGCTCGACCGAGACCTTCTTCACCACCGGGCTCAGATCCTCCACGCGGGACTGGACCACGAACGGCGCTCCTCAGAGTGCCTTCGCCTCTCGGCTACGGCACCGAAGAAAGTGCGAGAGGCGGGAGTCGAACCCGCACGGGTTTCCCCACCGGATCCTAAGTCCGGCGCGTATGCCAGTTCCGCCACCCTCGCACGAAAGCGGCTGGGCAGGAGCGCGGTCATAGCGCCCGCAGGTTGCAGCGTCAACGCGCTTTCCCCAGCTCCGCCCACACCGAAAGTGTAGCCGAGAGCGCAAAAAGTAGCGCCTTTTTCCGTCGCGGCGCGGATGTGATCCGCTCCTGATTCCAGGAATTTGGAGGGGGGCGTCCTTCTTGCTAGTGCTCCCTGCATGCAGCGCGCGCACGGTTTCACTCTCATCGAGGCGCTCACGGCCATCGCCATCGTCGGCGTGCTCGCAGGGCTGTCGGCCTTCGCCCTCGACCGGCTCAAGGCCCGCGGCAACTTCGCTTCGGCCAGCGGCGATTTCGTCAACGGCGGCCTCCGCGCGGCGCGCGCCGAGTCCTTCGCCCGCGGCGACAACACCGTGGTCATCGTCGACACCGTTGGGGGCCAGTGGTGGGCCATCGAGGACGTCGCCGGCACCTTCACGCTCGCCGGTTTCGTCCCGAGCACGCCGGCGCCTTCGCCGGCCCGCCTCATCCGCCAGGGCATCCTGCCGAGCGGCGTCAGCTTCGGTCCTTCTGCCGGATGGGGAACGGCGCTGCCGCCGCCGCTCTCGGGAATCCCGACGGGCTTCGTCAACCTGCCCGACGGCGGCACCGTCAACATCACCACCGACGGCGGCAGCTCCGCTCCGAACTACACCTACTGCAGCTTCTGCGACTCGAGCAGCGGCATGGGCGCCGTCACCTTCTTTCCCTCGGGCGGCGCGTCGTTCAGCGGCGGACCGCTCACCATCGGCCAGCAGCTCGCCATGCAGGACGTCTCGAGCGACGGCGGTCCGCCGAGCGGCATCGTCGACTACGCCATCGTCGGCGCCACCGGCGCCGTGGAGGCGGTGACCATCAAATGAGACCGGCCACTTCAGCTCTGCTCGGCGACCGCGGCTTCTCGCTCATCGAAGCGATGGTGGCCTCGGTGATCATGCTCATCGGCCTGCTCGGCCTCGCCGGCCTGCAGGTGGTGGGGATGCGCGCCAACAATCTCGGCAAGCGCATGTCGCAGGCCTCGCTGCTCGGGCAGGACCTCGTGCAGAACATGCAGATCTGGAATTACACCGACACGCGGCTCATCCCCGCGAACCACACCGCAAAGTATACCGACACCAACCACGCCGACATCGCCCAGTACTGGGACACGGGCCGCGGCGGCTCGCCCTCGGTGCAGTTCGACTTCACCGACAGCGCCGACGCGACGGGCGCCACGAACATCAACCAGCTGAACGCCAACTACGAGGGCGTGTTGTCGCCGGTGGACACTTCGCTCGCCGCCGGCGAGCAGACGATCTTCAGCCGCTACTGGAACGTCTTTCTCATCGACCTCAGCGGCTCGGGGACGGCGCAGGGCAAGCTGGTACAGGTCGCGGTGCGCTGGAAGGAGTCGTCGTTCGGCTATCGGCAGGTCACCACCAGCTTCTACAAGTACGACCCAACCCTCTTCACCGGCCAATGAACCAGCGCGGATTCACCATTCTCGAAGTGTTGGTCGGCGCCGCCGTGGCGATCCTCGTCATCGGCATCGTCATGGCCACCTTCCTCTCCCAGCAGAAATCGATGCAGTCGATGGACCTGTCGCGCGAGGCGAGCAACGGCGCGCGCGACTCCATGTTCTCGATGCAGGGAAGCATCGGGCGCGCCGGCTACGGCGTCGACCCTCGCTACGCCTTCGACTTCAAGTGGTACAACTGCACGACCGTCCCCTGCCGCGACAAGATCAACGGGGCTGACGAGCTGGTCTTCGTCGAGCGCGATCCCATCTACTACTGGGCGGGAACGCCGACCAGCACCACCCAGGGCTGCAGCACCGACACCACCGCGCCGTGCACCGGCCACGCCTGGCCGGTGAAGAGCTTCGACAGCGCCACGCAGATGACCATCTCAGCCGATCCGGATGACCTCTTCCTGCTCGGACAAGTGGTGATGGTGACCTGCGCCAAGGGGTTGCAGCCCACCATGGGGACCATCGCGACGACCATCAAGGCGACCTCAACGGGAAACCTGCAGCTCACGCTCACCGCCGCGGTGGCGGGCAACCCCTACAAGACCAACGTGGTGACGGGCGCCGATCCCTGCTTCGGCAGCATCTACGGAACGGCGGGGGCCGGGGTGAGCATGTTCCTCGTCAACCGCTACCACTACCTGGTCACCATCATGAACGGCGATCCCTGGCTCGTGCTCGATCGCGGCCTCGACTACAACCAGAACGGGACCACGCCGGAGAACGGCGCCGATCCCGCCGACTACATCCCCATCGCCCACGGCGTCGAGGACATGCAGATCGCCTATCTGCTGCGTCCGCCGCCCAGCCCCTGGCCGCTCTCGGGCGCCGCCCCGACCGCGCCGGACAACGGGGCCGACTGGGTCGTCGGCGATACGGTCGGCACGGTGGAGGAGCCGAATCCCAGCGCCACCGCGCCCACCCAGGACAAGCCCGATACCGACGCGTCCCGCTACACCCTGCACCCCGCCAACATCCGCGGCGTGCGCGTGCGGCTGATGGTGCGCTCGCTTCTCATGGATCATTCGATCGACAACTTCGCCGGCGACGCGTACCCGGCCTCGATCGAGAACCGCAACGACTTCACCGCCATCGTGCTGGGCGGATACCGCCGCTATCCGTCGTCGATCTCGGTGGCGACGCCGAACCTGAACTCGAGAGACCCTTTCATTTTCTGATGAGGCCGCTGATGCGCAAGCATGACAAAGGCTCCGCCCTGATCATCGCCATGATCTTGATGATCGTGCTGGCGGTGGTGGGCCTGGCCATCGTCAACCGCACCACCTACGAGGTGGACGCGGTGGCGAGCAAGCGCCACTACGATCGGGCCGTCGCCTGCGCAGAAGGCGCGCGGCAGATGCTGCTCAGCCAGTTCCGCGCTTACGGCGTGAACCTCTCGTCGCTGCAGCTGCAGAAGACCGTGGGCGACCAGACGTATGCCTCGGGTCACTACGACAGCTTCAACATCACCACCGTCGGCGAGGCCCCCGGCACGCCGGGCGGGATCGTCGGCAGCGACGCCGCCAACCGCATCACCAAGCGCTCCGGCGGCCTGGGCGGCAAGGGCTATCGATTCTCGGTGGTGTGCAGCGACAGCGCCGCCCCCACTCACCAGATGGAAGTCGAGTTTCTGGTGAACTTTGGATTCTAGAGGAGAGACCATGAACAGACTTGCCGCACTGCTCATCGCACTCCTCGCGCTCGCCCCGCCTGCACTGGCCGGGACGGACGACGTCTGCTGGAACCGCGACCTCGAGCGCATGGACTTCTACACGAACCCGCCCTCGCGCGGAGACAACAACTTCTTCTCCTTCACCGTCTCCGGCACGGCGAACGTGACGATGATCTATCCGGGCACCGCCTCGATGCGGCAGCTGCCTTACTCGCTCTACGAGCTGCGCAAGATCTCTCCCGTCAGCAGCAGCGGAGGAGTGGGCACGCGCGGCTGCAGCAACAGCTTCCTCAACAACCTCGACTACTTCATGCCCCCCGACATCACCGCTCCGGCCGCTCCGACGGCCTGCGTGGGCAAGTACAGCAACACGGTTCAGTATCCGGAGCCCGAACAGGCTTATTCCGGCGGCGGTGGGCTCAATGACGGCTTCGAGTCCGGCGCCAGCTCCTCGACCTGCACCGCGACCAGCTACACCAACAACGCGACCAACAACACCGGCGGCCTCGCCTGGCTCTACACGCAGTGGCCCGCGAACGACAGCGGCACCCAGTCGGGCGCGAACGGCTCGATCGACGACTCCTGCAACGCGGCGGTCGGCAACAACGGCAGCAGCGACTACAACGACTGCCAGCAGTGCGTGAGGACCAGGGGCTACTGGTTCAACTACAACAAGGCTGACAACGACACCACGCCGCAGGCGTTCGTCGCCAAGGGCAACTGGCTCAACTTCTTCCCGCCCAAGTGGGCCATCCTCCGCCTCGGGTACAAGCGGCTCGTCAACGGCCCTTTGCTCAACCCGCTGCGCGAGGGCATCGGCACCTGCAACAACTGTGTCACCGGCGGCACGCCCGACGGCCAGGGATGGTTCCGATTGCAGAAGATGCTGCCGCAGTCGTGCAGCGGCGCGGGCCGACCCAACCAGCGCATCTCCAGCACCGACAACGTCTCGTATACCGCCACCAGCAACCCGGTGGCCGAGATGCTCTTCAACGTGGCCTGGACGGTCAGCTCGCAGGGCAGCTCGCCGCCCGGGACGTGGGGCTTCTTCACCAACCAGAGCACGCACCCCTCCAGCGAGCCGGGTCCGAACAGCGACGCGAACAAGAAGGCCGGCTTCTGCCCGGGCTGCAACGCGGGCTTCTCGGTGCTCTTCACCGACGGCCGCGGCCACGACGGCCTGGTGAACTGCGACGAGACCAACTATCTCCTCGGTACGCTCGATCCCTCCTTCCCCGCCTACTGCAAGGGCGTCGGCTCGCACGCGACCTGCAACGGCTCGTACGCCACCGGCCAGCCGGGGCTCGGCATCGGTGCCGAGAAGGACGGCGACGACTTCCTCGATCCAAACATGGCCAACGGGGCGGGCGCGGCCATTTCCTCGCGCACCGCGAGCTTCTACGTGCCGAGCGTCGTCGGCGTGGGCGCATACTGCGCCAACGACTGGCTCCCGAGCGTGGCGCTCTGGATGTTCTACACCGACCTGGCCGGCAACGGCGGCCCCGACGTGCCCGGCACGAACCTGCGCCTCTACACGGTCGGCGTGGGCGACAACTACTTCGGCGAGCTGAACTCCGCGCAGGCGGCGGCCCAGACGGGCCACGGCCTGTTCGTCAGCGCCTCCAGCTTCGGCCAGCTGGAGAAGAGCATCAACAAGGTCTTCCTCGACATCATCTCCAAGTCGACCTCCTTTTCGGTGGCCGCCATCACCACCGTGCAGACGCGAGGCACCACCTTCGCCTTCATCCCCCGGTTCCGGCCCTTGGGCGGCGCGCAGTGGGAAGGGCGCCTCTACCGCTTCCGGCTCTTCAACGAATTCGCCTCCGGCTGCAGCACCGCCGACCTGTCCTGCGGCCCCGACGGCGGGCCTTGCAAGACCTCGCTCAACCCCAACGGCAACAACAGCTGCAACGACCTCTTCCTCACCGACGCCGACGGCGGGTTCGTCGGCGAGGACGACGGCGGCAGCTTCATCCTCCTCGACACCAGCCAGACCTGGAGCTCCGACGGCGGCTGGCCCCCGCTCTCGCCCAAGTCGCCGGCCGTGCCCATCTGGGAGGCGGCCTCGCTGCTCAGCACGCGAGAGAACACGGTGGCGAGCGACGGTGGAGGCACGGTCCGCAACCTCCTCACCATCCCGCTCGACGGCGGCATGCCGGCCAACAACAGCTCGCTCATCACCTACAACGACTTCAGCGACGCCGGCGTCGCCACCATGACCGACTACATGAAGCTGTCGGGCGTGAACTCCGACTTCTGCGCCGGCCTCTCCTCGACCAGCCGCCACGGCTACACCACCGAGCAGGACTGCGGCCGAGATCTAATGAAGTTCGTCGAGGGACAGGACGTGCTCCGGCAGAACACCGACGGCGGCGCGGCGCGCCCCAACATCCTCGGCGACATCTTCCACTCCTCGCCCATCCTGGTGACGCCGCCGGTCCCGAACTTCCTCTGCGAGACGGGCATCGTCCCGCAGTGCGTGCGCACGCTCTACGCGCAGGACACCGCCGGCCAGTTCACCCCGGGCAGCCAGGCCGCCTACGCCAGCTACCAGGGCGGGGACGCCGGCACCCGGCAGGAGATCATCCTGGTGGGCGCCAACGACGGCATGCTGCACGCCTTCCAGGCCGGCACTGCGCTGGCCGACGGCGGCGGCTACGACGACGGCACCGGCCAGGAGCTTTGGGCCTTCATCCCGCCCGACATGCTCCCCAAGCTGCAGCGCTACGCGCTCTCCGAGTCGCACAACATCCTGGTGGACGGCACGCCCTGGGTGCGTGACATCTGGAAGGACGGTTCGGGCACGGTCAACACTTCGGCCGACGGGCAGAAGCAGTACGACGAGTTCCACACCATCGCCATCATCGGCGAGCGCGAGGGTGGCCGGCATTACACCGCCATCGACGTCACCGACACCGGGCACAACCCCAAGTTCCTCTGGACCTGGCCGCCGCCGGGGAGCAACTATGAGCTGGCGGAGGGCGAGAGCTGGAACGACACCACGCCGAACCCGCCGCCCATCGGCCCCGTCCTCATCTCGGGCAGCGGGTCGGCGTTCCCGCTCACCATCCCCAACCCGCAGGGCGGCTCGCCCCTGGGGGCGCAGGAGCGCTGGGTGGTGGCCATCTCCGGCGGCTTCGATCCGAACTTCATCCGCGGCCGTGCCGTCTACGTCCTCGACGCCTGGGACGGGACGCTGCTCTACAAGTTCAGCCGCTACGACACGACCAGCTCCTCCGACCCGCGCTTCAACCTCGGCTCGATCGCGGCGCCCGTCTCGATGATCGACACCAACTTCGACAACTTCTTCGACCTCGCCATCGTGGGCGATACCGAGGGCCAGCTCTGGGCCATCGACATGTTGAACCCGGGCACCATCTCCGGCGGCTTCGTGAACAACTGGTTCGGAGGCCTGCTCTTCCAGCAGTTCAAGGGCGGCGTGCTTTCCAACCGCGCCCCCTTCTTCACCATGGCGGGCGCGCGCGTCTTCGAGGACCCCAAGGGCGGCCCGCGCGTCTACCTGGGCGCGGGTGACCGCGATCAGATCAAAGTGCGCGACACCGACGGCGCCGATGGCGGCACCTGCGTGATCGACAACCTGCGCGGCTGCGTGCGCAACAACTGCGCGGTGGACGTGAAGCAGAACATCTACACCATCGGCACTGGCGGCGCCGCCGAGAGCTTCACCGGCGAATGGCAATACAGCGCCGGCGGCACTTCGCTTGCGACCAACACCTTCACGCTGTCGAGCAACACCAACACCGCCGGCACCTGTGTCGATCCGACCCAGGTGCAGATCCAGTACACCGCGACCTGCCCGGGCTCGGTGGCGATGACCGACCCGAACGACGGCGGCACCACCCTCTCCAACACCATGCTCTGCGATTTCGACGGCGGCAACGATGCCGGCGAGGAGTGCACCGACCTGGCCGGCAAGCCGGTCGGCGCCAACGCCGCGTTCACGTCGCCCACCATCACCAACACGCGCTTCTACTCGATCAAGATCTTCGATGCGCCGGCCTACACCAACCGCCCGCGCATGCTGACCTCCACCGCGCAGACGACCTTCAACGCGAACACGCTCACCGATACCGACCTCACCGACGTCAGCACCGACGCCGGCATGAGCACGACCGCGGCGGGCTGGTACATCAGGCACCTCAACGACTCCAACGAGAAGACCGCGAGCGCGGCGCTCCTCCTCGGCGGCTGCGTGGCCTGGAACACGGAAGTGCCGAGCATCATCTTCACCGGCACCGGCGCCGACGGCGGCCAGGTGTGCGCCGGCGGCATGATCCCGGCGGACACCGCCTATCTGTACCAGGCCAACGACGACACCGGCGTGATCCAGTGCGGTCTGGTCGGCTCCGCCACCCAGCTCGCCACCGCCCGCTTCCAGCAGCGCTCGGTGACGGTGACGCCGCAGCAGCCCACGCCGGTCGTCTCGCTCAACTCCAAGACGGGTCAAGCGGGCTACAGCGGCGTCTCGCTCGAGCCAGGCGGCAAGATCCCCCTCCAGATTTCGGTGGGCGCGGCCTCGGTCCAGGGCGACGTGAGCTGGCTCGACGTCTCGCGCAACCTGCACAACTGCCGCCACGCCACGCCTCCTGCGGACGGCGGCCCCGGGGCCTGCACCAACTAGCCCCGGCTTCAGACCTCGTCGCGGCTGTGCGGGTGGCGGACGTCGGTCCCGCGTACCATGAAGATGACCATCTCGGCCACGTTGGTGGCGTGGTCGGCCAGCCGCTCGAGGTGCTTGGCGACGAAGAGCAGGCTGTTGGCGCGGCGGATGTTCTTGCTGTCCTCCATCATCAGCGCCAACAGCTCGTTGAAGAGGTTGTGGTAGAGGGCGTCGACCAGCTCGTCGTCCTTGATCACCGCCTCGGCCTTGTCGGCGTCGGCATCGACGAAGGAGTCGAGGGCGCCGCGCAGCTGCTTCTGGCAGAGCTCGCACAGCTTGGTCAGGTCGTGCAGCGGCCGCAGCGGCGGCGACTGGTTGAGGTCGATGGCCCGCTCGGCGATGTTCACCGCGAGATCGCCGATCCGCTCCAGGTCGACGACGATCTTCATCGCGGTGGTGATGAAGCGCAGGTCGCTGGCGGCGGGCTGGCGCAAGACCAGAAGGCGGCGGCACTTCTCGTCGATCTCCAGCTCCAGCCGGTTGACCTCGCGGTCGGCGCCCAGCACCGCCTCGGCCAGCTTGGTGTCGCGCTCGGCGAGGGCGCGCACGCTCTCGGCGATCTCGCTCTCCACCTTGCCGCCCAACGTCAGGAGCTTGGCGCGCAAGTCGGCCAGCTCCTCGTCGTAGCTGCGGTCGGTGTGCTGCTTTCTCGAGAACGCCATCAGCCGAACTTCCCGGTCACGTAGTCTTCCGTTCGCGGCTCGCGCGGGTTGCTGAAGATCTGCTCGGTCTTTCCATGCTCGACCAATTCTCCCAGATAGAAGAACGCCGTCCAGTCCGACACCCGCGCCGCTTGTTGCATGTTGTGGGTGACGATGACGATGGTGAGGGACTCCTGCAACTCGCGGATGAGCTCCTCGATCTTGGCGGTGGCGATGGGGTCGAGCGCGCTCGCCGGCTCGTCCATCAAGAGCACCTCGGGGCCGATGGTCAGCGCGCGGGCGATGCAGAGCCGCTGCTGCTGTCCGCCGGAGAGCGAGAGCGGTGATTGCGGAAGGCGATCCTTGACCTCGTCCCAGAGCGCGGCCTGGCGCAGGCTCTTCTCCACCAGATCGCGGTGCTTGCCGCCGATGCCGTTGAGGATCAACCCAGCGGCGACGTTGTCGTAGATGGACATCGTCGGAAACGGATTTGCCCGCTGGAACACCATGCCCACCCGCCGCCGCAGATCGACGGGATCGACGCCGCGCGCGTGCAGGTCCTGGCCGTCCACCAGGATGCGCCCCGACTGGCGGGCGGAGGGGCTCAGCTCGTGCATGCGGTTGATGCAGCGGACGAAGGTGGTTTTGCCGCATCCGCTCGGGCCGATGACGGCGAGCACCGAGTTCTGCTCGACCGAGAGGCTGACGTCCCGGAGTGCGTGGGTGGCCCCGAACCAGGCGTTGAGCTTTTGCACCTCGATCTTCTTCGAGCCGTTGTTCACCGTCGAGCCCCCACACGACTGCGGGCGAGGAAGCGCGCTGCTGCCGAGAGGGTCCCGACCAGAAGCAGGAGAACGAGCGCTGCACCCCAGGCCTGGCGGTGCCATTCCTCGAAGGGGCTGACCGCGTAATTGAAGATCTGGACGGTGAGCGAGGCGGTGGGCCGATCGGCTCGCCAGTTCCAGAACTGGTTGTTGAGCGAGGTGAAGAGCAGGGGAGCCGTCTCGCCGGCGGCGCGCGCGACCCCGAGGAGGATGGCGGTGAGAATGCCCGGCAGCGCGGTGCGGATGACGACCCGCAGGCTGGTGCGCCACTCGGGGACGCCGAGGGCGAGCGAGGCCTCGCGCAAGGTTCGCGGCACGAGGCGCACCAGCTCCTCGGTGCTGCGGGCGAGCGGCGGGATCATCAAGACGGCCAGCCCCACCCCGCCCGCCAGCGCCGAGAAGCGCCGCATGGGCAAGACCACCAGGCCGTAAGCGACGATGCCCACCACGATCGAGGGCACGCCGGAGAGCACTTCGGCCATGAAGCGGATCGCCTCGCCCGCCTTGCCGTCGCCGCGCTCGGCGAGAAAGACGCCCGCGCCCACGCCGATGGGCACGCCCAAGACGCAGGCGATGCCGACGATGTAGAGCGTGCCGCCGATGGCGTTGGCGACCCCCCCTCCCGGCTCGCTCACCGGCGTCGGCAGCTGGGTGAAGAAGTCCCAGTTGAGCGAGGAGATGCCGCGCGAGATCACCAGCCAGAGGAGGGAGGCGAGCGGGGCCACCGCGGCAACCAGCCCGAGGGCGCAAAGCCCGGTCATGAAGCCGTTCCAGAACTTGCGCCTCGCCAGCGTCTTCATGCCGTCACCCGCGCCGGACCGCGCCGCGACATCCGCACCAGAAGCCGCGCGAGGATGTTGAGGAGCAGGGTGACGATGAAGAGGATGAGCCCGAGCGCGGCCAGCGCGCCGGTGTGCAGGACGCCGCTCGCCTCGGCGAATTCGTTGGCGATGATGGCGGGCAAGGAATAGCCGGGAGCGAAGAGCGACAGCGAGATGTTGAGCGAGTTGCCGATCACCATGGTCACCGCCATCGTCTCGCCCAGCGCGCGGCCCAGCCCGAGGATGGTGGCGCCGAGAATGCCGGCGCGCGCGTGGGGGAGGACCGCGATCCGGATGGCTTCCCAGCGCGTCGCGCCCAAGGCCAGCGCCGCCTCGCGCAGGGGGCCGGGCACCGTCATCAGCACCTCGATGGAGATACTGGTGATGGTGGGCAGGATCATGATGGCGAGGATGACGCCGGCGGCGAGGTAGCCGAGCCCGATCTCCGCCCCGCGGAAGAAGGGCAAGAAGCCCAGCGTCGCGGAGAGGAAGGGCTCGACCTTGTGGCGGAGGATCGGCACCAGCACGAAGAGGCCCCAGAGCCCGTAGACCACGCTGGGGATGCCGGCGAGCAGCGAGATGGGAAAGGAGATGGCCGTGCGGAACCTGGGCGGTGACATCTCGGTGAGGAAGAGCGCGAGCCCGAGCGAGACGGGGAGCGCGATCAAGAGGCCGAGCACGCTGGTGACGACGGTGCCGTAGATGAAGGGCAGGGCGCCGTAGAGATCGCGGACCGGATCCCAGGTCGTGCCGGTGATGAAGTGCCAGAGCCCGACCTTCTGCAGCGCCGGCGCCGCCACCCGCCACGCCTTGGCCCAGGGCCCAGGCGCGATCCGGCAGGTTCACCCGGGCCCGCGGAGCCTCCTCGGGCACCGCCCGTCCCGCCGTCAGCAGCTCACTTGCTCGACGCAAGGACCGCCTTCCCCCGCACGGTCAATCCCTTCAACGTCTCCTCTACCTTCTGCACCACTGCCTTGGGCAAGGGAGCGTAGTCGAGGGGGGCGGCCGACTTCTGCCCGTCGTGCTCTGCCCACCAGAGGAACTTGAGCAGCTCCTTGCCCTTGGCCTCGTCCGACTGGTCCTTGTAGATGAGCAGGTAGGTGAACGTCGCGATCGGCCAGGCGGTCTTGCCGGGCATGTCGGTGATGGAGATGCGATAGTCGTCGGGCATCTGTGCCTGGCCTGCCGCCGCGCTCACCGTCTCCAGCGTCGGCTTGACCCAGGCGCCGTCGTGGTTCTTCATCTCCGCCGGCGGGAGCTTGTTCTGCGAGGCGTAGACCAGCTCGACGTAGCCGATGCCCCCTTCGCTCTGCTTGACCACGCCAGTGACGCCGTCGTTGCCCTTGCCTCCCAGGCCGGTGGGCCAGTTGACGCTCTTGCCGGTGCCCGGGCCGCTCTTCCACTCGGGAACTGCCTTGCTCAGATAGTCGGTGAAAGCATAGGTGGTCCCCGATCCGTCGGAGCGGTGGGCCACGGCGATGGCGAGATCGGGCAGCTTGGCGTTCGGGTTGTCCTTGGCGAGGGCGGGATCGCTCCACTTGGTGATCTTGCCCAGATAGATGCCCGCCAGCGTTTCCGGCGTGAGTCGCAGCGAGGTGACGCCCGGCAGGTTGTAGACGATGACCACCGCGCCCATCACGGTGGGGATGTGCTGGATGCCGGGGGCCTTGGCCATCTCGTCGTCGCTCATGGGAGCGTCGCTGGCGCCGAAGTCGACGGTCTTTTCGGTAATCTGTTTGATGCCGCCGCCGGAGCCGATCGCCTGGTAATTGATCTGCACGTGGCGGAGCTTGTTGTAGTCGCTGAACCACTTCGTATAGAGGAGCGCGGGGAACGTCGCCCCGGCGCCGGTGAGCTGGACGGTGTCGGCTCGCAGGGCGAAAGAGGCGAGCGCGCAAAGCGCGAAGAAGGGTTTCGTCATGATGGAATCCTTTCTGGGACGCAGCCTTTTAGGCCGGCCCGCGTGACGTTTCTGTGACAACCGCGTTAGAACTGGGCGACGGCAGACGGATCCAGAAACGGCTTCCGCCGCGCCCGCTCTGGACGCCGACGGTGCCGCCCTGGGCCTGGGTCAAGTGCTTGACGATGGCGAGGCCGAGCCCCGTTCCACCGGACTCTCGAGCGCGCCCGCTGTCGGCGCGGTAGAAGCGCTCGAAAATCCGCTCGCGGTGGCGGTCTTCGATGCCCGGCCCGGTATCGAGCACGGAGATCTCCACCGCCCCGCCGACGTCGTCGGCGAGCACGGTGACCCGGCCGCCTTGCGGCGTGTACTTGACGGCGTTGTCGAGCAGGTTGACGAGCATCTGCTCGAGGGCGCGCCGGTCGGCCCGGCAGCGCAGGCCGGGAGGAATGTCCGCCCCGACGGAGATCTGCTTCTTGCTGGCCACCTCGACGAACAGCTCGATCAGGCCTTCGACGAAGGGAGCGAGCTCCAGCGTCTCCGCCGAGGGCCGGAACAGCCCCGTCTCGAGGCGCGAGAGATCGAGCAGGTCCTGCGTCAGCCGGGCCAGCCGCTCGGCGTGCCGCGAGACGATGTGGACGAAGCTCTTCGCGTCGGCATCGAGCGGCATGGAGAGCAGCGTCTCGGCAGCGCCCTTGAGCGCCGAGACCGGCGTGCGCAGCTCGTGGCTGGCATTGGCGATGAAGTCGCGCCGCACCGCTTCGAGTCGCTTTGCCTCGGTCAGGTCGCGAAGGAGCAGCAGCGCGCGTCCGTGAGAGAGCGGCCGGGCGCGCGCCAGCACCTGCTTCTGCAGCGCTGGGAGATGCACCTCGGCCTCGAAGGGCCCCTGCTCGAGCGCGTCGGCGAGCTCCTTGCTGCGGGTCGTCTCGAGCAAAGACCTCCCCAGCACACGGCCGGCGCCGAAGAGCGACTCCATCGCTGCATTGGCGGCGGCGAAGCGGCCATCGGGGCCCAGCACGCCGGCGGCGTCCGGCAGCGCATCGAGCACCGCCTGCTGCGGCACCTCCGGCTCCGGCGCGCGGGCAGCGAGCGGCTCCGGGGCGCTCTTGCGCCAGAAGAGCGCCATCAGTTCTCCTCGGGATCGACCATGCGATAACCGGCTCCGCGGACGGTCTCGATCAGCTCGCGCGCCTTGCCCAGCTTCTCGCGAAGCCGCTTGACGTGGGTGTCGACCGTGCGGGTCTGCATCTCGCTCGACATCCCCCAGACGTCGCGCAACAGCGCGGCCCGTGTCTGCAGGCGGCCGATGCGCGAGAGAAAGGTGGTGAGGAGCCGGAACTCCAGCGCGGTCAGCTGCACCTCCTCGCCGTCGACGTAGGCGCGGTGCGCGCTGAGGTCGACGCGGATGGGCCCCACCTTCTCGCGGATGACCTCCTGCTCGCCGGGCGGCCCTCGCCGGAGCACGGCCCGAACGCGCAGGATCAGCTCGCGCATGCTGAAGGGCTTGGTGACGAAGTCGTCGGCGCCCAGCTCGAAACCGACCACGCGGTCGAGCTCCTCGCCGCGCGCGGTGACCATGATGACCGGGATGTGCCTCGTCTCCGTCGCCGATTTGACGGCGCGGCAGATCTCCGTCCCTTGCACGTCAGGGAGCATCAGATCGAGAAGGATCAGGTCGGGTCGATCGCGCAGCTTCTGCAGCGCCTCCTCGCCGGTCATGGCCGAGGCGGTCTGGTAGCCGGCCTGGCGGAGGTTGAAGGAGAGGAGGTCGACCAGATCCTGCTCGTCCTCGACGATGAGGATGGACTTGCCCGCCATTGCCGGGGTTTCTACCCCAGTCGTGTGACGAATCCGTGGCGTATGGGAAACTTTCAGGGGGCGATCAGGCGGGCGAGCGCGCCGCAGCCGCAGCCGAGGACGGCGCCGACCGCCACATCGAGCGGATAGTGCGCGCCCAGGTAGATCCGCGAGACGCCGATGGCCGACGCCAGAAGCAGCGCGAGCGGACCCAGTCCTGCTCCCTGTCCGGCCAGGGCCACCGCCACCGCGAAAGCAGAGGCGGAGTGCCCGCCGCAGGCGAGGAGGAAGAGGCCCCACCAACATCCAGCTCTGCGCATCGCCGAAATGGGTGAGTGCGCGCATCGAGCCGAGCAGGGCGCGGTGCCGCAGGGCCCCGATGCGCCGGAAGAGCTGCTCGTCCGCTCGCAGGAGCCAGGAGATCATGCGAGGACGCTCCCCGCTCCGATGCGCATGCGGTTGCCCCGCCAGTTCACCTCGCGGCGGAAGAAGGCGACGGCCCAGATGCCGGCGATGAGCAGATCCTTGAAGGGGATGAGCAAGAGCTGCAACGGACGCGGCGCGCGGCCCGAGAGCCGCTTGATCAGTGCGGCATCGGCCGCGCACTTGACCGCCGCGCCGCAGGCCGCGAGCGCGATGAAGCGGAGGTCGAGGCCGAGCGCGGCCACCGCCAGGGAGAGCCAGAGAACAGGATTGAGCAGGAGCTCGCCGACGAAGGCGCCCGGCGCGATGCACCGCCGCATCTGCGCCCAGCGCAGGTGTCGGCTGACGAAGCGCTCGAGGGTCCAGCCGTCGTACTCGGGATAGTCCTGGCGGGCGAGGGAGGCGAGGTTGTCGTACAGTCCCGGCTCGTCGCCCTTGAGCGGCTTGAGGATGCTGATGGGCGGTGTCGGCGCGTCTTTCCGCCGCGGGCGCAGGACGAAGAATGCCGCGGCGTGCGCCAGCAGGGTCAGCGAGAGCGAGAAGAGCGCGAGCAGGACGAGCCAGTAGCCGGCGTGCATCGTACCCTCCTTTCTCTGCGCTCCCAAGACCTCCTTCTTGCGCGTCGA
>Ga0209471_1000455_pt1 | contig 27670 bp, 31 predicted proteins | sample GraSoiAngelo_128_FD_185885 | JGI IMG/M metagenome (GOLD analysis project Ga0209471, IMG submission 185885) | Grasslands soil microbial communities from the Angelo Coastal Reserve, California, USA - 14_0927_12_20cm (SPAdes) (version 2) | ecosystem: Environmental > Terrestrial > Soil > Grasslands ... | reverse complement strand
GCCTGACGCGACTTGTCGCACCGGCAACAGCGCCGAGGAGGGTGAGGGGTTCGCCGCGCGGGCGCGCAAGCAAAGAGTCGCCGACCCATACGGAGTCGTAGCCGGCCTTTTCGGCCCGCACCGCCGCCTCGATGAGCAAGGCGAGGTCGCTGTTCGCCCAGAGCAGGACCTCGCGAGAGGGAAGGAGAAGCCCGGTTTCGGCTGCTTGTTTCGACACGCCCAGATGCGAGCGTAGTCCATGGGGCGCTCCCGACTGGTATGACTCCTACAGTGAGCGGCAGCTATTCCGACTTCCGCATTGCAGCCATCATCGATCGGATTCGGCAGATTCCCAAGGGCTCGGTCCAGACCTACGGTGGCATCTATCCTCCAGCGCCACGTCTCGTTGGACGTGTCCTGGCGACCACCGACCAGGACCTCCCGTGGCATCGCGTCGTGCGCGCGGATGGCAGCGTCCCGAAGGGGAGGCGGCAGCGCGAGCTGCTGCTCAGCGAGGGCGTGGCGATGCGCGGTGAGCGGGTTGACCTGAAACGGGCCCGTGCCTAGCGGCCGAGCGCCGCGGTGACCGCCTCGTCCGTGGCAAGACTTTCCGACCGCCCAGGATCGGCGATGCGGCCGAGCAGCTCGAGGAGAACCCTCTCCTCCTTCGGGTCAAGCCCTCGAACGGTGTCCCGCTCGGCTCCGACTATTGCCCGCTGGGCTCGGGCGAGAAGAGCCCTTCCTTTGGCTGTGGTTTGCAGCGCGTACTCGCGCCGGTCCTTCGGGTTCCGCCGGCGCACGATGTGCCCTGCCCGCTCGAGGGAGTCGATGACGTCGACCATCGTGGCGGGGTCCATCCGGATGCGCCGGCTTAGCCTTTGTTGAGAGATCGCGCCGTCGCTCACCAGGGTGGCGAGCGCCGCGAAGCCCTTCATCGAAAGGCCAACCTCCGCCAGGGCATGGTCCGCCTTCTCCCTTGCGACCAGGTGGGCGCGCGCGAGCAGGAAGCCGATCCTGGCGGCAAGGGCCTTTGGATAATCGTCGTTCTCCACGAGGGCAAATCTTACCATCGCCAATCATTAGTGAAATAAACCATTGGCGATGCCTATTATCTAGGCAACGGCGTGTAGAGCGTCGGCAGCAAGGAGGGCCTAAGGCAATGGCCGCCACAAATCAGACCGCCCTGATCACCGGAACCTCGAGGGGCATCGGGCCTCACATTGCGCGGGCTATGGCAAGAGCCGGCTACAACGTGGTCCTCACGAGCCGCTCGGCTCGGGAGGTCGAGGCCCTGGCCGAAGAGTTGAGAACGTCGGGCGCGGCGGCGGTCGCTGTTCCCGCCGACATCACCGACTCGACCGACCTCGAGCGCCTCGTCAGCGTCGCCGAAGCCGAGTTCGGGCACGTCGACGTGCTCGTCAACAATGCAGGCGGCGACCCGCAGCGCGAGTTCGATCAGATGTCATGGGCCGACAACGAGAAAATCTTCCGACTGAACGTGCTTGCCCCGATGGAGCTCACGCATCGCCTCTTGCCGGGAATGCTCGAGCAGGGCAGCGGACACATCGTCAACATCTCGTCGCTTGCGGGCCGGATTGGGTTTCCATACACGGAGGCGTACGCGGCCGCGAAGGACGGGCTGATCGGGTTCACGCGAGTGCTCCGCAACGATTTCAAAAGCCGCGGCGTCAGCGCGTCAGTGATCGTGCTCGGCGCGATTCGGGACGCCGGTCAGGGACAGCGCACCAGTGACGAGCTCGGGCTCAAGATGCCTCGCTACAGCACGGCCCCGGCCGAGGCAGTTGGGGCAGCGGTCGTCAAGGCCATCCGAAAGGACAAGGCCGAGATCGTGGTCATGCCGGGGCCGGGGCGCCTGATCAAAGCGCTCATGGACCTGTTCCCCAGCTTCGGACGGTCGATGAACCAGATGGCAGGCGCCGACGCAACGATGCGGCGCGTGATCGAATTCAGGAAGCGCTCGATGCTCAGTGCGTGAGGACGGGGGCGGCGATAGGTTCGGCGGGAGGCTGTTTGATCCCAGTGACTTTGAGGATCTCCTGCTCATCGAGCGAGTCGTTGCGCAGTAGCGCCTTGGCGAGCGCGTCGAGCTGAGGGCGATGTTCCTCCAGCAGCTTCTCCGCCTGAACCTGGCACTCCTCCGCGATGCGCCTCATCTCGTCGTCGATCAGCTGCGCGGTCGCTTCGCTGTAGGGCCGCTGCTGAAGCATTCCGCCGTCGCCGTCGCTGAAGTTCAAAGGCCCGACCTTCGGGCTCATGCCCCACCGCACGACCATCTCGTGCGCGATTCGCGTCACCTGCTGCAGGTCGTTTTCCGCCCCCGTCGTAACGACGCCGTAGATCAGCCGCTCCGCCGCGCGCCCGCCGAGGGCACCCACCATCCGCGCGCGCAGGTAATCCTCGCCGTAGTTGAAACGGTCATCGACCGGGCTCTGCAGCGTCACACCGAGGGCCATTCCGCGGGGCACGATCGTCACCTTCTTGACCGGGTCGGCGCCCGGTACGAGCAGGCCGAGCAGAGCGTGCCCTGACTCGTGGTAGGCGATCCGCTCGCGGTCCAGGTCGCTGAGGATGATCTTGCGTTCGGCGCCCAGCAACGTCCTCTCGACGGCGTCGGCGAAGTCCGCCGTCGTGACCGCTGACTCGCCTTTGCGGGCAGCTCCCAGCGCCGCCTCGTTCACCAGGCTGCGGAGATCTGCGCCTACCATGCCCGGGGTCTGCCCCGCGACCTGGTCGAGGTCCACGTCGGGTGCGAGTGGGACGTTTCGTGTGTGGATGCGCAGGATGGCCGCGCGGCCCCGGCGATCCGGCGCCTGCACCGTGACACGGCGGTCGAACCGCCCGGGTCGGAGCAGCGCGGGGTCGAGCACGTCAGCGCGGTTGGTGGCCGCGAGCACGATCACACCCTCACGCGAGTCGAAGCCGTCCATCTCGGTGAGGATCTGATTCAGCGTCTGTTCCTGCTCGTCATTGCCGCCGATCCTGACAACCGCGGATCGGCTGCGTCCGATTGCGTCCAGCTCGTCGATGAAGATGATCGACGGCGCGGCAGCTTTCGCTTTGGCGAAGAGGTCACGCACCCGGGATGCGCCGACGCCGACGATCGCCTCGACGAACTCGGACGCGGCGATGCTGAAGAACGGCACCTTGGCTTCGCCCGCCACCGCTCGCGCGAGCAGGGTCTTGCCGGTCCCCGGCGCGCCGATCAGCAGGACACCTTTGGGCATCGTTCCACCCAGGCGTTGGTACTTCTGCGGCTCGCGCAGGAAATCGACGACCTCCTGGAGGTCGGCCTTCACCTCATCGATGCCGGCCACGTCGTCAAACGTGACCGCGGGACGTTCGGCGTTGTAGAGGCGGGCCCGGCTCTGGCCGAAGCTCCCCAGGATGCCGCCCGCCCCGGCAGACGCCGCGCGTCGGGAGAGATAGAGGAATCCCAGTACCAGCAGGATCGCCGGCCCAAAACTGAGCAGCAGAGTCACCCACAGCGGCGTCGCCGCATTCGGGTCCTTGGCGTTCATCACCACGTTGTGCTGCCGGAGCAGCGTCTCGAGGTCGTCGGTGGCGAACGCGGGCCGTTGAGTCTGGAACTTGGTCGATTTGATCCCGCTCGACTGATCCGCCACCGGAGCCTTTGTCAGACCGTTGATTGCCTCCGCGGTGCTGGTCACGCTAACGACGTTGTTGGCGTCGACCTGGTCGAGAAAGGCGTTGTACGAGATGGTGACCGTCGGCGGCTGACCCGCAGATGTAAGGAACTGCGTGATGAGCAGGTTGGCCGCGAACAGGATCGCGAGCACGATCCAGAAGCGCGCCGATCGCATCGGCGTGAGCATGCTGGGCCCCTTCGGAGGCGTTTTGGGCGGGGTGGGGGACGCCTGCCCAGGCTTCGCCGGCGGCGGATTCTGGGCCACGACCTGATCCTACGCGGCCCAGGACGAGTTGGCCGCCGGGGCTATCGTTGCAGGCAGTGGCGAGCACTCCCCAAGCCGGCATCTTCGCGCTCGGCACGGCGTCCCACGCCTATCTCGAGCTCGATATGCAGGAAGGCACCGAAGGCCGGGCTCTCGTCGCGGGCGTGGCCAGCCTTCGCGAGCCGCGCACGACGATGGGTGGTGTGAACCTCGTGGCGGGGTTCCGGCCCGAGCTGTGGCGTGCCATCGTTCCTCACGAATCGCCGGCAACCCTGGAAGGCTTCAACCGGCCAATCGTCGGCGCGGACTTCACGATGCCCGCCACCCAACACGACGCGGTGCTCTGGATCTCGGGCAGCGCATACGACGTCGTGTTCGATGTGGCTCGTCAGGCGATCGCGGCGCTACGCGACGTCGCCCGCATCGCCGAGGAGACATCGAGCTGGCCATATCACCATGACAGGGACCTCACCGGTTTCATCGACGGGACGGAGAACCCGACCCTGATCGAGGCGCCGGACCTTGCGGTGATCCCTGAATCGGGACCCGGGGCAGGCGGTTCCATCCTCTTGCTCCAGAAATGGGCGCACGACGCGGCGAGCTGGGAAGCGCAGCCCACCGCGCGACAGGAAAACGTGATCGGCCGCAACAAGCTCGACAGCGCGGAGATCGAGGACAAGCCCGCCGACTCGCACGTTGCGCGAACCGACCAGGACCTGTTCGGGAAGATCTTTCGTCGCAACATGCCGTACGGCACCGTCACGGACCACGGCACGATGTTTGTCGGCTTCAGCTCTGATCAGCGGCGGCTGGTTGCGATGCTCGAAAGCATGGCCGGGGTAAACGATGGCGTCCGCGACACGCTGACGTACTTCGCGACGCCGTTGACTGGTGCGTTTTACTTCATCCCTTCGATCCGCGGCCTAACGCAATAGGCCGCCCGGCGTCGATGAGTTCTGGGCCGCGCAGTCGTCTAACCAGGCGACGAAACTCTGCGGGAGGTTGAGATGAGACTGGTCGCAACGGAGTACCTATCGCTCGATGGTGTTTTCGAGGAGCCCGGCCACTGGTCGGGCCCGATGTTCAACGAGGAAGCGGGCCAGTTCAAGTGGGCCGAGCTGCAAGCGAGCGATGGGCTCCTGCTCGGCCGCAAGACGTACGAAGGCTTTGCCGCGGCGTGGCCCACTATGAAGGGCACCGGCGAGTTCGGCGAAAAGATGAACAGCATGCCGAAGTACGTGGTCAGCTCGACACTGGAGGGGGCGGATTGGCCGGGCTCGAAGCTGATCAAGGGCAACGTCGCAGACGCGATCCGCAAGCTCAAGAGGCAGCCCGGAAAGGACTTGCTGCTTTCGGGCAGCGGGCAGCTCTTCAACGCCATGATGCGCGAGAACCTGATCGACCTCTATCGCCTGATGGTGCACCCGATCGTCCTGGGCAAGGGCGCACGCCTTTTCACTGACGAGGAAGCCCGGAGGAAGCTCGATCTGAAGGAAGTCAAGCGGTTCGCCACAGGGATAGTGGTCCTGGAGTTCGAACCCGCGAAATAGGCGAAGACACGTCCTTATATATGGAGGCGGCGCCATGGAGGCCACGATCGACGATTTCCAGCGACTCGACATGCGAGTCGGCAGGATCATCGAGGTGGATGACCTGCCCGAGGCGAGAAAGCCGTCCTATCGGCTGACCATTGACTTCGGGCGGCTCGGTATCCGTCGCTCAGTGGCTGCCGCGAAGACGGACTACCGGCGTGCGGACCTGTTGAACCGGCAGGTCGTGTGCGTGTTCAACCTACCGCCTCGTCGAGTCGCCGGGGTGAGCTCTCAAGTGCTCGTCCTGGCCGCGACCGAGGCCGACGGCACACTGCGCCTGCTCCAGCCTGACACGGCGGCCGAGTTGGGGAGCCAAATCACTTGAATTCGCATACCTCAAATGAACGATGACAGGCCACACCGGCCGGCACTAGGGTTCCGCCGTGGCCTTGAAAATCCGCGTCATGGCTTCTCATGGACAACTCCGCCGGGGTCCCATGCCACCCCTCGTTTATCGCGCTGAGGCCTACGAAGAGGCTGACCGGTTTCGTGAGTGCAAGTGGGGATGCGCACACGATCATGAAAGCGTCGAGCATGCATTCAACTGCGGGGTGGCGTGGCTCAATGACCAGGCGGACGGAACCGCGGTCCAGATGGCCTGAACGATCCCGCCGCTAAAATCGCTTTGATGCAGACCGCGACCGCCTCGACTCCGCACGCCTTCGGCGAGCTCGAACAGTACCGGGGCGAGCTGACCGCTTACTGCTACCGGATGCTCGGATCGCCGTTCGACGCCGAAGATGCGGTGCAGGACGCGTTCGTCCGGGCGTGGCGCAGCCGGGACCGTTTTGAAGGACGCTCCGCGATGCGCTCGTGGCTGTACCGGATCGCCACCAACGTGTGCCTCGACATGCTCAAAGGCAAGGAGCGGCGGGCCAGGCCGATGGACCTTGGACCTGCAGTCGAACCGATCGAGGCGAACCTCAATGTGCCCGCCGAGATCACCTGGCTGGAACCGATTCCGCTCCACCTCATCGCGCCGGAGCGCGACCCCGCGGAGGTGGCAATCGCCAACGAGTCGATCCGCCTCGCCTTCGTGGCGGCGCTCCAGCACCTGCCCTCGCGGCAGCGTGCCGTGCTCATCCTCCGCGAGGTGCTCGACTGGCAGGCCACCGAGGTGGCGGAGCTGCTCGACACCTCCGTCGCGTCGGTCAACAGCGCCCTTCAGCGCGCCCGCGTGACCATGGGGAAGGCGAACATCAACGCAGGTTCGGAGCAGCGCGAGGAGGCGCTGAGCGCAGCCGACCGGGCGATGCTCGAACGCTACGTTTCCGCCTTCGAGCGCTACGACGTCAACGCGCTCACCTCATTGATCCGCGAAGACGCCACGCAGTCCATGCCGCCTTACGACATGTGGCTGAGCGGACGCGACGACGTGCTGGCGTGGTGGTTTGGCCCAGGTATCGGCTGCAAAGGCTCGCGCGTGATTCCCACGCTCAGCGCGAACGGGATGCCCACCTTCGGCCAGTACAAGCCCAGCCCGAACGGAGGCCACGACCCCTGGGCGCTCCAGGTGCTGGAGATCTCAGAGGGGCGGATCGGCGAGTTCACCTTCTTCCTCGACACGGCAAGGCTCTTCCCGCTGTTCGGGCTGCCTCTTCACCTCGAGTAGGGGGCGCGACCGAAAGCCCCTCGGCGGATCTTCGGCGCCCATGCGGCCCATCTTCGGGTTCAGCTTCTGCGCTGCTCGCTCACGCATCGACGGATGCGCTCGCTCCGCTGCTCGGCGCTTCACCCGAATCTGGGCCACCTGGATCGCCGAATCTCTCGCCGAGGGTTTTCGGTCGCACCCCAGTACCCCGGCCAAGCCGGCCAGGTCGATCAGCTCCGCCAGCTCTGGGCTGGGGCTCGCCAGGCACAGTTCCCGGCCGCCTCGCCGAAGGCCAAGCTTGAGCCGGGCCAGGTATTCGATCGCCGCCACGCTGGGATCCTGCATCCGAGCGCAATTCAAGATGACCGTCCCGGTCGCCATCGATATTCAGACGGAATAGCGGGGCTCAACTCATCGGTTGCGAACCGATGAGTCATGGGGAGGTTGGTCGTCTGAATGAGCATGAAGAACTCACGCTGGCTCTCGCTGCTGGTTCTGTGCACCGGATTCCTATTGATCGTCGTCGACATGACGATCGTGAACGTTGCGCTGCCGTCGATCCAGAAGGACCTGGGCTTCTCGCAGTCGGGCCTGGCGTGGGTCATCAACGCGTACCTGATCGCATTCGGCGGGCTGCTCTTGCTTGCCGGCCGGGTCGGTGACCTGGTCGGGCGCAAGCGCGTCTTCCTCGCGGGTCTTCTGCTCTTCACCGCGGCGTCGATGCTGTGCGGACTCTCGTTCACGCAGCCGATGCTGATCGCGGCGCGATTCATCCAGGGCATCGGCGGCGCAGTGAGCTCGGCTGTGATCCTGGCCATGGTCGTCACGCTGTTCCCCGAACCGCTCGAGCGCGCAAAAGCATTCGGTGTATTCAGCTTCATCGCATCGGCCGGCGCCGCGGTCGGCCTCCTCGCGGGCGGTCTCATCACCGCGGCGGTCAGCTGGCACTGGATCTTTTTTGTCAACCTTCCGATCGGGATCATCACGGCCGTGCTCGCGATGCGTCTGCTCCAGACCGACCGGGGAATCGGTCTTGGCCGGGGCGCCGACGTTCTTGGCGCGATCATGGTCACGGCCGCGCTGATGCTCGGCGTGTACGCCATCGTTCAGACATCGGACTACGGACTTGCATCGCCCCGCACCATCGCGTTAGGCGCCGTCGCGATCGCCCTGCTGGCCGGATTCGTCGTCCGACAAGCGCGCGGGCGGAATCCGATCCTTCCACTGCGCATCTTCCGTTCGCGCAAGGTCGCCGGAGCCAACATCGTGCAGGCGCTCATGTCGACAGCGTTCATCGGCTTCTTTTTCCTCGGCTCGCTCGACCTCGAGCGTGTGCTGGGCTACGGTCCGATGGCGATCGGGCTGGCCTTCCTGCCGGTGGCAGTCGTGATGGCGCTGTTCTCGATCCGGTTCTCGGCTCAGCTGATCGCGCGCTTCGGCGCCGGCACGATGCTGGGAGCCGGGCTTGCCACCGCCCTCGTCGCGCTGCTCATCGTCGGCCTCGGCCCGACCAATGCCAACTACTTTGTGTACCTGCTGACGCCGATGGTTCTCTTCGGGCTGGGCGGCGGGCTTGCGTTCCCTGCGCTGACGATGATCGCAATGGCCGATGTCTCGCCGAGCGAAGCCGGCCTTGCCTCGGGTCTTCTCAACACGACCGGACAGGTGGGCGGTGCCTTCGGACTCGCGGTCCTGGCCACCGTGGCCGGCGCGCGAACCCTGGACCTCGCCCAGGCCGGAGTCGATGGACAGGCCGCGCTTGCGGGCGGATACCACTTCGCGTGGCTGATCGGCGCAGGTGTCGTCGCGGTCACGATCGTGGTGGCGGCGGCGTTTCTCCGGTCGCAGGCAGAGGCGCCGGCCGAGTCGGCGCCGGCGGAGTGTGAGGCGGCGGCGTGAACGAAAGGCGCAATCCCGAAACGATCCATCCACCGGTCGGGCCGTACAGCCACCAGGTCGAGGTTCAGGGCTCTCCGCGGTGGCTGGTCATGGCGGGGCAGTTGGGGCGCACGCAGGACGGGGTCGTGCCCGACGACCCGATCGAGCAGGTCGAGCTCGCCCTCGAGAACGTGAGGCGAAACCTCGACGCCGCCGGGATGGCGGTCACCGACCTCGTCAAGGTGACCTGGTACCTGGTCGGTGAGATCGACGTTCGCCGCCGCAGAGAGGTCACTTCAGCGTGGCTGAAAGGCCACGCTCCCTGCTCCACGCTGGTCTATGTCGCTGCACTGGCGGCTCCGGAGTACCGCGTGGAAGTCGACGCCTGGGCCTGCCGGACCTGAGCCCCTCCGGCGGCTGCGCCGCCACCTCCCCATTAAATGGGGAGGACTAAGGCAGCGCCGCGGTCGGTGACCTGGGTTACGTTGATGGAACAGAGCGATGGGCGAGGATGACGACGTCTACTTCTCGGTCCCGGGTGTCGCAACAGTCAGGTGGGACGGTCCCCACTCGACTGTCTTCGTGGAGTGGGACGGATGGGCCAACAGCGCTGAATTCGGCGCTCTTCTCGACGCCGAGGTCAAGGCGCTCGGGGAGCGTGCCTGCTCGCGCCTCCTGGCCGATTGTCGCCGCCAGCGGATCCTGAACCCGGCAGACCAGGAGCGGGCGAACCGCGAGTGGGTCCCACGGGTGCTCGAGGCGGGCCTGAAGCGGTTCGCGATTGTGCTGCCCGAAAGCGAGATCGCGGCGGGTCATCTTCGCGAGCGTCTCGACAAGGTGCCGCAAACGGCGATGCAGATCGCGTACTTCGCCTCGGTCGAAGAGGCGAGGGAGTGGCTCGCCGAGTAACAAACGGCCAGGCTTCTCTTTTCGACCTCAACGTCGAAAAGATCCTCGACCACTGGGGCTTGCCTGAGGCCGCGCGTGAGGTGATCGCGAACGCGCTCGATGAGCAGGCGCTGAGCGGCAGCGCCGAGCCGCAGATCGTGAAGCGCCGCGACGGATGGCACATCACAGATTTCGGGCGCGGCCTGCACTACCAGCACCTCACCCAGAACGAGAATCCCGAGAAGAGGCGTCGCTCCGACCTCGTGGTCGGCAAGTTCGGCGTCGGCCTCAAGGACGCGCTGGCGACATTTCACCGTCGCGGCGTTGAGGTGCGCATCCGCAGTCCGCATGGCGACATCAGGTTGCAGCAAGCCGCGAAGACCAACTTCGCCGATGTCAAGACGCTTCACGCGGCGATCACGCCGGCTTCCGAACCGAAGCGGCGCGGCACCGACTTCACACTGGGCGGCCTGTCCGACGCCGACATGGCTGCCGCGCGGGATTACTTCTTGCGCTTTGCGGGCGACAAGGAGCTCGAGCGGACGGAGCTCGGCAGCATCCTCGAACGCCGTCCTGACCAGCCTGCGCGCATCTATGTGAAGGGCGTCCGTGTCGCGCTCGAGGATCAGTTCCTGTTCTCCTACAACGTCACATCGACCACCACGCAGCTCCAGCGAGCGCTCAACCGTGAACGCAGCAACGTGGGGCGGAGCGCCTACCAGGACCGAGTCAAGGCGATCCTCCTGAAGGCCAAATCCGAGGCCGTCGCGGAGCAGCTGGTGCAGGACCTCACACGGATCCCGCTCGGCACCAACCACGACGAGATCACCTGGCTCGACGTGCAGGAGCAGGCCGTCAGGATCCTCGCCACGAGAGGCAAGACAGTCTTCGTCAGCTCACAGCAGATGTTCACGATGGGCTCGACGATTCAAGAGGCGAGGGCCGACGGCTACAAGGTCATCGTGGTGCCCGACCGATTGCTGGGACGGCTTTCCAAGCTGCGCGACCTCGAAGGCCGTCCAATCCTCGACATCTCCGGCTTCGTCCAGGTCTGGAATGCCTCGTTCACCTACAACTTCGTCGATCTGGCAAAGCTGAACAAGACGGAACGGATCGCATGGGCGATCTTGCCCGAGCTGATCCGGCTCGCCGGCGCGCACGCGAAGCGCGTCAAGGAGGTGCGCATCTCGGCCACGATGCGACTTGACGAGGGCGCATACGAGACCGAAGGGGTTTGGGACTCGCCGAACATCGTGGTCAAACGGTCCGTGCTCGATTCGCCGCGACATTTCGCCCGCGTGGTACTGCACGAGATCGCCCACGCCAGCTCTGGGGGGAACCACGGCAGCCTTGCTTTCATGGCCGCAATCGACGATCTCGCGGCCGTGGCGGCTGTGGAGGCCTTAGGAGCTCCAGCCAGGCACCGGCGGGGCGCTCGTTAAGCAATCGATTTCGGCCGTTTAGTCGCCTAGAGTTGCGGCATGTCTGACCTCCCTGCCCTGGGCGGCGGTCATGCCGGCCGCCTCGCCGCAATCGCCGAGGCGACCGGCGCGTTCAGCGACGCCGTCCCGGACATCGAAGCCCTCCTGGCAATCGTCGCCGAGCAGATCTCCCGCGCGACCGGTGACTTCTGCGCCGTCGTCCTCCTCTCGGCTGATGGCCGGAGCGTCGAGCCCGTGGCCGCCTATCATCCCGACCCCAACGTCATGGAAGACGCGCGTCACATGCTGGGTGTCCGGATGGACATCGACGCGTCCGGGGTCTGGAAATCCGTTATCCAGGAGCGGCGACCGGTTGTGATCGAAATCGATCCGGATCACCTGCGGCCCGACCTTGCGCCGCACCAGAGACGCCACATCGAGAAGTGGCGGATGCGTCAATCGGCTTTGATCCCGATGATCGCCCAGGACACCGTCGTGGGTGGGCTGAACCTCAACCGGATGGAGGGAAGCACGCCCTTCAACCAGGCTGACCTCGACCTTTTGGTCAGCCTGGCGGAACGCGCCGCGCGCGCGATCGCCACCGCGCAGCTACTGCGCAATCAGAGGCTGCTCGCCAGCGAGCTGGAAGCCATGGTGGAGGAGCGAACAAAGCAGCTGAGCGACGCGCAGGCCGAGGCCGAGCGAGCCAACCGCGCGAAAAGCCGCTTCCTGGCGAGCATGAGCCACGAGCTACGAACGCCGCTGAACGCGATCATCGGGTTTTCGGAGCTTCTCAGCGACGAAGGGTCAGAACGTTTTGACCCCGTGACTCGTCGCCGTTTTCTCGACCAGATTCACAGCAGCGGCAAGCACCTGCTGCAGCTCATCAATGACATCCTTGACCTCTCGAAGGTCGAGGCGGGGCAGATGGAGCTTCATCCGCAACTTATGTTGGTGGCCGACACCGTGCGTGAGGTTTTAGCCACCATGGAGCCGCTGGCACGAGCCAAGGGGATCACCTTCGACAGCGAGTCGGATCCCAGCATGCAGCTTGTCGCAGATGGCGCAAAGGTGAGGCAGATGCTGCTGAACCTCGCCTCGAACGCCATCAAATTCACGCCGGCCGGCGGCCACGTGTCCATCCGCGCGCGCCGGACGGCGAGCTCGGTGGAAATAGCGGTGATCGACACAGGGATCGGGATCGCGGAAGCGGATCTCCCTCGTCTTTTCGGTGAGTTTCAACAGCTCGACCCCGGGCCGGGGCGCCGACAGGAAGGCACCGGTCTCGGCCTGGCGTTGACGAAGCGCCTTGCCGTTCTGCACGGTGGCGACGTCAGCGTCGAAAGCCAGGTTGGGAAGGGGACGACCTTCACGGTCCGATTGCCGGCGCACAGCGTGGCCCCCCAAGAATGGCCGGCTCGCAAGCCCGAAAAAGCCCGACAGGTCGAGGCGGGCCGTCCGCTCGTCCTCGTGGTCGAGGACAACCCGCAGGCGGCCGAGATCCTTGGCCGGCATCTCGAGGTGGGTGGGTTCCGAATGGAAATCGCACGCAACGGCACTGACGCGCTGAGGATGGCCAGAGAGCTAAAGCCGGTCGCCGTGACGCTGGACATACTCCTGCCCGAGATCGATGGTTGGGAGGTGCTGACGCGGCTCAAGCAGGACGAGTCCACGCGCAACATCCCGGTGGTCGTGGTCTCGGTGGTCGACAATCCGGCGCTCGGCCGGGCGCTTGGTGCGATCGACTACTTCGTCAAGCCAATCGATGGAAGGGGCTTGCTGTCACGCCTCGAGCAGTTCACGTTCACTACGAAGGTGAAGCGCGAAGAGGTCCGGGTGCTGGTGGTCGACGACGAGCAGTCAAACCTCGACCTGATCGAAGGCTTGCTCAAGCCCGCCGGCTTCAGCGTGCTGCGGGCGAACGGCGGACAGGAAGGAATCGACATGGCAAAGTCGCGCCTGCCAAATCTCATCCTCCTCGACCTGATGATGCCAGGGGTCAGCGGCTTTGAGGTCGTGGAGCAGCTCCGGGCCGAAGATCGGACGCGAACCATCCCGATCATGGTCCTCACCGCCAAAACGCTCACAGCTGATGACAAACGTTCCCTGAACGGCAACGTCGCAGCGATCTTCCAGCGCAACTCAGTCGCGGGCGCTGAGCTCATCGAGTGGCTCAGGGGGATCGTCCTCAAGACCACCCCCGGGGCGGGAGCAGCCGGCTAGCGCCCCTCCAGCTCGGTCCGGCGGTGAGCCCAGTAGTCCCGCCGGTGCCGGAAGCGCTCGACCTGCGAGGCCAACACCGGCAGGTTGGTCTGCTCAGCTTCCCGCTGGGCCGCGTCCGGCATCTGCGGGATGGCGCCGGCGAGCATGTCGAGCAGCTCTTCCTCGAGCTTGACCAAGTAGCTGTAGACGGTCACCCAGCGGCGGGCGTCCTCCAGCGACTCCGATTCGGGGTTCTCTCCGAGAATCGGTCGATCGAGGTCGGCGCCCTCCCAGGCCGCTCCGGCGGCCTCCTCTTTCCTGGAGGCCATGCGTTCATCTTGTTCTTTATCAGGCGGGAAGTCACGACTTATTCGGCCTCGACTCATCAGGATGTCCGGTATTACCAAACGCGATGCGGTCGCGCACCACTGGAGCGCGGCCGAGGAGCCGCGAGCGCTGGACGGCGTCTTCGCCAAACCGATCCCGCAGCGCGTCGACCGCCGCCTCGAGCCGCTCCTTTCGGGGGAGCACAGCCTGGGCGAAAAGGTCGAGCTGGCCCCCGGCGCCGTCGACCAGGTCGGAGAGGCCCACTCCGAGCGTGCCGATGGTCCGCCGGGGGTCACGAGCAGCGAGCAGCGTCAGGGCCGCCAGGTATATCTCGTCCCCGGTCGAGATCGGTTTGGGCTGCTTCGCCTGCTTGGAGAAGTGGCCCGCGTCCGGCCGGTAGACGACGCCCACCGAGACCACGCGGCCCCGCCTCGCGGCGGCCCGCAGCCGCCGGCCGACCATGTCCGACAGGCGCATCAGGAGCTCTTCCAGCTCGCCCTGCGAAGCGGTGGCGCGAGCGAGCACGTGCGAATGGCTGTAGCTCTTCCGTTTGGTGGTCTCGAAACCGCCGACCTCGAACCCGCGGAGGCGCATGCTCCACCCGCGCGCGACCTCGGAGTGCATGCCGGCCAGGCGCAGTCGCGGCGGGGTCGCCCGCAGGAACTGAACGGGCGAGAGGATGCCGGCGCGGGCAAGCCGGCTCGCGGTGGCCTCGGCGATCCCCGACAGGTCGGTGAGCTGCAGCCGCTCGAAGACCGATACCAGGTTGGTGTGGTCGATCCGCTGCAGGCCGTCGCGCTTGTCCACGTTCGACGCCTGCTTGGCCATCCAGATCGAGGTCGAGACGCCCACCGACGCGGTCACGCACTCTCCGATCTCCTCACGAATCGCCGCTTTGACCACGCGCCCAACGCCTTCGGGGCCGAGCCTTTTCAAGTCCGGCGTGCCGGCCAGGTTGAGCGAGGCCTCGTCGATGGACATTCGACGCACATCGGGCGTGTGTCGCTCGATGATCTCCATGAGCTTGTCCGAGACGGAGCGGTAGAGGGGCGGGTCGGGCTCGCGGACGATGACGGCCGGGAAGATGGCTTTGGCCTCGAAAACGCGCATGCCGGTCTTGATGCCGAGGTCTCGCGCTTCGCGCGACGACGAGACGATGGTTGCCGCGTCGGTGGCGTAGGCGGCGATCGCGACCGGGCGGCCGCGAAGTGCCGCGTCCTGCTGCTGCTCGATCGAGGCGAAGGCGCAGTTGAGGTCGATGACGAGGGTGGTGGGGTCGGCCGTGTTCAAGCCAAGCCCGATGGCTTCAGGCGACGGTTGGCTCACAACGAGCAAATGTTCGCACCTTCTGATGATGCGGGCAAGGGGACTCGCAACTCCCCACCCGGCCGCACGGCGGCCGACCTCCCCGGCGGGCGGGGAGGTGAAGCGGAAGGCTATCCGGCCGAAGGTAGAGTCAGCGTGAATTCGCTGCCCATGCCGGGGACCGAAACCACGGTGATATCACCGCCATGGCGGGCCGCGATCTCCTTGCACAGGAAAAGGCCCAGGCCCGTCCCCGGGATGGTCACGTTCTCATCGGTCGGCAGGCGACCGAACCGCATGAACAGACGCGATATGTGCTCGGGTGCAATGCCCAGCCCAACGTCGCGCACGCTGATGAAGGCATGTCCGTCTCGCACGCCGACTCTGCATTGAACCTCTCCCCCTTGCGGCGAGTACTTGAGCGCGTTGTCCAGGAGGTTGGCGACGATCATCGCTATCCGGAGCCGGTCGCCGCTGACCAGCACCTTTCCGTCACCGCCATCCAGGACGAGGACATGACCGCCCGAAAGCGGCCGGAACACGTCGATCTGCTCCTGGGCGACAAATCGCAGGTCAAACGTCTCGCGTGACGGCTCGTTGCTTTCCTCCTCGAGACGTGCCGTGTCGAGCATCTGCTCTATCAACCGCTCCATCTGGGCCAGCTTGATCTCCAGCATTCGCGATACGGCGGGAACCTGATCAGGTGGGATCGAGCCGTCGGCCAGCATCGAGTTGTAACCACGGACCACAGTCAGGGGTCCACGCAGTTCGTGCGACGCGAGGTTGAGGAAATGCGTCTTGGTGCGTTCCAGCTCCGCCATACGCTCGGCATGCGCTCGAAGCTGCAGGGCCTCTTTCTCGCGGTCCAGGTTGCGCTGGATTTCCTGAGCCCGGGGTTCAGTGAGGTCCCTCGTCACTTTGCCGAAGCCTCGCAGCCGGCCCGACTCATCGCGGAGCGCGGTGATGATCACGTTGGCCCAAAAGCGCGTGCCGTCTTTGCGGATCCGCCACCCTTCCTCTTCGTAGCGGCCCTCGCGCCTGGCGACCTCGAGCTCCCAGTCGGGCTTGCGGTTTCTGATTTCTTCCGCCGGGTAGAAGACCGAGAAGTGCCGGCCGATGATCTCCGTCGCTGCATAGCCCTTGATGCGCTGGGCGCCCTCGTTCCACGTGACGACCACACCTGATGGATCAAGCATGAAGATCCCGTAATCGACCACACTGGAGACCAGGAGCGCGAACTGATCGCCGAGATCCCTCGGCTCAGCCGTATTCGACTTCCGCAGCACTTCTGTCGATCTTAAGCATGAGGCGCCGGCCGGCGCAAACGTTCAACCCCACACCGAGCGCGCGACGCTGCCGACCAGCTCCAGCTTCTTGCGCTGGTCCTCCCGGGTCACCCGGTTGCCCTCCATGGTGGATGCGAACCCGCACTGAGGGCTGATTGCCAGTCGATCCAGCGGCAAGTAACGCGCCGCTTCGACGATCCTTCGCTTGAGCTCCTCTTCCGACTCGAGCGCCGGCTTTTTGCTCGTGACCAGACCAAGCACGACAACCCGATCCTCCGGCACATGCTTTAGCGGCTCGAACCCACCCGAGCGCTCGTCGTCGTACTCCAGGAGGAACCGGTTGAAACCAGTCCTTTCAAAGATTCGAGCGATCGGCCCATAGTCGCCTGCCGCGTAGAACTTGCTCTGGTTGTTGCCGCGGCAGATGTGAATCGCGAACGTCACGCCGGGGTGGCCGGCGATGATCGCGTTGTCCATCTCGATGCATGTATCGATCAAGGTCTCCGGGTCGCTGCCGCGCTTTCGGTATCCCTCGCGCAGCTCGGGGTCGAGCAGCGCCGCGTATTGGGGAGCGTCGATCTGAACGTAGGTGCATCCGAGGCGAATCAGCTCATCGACCTCCCGCCGGCTCAGGTCGACCACGTCGGCGAGATACGCGTCAAGCGTCGGGTACGCACCTTTTGATTTGTTGGGGTCGTAGTAAGCCGCCGCCTGCTGGGCGCTGATCATCGTCACCTTCGCCGGCACGCCGGTGCTCGCCCGCAGGTAGGTGAACTCCTCGGCGGCCATGTTGCGCAGCGGCCTCAGCTTGTCGACGACGACCGGTCGCTTGAAGACGAGCTCCTCTCCCTTTTCGTCGCGAAACGGGATGGCCCAACCGCCGTATTTGTCGAATCCCGCCATCGCATCGACGAGATGGCCGAAGAACGCGTACCGGCGCTGCTCGCCGTCGGTGATCACGTCGATGCCGGCTGAGGTCTGGACCTCGATCGCCTCATCGACGGCCCGGTCTTCGATCTCTTTGAAGTGCGGAGGGTCCAGCTCGCCCGCTTCGAGCCGTTTGCGCGCCGCGACCAAAAAGTCTGGCCGCAGAAGGCTGCCCACGACCTCGGCCCTCACATCCTGACCCATGGCTCGCCCCCTCCCAACCGATCGAGAGCATGATGACAGGTACAAATCTGGACGATCCGGTTATGGGGATATGGGAAGAAAAATGCACAATGCAACGGCGTGAGATGACGACGGCCTTCCTCCAGCGACTCGGCGATCCAGGCTACCGTCTCCAGGGGGAGAACCCGGCTACGGCCACCCTGGACCAGGCTCACCGCTGGATCGCCACGTACGACGAGCTGATCCGTTTCAAGCACCAGCTGATCGATTTATCCCACCAGTACGCCGAGCGCGCCGAGCCGGAGGTGGCCCGAGCGATACGCGAGACCGACGTGGTCCTTCTGGAGACGCAGGCCTCGCGTTTCGAGCTGCGGCGTGATTTCTGGAAGATCCGGGCGGCCGAGATGAAGGGCGGCCGGAGCCGCGGCCCCGACTGAAGCCGTTTCGCGGATCGCCGACCTCCTTCGAGATCATCGCCATCGCGGCCTCAGCCGGCGGCGTCAGCGCCCTTACCGAGGTCCTCCGCCATCTACCCGCAACCCTCGGCGCGATCGTCGTCATCGTGCAGCACGTCGATCCGCGCCACCGAAGCCTGATGCCGCAGGTGATCGGACGCCATGCACGGCTGCCGGTGGTCCATGCGGAAGAGGGAGCGCAGCTGGAGAGGGGCCACATCTACCTCGCACCGCCCGACCGCCACCTCCTCGTCAAACGCGGCACACTAACTCTCACCGACACTGAGCTGGTCAACTTCGTGAGACCCTCCGCCGACCTGATGTTCGAATCCGTGGCAGCCGCGTACGGGCCACGTGCGATCGCGGTCGTACTGACCGGTAGCGGCCACGATGGAGCGCTGGGCGTGACCGCGATCAAGCAGCGAGGCGGCACCGTTCTGGCTCAGGACGAAGCCACTTCGGAATTTTTTGGAATGCCGTCCGCGGCGATCAAAACAGGCGCGGTTGACTTCATCCTGCCGTTGGACGAGATCGCGCCGAAGCTCGCAACGCTCGTCGCGGCTGAGGCGCTCACTTGACGCTCGAAGCGGGAAGCGATTTTGAGCGCCTGATCGAGTTCCTGCGCGATTCTCGAGGCTTCGACTTCACCGGCTACAAGAGGGCCAGCCTCATGCGCAGGGTCGCTCACCGGTGCTCGGAGCTGGGGATCGACAACTTCCGTGCGTATCACGACTACCTGGAAGTCCATCCCGATGAATTCGTGACCCTCTTCAACAAGATCCTCATCAACGTGACCGAGTTCTTCCGGGACAGCTCGGCATGGGATTACCTGCGTGACCACCTCGTGCCGCGGATCGTCGCCAGGGATGGCGATATCCGCGTCTGGAGCGCAGGAACGTCGTCGGGAGAGGAGGCCTTCTCCGCAGCGATGCTTTTCTGTGAGGCCATCGGCGAAGCGTCCTTCCTCGACCGGGTCAAGATCTACGCCACCGACGTCGACGAGGAGTCGTTGAGCAAAGCCCGCGCCGGCTACTCAGCCAAGGAGCTGGAGTCGCTGCACGACGATCTCAAGGAAAGGTACTTCGATCACCAGGGCGAGCGGTTCGTCTTTCGCTCCGCGCTGCGGCGCTCCATGATCTTCGGCCGGCACGACCTGACGCAGGACGCGCCCATCTCACGGCTCGACCTCTTGATCTGCCGAAACACCCTCATCTATTTCACGGCGGAGGCGCAGGGACGGATTCTGGCTCGGTTTCATTACGCGCTGAACGATGACGGCTATCTTTTTCTCGGCCGGGCGGAGATGCTGCTGACGCACACGGCCCTGTTCACGCCCATTGAGTTGAAGGAACGCCTTTTCACCAAGGTGGCGAAGCTCCAGCCACGGGAACGCTTGATGCTGCTCGCACAGTCGGGCAACGCGGAGGCGTCAAACCACGTCGCCCGTCAGCTGCGCGTCCGAGAGCTGGCAACGGAAGGAGCTCCGTTCCCGCAGGTCGTCATCGACGCCACAGGGGTCCTGGTGAGCGCGAACCAGCCGGCCCGTGACACGTTCGATGTGCCGGTTTCCGACATCGGGCGCGCGCTCAAGGACCTTCAGCTCTCTTACAAACCAATCGACCTGCGGACCCCGATCGACCGGGTCAGCCGGGACCGGCAACCCGCAACAATGCAGAGCGTTGAGCTCAAGCACGCCGACGGGACCACGGGGATCTTTGACGTTCACGTCGCGCCCCTGGTTGACGAGGATGGCTCGCTGGTCGGGACCGCCGTCAACTTTTTTGACGTGACCCACCTGACGCGCCTCCGTTCAGATATTGAGCGCCTGAGTCAGGAGCTGCAATCGGGTAAGGAGGAGCTCGAGACCACCAATGAGGAGCTCCAGTCGACCGTGGAGGAGCTCGAAACCACCAACGAGGAGCTTCAGTCGACGAACGAGGAGCTGGAGACGCTGAACGAGGAGCTCGAATCGACCAACGCCGAGCTCGAGAGCATCAACACCGACCTCAACCTCCGGACCGGTGAGGTGCAGCGGCTGAACACGTTGCTGCTCGCGATCACGGGAAACATCGAGGTCGGGGCTGCGGTCCTTGATGGTGCATTCAAGGTCCAGGTGTGGAACGAGCGGGCGGCGGACCTATGGGGCGTGCGGTCGGATGAGGTGGTGGGAAACTCGTTCTTCGACCTCGATATCGGACTTCCGGCGGACCAGTTGAAAGCCATGATTCAGGCCGGGAGCGGCGGAGCGCCGCGCCATCGCGAGCTCGTCGTCGTCGCGACGACCAGAAGGGGCCGCCGGATCCGCTGCCGGGTCATCGCGCACACCCTTGGTGACGGCGACCTTCCGACGGGTGTCGTGTTGGTGATGGAGGAGCTGAAGGGTTCGGACCCTTAGGCGACGGACGCCATCGACGCTCGAATCGAGTCGCGCCAGCCGTCGACGAGCACCTCGAGCATCTCCACCTCGGCGGCCAGCTGGTATCTCTCCGCCGGAGGCAGGTCAGGAGCCGACCGGCGCAACTTGGCCGACAGCCTTTCGGCCATCTCGACCAGCCGCCTGTAAGCCACGGGCCAGTAATCCGGAGTCTCCGGCGAGCCCCACCGCAACATCGACGTTGAGTAGCCGTGTTGAGCGCTCTCCGTCTCCATTCGCATTTCCTCAACCCGGCCACGAAGCTCGTCAAGCGGCCGCTGTCTCATTCGGCGCTCCAGGGTGGCCAGGATGAGGCGCTTCGACTGAAGCATCAGCAGGCGCGCTGAAATCAGGGTCTCAGCGATCGATGCGGCGGGCGTGATTTCGGTCATCCTTCGCCGTCCCGGCCAAGACTTGCGATGCCATAGCCGCGGTTCCTGACGACGGTGATGACCTCTCCCAGGCCCACCGCTCGCAAACGGCTCCTCAATCGCATGATGTAGGTGCGAACCTGCGCATCCGACAGCCTCGAGTTCTGCCACGCCAGCGTCGCCAGCTGCTTGCTGGTGAATGGCCGCCGCGGATGGCGGAGCAGGAAGTCCAGGAGGTCCGCCTCTCGCCGGGTGAGGGGCAGCGATTTCCCCGCGTAGGTGAGCGTGTGGTTCTTGTGGTCGATGACAACCCCGGCCAGCTCGGCGTGCCGGTCGCGCCAGATGGCGAGGCGCTGCTCGATCCAGCTCAAGTTGCGATGCAGCTCTTCGGCTTCGCTTGATCCATCCGCGCGCCCAATCACTGAGCGCAGGACCGACGCCATCTCCTCGTAGATCGAGATCCAGCCCGCCACCTCAGGCAGGGCGGACGTAGTCAGATCCTCGCCAGGAAACTCCCGCCAGGCGTCCTCGGTCGCAGGCAGCACGGGTGCCTCCACGACTCTGAATCTACACCTACTGGAGGAATTTTGACCCGGAATGTTGCGCTTATCCGCCTATCGTGGGCGCCAGCATGGCTGCAAGGGGCAGCGGGAACCAATCAGCACGCCGGGGGGCACGTACGGGGCAGGGGGCCACGGCCCGGAGGGAGGGTCTGGCCCCTTTGCCATCTTTTGCGCCCTATGTGCCGGGGATCGACAGCCTGGAAGAGATCTGCGGCTGGCTTGGCACGTTCCGCGAGCGGCTTCGAATAGCGCACGTCGAGGAGCGAGACACTGTCGTGGCAGTGGTCCAGCAGCTGGAGGCCCGGTACCTGATCAGGCGGGCCGAGCTGTCCTGAGGGGCTGGGCGCAAGCGACCGCACCGATGAGCCAGCTCAAATCCCGCCCTCAGCTTCCCGGCACCCGCGTCCTTGGGATTGCACGTCTCACCCGCCTCGTCATCGTTGAAAACCATCAGCTCGTCTCAGAGAGTCTCGGCCTGCTCCTCGACGGCCAGAAAGACATGCAGGTCGTAGGCAAGGCGAGCTCTGTGGCGGAGGCTTCCGAGCTGCCAGCCTCCTTGATGCCCGACGTGGTGGTAATGGATTACCACCTGGGTGACGGCACCGGTCGAGACGCGGCCATGGCCATGCGAGCGACTTTCCCCAACGTCAGGTTCGTCTTCCTGAGCCGCGACGAAAGTGACGATGCCCGCCTCGCCGCGGTCGAGGCCGGCGCCAGCGCGTACCTCCACAAGTCCAGCCCGGCCGCCGAGGTCATCGTCACCGTCCGCAAGGTCGCACAGGGAATCAGCCTGATCACGCCGTCGATGATCGCGGGCCTCGTAAGCCGCGGCAAAGACCGGGAGCATATGCGCGACAGCCTGAGCCCCCGTGAACGGGATGTCCTTCAGCTGATGGCCGACGGGACCTCCACGCGACAGATCGCTGAGCAGCTGGGCATCAGCTACTCGACGGTGCGGACGCATGTACGTTCTATCAACACGAAGCTCGGAGCGAAGTCGATGGTCAACGCGGTGGTCACCGCCCGCGCGCTCGAGATCGTCAACTAGGCGCACTAGACCGGGGAGACGGCGACCTCCACCTGGCGCGTCCGCGGCCCGTCCCATTCGCAAAGGAAGATCGCCTGCCACCGCCCAAGCGCCAGCTTGCCCTGGCGCACCGGAGCTTCGCACGAAGGCCCGATCAGCACGGTCTTGATATGCGAGTCGGAGTTTCCCTCCGCATGCTGAAAGACGGCCTCCTTGGGCACCATCTCGCCAAGGTGCGACTCGATGTCGCGCGCGACATCAGGGTCGGCGCCCTCGTTGATCGTCACGCCGGCCGTCGTGTGCGGGACGAAGACATGACAGGTCCCGTCCCGCACACCTGAGCGCTCGACCACTTCGGCGACGCGTCCCGTGATGTCGACGAGCTCGGCGCGCCGCCGGCTGCGGACTTCTAAGGTGATCCAGCCCAACCGCGTCGTCAGCGCCGGGCGGGCACTTGCTCCAGCAGCTTCAGCGATTCCTTGATGAAAGCCGCTATGTCAGACGGCTGTCGGGACGTGACCAGGTTGCGGTCGACCACCACCTCCTGGTCCACGACGTTGGCTCCGGCCTTCTTGAGATCCCCCTGGATCGTCTTCCAGGCGGTCATCTTGTGACTCTTGAATTCATCGGCGGTCAGCAGCAGCTGGGGTCCGTGGCAGATCGCCAGCACAGGCTTGCCGGCGGTCATGAACGCCTTGACGAACTTCACGGCTTCCTCGTGGGCGCGCAGCTTGTCCGGGCTCCCGCCACCAGGGATGAACAGGGCGTCAAAATCCTCTGGCCTTGCATCCTTGAAGGACTGCTCGACGGTGGCTTTCACCGCGCCCTTGTCGCCCTCGAGCTGGGCGCCCGCTTCCAGGCCCACGACCATGATCTCGTGGCCCGCTTGTTTGAAGCTGTCGTACGGTTGTTTGAACTCCGAGTCCTCGAACTTCGGACCGAGCACGCAGGCAATTCTCATACGGAACCTCCTTCAAATTGGCCGGCAAAATCCACCATACAAGGCTCCAGGCCGGGTTTGCCCACCGGGCTTGCTGGGTAAATCACACCTGCATGCAACCTCAGTCATCGGTATCACTGTGGCTGGATTCGCCCGACGACGAAGACCAGCCGACTTCGCGCGAGGCGAACCCCGATCTCGCGGAAGCGCTCTCCGGAATGGGTACAGACGAGGAACGGCCCCGGCCGGCTCCTGAACCCGGTCAAACCGACCCGGACGACGCCCTGGGCGCCTATCTCCGCGAGATCGGTAAGGGAACGCTGCTCACCAAGGAGCAGGAGGTCGAGCTCGCCAAGCAGATCGAGGCCGGGTCAGATGCGGCGCGCCGCCACATGACCGAGGCGAATCTCCGCCTGGTGGTTTCCATCGCCAAGAAGTACCAGGGCCGAGGCATGCCTCTGCTCGACCTGATCCAGGAGGGCAACGTCGGCCTGATGCGGGCGGTCGCCAAGTTCGACCACCGCCGCGGGTTCAAGTTCTCGACCTACGCGACCTGGTGGATCCGCCAGGCGGTTCTTCGCGCCATCGGGGACCAGGCGCGAACGATTCGCCTCCCGATCCATATCGGCGACCAGACCAACAAGCTGGTCCGCATCTCGGACCGCCTCCGCGATTCGCTCGGGCGCCAGCCGACCGACGAGGAGATCGCCGAGGAGCTCGGGCTGACCACCATCGAGGTCGAGGGACTGCGCCGGACCGCGCGCGACGCTGTCTCTCTCGAGACGCCGATCGGAGAGGACGGGGACACCGAGCTTGGCCACCTGATCGAGGACTCGAACGCGGAGTCCCCAGCGTCAGCGGCTATGGAAGCTGACCTGAAGGACCACGTGGACGAGGTGCTGAGCACCCTGCGGCCGCGCGAGCGGCGGGTGATCCAGCTGAGGTTTGGCCTCACCGACGGGCACCAGCGGGCGCTCGACGAGGTGGCGCGCCGGCTCGGCACGAGCCGCGAAACCGTCCGGCAGCTGGAGCGGCACGCGCTGGACAAGCTGCGCCGTACCGGTCGCGCCGAAGCGCTTCGCTCATACGCCGCGAACTAGCTAACCATGGGGCTGAACCCCGCCCTAATCGCGCGGGTCAGCCCCTCCGGCGCTCCGCGCCACCTGCGGGCCAAGCCCGTTGAGGACGCGGCGCGCGCCTATTGATTGCCCCATGAATGGGGAGGAGCGCGCGTGATCGGGCTCGGTCAGTACGTGGCGTTTCTAGGCGTGTCGGTCCTCGTTATCTGCACGCCCGGCCAGGACACCGCTCTCACGATCCGGAACACTCTGCTCGGCGACCGGCATACGGGTTCGGCGACCGCGTTGGGCGTTTCGGCCGGCCAGGCGGCGTGGACGCTTGCGACCAGCGCCGGTTTGGCGGTGGTCCTCATGGCTTCGGCGCCGCTGTTCCTCACGATCCGGATCGCCGGCGCCGCGTACCTGATCTACCTCGGCGTGCGCTCGATATTGAAGGCGATCGCACACCGTGGCGCGGCCCTGGTTGAGGAGCCGTCGCTTGGGTCGCGCCTGACTCCGCGCGGCGCGTTCGTCCAGGGATTCGTCAGCAACCTCTCGAACGCGAAAATGGTTGCCTTCTTTATCAGCCTGCTGCCTCCGTTCGCCGGACCACACCCAAGCTTCCAGACCCTTCTCGCGCTTGGACTCAACTTCAGCCTCCTCACCCTGGTCTGGCTGATCGGCTATTCGTTTGCCGTCGAGCGACTGGGCCGCTGGCTCCGTCGCAGCTCGATTCGGCGGGCTCTCGATGGGCTGCTCGGCGCGGTCCTGGTCGCGCTCGGGGTACGCGTCGGTGCGGAAGCGATCGCTCAGTAAACCGCTCTCGTCTTCTTATGTGAGCGGGCTATATATTTGCGGTGCTGTTCGGCGGTGATTGACGTGGAGGAACTGGGGTATGCCAAGGGCAAAGCAGCTGTCACTGTGGTTGGCGGACCGGCCCGGGGTGCTGGGTGAGATCGCCAGCGCGCTGGGGGAAAAGAAGACCAACATCGTTGCGATCATGGCCGCGACCGAGGGTGGACGTGGGGCGGTGCGCATGGTGGTGGACAAGCCGGCCACGGCCAAGAAGGTGTTCGCGGCGCGCGGGTGGCAGACCACCGAAGAAGAGGTGGTTCAGGTCACGCTTGCGGACTCGCCCGGCTCGCTCGGCAAGCTGGCCTCGAAGCTGGGCAAGGCGGGCGTAAACATCGAGTACATCTATGCCGGCTCGGCGGGCAGCGCCCGCAAGCTGAACGCGTACCTCGGCGTCACGGACATCAAAGCCGCACTGAAAGCCGCTCGCTAGTCACCGCTTCGCCGCGTAGTCGTCCAGGCCTCGTTCCAGGCGCGCGAAGCCGCGGCGAATCTGAGCTCTGGCGTCTTCGACGAGGGCCGGGCCTTTGCGCCCTGCTCTGACGCGCCGGCGCACGTAGTCGACCATGGCGCGGTGCGCTCCCATCATTGCGGCCGCCGCCGCCATCGGCTCCACGTCACCTGGCTCGGATCTCGTGTCAGCCGCCAGCAGCTCGGCCAGGCGCTGTGTGTAGCGCTCGACGATCTCTCGCTCCCGTGCGACGAGGGAGGGGCTGGCGGCCACCGTGTCGCCGGCCTGGGTGATCGCCGCGACCCGTTCCTTGCTCCCCAGGGCTTCGGTGCCCTGGAGCAGCCGGCGGCGGAAAGCCCTGATCGCAGACTCGCCTCGCGGACGGCTGCGTACCGCCTCGAGGAGGTCCTCCTCGAAGAACTGCATCCCGCCGTAGAACAGGTCTTCTTTGGTGGGGAAGTAGTTGAAGACCGTGACCTCGGAAACGTCAGCCGCACGGGCGATCTCCGCCACTGTTACGTCTTCGAACCGGCGCTCGCCGAACAGACGTCGCGCGGTATCGAAGATGGCCTGCCTGGTCTTCTGCTTCTTGCGCTCCCTGAGTCCGGCTTCTGCAGCCACCGGGCAAGTCTAGCGGAATAGACTTAGCGCCCATAATATTTAAGTCACCATAAGATTGTGGTAGCTTAGCCACAAAGGCTGGATTCTGGAGGTGGCGTCAATGGATCTCTATTCGATCGTTCTTTTCGTCCACATCGTGGGTGCGCTTGTCCTCTTCGTGCTCCTGACGGTCGAAGGGGTTGGCCTCAGGGCCGGGTTCCCATCGGCAGCCCTGAACCGAGTCCTGGGGCCGATCTCAGCCCTCGCGATCCTGTTTCCTGGCCTCTACTTGATGAAGGCACAGTGGGGCTGGACCGGATGGGTCGTCGTGGGAATCGCGGCGTGGTTCTTGATCGCCGTCATTGGCGCCGGCACCGGGATCGGCGTCATGCGGGGACGCATCACCAGGCAGGCGGCGACGGCTTCGTGGTTGATAAGGGTCGGGATGGCGTTGGGCGTCGTCTTCGATATGACGGTCAAGCCCAGCCTGCTCGTGTCCCTGGGCGCAGTCGTCGCGGGGATTGCGATCGGGGGTGCGGTAAGCGTGGCCGGGCGCCGCGGGGTGCTGAGCACGTGAGCGCAGCTCCCGCGGTGGACCAGCAGTCGGGCGACGTTCCCCAGGCAAGCCGGCGGCGCTGGCTCGCCCTCGCCTTCATCGCGGTGGCGCAGCTCATGATTGCTCTCGACGCCACCATCGTCAGCATTGCGCTGCCCACGGCGCAGGCGGCGCTCCACGCCTCGGATGCTGACCGGCAGTGGGTCGTGACCGCGTACACCCTGGCCTTCGGCGGACTGCTGCTGCTCGGCGGACGGGTGGCCGACTATCTCGGGCGCAAGCGCGCGTTTCTCATCGGTCTCGCCGGGTTCTCGCTCGCCTCGATCATCGGTGGGGCGGCTCCAGACTTTGCCGTCCTGGTCGCTGCGCGCGCGCTGCAGGGTGCATTCGCCGCGTTGCTGGCTCCCACAGCACTCTCACTCCTGGCCGTCACCTTCACCGAACCACGAGAGCGGGCCACAGCGTTCGCGGTCTACGGTTCGATCGCCGGCAGCGGCGCGGCGATCGGAATGCTGCTTGGCGGCGCGCTGACCCAGTACCTCTCGTGGCGCTGGTGCCTCTACGTGAACCTACCCATCGCGCTCATCGCCGCGGTCGGTGGCTCGATGGTGCTGGCTCCGTCGAAGTCTCGGTCGCGACCCACCTTCGACATGCTGGGCGCATTGCTCGTTACCGGGGGGCTGGCCGCGCTTGTGTACGCGTGCACGAACGTCGTGGCGTTCGGCTGGTCATCCCTGAGCGTGACCGGGTTCTTGGTTGGCAGCGCCGTGATGCTGGTCCTCTTCCTGGTTCGTGAGTCGCGTGCAGCGAACCCACTCTTGCCGCTGCGCATCCTCGCCGACCGCAATCGGAGCGGTGCCTATATCACCGTGG
>Ga0209471_1000454_pt1 | contig 27751 bp, 24 predicted proteins | sample GraSoiAngelo_128_FD_185885 | JGI IMG/M metagenome (GOLD analysis project Ga0209471, IMG submission 185885) | Grasslands soil microbial communities from the Angelo Coastal Reserve, California, USA - 14_0927_12_20cm (SPAdes) (version 2) | ecosystem: Environmental > Terrestrial > Soil > Grasslands ... | reverse complement strand
GGGCCCTCCAGCCTCTCCTCCAGCACGATGGTGGCGCCGCTTTTCCCGAAACGGCTCTGCACGAGCATCGCGTCGATGGCCTCGTTAGCTTCCTTCACATTCGAGCAGACGATCACGCCCTTGCCGCGCGCGAGCCCGTCGGCCTTGACAGCGACACGCCCATCGTGGTCGCGCGCCCATGCACGGGCAGGTTCCGGTTCTGTGAACACGCCGAAATCGGCGGTCGGGATGCCCGCCCGGACCATCAGGTGCTTGGCGAACGACTTGCTCGACTCGATGCGCCCGGCCCCGCGGTTGGGACCAAACACGTTGAATCCTGCCTTGCGCAGCGCATCGCCGACCCCCGCCTCGACGGCGGCTTCCGGCCCGAGGACGACGAGTCCCAAGCGCTCACGCTTTGCGAACTCGACGATCCGCACCACGTCCGCGGCGCCGATGGAGACATTGCGAGCCATGCCGCCGGTGCCGCCGTTGCCGGGCGCGCAGTACACACGCTCGACGAGATCCGACTGCACGCATTTCCTCGCGAGCCCCAGACCCCACCACGAGAACCTTCATCGACTGTGCTCGCAAAACGCACGTTTGACGCCAGCGGTGCGCAATCCCCGCGGTAGTACGGCACGTTTGGCGTCACACGTGCCGAATTTCGCAACGACACCGGACGCGGATCTTATGAGTGCGCCTACTCCCACTCGATGGTGCCGGGTGGTTTCGACGTGATATCGAACACGACCCGGTTGACGCCCTTCACCTCGTTGACGATGCGGTTGCTGATTCGCGCGAGCACCTCATAAGGCACACGGGCCCAGTCCGCGGTCATCGCATCCTCGCTGGTGACCACCCGAATCGCGACCACGTTCGCGTAGGTCCGGTAGTCGCCCATCACGCCGACCGTGGACAGCGGGGTAAGGACCGCGAACGACTGCCACACCTGCCGGTACAGGCCGAAGTGCTTGATCTCGTCGACGACGACCCAGTCGGCGTTGCGAAGGATCTCCAGGCGTTCGGCGGTGACCTCGCCAAGGCATCTGATCGACAGGCCCGGGCCCGGGAACGGCTGCCGGTACACCATCTCCTCCGGCATCCCGAGCTCGACACCGACGGCGCGCACCTCGTCCTTGAACAGGTAGCGCAGCGGCTCGATGAGCTGGAAACGTAAGCCTGGGGGCAGCCCACCGACGTTGTGATGGGTCTTGATCTTTGCCGCGGTCGACGACACATCGGGAGCCGTCGACTCGATGACGTCGGGGTAGAGCGTGCCCTGAGCTAGAAAGTCGATGTGTCCCAGACTTGTCGCCTCGGCCTCGAAAACCGAGATGAACTCGCGGCCGACCACGCGTCGCTTTTCCTCGGGATCGATGACCCCTCTCAGCGCATCCAGGAAGCGCGCGGTGGCATCGACGTAGCGGATGTTCATGTCGAGGTTGCCGTGCATCACGGCGAGCACGCGCTCGGGCTCCTCCTTGCGCAGGAGGCCGTTGTTCACGAACACGCATGTGAGCTGGTCGCCTACAGCCTTGTGGACGAGCGTCGCGGCCACGGCAGAGTCCACGCCCCCGGAAAGGGCGCAGATCACGCGACCATCGCCGACCTGGGCGCGAATGCTCTCGACCGCGTCGGCGATGAACGAACCCGCGGTCCACGATGGCTGGCAGCCGCAAACACGAAACAGGAAGTTGCGGAGCACCTCGCGCCCGCTGGGGGTGTGGACCACCTCAGGGTGGAACTGGATGCCATAGATCCCGTTGCCGTCGGTGAAGGCAGCGAACGGAGAGTTCCCACTGGAGGCGAGGCCGCGGAAACCGGGAGGCATCTGCGTGACCGCGTCGCCGTGGCTCATCCAGACCGGCAGCTCACCGTTGAGTCCCTCGAACAGGCCGGCCTTTTCGCTCACCGCCACCAGGGCGGGGCCGTACTCGTGCGCGCGCCCGGCGTCGACCTTGCCACCGAGGTGATGAGCGATCAGCTGCATGCCGTAGCAGATGCCGAGCACGGGGATGCCGGCCTTCAGCGCCTGCGGGTCGACCTGCGGTGCGCCCTTGTCGTAAACGCTGGCAGGACCACCGCTCAAGATCAGCCCGGCGGGATTGCGTTCCTTCAGCACCGACCAGGGTGTCGTGCCGGGCACGAGCTCGCAGTAGACCTTCGCCTCCCGCACACGGCGCGCGATCAACTGGCTGAACTGCGAACCGTAGTCGAGGATGAGGACCGTCTGTTGGTCGGTGGCTGGCCTGGTCTCCTCACGGTGGCGCGGAGCCAGAGCAGACCGCGCCAACCTACTTGCCCATACCTACGTGCTGTGACTGTTGGAGCGACTTGCCCTCGGATGTGATCGCCGGGGCGATGACCATCTCGACATGCTGGAACTCCGGGATGTCATGGGCGCCGCAGACCCCGAGCGCGGATCGCAGCGCTCCCGCGAAATTTTGACTGCCATCGTCGACCCGGGCCGGGCCGAGCAGGATCTCTCGCAGCGTCGCCTTGGTACCCACCTGCACTCGAGTGCCGCGTGGAAGGTTGGGATCCGGCGTCGCCATGCCCCAGTTGTAACCCTTCGAAGCCGACTCCTCAGCGCCGGCCAGCGGCGTCCCGATCATCACCGCGTCTGCGCCCGAAGCGAATGCCTTGCAGACGTCGGCGCCGATGCGCATGCCGCCGTCGGTGATCACGGCGACGCGCATGCCGCCGCGACGCATGTGCTCGTCACGTGCGGCGGCCACGTCGGCAGTGGCGGTGACCTGGGGCACGCCCACTCCAAGCACTCCCCGCGTCGTGCAGGCAGCGCCGGGTCCCACGCCTACGAGGATCCCGGCGATCCCAGAGTCCATTAGCTCGAGCGCGGTCTCGTAGTGAACGCAGTTACCGACGATCACAGGGATGTCGCAGGCGCGCACCAGTGCGTCGAATGCAAGCTGGTGATAGGACTTCGACGAATGGCGCGCCGTGAGCACCGTGCCCTGGACTACGAGGACATCGGCCCCCGCGGACTGCACCAGCTCAGCACGCTCCTCGGCCCGAGCGGGCACCGTCGAGACCGCACATGGGACACCGGCGGCCTTGATCGTCTTGATGCGCTCGGTGATCAGCTGTGGCTTGACCGGCTCGCGGTACACCTCTTTGAGGATCGCGTTGACGCTCGCCTTGTCGGCGGCGGCGATGCGCTCGATGATCGGCTTCGAGTCTGCGTATCTGGTGTGGACACCGTCGAGGTTGAGGACGGCGATGCCCCCAAGCCTACCCATCGCGATTGCGAAATCGACGTCCACGACTCCGTCCATCGCCGCGCCCCACACGGGGATCTCCAGCCGAAAGTGATCGCCCATCGCAAACGAGATGTCGACCTCGTCCGGATTGAGCGTGACTCCACCAGGGACCAGTGCGACCTCGTCGAAACCGTAGGCACGTCGCGCGCGCCGCCCGATCCCGATCTCGAGGCCAGACTGCTCCCGGGTCACTGTGTCACGGGTTGCGAGCCGGCTCTGATTCAGGCTGTGTTTACTCCAATGGCGGCGGGGTTCGATGAATTATATGAGATTGGTGACTTTCCCACCAACCAGGTCCGGGCGTGGGCGCAGCGCCGGGTGGGGGGACTCACCAACCAATATCCTTAACGTGATGTACCGGACCCTCGAGTACCTGCGGGGCATCTCCGACTCCGATGTCCGCCGGCTTCGCGCAGCTGGCATCAACCACACCAACCAGCTCGTCCACAAGACGTCCCTCGAGGTCGACCGCAAGCGCTTGTCCAAGCGCACGGGAATCTCTACTGAACGCCTGCTCGAGTTCGCGCACCAATGCATGCTCATGGAGATCTCCGGCATGGAGCGCCATCTGCAGGCCGTTCGGAGGTTCGGTGTCGAGACCATCAAGGACCTGAGGGCGCAGGATGCGGACGACCTCCACCGCAAGCTCATCGATGCGGTGGGGCTGGCGGGCGCGCCGCGGCGATCGGACGTTCAGTACTGGATCAGCCAGGCGAGCGCGCTCGACATCATCGAAGAACCCGAACCGACGCCGGCGATTCCAGTGGTGAAGTAGAAGGGCTTAAGCGCCACTTCAGATTCGGCCCGCCGAAATCATGGCGGCCCGTCAAATTTCGTATTCGAATTCGCGAAAGTCGGAATCTTGCGTGCAAGCCTAAAGACCGCTGGTTCGTTAAGCGTGTCGAGAGGAATGGTTCACCGGATACGCGCAACCTTTCGCGCGCTCTGGCGATGGAGGCGTTCCCAGCGCAGCCAAGCGCTGGTCGAGTTCTCCATGGTCGCGCCGATCTTTCTGTTCGTGATTTTCTCTGCCATCGATATCAGCCGGCTGATGTACGCCTACACCGCGATCTCGTCGGCGGCTCGCGACGGCGCCCGCACGGCCTCGCTGAACGGCTCCCTTTACAGCGACTGCCCGATCATCAAGGAGGTCGAGCTGGTGGGCCAAGGCTTTCCGGTCAGGATGGACCCAAACTCGCTCGTCGGCGATTCCGATCCCAACAACCCGTCTGGCCCGCTCCAGCCGAGCACGCCTCCACCAAACGTGGGGTATGCGTATATCTGGCCCGCTGTCGCGACCGCCAATCCGCCAGAGGCCAACTGCACGGCGACGACCCAGCGCGCCATCTCGCCAACTGTGAAACACGTCGCTGTTGAGGTCCAGTACCACTTCGTCCCATTGCTTCCATTGGTCAACCAGTTCACGTCCAAGGTGATCATCAAGACGATTTCCGTGGTGACCGAGGAATGATCTGGTGCGTCGGCGATCGCAAGCGGCAGAGCGGTCAGGTGCTGCCCATCGCGGCCGCCGCGTTCGTGGTCATGAGCGCGCTTGCCGGCCTGGCTGTCGACGCGAGCCGCGACTACCTCGTCAAGCGCAATGCTCAGAACGCTGCTGACCTGTCGGTCATCGCAGCGGCGAAGCAGATGACGATATTCGGCAACCTCAACGCGCCGGTCGCCTCGGGCTCCTCCACTTTGGTCGCGGCCCATGACTTCGCGGCAAGCAACGGTTTCTCAACCCTTTACTCAACGGGATGCGACTCGACCGGACCGTCGTCGTTCAAGACCACCTGGTTCGACGCGGCTGGGGTGCCCTGCGCCGCCACCAACGGTTTCACCAACAAGGTGACGGTGAACTCGCCCCCGGTCGACTTGCCCGGATCCCCCGTCCCACTATCGTGCCAGGGCGCCAGCGCGTTCTCGTGCGTGCAGGTTGTGATCACGACTCGCGTCAGCGAGATGTTCACCTCGATCTTGGGGATTCCATACGCCTATGTGACTGCCGGGGGCAGCGCACAGGCCACCCTGCCGGCCTCATCCTTCGATGCTCCTCCGCCGAACGCATTGACCATCTACCAACCCCAGCTCGGCTGCGACAAGACCAAGCAGCAGTGCTTCGACGAGACCAAGCCGGTGGCTCGGGCCCTGCTGTCCTGCTCCGGGGGCACCAACAACTGTCCGACCTTCTGGGTCAGGCAGGGCACCGCGCCGAAGATCTACGGCTACGACGGGGCTCTACTGACCCCGCCCGGCGATTACACCGCTCTGCGATCGAATGGCGACATGGTCATCCAGGACCGCACGACCATCTGCGATCCATACAACGGCCTGACTTGCTCGCCGAATGTCGCCGTCGGCTCGGCAGGCTTCTCGGTTCCGGGGGGCACCAAGCTCTATTGCTCGAAGATCGGCGGCGGGGGCAGCAGCTCGATACCCTGCACGACGACCGGGCAGTCGAGCCTCAACGAGATCGACTCCAACAAGGCCGCCTGGCTTTACCCGAGCTACTGGTACCCGACCGTGGACACCAGCGGCTTGAAGGATTGCGGATCCCTGATTCTCAATGGCCAAAAGATGTACGGCCCTTGCGCGAACGCTTCCGAGCCGTACCTCATCGGCTCCGGAATCTACGACTACATCGTCATCAACCACGGGAACTACGAGTTCGACTCAGGCCTGTACGACATCACCGGAGTCGCTCCGGTCAACACCCTCACCGGTGCGGGTTACAACGCCAACGGGATCGACCACAGCCGGGAAGGGGCCGCGGACTTCGACCTCTGCACTGGCGGCCTACCCAACTCGTGCCCAAGCCTCACGGCGGCCGTATGGCTCGGACACGGCGGCGGGAGCTACACCGCATATTCGGGTCCGGTGCCGGGTTCGTGCACGAGCGGCGTGGCGGGCAGTGGTGGCGGTGGCGGTGATGCGACCGTCATCAGCGGCAGCGGAGTGGTGTTCCGTCTCGAGACTGGCGGCTTCGTCAGCACCAACGAGGTCACCGGCCTCTCACTCGCCGGAGCAGGCGTCGGCTCCGTGGCAGCGGTGAACGGCTCACCCCTTCTCTTCGACATGGAGAACAGCTCGTTCATCCACCTGGACGCTTCCCAGCCCGGAGCGGGCGTGCCGCCCAACACCACCAGCGGAATCATCTACCAGTCGCCCAACGCCACAGGTGGCGGCGTCGAGTTCGACCCGAGCATGGCGGGCTTCAACGTCAGCGGCCAGGAGCTGCCCGCGCTCCAGGGCCAGATCCTCGCTTACACAGCGACAATCTTCGGCCAGTCAGGCGGCACGATGGACTTCACCAACGGCTATGGAGGCGGCTCGGTGCCCGGCATCGGGACCAGTGGCCGCAATGAGAACTCGATCATCACCAGCGTGACGCTTAGGGCAGGCGCCCCGGGCTATTCGGTTCTGACGGTCGACTACTCGGACGAATGGATGATGGACGCGTACGACGTGTACGCGAAGATCAACAACGGCAGCCCGCAGTTCTTCTCGCAAGGCATCTGGACCACCGCTCCGGGCCCCGGCAGCCCGCTGCCCCCGCCGGGCAACAACCCCGGCGACGCCTTCCCCGCCTATCCGAGCTCCAGCACGCCCGGCTCCTACAGCATCATCAGCGGAACCGACTGGTTGTTCACCGTGCCCGGTGGGAGCGGCGCCACGATCGAATCGCAGGGCAGCTGGGCCTGGGGTCACCAGAACACGATCCCGGGCGCAACCACTGCCGGCTACACCGCCAAGCTCATCTACACGTTCCCGAACCCGGCCGGCAACTACCTCAGCGTCACGCTGTTCCTCCTCGATGGCGACCGCTGCGGTGACTACGCCTACGCGAGTTACACCTTCAGGAGCACGGGCGGTCCCGGTCCGGGGCAGCAGAGCATCGGATCGGTGTCCCTGGTCCAGTGAGCGAAAGCAGGCGCGGATCGCGCCGATCACGTCGTGATCTCGGCCAGGCCCTGGTTGAGTTCACGCTCATCACGCCGGTCCTGATCCTTTTCGTGCTGCTGACGGTCGATGTGAGCCGAGCTTTCTGGGAATCGATCGACGCCGCCGGAGCCGCGAGAGCCGGAGCCCGGATGGGAGTCATCTCCGACACCAGCGACATAGGCGAAGCGACGCGTGATGAACCCAACAGTGGCATCCCCAACACGCTCGCCGCCTGGGGGGCGGTCGGTCCGGGGACCGCGCAGGGAACATGCACAACTGCGACCCAGGTCTGTGGCGATCCCAACGGCTGCGCCCCCAGCTCCTTCAGCGGCAGCCAGATCGCATGCTTCGCTATCCGGACCTGCACCCTGTCCTCGGGCAGCGACCTCGGCAGCTGCACGAGCTATGGGGCGTGGGGTTACCGGCCGGTGGCCGGCGGGCACGGGCTGCAGGTCGTCGTCAAGGTCAAGTTTCCCCCCGTCACTCCGGCACTTTCGCTGCTGATACCTGGGGGCAGCCTCTTCCTGACGCAAACAACTTTCGGAGACGAGCTCTACTTCTAGCTCCAGCCCGTTCTCTCTTTGAGCCACGCGAGCGTGATCGCACCCTGAGCGGCCTGGAAAGCCCTCACCGTGGGTATGCCCGGCGGCGCCGGCCGGCGAGCGTAAGCCAGGAAATAACCGGCCAGCGACGCGATGACCGCATCGATCGCGCCATCCTCCGCCTTCACCGCGGCCATGCGCAGCAGGTCCTCGGGCTGCGGGCCCCCCTGCATCGCGACCGACGGCGCGAACGCGACCAAGTCCACGAACGGCGCGCCAATCCGCGCCCACGGCCAATCGACGAAATAGACCTTGTCGCGCGCGATGAGCACGTTGTCGGCGCGCACGTCGAAATGGAGCAGCGTCTCGCCTGCCGACGCGTCCGCCGCCCGGGACTCCAGATCCAGCAATCGGTCCAGGTTGCGGGTCGACCAATCGTCCAATCCGCCCGTGCTCAGCTTCTGGAGCTCGCCCCATCCTTTGATATGTGTGGCGAGCACGTGGCCGGCCGTCTCGCTCGCGATCGGCGTGGGGGTGAGGAGCTCGTGGAGCCGGCGCAGGCCAGCAATCACAAGGTGCAGCTCATCGTCGCGCCATGGCTGGCTGGGCACGCGGCCAATGACCGCCTCGAAGCCAAGGGCCACCCAGTCGCCGAGTGTGAAGCTCCACAGCAGGCGGGGCACCGGCGCCTCGGGCGGCAGCGCCGCCACCACCTCCGCCTCTCGGCGATGCATGCCCGGTGTGTCGGGGTTGACGCGCCCGCTCACCGCCTTCACGAAAACGTTGCGGCCGCCGGCCGCGGTGAGGAGGGCCGCCAGGCCAGGCGAGAAGCCACCGGGCTGAGTCCTCGATCGCACCACGCGCCCGCCGATGTGCTCTTCGATTGCGCCCCTGATCGATGGCGGCAGCTGTTCCCAGTGGACGCGAACGCCCTCCGCGGGGGGCGGCTTAGACGAAGACACCTCGGCGCAGCTTCAGGTTTTCGTAGACGCCTTTCTGGATCGTGTTGCGCACCTCGTCGGAGATGGTCATGACCAGGCTCTGGTCTTCGGCCGACTCCGCCGCGATGAGCTCGGTATGGACCGGCGGATGGAACTGGATACGCCACTTGCTGGGCAGCGGGATCATGCCCAGCGCGCCAAGCCACGGCCACATCGGCGTGATCGGGAAGTAGGGCAGCCCGAAGAGCCTCGCGATCGGAGACGCGTCGGCAACCATCGGATAGATTTCTTCAGAGCCGACCACCGAGATCGGGATGATGGGGGCGCCGGCGCGGATCGCCGTGGCGACGAAACCTCCGCGACCAAACCGCCGGAGCCGGTAGCGGTCCTTGAACTGTTTGCCAGTGCCCTTGACACCTTCTGGAAACACGAGCACCAGCTCGTCGCGGTCGAGCAGGCGACGGGTGTCGTCCGGATGGCCCACCGTCTGGCCCGTCCGTCGCAGAAACCAGCTGAGCATGGGCATGCCCATGAAGAGGCTCGCGACCAGCGCCCGCACGTGGCGCGGATGCGCATGTTCGGCGAACATCGCCGTCTTGATCATCGTGCCGTCCCATGGGAGAACGCCCGCATGATTGGCGACGAGAAGCGCGCGACCCGTCGCGGGCACGTTTTCGATCCCGGTGGTCTCCACGCGCCAGTAGTCGCGATACATGACGTTGAACAGCGTCAGCAACGACTCGGTCCATTGCGCGTCGAAGCCGAACTCGTCGACGACGTAATCGGGACCCCGGCTGGCGAGCTGCCGCTGCTGATAGACGAACTGCACGATCTCCATGACGCGGTTCATATCGATGACGTCGCGGCCGGTCATCTCTCTCAGCCGGGTGGAGAGAGCGCTGAGGCCCTGTACCGCATACATCGGCGCCTGCCTTTGCAGCCGGCGAATCGGCTTGGGAACGCGCAATCGACGGCTCGGCGGCGGAGTGACCACCTTCGCCTTGCGGCTGCGGCGGCGCAGCTCTTTGCTGTCGAGCGAATCCGCGCGCGCCACGCTCATTTCCGCAGCGTCAAGGCGGGCGTACCGCGAAGGCTGTTACCTGCCAACCTGCGCCGGCGCTGGAGAAAGACCTGGAGCTCATATTCCTGCGGCGGCGATGGAGAATCGATCACTTCGGCATCCCTGCCGCGCGCGAGGCTGTCCATCACCGCTCGCGTGGTGTAAGCGGGCTTCCACCTGAAGGTTTGCGCCAGCCTGGAGCAGTCGGCGACCGACCCGAATGTGAGCACCTCGGCGAGGTGGCCCGGGAGGTCGACGCCGATAGCTCGCATCGCAAGCCGTCCGATCCAGCGGCCGTAAAACGGGAGCAAAGGTACGGGCCGGCCGCCCATGATCCCGATTGCCTGGCTGAGGAGCACGATGCCGTCGCCGGCGACGTTGAATACTCCTTCGTGGTCATTGAGGGCGGAGCGCACCACCGCCTCGGCGGCGTCGTCCTCGTGCAGCAGCTGCAGGCGGGGATCGAATCCCGCAAACGTAGGCACGATCGGCAGCGACAGATACTGCCCCAGCGTGGTGCCCTCACTGACGCGGTAGCCGAGGCGCAGGATGCAGACACGGCAGCCTGGCGTGCGAAGCGAAAACTCCTGCGCGAGCTGCTCCATATCGAGCAGGTCTCGCTTCAGCCCGTAAGCGTGCCGATCCGAACCGGCCACCTCTTCGGTGACGAAGGACGGATAAGCGGGCGATGCACCGTACACCGCCTGGCTCGACTTCACCACGAGACGCCTGACCGGGCTCGACGGCCCGGCACAGCCGGTGAGCACGTTCATGGTCCCGATCACATTGGTCTCATGGACGGTCCTGTCGTCGCCGTGCGAGTCGACCTTGACCGCCATATGGACGACGGTGTCGATGTGGAGCTGGCGCACCAGCTTGCCGATCACCGCATGCCGGGTGTCCGCGTGCACGAAGTCCATCGCTTCGACCGCGCTGACCGGGTCGGCAACATCGCAGCCGAACAGCGTCGGCACCTGTGTGGCGAGGCGCCGGGCCACCTCCGCCCCCAGTGGGTTGGAGACTCCGCTTATGAGGACGCGCTGGGGCGTGTGCGACTTCAGAGCTGGAGGAGTCACCCCCAGATTATGGATATATCCCCCGCACGACCGTGGCGTTGGCGACCCGCTGCACGGCAATTGCGTAGGCGGCCAGCCGCATGTCGATGCGCTTGTTCACCGAGGTGTGAAGGATCTCGTAGAAGGCGCGCGTGATGACGTGATGCAGCTTGGTGTTGATCTCCTCTTCTTCCCAGAAGAAGGCTTGGAGGTCCTGCACCCACTCGAAGTAGGAAACGATCACCCCGCCGGCGTTGGCGATGATGTCGGGGATCAGGAAGACGCCGCGTTCGTGGAGGATGGGATCCGCGTCCGGCATCACTGCCGCATTGGCACCCTCGGTGATCAGGCGTGCCCGGATCCGCGGCGCGTTGTGCGCCGTGATCACGTCCTGGGTCGCGGCCGGCACCAGCACCGTGACGGGCAGCTCCAGCAGCTCGGCATTGGTGATGCCATCCGCCTTCTTGAAGCCCGTCACACCGCCACGGACCTGCTTGTGCTCGTCGAGCGCGGAGAGATCGAGGCCGTTCGGGTTGTAAACACCGCCCTTCGAGTCGCTGACGGCGACGACCTTCAGCCCGGCCTCCGTCAGCAGGCGCGCAGCCGAGTGGCCGACCTGACCGTAGCCCTGCACGGCGACGGTAGGCGTCTCGTCCTCTACGTGTAGGTACTTGATGGCCTCGAGGGTGAGGTACGTGGCGCCCCGTCCGGGTGCGTCCACGCGGCCCTCCGATCCACCTACGTCGACAGGCTTCCCTGTCACAGCGGCTGGCACGGAGTGGCCGGAATGCATCGAGATCGTGTCCATGATCCAGGCCATCACCTGGGGGTTGGTGCCCATGTCGGGCGCCGGGATGTCTTTCTCGGGGCCGATCAGGATGGCGATCTCGGTTGCGTAGCGCCGGGTGAGGTGCTCTAGCTCGCTGCTGGAAAGCCGGTTCGGATTGACGGCGACGGCGCCCTTGGAACCACCGTACGGCAGGCCGACCGCCGAGCACTTCCACGTCATGAGCATCGCGAGCGCCTTGACGAGGTCGAGGTCGATATCGGGGTGATAGCGAATGCCGCCTTTGGCCGGTCCACGGCTGATGTTGTGTTGCACGCGCCAGCCGGTGAAGACGTGCACCGAGCCGTCGTCCATGCGCACCGGAAAGTGGACCGTGAGCTCCCTTTTGACCTCGCGCAGCCCGCGCCGCACGTCGTCCGAAAGGCCGATGACGTCCGCCGCGGCATCGAATCGGCGCTGGGCGGTCTGGAAAGCGGAGGTGCGTGTTTCGACCGCCATGTACGGTTTTCGATACTACTCTTGAACGCTGGCAAATCTTCGATTTGCCAGCGGAACTCCATGCCACGATTCGGTGGCGATTTGAAAGTGGACGCCTGGGGCGGCCGGGTAAACCCGGCCTGAACACCACGTTTGGATCTGTCAACGAGAATGGCGGCATGGCGCGCAACCGGGTGCTGGGCATCCTCGTCGTGGCGGCGGTCGCCCTGGCCACAGGTTTTCTGGTGGCGGGCCAGGTCAGGGCCCAACTGCTCACGCCCTCGAACCAGGTCGCCCGCTACCAGGCCCTCGTGCGCAGCGTCCAGGACCTTGTGAAGGCCAACGAGTCTTCGCGCGCGAAGATCGCCTCGTTGAGATCCGACATCGATGCTCTGGAAGGGGCGGCAGCCCAGCAATCAACTACCACCCGGGCCCTCCAGAACGAGGTCGCCGACCTGCGCGCGCATGCCGGACTGACCACCATCCACGGGCCGGGGGTGCAGGTCGATCTTCGGAACGGCACGCCCGCCCCCGACGTGAACGGCCAGATCGGCTACCTGATCAACTACCAGGACATCCAGGACGTCGTCAACATCCTCTTCGCAGGCGGCGCGGAAGGCATTTCCGTAGGTGGACGCCGGATCACTCCGCTGACCTCCTTTTCAGGCTCGGCGGGGCAGATCGTCATCGACCAGGGACCGCCGCTGACGGCGCCCGTCAAGGTGGTGGCGGTGGGCGATCGGAACCGGATGTTCGCCGCGCTGGAAGACCCGAGCGCAATACCCGACCTGCGCGATCGCGAGGTTCGGTTCCAGATCACAGTCACGGTCACCGGTGTACCTGATGTCAAGCTGCCCGCATACGACTCGAGCTTGCAGATACCGCATGTCAGCACCCCATAGGCGCCCGTCCGGCCCACGCCGCCGGCCGCGGCGGGCGATCGAGATCTGGCTCATCGCGCTGCTGGTCGCTCTGGTGGCAACCGTGCAGATTCGAAGCGAGGCCGAAGTCGAGCGCAGCCTCGTCGGCACCGACACGACCACCCTCGCTTTCTTGATCGACGACCTCCATCGCGCCAATGACTCGCTTGCCGCGGAAGCGACAGACCTGACGCAGAGGAGGGATGCGCTGCAAGCCGGTGGCAGCTCCGCGGCGGACCAGGAGCTCACTGCCGAGGCCAACCGACTGCGAGCCATCGAAGGGCTGGTGCCGGTCCACGGTCGCGGGATCGTGATCGTCGTCGATGCGTCGAGCCTTCAGGCGCTCGACCTCCAAGACGCCATCAACAATCTCGCCGCGGCCGGGGCCGAAGCGATCGCCGTCAACGATCATCGGGTCGTGATCGGCGTCGCGATCATGCAGACGCCGAACGGGGTGACCATCGACGGGGCGCTGGTGCCACCGCCCTGGACGATTTCGGTGATCGGCGATACCAATCGACTTGCGGAGGCCGCCGACCTGATGACACAGCAGATGCACAGCGACCGTCGCGTGCGTCAGGCGACATATCGGGTCGAGGCGGACGTCGCGATCACGGCCGTCATCACGCAGCGCCCTTTCGTTTATGCAAACGGGAGCTGACTAGCGCAAGCGCGACCGGGAGGCCTTCCTTTTGGTGCACGCTAGATGATTGCCGCCTAGCGGCTGCGTTTGCCGGCCCGAGGCTTGACCCCGTTGGCGCTCACCTTTCGAATCTCGGCGGACAGCTTGTCTATGCGCCCGTTGAGCCTGTCGATATCGTGGTGACTTGGTATCCGCAACCTTCGCAGCGCCCGCTCGATGGCCTCGTCGACCATGCTCTCGAGATCGCTGCGGCGTCGCTCGACCTGGTTGACCAGGTCGCCTGGCACGTTGAGCGTCTTGCGCACGTAGTCGAGGAGGGCTTGCCCGCGTTCGTGGATGGCGTCCGCACCCGCATCGACGAGACGGGCCGGCCCGCGCTTCTCCTCTTCGAGCACGATCTGCGAGAGCACGACCTGCGTCAGGTCCTGGCGAGTATCGCGATCGACGACCTCGATCGTGTGGCCGTCACGCACGAGGCCGGCGATGCCTTCGAGTGTTACGTACCGGCTGGTCTGCGTGTCGTAGAGCTTGCGATTCGCATACTTCTTGATAAGGTGTCTCTCGGGGGCTGGCGCCACTTCAAGGCAATACTAATGCGGTGCGTTATGGCCGGCCGCACAGTCATATGGGGAGGTTGAGGCATGGCGAAGAAGAAGCGTGCGTCGTCGCGATCGAAGTTCTTGAATCGGGCGGTGAAAGCCGGCCGCTCGTACCTACGAGAGGCCGAGCGACGCCTGCCGCCTGACGTTCGCAGACAGATCGATCGCAGCATCAAGGACGGCCAGAAGACCGTCGAGGGAGCGATCAAGCAGCTGCGCACGCGTCTGGACCGCACCGCCAACCAGGTCGACCTCGAGAAAGCGTTGAAACGCCTCGACGGCTTGAGCAAACAGGTGCAGCAGCTGGCGCGCTCGGTGTCGTCGCGGCCCGCGGCGACGACGACACGAAGGGCGACCAGGCGACCCGCCGCCCGGCGACGAACGGCTCGAGCCGCAGCTCCCAAAGCGGCCGCCTCACGAGCTACCACAACCAAGAGGGCTCCGACTCGGAGAGCCGCGCCGCGGCGGCGGGCGGAACCGAGCACGATCGTTGCACCGGCGACGTCCGAGTCGCCGTCCATGGCGATCCCGGACCCGTCCCCGCGCGAACCGGCCGGCTAGCCCAAGGAGCCGAATACAGGGACTCCGCCCAGGAGCACCGCGCGGGGGCGCAGCCGGGGCCATTCCGCGCGTGGCCGTGCCAAGGGGTCGCCGTCATAGACCTGAAGATCGGCCAGCAGGCCTGGTTCGAGCGTGCCCTTGACCCCTTCCTCGAAGCTCGCGTAAGCGCCGCCGGATGTGTAAGCCCGGAGCGCCGCCAGCTCGCTGATGCCGTTGATCCGGTCATCGACCGCGGCGGCGATGCCGGGCCATGGGTTTGGGTCTTCCAGCACAGGTAGGTCGGAGCTGAACGCGACCGGCACGCCGGCGCGCAGCAAGGGGCCGTGGGCGGCGAGATCCCACCGGTGGTGAGCGGGGAACCCGGCTGATGGGAACTCTCGCGCGAATCGCGCGGCCATCGGCTGCATCACCGCGACCATTCGCAGTCGTGCGAGACGCCGCTGAAGATCTGGTGGGCAAATGGTGCAATGCTCGACTCGGTGGCGCAGGTTCACCCCACCCGCCGCCTCGACTGCGTCGCACATGGCGGCGATCGCGCTGTCGCCGATCGCGTGTGCGGCCACCTGCAGCCCGGCCTGTGAAGCCGTGCCGACCAGCTCGCGGAGCTCCGCTGGAGGTGTCCGCCAGACGCTTTTGCCGGACCGCATTGCAACGCGTTCGGCGCCGCCGTCGACGAACACCTTTATGGGCCCGGCCCGGACCATCGCCCCGCCAAAACCTGCCCTGACTCCTAATCCCGACGCGGCTTCGAGCAGCTCCCACGAGAGAAATTCGTTGACGCGTATCCGGAGCTGCCGGCGCTCGGCCAGCAGCGCGTACGCGCGGAGGTCGTCCGCGAAGCCGCGATTGACCGCGGCGCCGACCGAGGTGATGCCTCGCGAGACCAAAAGCCGTTGAGCTTTCAGGATCCCCTGGATTCGGTGCCGGAGCGGAGGCGGAGGCTGCACGTCGGCAACGAGTCTCATCGCTGACTCGAGCAGCAGGCCGTTGGGCGTGCCATCCAGATCCCGACCGATGCGTCCGCCGGGCGGGTCCTTGGTTGCATCGGTGACGCCGGCGGCGGCCAGCGCAGCCGAGTTGGCGACGCGGGCGTGGCCGCCTCGCTCATCGATGAACGCGGGTCGGTTGTGCGTCGCTTGGTCCAGCTCCAGACGGTGCGGCGCCCGCTTCTCGGCGAGCTCGACCACGCGATAGCCCATACCCTGCTGCCATTCGCCCGCCGAGTGGCCGCGGCCGTGAATTCGAAGGCGCTTCTGGATGTCGGCGACGCTCACCGCGCCGCCCAGGTCCGCCCCGAAGCGGGTCAAGCCGTAGTAGACGACGTGAGCGTGAGCGTCGTTGAAGCCCGGCAGCACATGACCACCCGCAAGATCGAAGACCCGTGTGCGCGGTGATCGCAAGCCCATCACCTCGCTGCCGCCGGCTGCAATCACGATGCCCCCGGCGATCGCCAGATGAGTGCACGTGGCGAGGCCACTTCGTCCAAGAGTCCGAACGCGGCCCCCGGCCAGGATCAGATCTGCCTTCACGTCGCGGATAAAGTACGCAAATGGCCGAGGTAAAGCTCTCCGACGACGGGCTGTACTACTGGGACGGCTCGCGGTGGGTCAGCACGCTTTCGCCAGACGGAAGGTGGCGATGGAACGGAACCGCCTGGGTGCCGTTGACAGACATGGTCGTGCCGACCTTCCAGGCGTACCAGGCGTATCCACAGCCGGCCGCGTCGCGAGTGCCGACGCGCTGGACCAAGCCGCTTCAGTACGCGACCGTGGCGGCGTCCATCATCTATGCGGCATACACATTCAGCCTTCCGTTCTGGATGACAGGGACCATGTCTCAGGCCATGAATCAAGCGATGCAGCAGCAGGCTGCGCAGAATCCCGACATGGGCACCCCGCCACCCGAGATCCTCTCCACCTACACGTCGATGATGACGGTGACGCTGTGGTTGGCCGTCTTCATCGTGGTCGCCCTCGCCACCGTGGTGATCATCGGGGCGCTCAAGCGATGGACGTGGATCTTCTATGCCGTCCTGGTCCTGCTCGGCCTGAGCACGCTGTTGCTGCCCTTCAACATCATCGGCGCCGTCTCGGGATCGTCGGGACTCAACGTCTATAGCCTGCCCCCCTGGATCTATTGGGCTTCGGTGGGGATCGGGATTCCATTAGCCGCACTGTTCGTATGCATGCTGGTGGCCGTCATCCGATACGGGCCCTGGGCGATGCCGCGCAGGACGGACACCCCGGCGGCTAGCTGAGAAGGCTCGCGAGAAGCTTCGGATCGATATTGCCACCACTCACCACGGCGACGGTGTCGGGGCCCGGCTCCAGCTGCTCGAGCGCGGCGTAGGCGAGGGCGCCGGCGCCCTCGGCGACCACCTTGCCGGCGACCGCCAGCTCGGGAATCGCGGCGCGCAGCCGAGGCTCGGGGACGGTAAGCCACCGATCCACGACCCCTTTCATCAAGGGCAGCATCCGGGCATCGAACGGCGCCGTGGTGCCGTCGGCGATGGTATCGGGAGTGATCGACACCGGGCCACCAGCCTCCAGCGCCCGAGTCCATAACGCGTATCCGTCGGACTGCACACCGATCACCTCGACGTCCGGCCGTACTCCTTTGATCGCCGAGGCGACGCCGCCGATCAAGCCACCGCCACCAACCGGGACGAGCACGCGCGCCAGCGCGGGAACATCGTCGAGCACCTCCAGCCCGAGGCCGCCATGCCCTGCCATCACCTCTTGGTCTGCGAACGGATGGATGAAGGCTTCCGGCTCTGATTTCCAGCCTTCGTTGGCAAGCCAATCGAGGAGCGCCGGGCGCGGCATGAGCATCGGTTCGCCGCCCCATCGCTTGACGCCGTCGATCTTGGTCGCGGGAGCGGTCTCGTACATCACCACGCGGCACGGCACCCCAAGCGAATGCGCCGCGTACGCGCAAGCCTGGGCTGCGTTCCCAGCGCTGACGGTGATCAACCCCTTCTTGCGCCTCTCGTCGGGCAGGGCAAGCGCAGCAGCAAAGAATCCCCTGACCTTGAAGCTTCCGGTCGGCTGCAAGCACTCGAGCTTCAGCAATGCGCCTTCCACCGGCACCATCGGCGTCCGCTGCACGTGCGGGCGTGCCCGTTCGGCCGCCGCACGGATGCGCTCGAGGTCGATCACGTTGAAAATGGTAGCCATGCCCATCTACGAGTACCGCTGCGAGGAGTGCGGCAAGCGTTCGTCCGCGCTGTTGCCCAGTTACTCGTCCCCCGACCCGGTGTGCCCGCACTGCGGCAAGCCTGCCCTTCGCCGGCTGGTGTCGACGTTCGCCACCGCCCGCTCGGGCGAGGATGGAGGCGATGACTTCGGTGGCGATGACATGGGCGGCGACGACTTCGGTGGTGAAGGCGACGGCGACGGTGGTGGCTTCGACGACGGAGACGACCTCTGATGGGAATGCACCACGGCGTCCTGGCGGCGAACAAACCATGGCCCGACCTGCTCGGCGCGCTGCAGAAGCATTGCGGAACGCTGCAGGATCAGGGCACTGTCGCCCCTGGGCAGTGGCTCGACCTGCCACAGGGCGAGGACGCGTTCCACGTGACCTCGCGCGACGGCACGAGCTATCTGCTGGACCCGGCGTTGGTGCTCACGAGCAGTCCCGACCTGGTCGTTTCCCTCTCGCGCGAGCTCGACTGCATGGTCGCTTCGGTTGGGGCCGAGACCGTGAGTGGAACGTTCTGGCTCGCAGCAGCCGAGCAAGGCCGGCTCGTCAGGCTTCACTGGAATGTCCGTTCCAGCCTCACCGAACCATTCGATCTCGGGGATAGGCTGGTCAGCGAGAACGAGGTCCCTCTGGAGGACGTCGATGGAAAGGGATTGCTCGCCGCCATGGATGTCCTCGGGCTCGATCCAGGTCCCGTGATGACGCCCACCTCCGGGCAGAAGTACCTGTGGACGGGGGCGACCGTGCCCGCGGCGGGTGACCTGCAGGCTCAGATCAACGCCCACCACGACAGGTTCAAGCGCCCTGACGAGGGAGACTGGACGAAGCGAATCAAGGTGGTGGGGCGCTCGGGCGGCGGTTTCGACCTCCAGTACCAGCCGCCATCCCAGAAGCCCTCGCTGTTGAAGCGCCTCTTCCGAAGGTAGTCAGCCCGAGCCCAGCACCGCGTTCGCCGCGGCGATGAGCTCGCGGCTGTGCGCAGTGTCGCGGGCGAAGATTCTGAAGAGGGTCATACGCACGGGCAGCCGCCGGAAGAGGTCGAGCACCTGGCTCTGCTGATACCGATCCTCGAGGGGATCGTAGACAAGGATTTCGGAGGTCTCGTTGAGTGGGTTGAAGGCGCGCGACTCCTGCGCCGCGACATCGACCTCGAACTCGATCGAGCGCATCCGGGCAGGCAGCCTGTCGCGGAGCATGCGTGCGAACTGCTCCCGGGTGACACCGAGCGCAGGGCCAGAGGCGTCGACCGCATCCGCGTGCCCCTGGTAGATGAGCCTCCACTTGAGCTTGCGCGCGACCACATCGGCCCACGCGCTGCCGAGCTCGCGCTTCCTGGCATCCCCTTCGCCGAGCGCCCACCGGTTCACCTCAGAGAGCAAGGCCCACTCGGTGAACATCAAGTACTCGTCCAATCGTTCGAGCGGGTTGCCGGTCAGGAGCAGCTCGACGGTCGGGCGGAACACCTCGCGAAGCTGCAGGTCGATGCGGCGCACCGTGCGATGGAAATAAACCTGCTCGTAGAGGTATAGCCGGGCGCTCAAGAACATGTAAAGCGCCTCTGCGGCGTGGGCGTGCAGGGTCAGGCCGCGCTCAGAGATGAAGGAGTAGTGAAGGATGCGCTGCACGTCGACGGGCCCGGCCGCGACCCCACATATATAGGAATCGCGAGGAACGTAGTCCATGTTGTCGGCCGAATACGCACCGACCATGGCCGGCTTCAGCGCGACCAGCCAGGCCGGGGCATCAAAACCCTCCAGGTCGGAGGCCGCGATCAGGTAGGCCACCCATCGCGGGTCAATGCGCTCTCCCGGTTCGAAGTCGGCGTTGGGTGAGGCGCCGAGCCCCGCGACCAGGTCCGCCAGCGGGCCCATGATGAGCGCCCGGCCGACAACCTCGTGGTCGATACCCCACATGTCCAGGTAGTTCTCGTCGAAGAAATGTCCGAAGGGGCCGTGGCCGACGTCGTGCAGCAGACCCGCCATGCGCATCGTCTCCTCGACCAGGGCGACCGAGGGCGTGCCGGCGCAGCACGAGGCCAGGGTTGGATGGAGATGGCCGGCCCACTCGCCGGCCAGGTGCATGGCACCCAGGGCGTGCTGGAAGCGGGAATGCTCCGCGGTCGCGAAAACCCACCATGCGCTCTGGAGCTGGTGGATTCGCCGAAGCCGCTGCAGCCAGGCGCTGTCGACAAGATCCTGCTCGGCCGACCTCCCCGGCACGCCGCCGGGCCCGCCCTTGGTGATGCGGAGGTATCGGTAGATGGGGTCACTGGATAGATTGACGCGCGAGTACTCGTCCGGGAGCAGAGTCATGGACGGAAACCTCGTCGAGAGATTCGGTGACCAGGTGGCTCAGATGCTAGGCGCGGTCGAGCACCGAAGCGAACGCATTCTGTGATGCGTGAGCGAGGAGCGGATACCTCTGGGGCCCCCATGCCGAAGGCATGGGAGGCAGTGGGCCGCCTGGGCGCCGAAGATCCGGCGTCGGCTTCCGGCCATGACTCTCGTCCCATCAGGCGATTATCGGCATGACCAGCTCGGGCCATCCGTGGTCGCCCATCGCGGCCAGGTAACCGTCGACCGCGCTGACCAGCGGTGCGAGGTTGATGCCGCCATGCTCTGGCAGATAGGGCCGCAAGTAGTCCGCTCCGCTTCGCCATTTGTTGACCGTGCCACGCCTGTTGCGCCGGGTGTAATGGAGACAGCCCGCCGCCACCTGGATCAGGCCCTTGTAGAAACCCGACTCCGGCCCCTTCCGGTCTGGCATCCACTCGTGCTCCCATGCCTCGTGCGCGTCCCAGTACCGTCCGCTGTTGAAGAGCTCGACGCCCCGCCTCAGGCCTGGGGTCATGAGTACGGCGGGAACCGCCGCCCGGCACCCGACTCGATCAAGCCGCCGTGCCCGAGCCGCAGCAGGTCCTTCGCGTCGGCGCGACCGTAGGCGAAGACGAAGGGCAGCAGCAGGTCGAGCGAGCTCGATCGACCGAACCCCGCGCATGAGGCGACACCGACCACCGCCGCGTGGTTCAAGCGAGCGAGCCAGAGCATGCTGCCCGGGTGCATCGGGGCGCCGAGCTGGAGCAGCAGTCCGCCGGCTCTCGTCAGCTCCGCGTACGCGGGGTCGAGTGGATCGATGGCAGACGCGCCGGCGAAGAGGATGAGCTCGGCATTCGTTTCCTCTGCCTCGCGATAAGCGGCGGCGACTGCATCACTGGTCCGCGCCACCTCGCGAACCGCCAGCAGCTCGGCCCCGTACCAACCCAGCTTGGCGGTGACCGCCGCGCGGAACAGATCCCGCGCCTTTGGCTTGAGGCGTTCGGTCGCCACGACGAATGTGCGGAGGGGGCGAAACGGCAGGAGCTCGATGACCGGACCTTGCTCGCGCGCGATCCGCTCGGTGTCGTCGATTAGGTGGCTGGGTACCGCGACTGGGGTCACCTTGCAGCCTGCCACCTCTTCGCCTTCCGCCACCGCCTGACCGTCCATCAGCGTGAACAGGGACACGAACCCGACCGCATTGATCGCATCGACCAGGTCAGCGCGCACTCGCACCAGACCGCGCCGCTTCGCGATCAGCCGCGCCTGGCTCTGCACCGGCGGTTGCGCCTCCAGATTTGGGGCCGACAACGCTGCGGCCAGCCTCCGGGCCGCCAGATCCTCGTGGAGGTCGCCGGGTTCGAGCTCGACAACATGAACTTCGCCGAACCCGCGCACACGCTCCAGGTGCGCCGCCTCGAGGACCGTGCCTTTGCGGAGGTCTGGGCCCAGGTCGTGGACGAGGACGCGGCCCTCGATGTCGGCCACCGTCACCGTGGCGCCCTCCAGCCTGTGCGCTCGCATTACTGCGAGCATAGATTCGATCTCGTGGCGGCATTGCGGCTGTACAACACGCTCTCGCGGCAGAAGGAGGAGCTGCGCCCTCTTCGTGCCGGCGTTATCCGCATCTATTCGTGCGGTCCGACGGTCTATCGCTACGTCCACATCGGCAATCTGCGCACCTTCATGCTCCCCGACCTGCTGCGAAGAAGCCTCGAATATCTCGGGTACCGCACTGAACAGGTGATGAACATCACCGACGTCGGGCATCTGACGGACGACACCTTCGACCGCGGCGAGGACAAGATGCTGGTGGCGGCGCGCCTCGAGAGCAAGTCGCCTGAAGAGATCGCTGAGTACTACACCCAGGCGTTCATGGAGGACGCCGCCCTGGTCAACATCCGGCCGGCCGACCACAACCCGCGAGCCACGCAGTACATCGCGCAGATGATCGAGCTCATCGAAAAGCTCATCGCCGGTGGCCACGCTTACGAGGTTGGCGGAACTGTCTATTACGACATCGGAAGTTTTGCGACTTACGGTCGGCTGTCGCGCAACACCACCGACAAGCTGCTCGCAGGTTCGCGCGGCGAGGTCGATCCGCGCAAGCGACACCCGGGTGACTTCACGCTGTGGAAGGCTGCCGGTGAACACCGGGTGCAGGTATGGCCCAGCCCTTGGGGCCCGGGTTTCCCCGGCTGGCACATCGAGTGTTCCGCGATGTCGATGTCGCTGCTCGGCACGACTTTCGATATCCACACCGGTGGGGCGGACAACGTGTTTCCGCACCACGAGGCCGAGCTCGCCCAATCCGAGGGCGTCACCGGGCATCGGGTGGTGAATCTTTGGCTGCATGGCGGCCTGTTGATGCTGGCGGGGGCAAGGATGGCCAAGTCGGCGGGGAATTTCTTTCGCATCACCGAGCTCGTGGACCAGGGTTTCGATCCCCTCGCGTTTCGATACCTCGCGCTGCAGGCGAAGTACCGGACCAAGCTCAACTTCAGCACCGAGGGGCTTGCTGGTGCAGACCGGGCGCTCGCGCTGCTTCGCGAGAGGGTGGCGCAATGGTCGGCCGGCGCAGACGCGATCTCACATCAAGAGGAGCTCGACGCTTTCGAGGCTCGATTCCGGGCCGCGCTGGAAGACGACCTCGACCTGCCCGCCGCCATGGCCCTGGTCTCGGAAGTCACGCACTCGAGCCTCCCAGCCGGAGGCAAGGCTGAACTTCTGCGCAGGTGGGACCGCGTCCTCGGGTTGGACCTCGACCGGGTCGCGCCGAACGTCGCGCTCCCTGGGGGCGCCCAGGCGCTGCTCGAAGCGCGCGAAAGAGCGCGGGCGGCCAAGGATTTCGAGACTTCGGATCGCCTTCGCGACGAGCTGGCCGCGATTGGGGTGGCGGTCACCGACACCGCGGAAGGACAGCGCTGGAAGGCCGCCCCACATAAATAAAAAGGAGAGGTTGCTCTTAGGCCGGATTATTCCGGCCGTCCCCGAGCGTACCCATAAGATGCCTGGCGTTGCGCTGAGTTCCTTCTAAGTCAATCCCAACCGTTAAGGGAAAAAGAGCAGCGACGCGCGAAGCGCCTCGCGATGAGGGAAAACCGCAGGTTGTCCCTCATAAGGGGTTGTAGGGGCCGAGCCTTGCGGCCCGGCCCCGACGAGAGGAAGGGTCTTAGTTAGCCACGATCAGGGGTGGCCGCCGCCCCCGCCTGACCCCGGGGTCTTGTGGCTGTTGCCATTGCCGGTGGTCTTGCCCTTGTCGTGGCTGTTGGCGTCGGACTTGCCCTTGTCCTTGCCGTTGCCACGGGCGTCGCTCGACTTGTGGCTGTCACTGACCTGCTCGCCGTGCTGATTCGCGATGGCGCTGACGCACGGCCCGATGCCGCGAGTGCCCGACGCCCGTAGGTTGTCCTTGCACGTCTGCACGGCCTTGGTGACCGACTGGCCCCAGTTGGTCGGGTTCAAGCTGCCCGTCACCGCGACCTCGGTCGCCACCCCAGCCGCGGCGGCCGCGAAGGCGGCCACAGCCACCCCAGTCGCTAGCTTGAGACCGAGTGCGGCTCCCGCGCCACCCAGCAGCCTCTTCGTGAACCCTCCTGAGATCGGGGCCCTCCGGGGCGGGATGGGCGCTGCCGAGATCGGATCCAGGATCCGATGCAGCTCACGCTCCAGCTCCAGCTCGAACTCGCCGGCTCCGTTCATCGGCAAGAAAGAACAGGCTCCAGGGCGGATCTACCCAAAGTTCTTTTGTCCGGCCCGAGTCCCCTCCATCAGATCCTGGAGCCGGGCCCGAGCGGCCGCCAGGCGAGAGGCGACCGTCCGTTCGGGCACCTCCAGCGAGATCGCGATCTCGCGGTTCGAATAGCCGTGGAAGTGGCGCAGCACGATCGCGGCCGCCTGCTTCGGAGGCAGCTTGCGGAGGGCGACCAGCAGGTCGGAGCGTTCCGCTAGAACGGCGGGGTCCGCGGGGGCCGTGGGCCTCCCGACACGTTTGAGCAGCGCCCCCACCTCCTGCAGCCGTTCCTTCCGCTGCCCGTTGATCGCGACATTGATGGCGATCCGGTGCAGCCAGGCTTCGGCGGGGGCGTCCGGCCGCCACGTCTTCCAGGCCTTGAAGGCGCGCTCGAAGGCGTCCTGGGTGCAGTCCTCGGCGGCCGATCGGTCGCGCAGCATCGTGATCAGGGTCCCGAGGATGCGCCGGTAGGAGTTCCTGTACAGGCGCTCGAAATCCGCCTCTGACCCAGGCCGGTACTCGGGGGCCGTGTCCACACGCTCCTCGTCGCTTGACTCCGAACGCATGTTCGTTTAACCTCCCAGACGCGCCATGGCTGCCTCTCCCACCTTCGCTCCCGCCGATTTTCCGGGAGACATCACCCTCGACCACGTCATTCCGGCGGCAGCAGCGGAGTTCGCCGCCCTGCCCGCCGACGTCCGGCCGGAGCTTGCAGAGGCCCTTGCTGCGCGCGGCATCGTACGCCTATACACACACCAGGCCGATGCGTATCACGCGGTCCGCAACGGTCGCCATCTCGTCGTGGTTACGCCGACCGCCAGCGGCAAGACGCTCTGCTACAACCTCCCCGTACTGCAGCGGCTGCTCGAGAACCCGGAGCGCCGCGCGCTGTACCTGTACCCGACGAAAGCGCTGGCTCAAGACCAGCTCGCCGAGTTGAGTGCGCTCAAGCACGGGCTTCCCATCGACGTCCGAGTCGACACCTACGATGGCGACACCGCTCCTGGCCGTCGCACCGCCATCCGCGAGGCCGGCCACGTCGTGATGACGAATCCGGACATGCTCCACACGGGCATCCTTCCGCATCACACGCGCTGGCGGCGGCTCTTCTCGAGCCTGGAGTTCGTGGTCATCGACGAGCTCCACACATATCGAGGCCTGTTCGGCAGCCAGGTCGCCAACGTCATCCGACGGCTGAAACGCATCTGCGCCTTTTATGGGTCGAGCCCCACGTTCATCTGTGCATCGGCGACGATCGCCAATCCTCTCGAGCTCGCAACCAAGCTGCTGGAGGAAGAGAACATCGAGCTGATCGATCGCAGCGGTGCGCCGCGCGGAGAACGCCGCCTCATCTTCTACAACCCGCCGCTGCTCAATCGCGAGATGGGCATCCGCCGGAGCTCGATGCTCGAGGCTCGGCGGATCGCCACGCCCTGGATTCGAGCGGGCGTGCAAACCATCCTTTTCTGCCGCAGCCGGCTGCAGGTCGAGGTGATGCTGAGCTACCTGCGCCAGGATCTCGCTCCACGCTTGGACGCCTCGCAACGCGTGCGGGGATACAGGGCAGGCTATCTGCCGCTGCACCGCCGTGAGATCGAGGCCGGCCTCCGCGACGGTGACATCACCGCGGTCGTCAGCACCAACGCCCTCGAGCTGGGGATCGACATCGGCAGCCTGCAGGCGGCGGTTCTCGTCGGGTACCCGGGAACCATCGCCTCGACCTGGCAGCAGCTCGGGCGAGCCGGACGGCGGTCGGGATCGGTTGGGGTCTTCATCGCCTCGAGCTCACCTCTCGACCAGTTCATCGTCCGCCACCCCGAGTACTTCTTGAGCACAGACCCGGAGGAGGGTTTGATCGATCCCGACAACCTGCTTCTGCTGGCCGGCCACCTGCAGGCGGGTTTGTTCGAGCTTCCTTTCGAAGCGGAAGAGAGGCTGGGTCGAACAGATGTGGGCGAGCTCTTGCGCGTGTTCGAAGAGGACGGTTCGGCAACGCACTCCGGGGATCGCTGGTTCTGGAGCCGCCAGGCTTTTCCCGCCGAGGAGGTCCACCTCCGGCGTATCGCTGCCGACAACGTCGTCATCATCGACACCTCGAAACCGCGTCCGTCGGTCATCGGCGAGATGGACCAGTTCACGGCCCCGGTGCTTCTTCACGAAGAGGCGGTCTATCTCCACGAAGGCGCGCAGTTTCATGTCGACAGGCTCGACTGGGACGAGAAGAAGGCATACGTGCATCCCGTCGACGTCGACTACTACACCGACGCGCTCGCCTCCGTGACGGTGCAGGTGCTCGACACCTTCGCGGGCCCGGACGGTGACGCGATCGCTCGGAGCCACGGAGAGGTGAAGATCACCTCGCTCGCGAGCATGTTCAAGAAGATCCGCTTCCATACGCACGAGAACATCGGCTCCGGTCCCATCCACCTACCCGAGCAGACGCTGCACACGACCGGCTACTGGATCACCGTCGACGACGAGCTGTGGACTGCCCTCGGGCGAGAAACGCTTGAAGCCGGCCTGCAGGGCATGGCCCACTCGTTGCGCCATGTCGCCAGCATCCGGTTGATGTGCGACCCCCGCGACCTTGGCGCCGTCGCGGAGGTACGCTCGGCCACCACGCGCCTGCCGACGGTGACCGTCTACGAGATCTATCCCGGAGGCGTCGGCTACTCGCAGCGCATGTACGAGCTTCACCTGGAACTGCTCGAACAGGCGGCAGCGCTGGTCAGCGATTGTCCCTGCCTCGCCGGATGTCCTTCCTGCATCGGACCGCTGCATCTCGTCGAAGGAGCCAAGAGCGCATGCCTGCGATTGCTGTCCGCGACGTCCGTGACCTCAGAGAGCGTCTTGACCGTCTAGGGGGACTCTCCAGGCCGAGACCGAAGCCGCAAACCTCCCTCGAGCTGCCGCGGGGATTCGAGGCGGTGCCGACCCCTTTCGGTCACGCATTCCTCCGCGAGGACGTCATCCCCCTGCCGGCGCTCGACCCACATCCGGGTTCGGTGGCCTACATCGACACCGAGACCACCGGGCTCGGCGGCGGCGCGGGCACGTATGTCTTCGCAGCCGCGGTTGCGCTCCCGCTCGACTGCGGTCTCCGGCTGGCCCAGCTCTTCCTGCCGCAACCGGGCCTGGAAGCGGCCTTCCTCCATCGCTTCCGTGAGGAGCTGGCACCGGCCGGCGTCCTCGCCAGCTTCAACGGCGGGTCTTTCGACCTGCCCGTTCTGAAGACGCGCTGGGTGATGGCTCGCATGCCCGGTGAGCTCGACCATCCGCCGCATGTGGACTTGCTCACCCTGGTCCGAGCCCTCTACCGGCACCGCCTCGAGAGCTGCACGCTGCGAATGGTCGAGGAACGCGTCCTCGGTTACGAGCGGGACGACCCCGTCGCGGGCGCGCTGGTCCCGGACGCCTACTTCGCCTATCTGCGCCGCGGGTCGAGCCCGCTGCTGGAAGCCGTCCTCGAGCACAACCGGCTGGACGTCATCAGCCTCGTCCATCTCCACTCGCGACTGCTCTCGCGTTTGCAGGGCGGCGACGGGAGCATGGATGCGTCCGACTGGCTGGCGCTGGGCCGGCACCGGTTGCGCCGGGGATCCCGCGCCGACGGCTGGCGCGCGCTGCGCGTGGCCGCCGGATTCGCCGACGAGTCAGCCGCCACCGCGGGTCTGCTGCTGGCGCGCCGGATGGCGCGCCGGCGATCGTC
>Ga0209471_1000451_pt1 | contig 27787 bp, 32 predicted proteins | sample GraSoiAngelo_128_FD_185885 | JGI IMG/M metagenome (GOLD analysis project Ga0209471, IMG submission 185885) | Grasslands soil microbial communities from the Angelo Coastal Reserve, California, USA - 14_0927_12_20cm (SPAdes) (version 2) | ecosystem: Environmental > Terrestrial > Soil > Grasslands ... | reverse complement strand
CGATCGGTTGGATGTCGTCCTGGAGGAACTGAAGGAAAACAAGGAGGAACATGATGGCGATGACACGTAGTCGTACGGCAGTGGTGACGCTCCCCACAGACACGCAGATCCTGATCACGCGAGATTTCGAAGCACCGAGGAACCTGGTCTACAAGGCCTACACGACGCCTGAGCTCATCAAGCGCTGGTGGGGCGGCGACCGAGGCGAGGTGACGCTCGCCGAGGTCGATCTGCGGGTTGGTGGCAGATGGCGCTATGTGATGACGGCGAACGGCGGATTCGAGGTGGGCTTCCATGGCGAGTACCGCGAGGTCGTCCCCAACGAGCGCATCGTCTCGACGGAGATCTTCGAGGGCGCGCCCGAAGCGGAAGCCGTGGTCGAGCACACGTTCACTGAAAAGAACGGGCGCACCACCCTGACGATGCTGATGCAGCTGCCGAGCCGGGCGGCCCGTGACACGATCATCGACTCCGGCATGGAAGGCGGCTTGCAGGAAGCGTTGGACCACCTCGAGCAGGTCGCGCTCTCGCTTCGCTAGCCTCTACTGATGACGGGCCACCGGGAGAAGATTCCCCGGTGGTCCGACTACGAACTGGTACGAAGCTCACCCTGCGACTCAAGGTCCGCGACAAAACCGCCCCAGCCACCAGCGGGATGCTCCTCGGCGGGCAATGTGATGACCAACAGTTTGACGTCGCTTTCACTCCGAATTCGGTAGCCGTGCTCGACGCCCCTTGGCAAGAAGATGAAGCCGCCGTCGCCTACTTCAAACGTCTCGTCTCCGCAGCGAAAGGCGAGTTCGCCCTTGAGCACGTAGAAGATCTCGTCTTCGGTTGCGTGCGTATGATCCGGAGGCTCCTCGCCCGCGCGGGTCGTGTACTCGATGAACGCCAGGCGTGGCCCTCCGCGGAGCTCTCCCGCCTTGACCGTGAAATCAATGCCGTAGCGGTACGTCGCGCCCGCTCCGGCTTTCAGCGCATATGGACGCACGTGTGGATTCTCCAAGGGCTCACCGTGCCGCGAGAGCTACCGTGAAGTGGCTGACGCGATCGTCGAAGCGACTCAGAAGCTCACGCACGAGCGGCTCAACCACCGCGTGTTCGTAGCTTTCCCCGGCGAATGCCCTCACCGCGTCCAGTGAGCTCCAAGTAGTGGCGACAACAACCTCGGTTTCGCTTTCGACTACTCGGGTCAGCACCTTGGCCGCGACGAAGCCACCGATCGAGCGAAGGTGAGGAAGGACCGAGTTGGGGAAGTGCTCGCGACAGTAGCGATCGACCCCGGCTTCCGTCCCGAACCCACTCCAAACGCGAACGATCTGACCAGCCATCCCCTTGACCTCCCTGCGACAGGGTCTACCTGCCTGCCTGTTTCAGTATCGCCAGAAGAAGGAGCCGATGTAGGCTCAGATCGTGATCAGTCCGCCGGTGTATGGATTCTCGGCCGAGGTTCGGGAAGGCCACCTGGTTTGACCCGGCCGTCGATCGCTACGACTACATGTATTTGCTCCACGGCAACGTACCAGAAGCGAAGACGCATGAAGATGCCGAGAAGAAAGTGCGTGAACTCCTCGACGGGATCGCTCACGGGCTGAAGTCGGTGAGGCCCGCGATCGAGAAGGCCATCCCCAGACCCCTGGTCAGAGTCTGGAGATGGCACTAAAACCCGTCGTCTAGCATCGGCGGGTTGATGCGGTTGCGCTACGCCATCGCGCCGAGGTGCTCGCCGAGGCGATCGTAGGTCTCGCGCATGCCGCCTTCCATGCCGGAATTGACATGACCGTCGCGGTCCTCAACCGACTTGTACTGCAACCGGCTCGTGAGAGTGGTCTTGCCGCCCTTTTCTTCCAGGGTGGCCGTCACGAGATAATCGTGCCCGGGCATACCCTCCCAACCCTCGCTGTAGACCAGTCGCTCCGGCGGCGTAATCTCGCGATAGACACCGGAGAACCCGTCCTCTCGCCCCGTCGCGCTATCGCGTATCACGTAACGCCAGGCACCACCGGGGCGTAGATCGATCTCGCAGACGGTCATCGTCGAGCGCCAGGGACCCCACCATTGCTTCACGTGTTCCGGCTTGGTGGTTGCCTCGAAAACGAGCTTGCGCGGGGCATCGAGTACGGCGGTGATGACCAGCTCACGATCGGACGGCATAGTCAGCGTGACAACGGGCTTACTTTTTACGGCCATGTTTTTCCTCCTCAGTCTTTAGCGTCTGCAGATAGTCGTTGAGTTGACCCATGCGCTCCTCCCAGTTCTCGCGATAGCGTTCGACCCAGTCGGCCACCTCTTTCAGCGGCGCCGCCTCGAGACGGACCGGCCTCCACTGCGCCTGCCGCCCCTGCGTGACCAGCCCGGCCCGTCGCAGCACCTTGAGGTGCTTCGACACCGTGGGCAGCTTCAACCGAAACGGCTCGGCCAGTTCGTTGACGGTGACCTCGCCCTTCGCGACCCGAGCCAGGATGGCGCGCCGGGTGGGGTCGGACAGCGCGGCAAACGTGACGCTCAGGTGATCGGTGGTCATTGTATTTGCCTCATTAGCTAATTAGCTACTGGGAATAATACACCCTCGCGACCGAGCGGTCAAGGCCTGAAAAAAGGGGACAGGCCCCCTTGGAGGGGGGCCTGGGGGAAGGGAGAGGGGACTAACGGGCCAGCGCCGGCGTGCGGTCGACGCGCCGCGGGCGAGGTTCGCGAGCGCTCCATTCGAGGCGCGCTGCTTCAAATCGCATCGGTCCGGACGTCCCGTCAAAGACCAACCGGATGATCCGCTTGCGGGTTTCACGGCCGCGGTTGGCCTTGATGCCAGCGTCTCTGCGCATAGTCAACATCATCAACCACCTACCAGTCCCGAGCCATCCATCAAAGCGGGGTTCAGCGCCCCTACTTTCGGGTGAACCGACCGGCCACCGGCAAAGGCTGCCTAGTATCGGCGGTAGGAACGCTCGACGACATAGGTGACCACCGCGAGGTACTCCTCGGAGTCGGCGAAGCCGACCAACTTGGATTGCTCCGGTGCCCGCCCGAAGAGCGCAAGCAGCTCGTTCATGCTGAGCTTCTCAGAGTTCATAGAGGCATCATGGCCGGTGATGGCGCCGGTCGGCATCACCAAAGCGGACCCAATCACGGCCATACTTTCGGGTGACGGGGTCGGTCAGCGGGCGGCCTGGTTAGCGGGGATGATCGCGCGCACGATCGTGCCTTCGCCGGGATGGCTCTCGATGTCGAGCGTGCCGCCGAGCCCGGTAGCGCGCTCACGCATCGTGTTGAGACCGAAATGACCAGGAAGGGCGCTTCCGGCGTCGAAGCCGACACCATTGTCGTGGATCTCCAGCCGCACCTGCGAGTCGACCTGGCTGAGGACGAGGCGAACCTCTGTCGCCCGCGCGTGCCGGCCGGCATTGTGGAGCGCCTCCTGGGCGATGCGGTACAGGGCCTCCTTGCTCTCCCAGCTCATCACGGGCTCGCCACCAAGCGATTCCTCGACCGCGATCCCGTACCGGACGCGAAGAACCGCGGTGTGGTGCTTCAGGGCGCCGGTGAGCCCTTCGCGTTCGAGGGCCTCGGGGCGCAGCTCGAAGATCAGCGCCCGCATCTCTGCCAGCGCCGCCTCCGAAAGACGAAGGACATATTCGAGCGGCTCCTGCACCTGGGCAGGATCCTTGGCCAGCAGCTCCTTGGCCGACCGCGCCCCCAGCGCGATGCCGTAGACGGCTTGCGACACCGAATCGTGAAGGTCGCGAGCCAGCCGCTGGCGCTCCTCGAGCGCAACCTTCTCCCGTGACGCGCGGAGCAGGCGCGCATAATCGACGGCTGAGGTCGCCTGATCGGCCATCGCCCGCAGGAACGACATATCGATCTCCGGCGGCCGCTGGCCGGAGGGATAGTACACATTGAGGGCGCCGACGGCGGTGGCCCCATGAATGAGGGGCATCGACACGACGACGCTCCACGGCTCGTTGCGGATCATGGAGTGCACAGCAGCGAACCGCGGGTCGGCGAGGCGCCGTCTGATGACGTCCTCCTCGATAACCGTGGCGCGAGCGTCGATCGCCCTGAGCGCCGCGCGCGGCGCGCCTTGCCGGCTGGCGTCAGCGATCGCCTCCGCGTAACCGTCTGGAAGTCCGAAGGTGCCGGCGGTGCGTAGCTGGCCATCCTTTTCAAGGAGATAGACGCCACAGGCGAGTGCGCTGGTGGTTTCGACGACGCTCTGGGCCAGGACGTCAAGGGTGGCGTTGAGCGAGCGGTTGATGCCGAGGCGGGCCGCCGACTGCGCCAAGGTGACCGCTTCCCGCCGGACTCGCCGGGTCTCGGTCACATCCTCAATGATCCCGGTCAGCAACCGAACGCCCCGCAAGTCCAGCGCCGTGTGGTGCAGCACCACCTCGCGCTCTTGCCCGTCGCGACCCAACAAGGTCATGCTTCGACGCCCGGGTTGGTCGACCGCGCTCGAGGCAAGGAACGAGCACACTTCCTCGCGCTCGCGCGGCACGATCGAATCGATCACCTTGGCCCCGATCAACTCATCGGCCGGCCGGCCGAAGAATTCGCTGGCGGCCGGGTTGACGTAGACGTAGCACCCGGCCGCATCCCCGACGACGACCGGCGTGGGCACCACCTCGACCAGGGTGCGAACGATCTCGTCGGTGGTGGGGAAGGCCGGCGTCTGCGTCAGGGGCACACGCGTTCCTTTCGTGAGCTAGCCGTGCCCCAGGTCGGTGGCGCTCACCAGGCCCTTCTCGACTGCATAGAGCGCGGCCTGGGTCCGGCTCTGCAGCTGGAGCTTGCCAAGAATATTGCTGACGTGCGTCTTCACCGTCTGCTCTCCGATCTTGAGCTCGCGGGCGACCTGCTTATTGGCCTGGCCCTTGGCGAGCAGACGAAGCACGGCGGTTTCGCGCTCGGTCAACACCTCGGGGCTGCCTGGAATCTGCACCTCACGCACCAGCCGGGCGGCGGCCTCCGGGGACAGATGCACCTGGCCGGCGGCCGCCGACTTGACCGCCTGTCGGAGTTCGTCGGCCTGGGTGTTCTTCAGCAGGTAACCGATGGCTCCGGCGCGAATGGCGCCGGTCACCGCCGCGTCGTCCAGCACGCTGGTCAACGCAATCACTTCGACCTCGGGCAGCTCGGCCCGAATCTTCCCGGTGGCGGCGACTCCGCCCATGCCGGGCATCAGGAGATCCATGAGGACCACTTGCGGATGAAGCGCATGCGCGAGCTTGATCGCCTCTTCACCGGTGTCGGCCTCGCCGACGATCTCGAGCTCCGGATCGAGGGCGAGGAACATCCGGAGGCCCTGCCGAACCACGCTGTGGTCGTCGGCGATCAGCAGCCGGACCGTCCCCGTTACTCGTTCTCCGCCCGTCACCGTCCGGACCACTCTGCCTCTAGGGTAGGGCTTCTTCGAGCGTCGTGCAGCACCGTACCGGAGCGGTCGGGCCGCGACCACAATTCAATTTCCCCCAAATGGGGGATCTGAGATCCCCCACAGATATCGGCCCGCCATGCTGCCGAGGAGCGGCGCTTTGTCCGGGACCGGCCGCGAAAATCAGTGGTGCGATGCAAGAGAGCCGTTGGCCTTCGACCTACAAGCGGGTTTGGTTCATCACCGGAGCGTCGGATGGCATCGGGCGCGCGCTCACGGAGGCGGTGCTGGCTCGGGGCGAGCGGGCGGTCGTCACGGCCCGCCGGCCGGAGCGCGTGCGCGAACTGATCGAGCGTTACCCGGCGCAGGCCCTGGTCGTCGAGCTCGACGTGACTCGACACGAGCAGGTGCAGCGCTCGGTTTCTGAGGCCAGCGATCGCTTCGGCCGCATCGACGTGCTCGTCAACACCACCGGGCAGTTGTTCGATGCCAATGTCTTCGGACTGGTCGATGTCACGCGCGCCGTGCTTCCGTTCATGGAGCGCGTCTGTCGAGGCCACGTCATCAATGTGTTGTCTATCGCGCCTGGCAGGCTTGCGGTCGAAGGATTCTCGGCGGCGCTCGCCAAGCAGATGGCTCCACGCGGCATCAAGGTACGCAGCTTCGAAAGCAGTGCCAACGGGCACCATCCCGAGGAGTCCGCCGGCGTGGCGGAAGCGATCATGGCGGCGGTCGACGACGACGAAGAACCAGACATAAGAGGTTAGGAGGTCAATCGTGAACAATCTACAAGCGAATACTCGGGCGCTGAAGAAGATCAATGGACAGGCGTGGGCACCGCGCTGGTGGGCCGTGCTGCTCATCGGACTGGCCCTCTGGGCGGCCGCGGTGGGTGCCATGTACCTGACGGGGAACATCATTCTTCTGCCCACCATCGTGTTACTCGGTAGCTTCCTGGTGCCGGTGACGGCCATCAGCTGGTACCTCGACCACGATGGGAGTGCGTCACTGTCGCCGCGGCGCATCGTCAGCGCGTTCATCATCGCCGCGGTCCTGGGGCTGATCGCCGCCTCGCTGCTCGAATTCTGGCTTGTATATGGGAACGGGCCCATCGGCTTGCTGAAGGTCGGATTCATCGAGGAATTCGTCAAGGGGGCGGCCATCATCCTGCTCGCGCTCGGTCTTCGCTCCTACGCCACCCGTGATGGGATGGTGCTCGGCGCCGCGGTTGGCTTTGGCTTCGCCGCACTCGAGACCAGCGGCTACGCGCTCGCTTCGCTCTTCGTCGTCCAGGGACAGCAGTTGTTCCTCTCCCTGCCGTCGGTGGTTTTTACCGAGCTGGTTCGAGCCGTGCTCGCGCCCTTCGGCCATGGTCTATGGTCGGCAATTCTCGGTGGGGTCATCTTCTATGCGGCCCGGCAGGGTCGCGTGCGAATGATTTGGAGCGTGCTCGTCGCCTACATCGCCGTCTCCCTCATGCACGCCACCTTTGATATTTTCGGCAGCATCACCGGCTATGTCGTGATCTCGCTCATCGGCATCGTGCCTCTCGTTTACCTCTGGATCTGGGGAGACCGCGGTCTGCCCTTCCGCCGGTCGGCACTGCCCGTGCAGGTTCCAGCCTAACCAGGGACCGTTAGCCCGCCGCCTGCGCGCCACGAATCCTCGTGGCGCGCGCGGGTTTATGGCTCTTAAGCGTCATACCTCGGATGGGGGACCCTGCCTCGACGCACGTCCTGCCCGGCCTGGACTGGCTGGTCAAACTCGGCCTCGGGCTGATCGTGGCCGCAGCCGGGGTCCTGTTGATCCGGCCGGCGCAACGCCGGGCCCTACGCTTTGCGCTCGGCATCTTCATCATCGAGGCCGGGACGCTGGTTGCGATCCGTGGCATCGTTGCGGCCGGCGGCTCCCGCTGGTGGCAGTACCTGATGCCATTTGCGCTGGTGCTCGTCCCCGGCCTCTTCATCGCCGTGATCCTGACCCGCTTGCACTGGTGGCGGCGGGTCGGCTTCACGCCGCTGGGCGAGTGGCGGGCGCCACACCTCTTGGTGCCGCTCCTGCTGGTCCTGGCGCTGCCGGTGGCCGGCCTCTGGGCCCGAGGCGTCATGCCAACGACCGCCCTGGTGCTCGCTCTCCAGGTGGGCTTTCTGCTGATCGACATCTTCATGGAGGAGGTCACCTACCGCGGGGTCATCCTGCAGGCCCTATCGGGATTCGGCCCCTTCCCGCGCGTCATCCTCGCGGCGACGCTGTTCGGCTTCAGTCACCTCGACAACCTCTTTCTTCCGGGCGCCGATGCGCTCGGAGTCGCCTATCAGATCTTCGAGGCCGCGCTGGTCGGTGTCCTCTTCGGCGCGGTCCGGCTGCGAATGAGCACCATCTTGCCCGTTATGGCCGTGCACGCGACCTACGACTTAATGCTCGTCCTGGCGTTCGGGCACGCCTTCCCGGTTGCGCCGACGGTACCCGGTTTCATCGTGGACACGGTGGTCAATCTGGGCCTCGCCATCGTCGGACTCGCGCTTCTGCGGGGGCTGTCGATGGTCCCCATCGAGAGACGGCAGGTGGCCTGAGGTGAAGCTTCGACGCGAACATGGCATCACCGCCGGGCTCGGGATCAGCGCGATGCTCGCCTTCGTCGATCTCCAGTGGTCATCTACGCTCCACTACAAGCTTTCCCAACCCGACTTCTACGTCTACTACCTGGCCGCGCAACTGGGGCGCGTTCGCGGGTGGGCGGCCATCTACGATCCCGCGGTCTTCCTCGCGCCTGTAACGAGCGCGGTCGGCAAGCCGCTGCCATATCTGAATCCACCGGAGCTCGCCTGGCTGGTGTCGCCGCTGAGTTATCTCCCGTACTCGGTGGCAGGTTGGATATGGACCGGGCTACTGGCAGCCGCGCTCGGGCTTACCTGGTATCTGGTTGCCCCAGGCCGCGGCCTGGTGCGCCTGATCCACGGGGTCGGCGCCGCGGCACTGCTGCCAGTGTTCGTGGGCATCCTGTTCGGCCAGGTCAGCCTGCTGGTCGTTGTCGCCGTCGCGCTGTCATGGTGGCTTCTCGTGCGCGGTCGACCCTGGCTCGCGGGCCTGGCGCTGAGCGCCCTGATCCTTAAGCCGCAGATCGCCTTTCTCGTGCCGCTGGCCTTGCTGCTGTCTGGTTATTGGCGGGTGGTGCTCGCCTGGCTGGGGGTCAGCCTGCCGCTCGCCATCATCACGCTGCTTGCCACCGGGACGGCGGTGGTCCATCACATTTCGCAATCGCTCCATGCCGTGAGCGGCGTTCCGGGACCGATCCAATCGTCACTGCTGCGGCAGCTGCCCTTGCCGCTGGCGGTCATCGGGATTGTGCTCGCGCTCGGCGTCGGCGCCATCATCCTGTGGCGTGGGCGCGGCCGCGGCCCTTCGCTTCCCATCGCCGTCGGTCTGATCAGCAGCATCCTGGTCAGTCCCTACGTCAACTTCTACGACCTCTCGGCGCTGGTGCTCGCCGCCTGGCTGATCCTGCGCTTGAACCCGCCGCGCTGGCAGAAGGCCGTGACCCTCGGGATGTACGTGCCGCTCTACGGCGCGCCCATCTGGCCGCTCCTCACGTTGCTATGCCTCTGCGGATGGCTGGTCAGCCTGGCGGCGCTCAGCACGCGCCGCCTGAGTCGACCGGGCAAGGCTCCTACCGCGCCATGGTATTTCGATAGCGAATTACCGATAGCGGGATAAAGACCAGCAGGATGGCGGCGATCCACGCCGCCGACTGGATCAACGCCCAGCGGGTATCGCCCGTGGTCAGTGCGGGATTCACGTGGAAGAGACCGCGCAGGGCATCGGCGAGGACCGACACCGGATTGTGTTGGGCGAAGCCCCGTAACCAGCTGGGCATGGTCGCGACCGGCACGAAGGCGCTGGACGCGAAGGTCAGCGGAAAGAGCCAGATGAAGCCGCCCGACTGGGCCGCTTCGACGCTGCGGACCAGCAAGCCGATAAAGGCCGAGATCCAGGAGAAGGCAAAGCTGACGCCCAGCAGGACCACGATGCCGAGCAAGAACTCGACCGGCGTCCCACCCGGCCGGAAGCCGACGGCGAATCCAACCGCCAGCATGATGATCACGGTAAAGAGGTTTCGCGCGAGATCGGCGAGCGTGCGGCCGGTCAGGACGGCGGAGGAGGACATCGGGAGCGAGCGGAAACGGTCGATGATGCCACGCTGCATGTCCTGGGCGAGCCCGATCGCGGTGGTGACGCCGCCGAATGCCACCGTTTGCACGAAGATCCCCGGCATCAGGTAGTTGACGTACTGCCCGCCGGGGACCTGGATGGCGCCTCCGAAGACGTAGCGGAAGAGGAGCACGAACATCACCGGTTGGATGGCGACGAACATGATCAGTTCCGGCACGCGCACGGTTTCGAGGACGCTCCGTTTGGCCAGCACCAACGCGTCGAGGACGGCCCAGACAATGGGCCAGCGTCCGGAGATCGGCCGGTAGCGGGTTCCTGCCGCAAGCGGCGTAGCGGCGGTGGCCATTAGTTCGACCTCCGTCCCCACCGGCCGGCGGGCTTGACCTCTTTCTCTTGCTCCGCCTGGTGACCGGTCAGGGTGAGAAAGACGTCGTCCAGGCTGGGGCGGTGTAGCTGCAGGTCGACGATGGCGATGCCGGCGGCGTCGAAGTCGCGTACCAGCACGGCCAGCTGGCTGGTCCCGTCTTTTGACGGACCCGAGATCCGCCGCTGAGCCGCATCGATAGCCACGTCGTCCGACAAGTGACGCTTGACGACCTCGGCGGCGCGGGGGAGGTCCCCGTCTTTCGCGACCGCGATCTCGATCCGGTTTCCGCCGACGCGATCCTTCAACTCGTCGGAGGTGCCTTCTGCAATCACGCGCCCGGCGTCGACCACCGCAATCCGGTTGGCCAGCTCATCCGCTTCCTCCAGGTACTGCGTGGTCAGCAGGATGGTCGAGCCGTCCTTGACCAGCGAGCTGATCATGCCCCACACCTGTCGGCGGCTCCGGGGATCGAGCCCGGTGGTCGGCTCGTCGAGAAAGAGCACAGGCGGCAATAGCACCAGCGATGCGGCCAGGTCGAGGCGCCGTCGCATCCCGCCCGAGTAGGTTTTCGCAATCCTGCCGGCGGCCTCGATCAGGTCGAACTGCATGAGCAATTCCTCGGCGCGGCGCATTGCGTCGTGCCGCGAGATGTGATACAGCTGCCCGATCATCTCCAGGTTTTCCCGTCCGGTCAGGTACTCATCGATCGCGACCGACTGGCCGGCCAGGCCGATCTGGGACTTGATCCGGTTCGCGTCGTTGACGACGTCGAAGCCCGCGACGGTGGCGCGACCGGCGTCGGGTTTCAGCAGCGTGGTCAGGATGCGCACCGCGGTTGTCTTGCCTGCCCCGTTCGGTCCGAGCACCGCGAGCAGGGTTCCCTCGTCCACATAGAGGTCGAGCCCGTCGAGCGCCTTGACGCGCCCGTAGTGCTTGACCAATCCCTCGGCGGAGACGGCGTGGTCTGCTGCCATCCATAAGATAGTAAGGAGGCAGGCGTGATGGACGAGGAATTGAAGCCGGAGCAGCAGGGTCCCCCGATAAAGCCTGAAGGCGCAGCGGCCGAGGTTACGCAGCGCGCAAAGCAGATCCAGGGTGGTGGTCGCATGCCGACGCTTTACATCGGTCATGGCGCACCACCACTGGTCGACGATCCGCTCTGGGTCGCGCAGCTGGCGGCCTGGGCGAGCGCCTTACCGCGTCCGAAAGCGGTGCTGATGGTCTCCGCGCATTGGGAGAACGCGCCGTTAACCATGGGTGCGACGCGCACCGGCACGCCGCTGGTCTACGACTTTGGCGGCTTCCCCGAGCGCTATTACCGGCAGCAGTACCGATCGCCCGGCGCTCCCGAGCTCGCCGCTGACCTGCGCCGGTTGCTCTCCGATCAGCCCGTCGCGGAGGAACCTGATCGGGGGCTGGACCACGGCGCCTATGTGCCGCTCACTGTGATGTATCCCGAGGCTGATGTGCCGGTGCTCCAGATATCGATGCCGAGCCTCGACCCGGAAAAGCTCTTCGACATCGGTCGCCGCCTGCGACCACTACGCGACCAGGGCATCCTGATCATCGGCAGCGGCTTTCTCACCCACGGCCTGCCCTACATCCGCGACTTCCGGTTGGATGCGCCGCCTCCGGCATGGTCCAGCGAGTTCGATGCCTGGGCCCACCAAGCGCTCGAGCACGGCGACCTCGACGAACTATCTGACTTCGTTCATCGCGCCCCGGCCGTCAGGTACGCGCATCCTCGGACGGAACACCTGGCGCCCTTGTTCGTGACGCTCGGCGCCGGCGACAGCGGCGGAGAGCCCCTACCGAGCATCATCGACGGCTACTGGATGGGCCTTTCCAAGCGTTCGATCCAGATCGCCTAGTCCCGATGCGGGTTGGAAGTGGACCAATTAGTCTGGAGGCAAACGCCATGATCGAGGTGCGCCGCGACCGCGAGATCCACCGGGAAGACGGCGGGTGGTTCGTGGCCCGCTGGCACTTCTCCTTCGATCGCTACCGCGATTCGCGGCAGATGGGCGTCGGACCGCTCCGCGTGTTCAACCATGATCAGCTGGCGCCGGGTGCCGTCTGGCCGATGCACCCGCACGCCGACATCGAAGGCATCACCTATGTCTGGAAAGGCAGCTTCCGGCATGCCGACAGCCTCGGCAACGACGGCATCCTGCAGCCGGGCGGGGTGCAGGTGATGACCCTGGGCGCTGGCGCCGAGCACTCCGAGCAAAACGCGTCGAAGACGGAGCCGATGGAGTTTCTGCAGCTCTGGATCCTCCCCGACACGCCCGGCCTGCCACCCGCCATCCAGCAGCGTCAGTTCTCAAAAGAGGAGCGCACCGGTCGCTTGCTGCAGGTGATTGGACCCGATGCCGATGCGCTGAAGGTGCGCCAGGACGCGGCCGCGGTTTACGTTGCGGCGCTGCCCGTCGGTACCGAGGTTGCCCACCCATTTCCCGCTGGCCGCGTCGGCTACCTCTACCTGATCGAGGGCGGCCTTCGGGCTGGCAAGGAACCGCTTTCGACCGGGGATGCCGTCAAGATCCGGGACGAGCCGGATCTTCGTGTTACGGCGACGCAACCGAGTGAGCTGATCCTGGTCGACGTCCCCGCAGAATTCCGGCCGGTCGGCGTTTGGGCTCGATAATCTGCCGGCGGCTCCGCATGGTGTAAGGTGCGAGCGTAACCTAATGGTTACCGAAATCATCCAGCGGGGAGAACGCAATGGCCAAAGCGAAGGTCAAGGGATCGGGGACGAAGCAATCACCAAGGGTATTGAAGACGCCACCCGGGACGTCGGAGTTCGAGGCCTACCGGGACGAAGCACTCGATCCGGCGGCGCTCATCGTCCAGGTGGGGAAGACCGAGGTCCGTTATCAGCTGCCGGGCTGGACGACCTGCACAGGATGCTCGAGCAACACGGTGACTGGATGCCGCTCGGCAGCGCCGATGAGCAGAAACCGGCCGCCGAGGGAACCGTCGAGGCCTGGGCGCGGTCGCCGAAAAATCCGGTTGGCGGCTGGTACGGGCTGAAGAAGGGCTTGCGCGGCCGCTTCGGCATGTACGTCCCACCGGTCATGGAGGCGATGGGACTCGCCGAGGTCGAGCACAATCCGAAGAACAACCGAATGCGAGCTCGCTGAGCCCAGCTCTTATCCTCCCCAGACGCTGAGGGAAAAATACGGCCCGCGTAAAGTAGATCGATGGCCGCGCAGGTTTTTTCCGTATCCGAGGTCAAGCACCTGCTCGACCAGGGAGCGCAGCTGGTCGACGTGCTGAGCGAAGACGAGTTCGAGCACGATCACCTCCCGGGGGCGATCAACATCCCCCTCAAGCAGCTGGACGCGACCACGGCTTCGAGGCTCGATCGCAACCGGCCCGTCCTCGTCTACTGCAACGATTTCGGCTGAGACCTCTCCCCGCGGGCCGCGTCGCGGCTCGAGACACTGGGATTCAAGACCGTGCTCGACTACGTGCCCGGCAAAACCGCCTGGTACGAAGACAACCAGCCACGCGAGGGCAAGGCCGTCGACGAGATTTGGATCGGCGACGTGGCCGGTTCCGACGTGCCGACCTGCGGACTGGCGGACAGGATCGGTGAGGTCCGACGTCGCACCGGAGATTGGGATACCTGCGTCGTCGTCGATCCGGAGGGCGTCGTGCTCGGCCTGTTGCGCCAGAAGGAACTCGCCGCCGACCCGCTGGCGACCGCCGAAGCGGTGATGCGACCCGGCCCCAAGACCTTCCGGCCGAACGTGACCCTGCAGGAACTGCTCAAGTCGATGCGGGACCACGAGATCCAGACCAACAGCCTGGTGACGACTGCCGAAGGCCGCTTGCTCGGGGTCATCTCGCGCGCCGATGCCGAGGCGACGCTGGCGCACGAACAGGCCGCGCAGACCCGGACGGACAGCTAGCCTGGCGCGGCGTTGCGGTGGCTCGCGCGAAATGTTATGTTCGCGCCTAAAGGAAGGAGGGTTTAATGAGCACATCCGTCGACCCGCATCGACTCGAGCGCAATGCCGTTGGTTTGGCGCCCACCCTGTTCCAGTCCATCACCCACATGGCTCCGGCGGCGGCGGTCGCATTCTCGATCATCGTCGGCGTTCCGTATGCGGGTGGGAGCATCCCGCTCGCCGTGCTACTGGCGTTGATCGCCTGCTTGCTGGTCGCGGTCAGCATCGGGCAGCTGGCCCGCCACCTTCCGTCGGCGGGCGGCCTCTACACGTTCAGCTCCCGTGGGCTTCATCCCTACATCGGGTTCCTGGTCGCCTGGGGCTTCATGCTGGCCGAGCCCCTCGTCGCACCCCTGCTCTACCTGATCTTTGGTAACGAGCTCGCGGCGAACCTCACGTCGCACTTCGGGTGGCCGACCTGGCTCTGGGCGCCCTTCGCGGTGATCGCGGGCTTGATCGTGTGGGGGCTCACCTATCGCGGCATCCGCCTTTCGACACGGACAGGTGTGGCGCTCGGCACCTTCGAGATCGTCGTTTTCCTCGCGCTTGCCCTGACACTCGTCGTTGCCGCCGGAGGCAACAACACGCTTTCCGTCTTTGGCCCACACACTGGCAATGTGAACAGCTGGGGATCGGTATTTCCGGGCATGATCTTCGCGATCCTCGCGTTCATCGGCTTCGAAGCGTCTCTACCGCTGGCGGAGGAGGTCAAGGAACCGCGAAAAACGATTCCCCGGGCCGTCTTTCTCTCGGCGCTGCTCATCGGTCTCTTCTACCTTTTCTGCTACTACGCCGCGACCGTCTACTTCGGTCCCGACAAGATGGCCGATCAGAAGAACGGCTTCGTCACCCTCAACGGTGGCGATCCCTGGTCAGGTTTGGCCCAGGCCGTTTGGGGTCCGGGGCTGATCATCGTGATCCTCGCCGTGCTCAACAGCGCCATCGCCAACTCAAACGCGGGCGCGAATGCCGCCACCCGTGTCGGGTACTCTCTAGCCCGGATCGGCTTGTTGCCTCAAATGCTCAAGCGAGTGCACCCGCAATTTCGGACGCCGTATGTCGCCGTCAATGTTCAGGCCATCGGGGGCATCATCCTGGCCGTGGGGCTCGGGCTCGTCGCCGGTGGCGCACTTCCTGCCTTCGCGTTGCTGGGGACGGTGGCCACCATCATCGTCGTCACGATCTACATCCTGACCAACCTCAGCAACCTGGTCTTCTATCTGCGGGAGCGACGCGACGAGTTCAACCTCCTCTGGAACGGGATCGTGCCGGTCGTGGGCAGCCTCATCTTCCTGCCGGCGCTGGTCGCCGCGTTTGGCATCGACTTCGCCGGACTGGGCATCCTTCCGCTCTCACCGCCATCGAACCTCGCTCCGTTGATCATCGGCATCTGGATGCTCGCCGGGATCGCCTTATTGATCTATTTCGCCGCCAGGAAACCCGAGCGGATCGCGGAGACGGGTCGTGTGTTTCTGGACGAAGCCGAAGCGACGCGTTAGGGCGGGGTCGTCGTGACCCCTACCCTCGTTCTCGCCTGAAGTCACAGCTGCGTCGGAGCGGGCAGGCGTCGCAGCGCGGCGCCTTCGCCCGACAGATCACCGCGCCGAGATCCATCAATGCCTGGTTGATCCGGTAGCCCTTTCCTTTGGGAATGACGGCGGCCGCCAGCGACCAGAGCTCGCGGGTCCGGGCCGAGGGCGCCGCGGTCACGCCGAAATACCGCCGCAGGAGCCGGGCGATGTTGGTGTCGAGCACCGCCGCGTCGCGCTGGTGGGCGAAGCTCATCACCGCGCCCGCCGTGTAGGGTCCGATGCCCGGCAGCTGTCGCAATTCCGGCAATGTCTGCGGCATGACGCCGCCAAATCGATCGGCCACCTGTAAGGCGGCGCCATGCAGCCATTGCCCGCGGATCTTGTAGCCGAGGGGATCGGTGATCGCCTTCACCGCCTCGACCGGAGCTGAGGCCATCGCCTGCGCGGTTGGGTAGCGCTTGAGGAGCGCCTGATACACCGGGACCACTCGCGAAATCTGCGTTTGGTGGGAAAGGATCTCGGAGACGAGAATGGCGTAGGGGTCGCGCGTCTTGCGCCATGGAAGGTCGCGGCCGTGGGCCGCGTACCAGGCGAGCACCCGACGCTGGAAGGAGCGACGGCGGCCTGGCGCGACCATCTTAGGCTGCGGGCGAGGCAGCTAGAACCCCGACACTTTGTCGGAGAAGTGGCAGGCCGCCCAGTGCCCGGACGTTTTCGTTTCCAATGGCGGTTCCTGCTCGGCGCAGATCGGGAACTGGGCGATCGGGCAGCGCGTGTGGAAGCGACATCCACTCGGCGGGTTGACGGGGGAGGGGATCTCGCCCTTCAACAGAATGGGCCGACGCTGCGCCTCCCGGTCGGGGTCCGGCACCGGGATGGAACTAAGGAGGGCCTTGGTGTAGGGATGCAGCGGTTTGGTGTAGATCTCGCGGCTGGGCGCGAGCTCGACGATCTTGCCAAGGTACATGACCGCGATGCGATCACTGAGATGGCGCACCACCGAAAGGTCGTGCGCGATGAAGAGATAGGTCAGGTGAAACTGGGCCTGGAGGTCTTCCAGCAGGTTGACGATCTGGGCCTGGATCGAGACATCGAGGGCGGAGATGGGCTCGTCCGCCACGATGAAGGTTGGCCGCAGGATCAACGCGCGCGCGATGCCGATCCGCTGCCGCTGTCCGCCGGAGAATTCATGCGGGTATCGGTTGACGAAGTTCGGATTCAGTCCGCAGATCCGCATCACCTCCTGCACCGCGCGCTCGATCGCCCGGCGCCGGCCGAGGCCGTAATTGCGCAGCGGCTCGCCGATGATCGCGCCCACCGTCATCCGTGGGTTGAGCGAACCGTAGGGATCCTGAAAGATCATCTGCATCCGCTGCCGGACGCGCCGCAACTTTTCCCCGTGGAGCTTGGTGAGTTCCCGTCCCTCGACGAAGACGGAGCCCGAGGTCGCCGGGATCAGCTGAACGATCACGCGGCCGAGCGTCGACTTACCGGAGCCGGACTCACCGACCAGCCCCAGGGTTTCCCCCGCCTGGATATCGAAACTTACCCCGTCGACGGCGTGCACCACCTGGCTGCCGAAAAGGCCGGCGCCCACCGGGAAGTGTTTGACGATGTCCTGGACGCGGACCAGCACCCCGTCCTTGTCGGACGGTGCCGTTTGGGCGGGGATCTCAGTCGTGGACTTCATCTTTGAGCGCGTTGCGCATCAGCACCCAGCAACGCGCGACCTGGCCCGGAGCCACCTCGTCCAGCGGCGGTTCTTCGCGAAAGCAACGCTCTACGCGGAACCGGCAGCGCGGGTTGAACTTGCAACCTGCCGGCAGGTTCGTCATGTCGGGCGGAAGGCCGCGAATGTTGAGGAGGCGATCGTGCTTCAGCTCGTCGACCCGCGGCAGGGAGCGAAGCAGCGACCAGGTGTAGGGGTGCTGTGGACTGTTGAAGATCTGGCGGGTGGTCCCGGACTCGACGACCCGGCCGGCGTACATCACGATCACCCGGGTGCAGAGGCTGGCCACCACGGCGAGGTTGTGGGTGATCAGGATGATCGCCATCCCCCGCTCGCGGTTGAGATCGCGCAGCAATTCGATGATCGAGGCCTGGACGGTGACGTCCAGCGCAGTGGTCGGCTCGTCGGCGATCAGCAACGAGGGCTCGTTGGAGAGTCCCATTGCGATCATGGCCCGTTGGCGCATACCACCGCTGAACTGGTGCGGGTAGTCCTTGGCGCGCTGCGGGGCGGCGGGGATCCGTACCGTCTCCAGCATCGGGACGATCCGTTCCCTGGCCTGTTTGTGGGTGAACCGTTGGTGCGCGTCCATGGCTTCCTCGATCTGGAAGCCGACGCGGAGGACCGGATTCATCGACGACATCGGGTCCTGGAAGATCATGGCGACATCGCTGCCGCGAAACTCACGGAGCTCTTCATGATCCATCTTGAGGACATCCGTGGAGCCAAACATGACGCGACCGTCCACCACGCGACCCGGCTCCGGCACCAGCCGAAGGAGGGACAGGGCGGTCACAGACTTCCCCGAGCCGGACTCGCCCACAATCCCTACGGTTTCGCCTTTGGCCACTTCGAAGCTGACGCCGTCGACAGCTTTGACCACCCCGGCATGGGTGAAGAACTGGGTTCTCAGATTTTCGACGCGCAGCAGACTGGTCGAGACGGCTACCTCCTCATCCGAGGGTCGAGCGCGTCGCGCAGCCCGTCGCCGACGAAGTTGAAGGCCATCAGCGTTAACGACAGTGCGATGGCCGGGGCCAGTACGATGTGCGGGGCCAGCTCGAGGGCGTGAAACCCATCTGCCGCCATGGCGCCCCAGGAGGGGGTTGGGGGTGGCACGCCCAGGCCGAGATAGCTCAGGAAGGCCTCGAAGAGGATCGCCTGGGGAACGGCGTAGGTGGCCTGTACCAGGATCGGGCCCAGGGCGTTGGGAAATATGTGGCGGAAGATGATGACCAGGTTGCGCGTCCCGGTTGATCGGGCCGCCTCGACGAACTCACGCTCCCGGAGCGCGAAGGTCTGGCCGCGTACCAGGCGGGCCATGTCCATCCAGCGGGTGATCGCGATCGCGAAGGCGATGTTGCCCAGGCTGCGCCCAAAGAGGAGGACCAGCAGGATGACGACCAGCAAGTCCGGAATGCCATACCAGATATTGATCGCCAGTGAGATCACGGCGTCGATCGCCCCCCGATAGAAGCCGGCCAGCAGACCCATCACGATGCCGATCGCCGACACGATGAGCATCGTCCCAACCCCCACCTGGAGCGAGATCAGGGCCCCACCCATGATCCGGCTGAAGATGTCGCGGCCGGCGGCATCGAGGCCCAGCCAGTGTTGGGCGCTGATGCCCGCGTAGGTCGGACCGACTGCCTGCTTCCACACCGGATAGGGCGTCCAGAAGACGGATACGACCGCCATCAGGACCAGGATGGCGATGATGGTGGCGCCGGCCAGCGCCAACCGGTTACGCCGGACACGCCGCCACGCGTCCTGCCAGAGGGTGACCTGCTCCGGCATCTCGTAGACGTCGCTGACGTACTCCTCGGGAATGGCGGCGCCGGGCAGAGTGGCCATCAGTACCGGATCCTCGGATCCAGGACCGGGTAGAGAAGGTCGACCCCGAGATTGACCAGCCCGACGAGCGCGGCATAGAAGGTGAAGACGCCGATCACGATGTTGTAGTCCCGGTTCAAGATGCTGTCGATGAACTCCTTGCCCAGCCCCGGGATCCCGAAGATGTTCTCGATGACCACGACCCCAGTGAGAATACCGGTGGCCAGCGGCCCGAGGATGGTGATGACGGGGATCAGGGCATTGCGCAGCGCGTGCCGGATGATGACGATGCGCGGCCGCAGGCCCTTGGCCCAGGCGGTTCGAACGTAGTCCTGCCGGATCACTTCCAGCATGCTGGCCCGGGTAAGCCGGGCGACGATGCTGGCATAGGGAAAGCCCAGCGCGATGGCCGGCACCAGGATTTGCGTGGGTTTACCCCAGCCGATCTCATAGTAAAAGGCGCCATTGGTCCAGATATAGAACAGCTTGCCGGTGACGAGCACCAGCAGCGTGGCGATCACGAAACTGGGCATGCTGTAGCCGACGACCGCGGTGGAGCTCGCCACGTAGTCGATCCAGGTGTTCTGTTTGAGCGCGGCGAACAAGCCCAGCGTTAGGCCGACGCCGACGGTGAAGATCAGGGCGGCCGCGCCCAGCTCCAGGCTGGTGCCCAGTTCCCGAACCAGCAGGGGCGTGATCTGGACCCCGCGGTTGACGAGCGATTCCCCCAGGTCGCCATGGAGGACCCCGGTCACCCAGAGCTGGTATTGCTGCGGGAGCGGTAGGTCGAGGTTGAAATGATGGAGGAGCAGGGCGAGCTCGCGGGGATTGTGCGGCCGTTCCGAAACGAACGCGTCCCCGGGCAGCAGGGCATGCTCGCCGATGAAAACGATGGATGAAATCGCGACCGCGGTGAAGCTGATGAGGAGGAGACGCTGAATGATGTAGATGAGCGTCCCGCGTGTCATGCCCTCAACGGTACCTCTTTAGACGGTGGAAGGGCTCGCCAGCGGCGAGCCCTTCCAATTTCCTGTGCCGTTAAGCCGGTCTAGTGCTGGAGGACCCTTAGGCCGGTCCAGTAGTAGTCGAAGAAGGCGTTGCCGCCGGCTCCCTTGACGTAGGGCTTGACCAGATACGGCTGGATCGAGTAGAAGAGTGGCGCGCCGACGACGTCGGCGATCATCATCTTCTGCGCCGAGATGTAGTCGTTGAGCGACTGGTCGATGGGCTTCTGGTCGGCCTTGGTCACCAGGTCGTCCATCGTCTTGTTGCAGTACCCGCTGCCGCCGCTGCCGGCGGTGCAGGTAAACAAGTTGTCGAACCAGTCTTGGGGATGGTCGTAGTCGGCGGACCAGCTGTGCCGGAAGAGCACGTAGGTCTTCTTGTCGCGATTGCTGAAGAAGGTCTGCCGGTCGAGGGCCTCCAGCGCTACGGTGACGCCCAAGTTTTGCTTCCACTGCGCCTGCAGGTTCTCGGCCACCAGCTTGTTGGTGGCGGAGGTGTTGTAGGTGTACTTGAGGCCCTTGACCTTCGAGCCGGTGGGATCCCACTTCGTATAGAGGGCCTTGGCGGCTGCGGCGTCGAACTTCGAGTTCGGGTCCTGGCCGTCGCCCAGGTATCCCTTGAGTCCCTTGGCGATCAGGCCGCCGGTGGCCGGGGTGCATTGCGCGCCTTTGGCGCACGCGACATCAACCAGCTGGGCGCGGTCGATGGCCATGGTAAAGGCCGTGCGACCGTCCTTGCCGGCGTCGCCAGCGAACGGTCCCTTGACGAAGCTGAAACCGACCCAGCTCGACCGGACCGAGGGATTGAGCGTTAGCTCGGCCTTGTGCGTTCCAGCCTGGTAGCGGAGGATGTCTTCCGCCGTGGGCGACATGTTCGCGTAGCCAACGATCTCGTAGCCGCCCTGCTCGTACTTGGTCACCCACGAGGCCTGGTCGGCGATCACGTCGACGTGAATGTGCTTGATCGCACCGGTGGAGCCGCCCCACCAGTTCGCGACCGGGGCGAAGTCAAGGCTGGCCTTCGGAACGCGGGCCGTCATCTTGAACGGACCGGTGGCGACGAGGCCATCCGGAGTGGTCCACCAGGTGTCCTCACCTTTGGCGGTGACGACTTTCTGGTCGATGACCCAGGAAACGCCGCCGAGCGCCAGGGCTGAGAGCCACCAGCCGGCGGGCGCAGACAGCTTGGCGACGACCGTGTAGTCATCGGTCTTCGAGAGGCCCGACAGCGTCTTGGACGTCGGTGGCGTGGCCGACACGGCGTCGAATCCGACGACCGGCGAGAAATTGGCGGCGTAGGCGTCCCCAGCCAGGGCCGCCCGGTTCCAGCTGTAGATCAGGTCATCGGCCTTGACCGGGTCCCCGTTGGAGAATTTGATGTTCTGCTTGAGATGGAACGTGTAGGTCAGCGCATCGGATGAAACATCGGGTAACTTGGTGAGCAGATCAGGAACAATCTTGCCGGCGTTGTCGAACTTGACCGGCCCCTGGAAAATGTTCTGGGCAAAGTCGAAGTCGACCAGTGCCGACTGGTGCGCCGGGTCGAAGGTCCCGATGTCGTCGTTGATCGGAAAGCGAATCGTTTGATCGGCTGCCAGGGTCTCGGATGAGGTGGTGGTTGAAGTGCCGCAGGCCGCCAGCAGCAATGTCACGAGCACAGTTCCGGACAAAGCCTTCCACCCAGATCGTTGGGTCATACGCTACCTCCCTTCCTTATGTCGAAATCGACGTTCAAACAGTAGCAAATATCACTACACCCCAATTGTTAGAGGCCTGTTAGACGCCTCGATGGCCAGCCCGGCGGCAGCCGCGGGCAAACTGGTGGCAGGTGATACCCCGTTGATGAACCCGCTTTCGAGTGCCTCGGACACGTCCATCAGCCGGCCGGTCAGCATCAGCTCCAGGCCGAGCTTGCGGGGGAGGGTGCGAAACACCACCGGCATGATGGTCATCGGCATGATGCCGAGCCGCACCCCGGGCAGCCCGAAGCGGGCACTTTCTGCCGCCACCGCCAGGTGACAGGCGGCCACCAGGCCAAAGCCGGCCCCGAGCGCGTCGCCATTGACGGCGGCCACCAGCGGCTTGCGGTAGGCCTCGATCAGGAGGAAGAGGGCGCCCAGCTCGCGGCGCGTCAGCGCCTGGGCGAGCGGCGGGTCGTCGGCGAGGAAAGTCTTCAGGTCGGCGCCGGCGCTGAAGGCGTCGCCGGTTCCGAGAATGATGATCGCCCGAACGGCGTCGTCGTGCCCCGCTCGTGTCAGTGCCGCGTGCAGCGCGCGCACCATCGCGGAACTCAGCGCATTCCGGACCTCCGGCTGGTGCAGCTGGAGGGTGAGGATGCCGTCCTTACGGCTCTCGACGAGCGCGTGATCCGCTAGACGCCTGCCATGACGACGCTCTTCTGCTCGGTGTAGAAGTCGAGCACCTCGACGCCGTGCTCCTTCCCGAAGCCGCTGTGCTTGGTGCCGCCGAAGGGAAGCTCGTCGTAGGCCACCTGGATCGTGTTCACCCAGGTGTACCCGGCATCGAGCCGGTCGATCCCGAGCTGGGCGCGCTTGAGATCGCGGGTGAAGATCGACGACCCCAGCCCGAATTCCGAGTCGTTGGCGCGCTCCAGCGCTTCGTCGAGATCCTTGACCCGCGCGATCGGCAGCAGCGGGCCGAAGGTCTCTTCCTGCCAGACCCGCGCTTCCCAGGGGACGTCGGTGACGATGGTCGGCTCGAAGAAGAAACCGCGGTCGAAGGGCGCACCACTCAGCCGCTTGCCGCCGGCCACCACGCGTCCGCCGCGATCGAGCGCATCCTTTAATTGCGCTTCGATCGCTTCGCGGCCGCTCGCCGTGTGCATCGGTCCCATCTGTGAGGCGGCATCGCTCCCCGGCGCGACCTTCAGCTTCTTCGCCCGCGCCGCCAGCTTCTCGATCAGCTGGTCCGCTACGGAGTCGAAGACATAGACTCGTTTGACCGCGAGGCAAGCCTGGCCGGCATTGAAGAAGCGGCCGATGGCGATCGCCTTGCTCGCCTGCTCGATGTCGGCGTCATCGCAGACGATCGCAGGGTCTGAGCCACCGAGCTCGAGGGTGACGTGCTTCAGGTCGGAGGCGGCCTCCGCCATCACCTGCTTGCCGGTCTTGGTCTCCCCGGTAAACCCGATCTTGCGGACCTTCGGATTCTTGATCATCTCCTGGCCCACCACCGCCCCCGGGCCGACGACGACGTTGAGCACGCCCGGCGGGAGCCCGCCCTCGTTCATCAGCTCGACGAGCCGAATGGTGGAGAGTGGGGTGGTGCTCGCCGGTTTGGCGACCACGGTATTGCCGACGGCCAGCGCCGGCGCGATCTTGTTGGCGAGCAGCGTCAGCGGAAAGTTCCAGGGGATGATCGCCCCGACCACGCCCAGTGGGCGCCGGACGACCAGGCCGAAGGCACCGGGCACCGAGAGCTGCACGTGCTTGCCGCGGATGGCGCCCGAGGCGGAGAGCATGGCGTAGTACTCGATGTTCTCCACGAAGCGGTCCGCCTCGATCTTCGAGTCGCGCAGCGGCTTGCCCTGCTCGCGGGTCAACAGCGTTGCCACCTCGTCGAGGTGCTGGCGAGCGAGCGCCGCCCCCTTCATCAGGATCTGGGCTCGCTTCTGCGGCAGGGTGTCCGCCCAGCCGCGGAACGCCGTATGCGCCGCGTCGATCGCCTGGCGGGTTTCCTCGACGCCCGCCTGCGGGACCTTGTCCACCAGCTCGCCGGTTGCCGGGTCGTGAATCTCCACCGTCGCGCCCGATCGGGCCGACGCCGGTTTGCCATCAATCACCATCGTGCTCATCTGCTTGGCATTCCTCCAAATTGTCTCCCCGCTTTTTCACGCCGGAGCGGGGCCCCTAATTGGCGTGCGAACTAGACTTCAGGGTACACAAAGGAGGGATCGATGGAGCAAGCGACCAGCTCGAAGGTTGTGTCGGTCACGCGCGAGTCGAACGGCGTCGCGCTGATTCATCTCAACCGTCCACCGGCGAATTCCTATGACCGCGGCTTGATCGACGACCTCAACACTGCCATCGACGAGATCCGCTTCGACGAATCCGTCGGCACCGCCGTCCTGATGTCGGACCTGCCGAAGTTCTTCAGTGCCGGCGCCGACATCAACATGTTCCGAACGGTCAGCTCCAAGGCGCGGGCGATGACCATCCTGCACATGCACGAGGTCTTGCTCAAGATGGAGCGCACGCCGAAAGTCTTCATCGCCGCCATCGGGGGCCATTGCCTGGGCGGCGGCCTCGAGATCGCGCTCGCCACCGATTTCCGGTTTGCCGCCGAGGGCGAGTACCGGCTTGGTGTCCCCGAAGTCACGCTCGGCCTCTTGCCGGGCAACGGGGGAACCCAGCGGCTGCCGCGACTGATCGGCCGGCAGAAGGCGATGGAATTACTTCTGACCGGCAAGCCGCTGGATCCAAAAACCGCCGTCGCCCATGGCGTGGTCGACCGCCTCATTCCGCCGGATCAGTTGCTGCCCGAAGCGATCGCCTTCGCTGCCACCCTGGCCAAGGGACCCACGATGGCGATCGGCGAGATCAAGCTGGTCGCCAAGCAGGGGCTCGAGATGCCGCTGGAGAGCGCGCTCGGCCTGGAGCGCGAGGGGATCTTCCGCCTCTTCGAGACCGCCGACGCCCAAGAGGGACTGCGCGCTTTCGCCGAGAAGCGCAAGCCGAACTTCAAGGGCGAATAGCGAGGGTTGCGCCCCCCGCACGTGATGCGCTAAACCCATGTAAGGATGCGACGGCGGCTGGCTCTTCTGGCAATGGCGCCGGTTATGGCGTTGATCGGGCTGGTACCGGCGCAGGCGCAACCCGGCTTGCCGGGTGGTGTCAGCTGTAGCCAGGCGTCATCGACCTCACCGATCGTCTGCAGCGGCAAGATCCCGTCGTGGGACGGCGTGCCGCTCGACGCCGACCTGACGCTTCCACCCGGTCCGGTTACCCCGCGGCCGCTGATCGTCATGCTTCACGGCTACGCCAACGACAAGACCGAGTGGGAGTCCGCCAGCGCGAGCAGCAGCAACCCGGACAAGGACCACTACAACACGGCGTCGTTTGCGTCGCGCGGCTACGCCGTGCTGACGTACACGGCCCGGGGATTCCACGGGTCCTGCGGGCAGGATCCGGTGACTGACCCCAGGTGCGCGCGCGGCTGGATGCACCTGGCCGACCGTCGATTCGAGGTGCGCGACACGCAGTACCTCGCCGGCCTGCTGGCGGATGCCGGGGTGGCCGACCCGCAGCGGGTCGCGGTGACCGGCGGATCATACGGAGGCGGACAGTCGCTCTTGCTCGCCATCCAGGGGGACCAGGTCGCGACCGTTCCCGACGCCAACAATCCCGCGACCTACGACCAGGCGACCCCGACCGCCTGGACATCACCAGCCGGGCACCTGGCGATGCACCTGGTGGCCGCGGTGCCGAAGTATCCCTGGAGCGACCTGGTCGACGCGCTGCTGCCCAACGGTCGAGCCTCCGACGGCGTCCTGCTTCCCGATGGCGACCGGCTGAGTCCGGTGGGGGTCGAGAAGCAGAGCTACGTGTCGTACTTCTATTACAGCGGCAACGCGCCGACCGGATACTATTGCCCCCAGCCCTGCCTGGATCCGTCGGCCAACATCACCGCCTGGTTTGCCCGCGTCAATGCCGGCGAGCCCTACGCGGATCCACTGGTAGCGAGCGCCATCGATCAGCTCAAGACCTGGAAATCCGCGTACTACCAGGATGCCTTGATCGCCCGAACCAGTGACCTGGTCCCCGTCTTCGACATCCAGGGCTGGACCGACCAGCTTTTCCCCGAGGTCGAGGGGGTCTCGTTGGTCAACAAGCTTCGCGCGCATGGCTGGCCGGTCAAGGTCGCCGTTGCCGATGTCGGCCACCCCATCGCGCAGAACAATGCCGACGCCTGGAGCGTCCTCAACGGGGAGGCGAACATCTTCCTCGACCACTACATGCTGGGAGCCGCGCCGCCCGCGCTCGATGCCTCGGCGCAAGTGACGACCTGTGATGCGAGCGGCGGGACCATCTACCAGCAACCGGATTGGGCCAGCCTCGCGCCCTATCGGGTCTCCTTCAAATCGAAGCTGCAACAGGCGACCGATTCTGCGACCGACCAGCCCTCCGGCCCGTTGGCGGACCCGATCGAGGTCGCAGCGATGCACGACCGTCGCGGCGCCTGCGTCGTGCTGCCGGCCGCGAGCACATCACTCAACGGCCACTGGGACTTTCCGGTGACACGGCCGTTCACGTTGCTCGGTGAGCCGGCGGTCCACCTCCAGGCGGCCGTCGGCGGCATCGACGCCGAGATCGATCCCCTTTTGTGGGACCTGGCGCCCGACGGGTCGGCGACGCTGGTCACGAGGGGCGCCTATCGATTCACTGGCTCGCCGCGGGCCGTCACCATCGATCTGCCGCTGCAGGGCAACGGTTGGGACTTTGTTGTCGGACACACGATCCGGCTCGAGGTGACCCAGAATGACACACCGTATTTGCGGGTCGACAATGTGGCGTCTGCGATCGTCTACAAGTCCATCAGGCTGACGCTGCCCACGCCCACCGTGCCCTCGGCCTGAGGCGGCTCAGGCATACCAGCGACGCGCGAGCGGCGGTAGCAGCACCAGCACCGCGGCGGTCGCGAGCACCAGGTCGAAGGCGCTCCAGATTCCGAAATCGCGGACGGTCGGCACCGGGCTGAGGGCGAGGATGGCAAAGCCCGCGGTCAGCGCCAGCGCCGAGGCCGCAATCGCCGGGCCCACCCTCGACGATGCCAGGTGCGCCGCCTCCACAGCGTCGATGCCCTGCCCTCGTTCGCTCCGATAGCGCGCCAGCCACAGCACCGAGAACTCGGTGGCGAAGGCCACCACGACGCCACCGAGCAGGATGGTGATGGGACTGGAGCGCAGGTTGAGGAGGGCACCGACAAGAAAGAGCAGACCAGTGGCGGCCCCGGCCGCGACCACCGTCGGGAGGATGGCAAGGATCGCGGGTCGCAGCTGTCGGTAGCCGAGCAGTAAGACGAGAAGGATCAGGCCGATGGCCAGCAAGGTCAGCCGCAGCTGGTCTCCCTGCAGTTCGGTCAGCGCCTGGTCGGCGACCACCGCCAGGCCCGCGGGGAAGGCGCGGTAGGCGGTTGGCGGCGTGCCGGCCGCGGTCCGCACTTGCGCCACCAGCGCCCGGTCACGCTCGACCGAGGTGACGTGCGTCAACCCGAAGATCGAGAGCGAGAGCCCATCGCGGCTGTCGTACACGGCGCCGCTGAAGTAACCCGGGATCCGGTCGAGGATCAATTTGGTCCGACTCGCGTCGGGCAGCGTTCCCTGGTTGAAGCCGGCGAGAAATCCGGGAAGACTCTCCAGCGGCTTGAGGTCCCCGCCGGATTGCGACGCCGCCTGGCGAGTCGCCTTGTCGAGCCAGGTCACCGCGTCCGGGGACGCCGCGTCGCGACCCGCGAGCACCAGGTCGATCTCTCCCGCCAGCCCGACCTCACGGCGCACCTGCTCGGCATCGGCGAGCGCGGCATCGCCGGACGGCACCAGCTGGGCCGGATCGGTTTCGATCTTGATGGCCGGCAGCGCCACCCATCCCCACAGTCCAACGATGACGATGGCGATAGCCGCCGCGGGTGCCAGCGCTCCGATCGAGGCGATGCGGCGCCCCGCGGCCGCGCGGATGCCGCCGCCCGTCAGCACGCGAGGAAATCGGCGACCAACCAACAGCAACGCCGGCAAGCCGACCAGGTAATTCGCGAGGTAGGCCATGGCAACGCCAAGCGCCATGAAGAGACCGAACTGCCGGACCAGCGGGAT
>Ga0209471_1000447_pt1 | contig 27960 bp, 29 predicted proteins | sample GraSoiAngelo_128_FD_185885 | JGI IMG/M metagenome (GOLD analysis project Ga0209471, IMG submission 185885) | Grasslands soil microbial communities from the Angelo Coastal Reserve, California, USA - 14_0927_12_20cm (SPAdes) (version 2) | ecosystem: Environmental > Terrestrial > Soil > Grasslands ... | reverse complement strand
GAACGCTCGCCCGCACAACGGTTGTCTGGCTGCTCGCGACTTGGGGCAAGATGACGCCGAATGCGACGCTCCCCGCGAGAAAGAGACCTTGAATTCTCATCGGGACCTCCATGTGTTGGCGCCTAACTCAATATTAGGTTGCAAAACCATCCGCAACCCGACCCCATGCTCGCAACCTAAGACGCCGCGACGGACGTTGCAAGAATCTGGTGTCCCTCGCTGTGTCCCACCGACGAGCACCCACAGCGGCGGGAATTGGGCTGCGAACCGCAGCAGTGAACCCATCCCCAGACGGCTGCGCAATCCTGCGATAGACCCGTCACTCCCCCGTACTCCCAAACCCTCCCCCGCCCCGCTCGCTCGCCGGCAGCCCTTCGACCTCGACGAGCTCGACCCGCTCCACCCGCTGAAACACGAGCTGGGCGATCCGCATCCCGCGCGTCACGCCCACCGGCTCGGTTCCGAGGTTGATCATCGGGATCATCAGCTCGCCGCGGTAATCGGAGTCGATCGTCGCGGGAGCGTTGGGGAGGGTGACGCCGTGCTTGAGCGCGAGCCCCGAGCGCGGCCGCACCTGCGCCTCGTACCCCGGCGGGATGGCGAGGGCGAGCCCGGTGCGGACCAGGCGGCGCTCCATCGGCTGGAGCGTAAAGTCCGGCTCGGCACTGGCGACGTCGTACCCCGCGGAGCCCTCCGTCTGTCGTGTCGGCAGCGGCAGTCCGTCATGATGCGCCAGGCGGCGCACCTGTACGACCGGCGGCCGCGTCAGGCGAGCGCCCCGGGATCCCGCTCGATGACCGGATCGAGCACGAGCGGCGGTGGCTCCTCCTCGATCAGATACGCGAATTCCCGCCGGAACTCCTCCACCGAGACGTGGGCGGTTGCGGCGAAGCGCGCCAGCTCGTGCGGGTCCTCGAAGTCGTCGCGCCGCAGCCGGATCATGTAGCGGCGCGCGATGGCGTAGCGCGTGGACGTGATGTCCACCCGCCGCGTCCGCGCCCGGCCCGTCACGGGATCGATCATGGCGGCAAATGGGATGGGGACGAACCGGCCCGCCTGCAGTGAGATGACGGCCGCGTTGCCGCCCCCCAGCACGTACTTGGCGGCGCAGTAGCCCAAGTCCCGCGTGTACTCCATGTCCATAGGGATCGGATCCGCGCACCGCAGCTCGTAGCCGATGTTCTTCGCCGCGATGGTTGCCGTCAGCCCGAACTCCTTGAGGCGCTTCTGCACGGCGGCCTTGAGGATCTCGCCGATGTTCACCTCGGCGATGCGTACGTTCCCGTGCGTATCCCGCTCGACCTCTTCGAATCCCGCGAGGTCCGCTGGGTCGATGCCGAGCGCCAGCCCCTCGGCGAGCACGGCGACGCCGTCCAGCCGGCCGTACGACAGCCGTTTGACGATGGCGCCGACGAGCGTATCCACGACCGACTTGAGGCGGATGCGCCGTCCCAGGAACTCCTCCGGGATCAGCGTGAGCGTGGCGCCGGCGGCCTTGCCGATCCCCATCGCCAGGTGCCCTGCGCCGCGGCCCATCGTGATGACCAGGTACCAGCGCGAGGTGGTTTTGGCGTCCACCATCAGGTTCTTCACGATCTCCACCCCGTAGTGGCGCGCCGTCTGGAAGCCAAAGGTGTCCACGTGCGGCGGCAGGTCGAGATCGTTGTCGATCGTCTTCGGCACGTGCACGACCTGGAGCCGTCCCGCGGCCTTCTCCTCGAGCTTCATGGCCGAGTACGCGGTGTCGTCACCGCCGATGGTGATGAGCTGCGAGACGTTGAGGCGCAACAACGCCAGAACCGCGTTGTCGAGATGCGCCGGGTTCTTGGTAGGGTTGGCGCGCGAGATGCCGATGTAGGAGCCGCCGCGAAAGTGGATCCGGCTCACCTCGCCGATGTCGAGCGGCACGACGTGGTCGATGTCGCCTTGCATGATCCACTCGAACCCGTCGCGCACCCCGAGCACGTCGACGGCCTCGAGCCGTGCGCGGATGGTGGCCGCCCCGATGACGCTGTTGATTCCCGGTGCGGGGCCGCCGCCGACCAGAATCGCGAGTGTTCTGCGCTCGGTCATCGCCTGGCCACCCGAGTCACGCGGATCTGGCGCGCCGCTTTCGCCACGCGAGCACCGCGATCACCGCTGCGCCGATGCCGATCCACCAGCCGGCCGCGGTGCCGAGGCGCCCGGCGCGCTCGCTCGAGGTCAGCCAGTTGGTCTCGCCCTCGAGCGTCGCGAGCGTCGCCACCAGCGCCGTGACGGCACCGATCAGTCTCATGTGGCCTCCTTACACCAAGGTCTTGGCGTCCGCGAGCGGCAGTCCGAATGCCTCGGCTACCGCCGCGTACACGACCTTGCCCTCGATCGCGTTCAGCCCGAGGAACAGCGCGGCGTCGTCCCGGCACGCCTGCTTCCAGCCGCGCTTGGCCAGACGCTTGGCGTACAGGAACGTGGCGTTGGTGAGGGCGAGCGTGGAGGTGCGCGGCAGGCCGCCCGGCATGTTGGCGACCGCGTAGTGGATGATCCCGTCCACCACGTAGGTCGGGTTGTCGTGGGTGGTGGGCTTGCTGGTCTCGATGCAGCCGCCCTGGTCCACCGCCACGTCCACGATCACGGAGCCGGCCTTCATGAGCTTCAGGTCGTCGCGCCGCACCAGCTTCGGGGCCTTGGCGCCCGGGAGCAGCACGGCGCCGATCACGACGTCGGCCTTGCGCAGCTGGTCGAGCAGATTGTGACGGTTCGAGTACAACAGGTCGACGTTGGGGGGAAGCACGTCCGCGAGGTAGCGCAGCCGGTCGAGCGACAGGTCGAGCAGCGTCACGTGGGCGCCCAGCCCCGCCGCCATCTTGGCCGCGTTGGCGCCGACCACCCCGCCACCCAGGATGAGCACCTCGGCGGGCAGCACCCCCGGCACGCCTCCCAGCAGGATGCCCGAGCCCCCGTACACCTTCTCCAGGTACTTCGCGCCCTCCTGCACCGCCATCCGTCCCGCGACCTCACTCATGGGCGTGAGCAACGGCAGCTCTCCCGAGGTGAGCTGCACGGTCTCATAGGCGATCGCGGTGATCCCCGACCGGAGCACCGCCTGCGTGAGGGCCTCGGACGCCGCAAAATGGAAATAGGTGAACACGACCTGCCCTTTCCGCATACACGGCCACTCGGGCTCGATCGGCTCCTTGACCTTGACCACCATTTCGGACTTGGACCACACGTCCCCGGCCCGCGTGACCAGCGTCGCGCCGGCCGCCCGGTAGGCGTCGTCTGAGAATCCCGACCCGAGCCCCGCGCCTTGCTCCACCAGCACCGTGTGCCCGTCGCCGACCAGCGACTCGGCCCCCGCCGGCACCAGCGCCACGCGGTTCTCCGCGGTCTTGATCTCTTTAGGGACACCGACGATCATGCGCTCTCCGCCTTACGTCGTTGCGTGACGTCTTTGCTTGACGCCTCTGCGTGACGCCTGTGCTCGACGCCTTTCAGTCCTTGTCCGGCCCCAGCCACACCACCGTCTGCCGCTCGGGATCGAAGAATTCCGCCGCGACGGCCGCGACTTCGTCCTCGGTCAGCCCGGCTACCGTCGCCAGCACCTGGTCGAGACTCTGATACGGCTCGCCGTAGACCGAAAAGCCCGCCAAACGATACATCCGGGCCGAAGGACTCTCCAGCGACAGCATCAGCTGCCCCTGGGTCTGTTGCTTGGCCTCGGCGAGCGCGTCCCCGCGCAACCCCTCGCGCGCGAGCGTCGCGTACTCCTCGCGAATCGCCGCGGCGGCCTGCAGCGCCGTTTGCGGCTGCGTGCCGACGTACACGCCTGTCACCCCCATCTGGCGATAGAAGCTCGTGAACGCGTAGATCGCGTAGGCGAGCCCGAGCTCTTCGCGAATCCGCTGGAACAGCCGGCTCGACATCCCGCCGCCGAACACGTTCGCCAGCACGAGCAGGGCGTACTTGCGCGGGTCGGCGTACGGGATCGTGTCGCTGGCGAACACGATGTGGGTCTGGGCGGTGTCTTTATGGTGGCGGGCCTCGGCGCCGCGGACGGCCGGTGGGACGGTCGCCGAGAGAGGCGTCGCCGATGGGGCGTTGCCAGGTGTCGCGTTGAACCAGCCCAGCTTCGCGAGCTCTTCGAGCAGCTGGTCGTGCGTCAGGTTCCCCGCAGCGGCGATGACGCAGTTCGCGGGGAAGTAGGCGCGCCCGTGCAGCTGCTTCAGGTCGCCCGCGGAGAGCGCGCTGACGGTGTCGCGCGTGCCGAGGATGGTGTAGCCGTAGGGATGCTCGGGCCACAGCGTCTGGTACGAGAGGTCGAACACCTGATCGTCGGGGGTGTCTGCGACGGTGTTGATCTCCTCGAGCACCACCTTGCGCTCGAGCTCCAGATCACTGGTGCGCAGCACCGGGTTACGGACCAGGTCGGTGAGCACATCGAGCGCGCGCGGCAGATCGGCGTCGAGCACGCGCGCGTGAAACGCCGTGGTGTCACGCGAGGTGTAGGCGTCGAGCGAGCCGCCGCGCGCCTCGAGGGCGAGGGCGATCTCCTGGGCGGTGCGGCGCTCGGTCCCCTTGAACACCATGTGCTCGAGCAGGTGGGACACGCCCATCTTGGGGCGCGGCTCATGCGCGCTGGCGCTGCGCACCCAGATGCCGACCGCCGCCGAGCGCACGCTCGGCACCCGCTCCGACAGCACGAGCACGCCGCTCGGCGCGGTGGTCTGGTGGATCTCCCGGTCGAGCCGGACCGTCTCCATCACCGCGAGCGGGCGGGGGCCGTCTCCGTTTTCTCGAGCAGCGCCTTCCGGGAGAGTCGCATGCGACCGCGCTCGTCGACCTCGAGCAGCTTGACCCGGACTTGGTCGCCCTTCTTCACGACGTCTTCGGTGCGCTCCGTGCGGCCGTGCTGCAGCTCGGAGATGTGCAGCAGCCCCTCCACGCCGGGGAGGATCTCGATGAACGCGCCAAAGGCCGTCGTGCTCTTCACCACACCTTCGTACACCTTGCCGACCTCGGGCACCTGGACCATGCCGGCGATGATGTCGCGCGCCCGCTCTCCGCCCTCGCCCACGGCGGAGATGGTCACGAGCCCGTTGTCGTCGACGTTGATCTCGGCGCCGGTCTGCTCCTGAATCGACCGGATGGTCTTTCCCTTGGGGCCGATGATGTCGCCGATCCTGTCCGTCGGGATCTGGATCGTGATGATGCGCGGGGCGTACTTGGACAGCTGCGAGCGCGGCTGCGGCATGGCGCGGTCCATGATGTCGAGGATGTGGATCCGGGCCTGCTTCGCGCGGTCGAGCGCTTCCGCGACGATCTTGAAGTCGAGCCCCTCGATCTTGATGTCCATCTGGATCGACGTCACGCCTTCGCGCGTCCCCGCCACCTTGAAGTCCATGTCGCCCAGGTGATCCTCGGTGCCGAGAATGTCGGTCAGCACCGCCACGCGCGCGCCTTCCTTGATCAACCCCATCGCGACCCCGGCGCACGACGCCTTCACCGGGACGCCCGCGTCGAACAGCGCCAGCGAGCCGCCGCACACCGTTGCCATGGACGACGAGCCGTTGGACTCGAGGATGTCGGACACGATGCGGATCGTGTAGGGGAACTGGTCGTACGGCGGGAGCAGCGCCTGCAGCGCCCGCTCGGCCAGCGCGCCGTGGCCCACTTCGCGGCGCGAGGTGCCGCGGATCGGCCGCACTTCTCCGGTGGAGAACGGCGGGAAGTTGTAATGCAGCATGAACGACTTGGTCGTCTCTTCGGCCACGTCGATCGAGTCGATCCGCTGCTCGTCCGACACCGTGCCGAGCGTGACGGACACGAGCGCCTGCGTCTGGCCGCGCGTGAACAGCGCCGAGCCGTGGGTGCGGGGCAGCACGCCCACCTCGCAGGTGATCGGTCGCACCGTCGCCAGGTCCCGGCCGTCGACCCGCTCGCCGCGCGACAACACCTGCTCGCGCATCGTGCGGTACTCGATCTCCTCGATCACCGCCGCGACGTCTTTCAGGTTGTCGGGGAATTCCGCGGCGAGCTGCTCCTGGATCGTCGACTTGAGCGCGGCGAGCGCCTGGGTCCGCTCGGCCTTCTCCGGCAGGTTCAGCGCCTCGGCGATGCGCGGCTCGGCCAGCGCCTTCACCCGCGCGACCAGCTCCGCCGCCGGCTCGACCTTGGTCCACTCCATCTTCGGCTGCCGCAGGTCGGCGGCGAGCTCGGTCGCGGCATCGAGCAGCTCGCGGATGCCCTTGTGCGCCACCTCGAGCCCCTTCACGATCTCGGGCTCCGTCAGCTCGAGCGCGCCGCCTTCCACCATGACGATCGAGTCGCGCGACCCCGACACCACCATGTCCACGTCCGAGAACTCGAGCTGCTGGAAGGTCGGATTCAGGATCCACGCACCCTCCACCCGTCCCACGCGCACCGCGGCGATAGGGCCGTTCCAGGGCACCTTGGACATGTCGAGCGCCGCGGAGGCCGCCGTCACGCCGAGCACGTCGGCGTCGTTCTCCTGGTCCGCCGACAGGACGTAGATGAAGACCTGGATCTCGTTCTTGAACCCCTCGGGGAACAACGGCCGGATAGAGCGGTCCGTCACCCGCGCCGAGAGGATCTCCTCGTCCGAAGGACGGCCCTCGCGTTTCAAAAAGCCGCCGGGAATCTTGCCGGCAGCATAGGATTTCTCGCGGTATTCGACGGTGAGGGGGAAGAAGGGGAGCGTCGAGACGTTGTCCGACACGGTCACCGTCGCGAGGACTACGGTCTCCCCGAACTGCAGGAGGCAGGCCCCCGCGGCCTGCTTGGCGAGTCGCCCCGACTCGAGCTTCAGCGGGCGACCCGCGAACGTGCGATCGACGTGCTTCACCATGTTGCCTGTCTAGAGCACGAAGAAATACGCGAGGCGTCCCGGTGCTCTTGCCGGGACGCCCAGCGCGACGCCTCTTGCATTAGTGGCGGAGACCGAGCTCGTCGATGAGCTGCCGATAGCGCTCCAGGTCGGTGCGCTTCAGGTACTCCAGCAGGCGGCGGCGCTGGCTGACCATCCTGAGGAGGCCGCGCTGCCCGTGGAAGTCCTTGGCGTGGACCCGGAAGTGATCGGTGAGGCTGTTGATCCGCTCGGTGAGCAGCGCGACCTGAACCGGGGCTGACCCCGTGTCCCCTTCGTGCAGCCCGTACTTCCTGACCGGCGTCGTCTTGTCGTACATCTGTCCTGTTCCCTAATTCTTGAGAGCGCAGTAACTTAGACCGCCGATACCGGTTTGTAAAGCCCTAGTGACCAACGCGCCTCCCCCGCCCCCCGCGCCCCCCGCGCCCAGCGACCTGGTCGGCCGCACCGTCGGCCCGTACGACCTCGAGCGTCTGCTCGGCCAGGGCGGGTTCGCCTGGGTGTTCGCCGGTCGGGAGCTGGACGGAACTCCCGTCGCCGTCAAAGTGCTGATGCCGCGCTACGCCGGCGACCCGCAGTTCGAGAGCCGGTTCCGGAACGAAGCCGAGACCGCCGCGAAGCTCCAGCACCCGAACATCATTCGGATTCGGTTCGTGGCGCGCTCCGGGGGCTACGTCTACTTCGGGATGGATCTGTGCGCCGACAGCCTCGGGGCGCGCATCGCGCGCGAAGGCCCCCTGCCGGAGGCGGACATGCTCCGCCTGGCGGCGGACGTGGCCAAGGGGCTGGGGTTCGCGCACGGGCGGGGTGTGATTCACCGCGACCTGAAGCCCGACAACATCCTGCTCCGCTCCGACGGCAGCGCGGTCATCACCGACTTCGGCATCGCGCGCGCGGTTTCGGGCTACGTGGCTTCCACCGGCGTCAACATGACGATCGGGACGCCCCAGTACCTCTCTCCCGAGCAGGCGCAGGGACGCGCGCTCGACCAGCGCGTGGACTTCTACGCGCTCGGCATCACCCTCTTCAAGGCCGCCGCCGGCGAGGTACCGTTCGCCGCGAGCGACTGGTTCGAGCTCGCACGCATGCACGTCGAGCGGCCGCCCCCGGGCTTGCGCAAGAAGCGGCCGGAGCTGTCCAAACGGTTCGAGCGGATCGTGCTGAAGTGCCTGGCCAAGCATCCCGACGACCGCTACCGCGATGCGGCCCAGCTGCTCGCTGAGCTGGCCGCGGTCGAGGCCAAGCCACGCGCCGGTGCGTGGTGGCGCTGGTGGTCAGGCTGAAGGGCTGAAGAGGCGTTTGATCATGCTGGCGAGGCGGGCGACGAGGCTCGGCCTGGCCCTTGGTACGCTTCCCCCTGCTGGTTCCCGTCCCAAGTAGGCTTCGATCGCCCGACGCAGGTCGGGCTCGCATTGCTCGGGAAAAGGGCGCTCCGCCGGACGCACGTCGAATCCCGCTCCCTCAGGTCTTCCGGCGAGTTCCACGACGCCGGGTGAAGCGCGTTCGATCACGTCGACCATGGGCCGCAGTGCCTCCCGCCTCCCGGCTCCCCCGTCGCGATAGTAGGCCGCCGTCACCACCGCGACCAGGTGGTCCGCCGTGATCCGCCCCGCCACGTACGCTGTGAGCGTCTCCCTAACGACGGAAGACATGGCCCAGCAGACGCAGGATATCGTTGGACGTGGCGAGGATCATGATGGCGACCAGAACCACGAAGCCGATCTGGGTGAGCCGCAGGCGCAGCTCGAGCGGCAACGGCCTGCGTCGCACTGCCTCCGCCAGGAGAAAGACCAGCTGGCCGCCGTCCAGAATGGGAATCGGCAGGACGTTGAGGATTGCCAGGTTGATGGACAAAAAGGCCATGAAGCCGAGAAAGGTCGCCGCGCCGATCCGCGCCGCCTGGCTCGAGATCTGGCCGATCAGGATCGGTCCACCGAGCTCGCGGAGCGACGCCCTGCCTGTGACGAGCTTCGCCAGGAAATCGAGGATCATGGCGCCGCGGCTCCGCGTCTCCGCCCACCCGACCCGGACCGCGCCCAGGATGCCGGGCCGCGGGAGCGTCGGGTACACCGCCCCGATGCCGACAAACCCGATGACCTGCGTCCGCTTGGTCACGGGATCCGTCTCCTCGCGGCGATCGGGCGTCACCGTCAGAGAAAGGCGCTCGGTGCCCCGCCGCACCTCGACCGTGATCGGGTGCGTGGCGTTGCGACGCGCCACGCGCGCGAAGTCCTGCCACGAGACCACCGTGTCGCCGTTCACCTTGAGGATGCGGTCACCCGGCATGAGGCCCGCCTTGGCCCCCGCGCCGCCGGACGTCACGCTCGAGATGACCGGCTCGAGATAGGGGCTGAGCGCCAGCACCGCGGCGACGCGCGCGGCCGTGTCCCCCTGGGCGATCTGCAGCACCACCGAATCCGGCCGTCCCGCCACGCGCAACCTGACGGGCGGCGGGGCGTTGGCGAGCTTCAGCTGCAGGTCACCCCACGTCCGGACCGAATCACCGTTCACGGTGGTGATGCGATCGCCGCGTCGCAGCGCCCCGAGGACCTGCGCCGCCGGAGGCAGGTCATTCACCATCACCGAGTCCACTCGGGTCGTGGCGATGTTGTTCGGCTCGAGGGTCCCGGTGTAGGCGAGCCCCGTGTAGACCACGACCGCGAACACCGCGTTCATGGTCACACCGGCCAGGATCACGATCGACCGGGCCCACAGCGGCTTGCGGTCGAACGCCCGGGCGGGATCGATCGGCTGGGCGCTCTTGCCGCCTTCCAGGTCCCCGGCGACCCCTTCGTCTTCGAACCCGGCCATCTTTACGTAGCCGCCGAACGGAATCCACGAGATCCAGTACTCCGTCTCGCCGCGGCGCCACGCCAGGATCGGTCGACCGAAGCCGAGTGAGAAGCGCAGTACCTGGATTCCCACCGCCTTGGCCGCGGCGAAGTGGCCGGCTTCGTGCACGAAGATCAGCACGCCGACGACGACGATGAGGGAGATCGGGGTCAGGAGCACGCGGCCTCCCGCGCCAGCCGGCGTGCGGCGGTGTCCGCCGCGAGTACGGCCTCGAGCGTGTTGGCCTCGGCCGGCGCGCTCGTGTCCAGCACTCGGGCGATCGTTTGGGCGATCCGGCCGAAGGGAATCCCGCCCTCGAGAAACAGCGCGACGGCGATCTCGTTGGCGGCGTTGAACACGGTTGGGGCCGTACCGCCGGCAGTGGCCGCGGCGCGGCCGAGGCCGTAGGCCGGGTACAGCTCCGCCTCCACGGCTTCGAACGTGAGGCTGCCCGCGGCGACCGGATCGAACCGCCGGGTTCCCGCGTCCGGCACCCGCGCCGGATGCGTCAGCGCATAGAGGATGGGCAGCTCCATCGTGGGGAACCCGACCTGCGCGAGCACCGAGCCGTCCACGAATTCCACGAAGGCGTGGACCACCGATTGCGGATGCACGACGACCTCGACCGCTTCGTACCCGAGCCCGAAGAGGAAGTGCGCCTCGATCACCTCGAGGGCCTTGTTGACGAGCGTGGCGGAATCCACCGTGATTTTCTTCCCCATCTTCCAGGTGGGGTGACGCAGCGCCTCCGCCACCGTGGCCGCCGCGATCCGCTCGCGCGGCCAGGTGCGAAACGGGCCGCCCGAGGCCGTGAGGATGAGGCGCGCCAGCTCGGTCGGCCCCCGTCCCGCGACACACTGCAGCACCGCGCTGTGCTCGGAGTCAACCGGGATGATCTCCCCGCCCCCCTCGCGCGCCGCGCGCGTGACGAGCTCGCCGGCCATCACGAGGGTCTCCTTGTTCGCCAGGGCGACGCGCTTCCCGGCCCGCAGGGCCGCGAGCGTGGCCTCGAGCCCCGCCGCGCCCACGATGCCGTTCACGACGATGCGCACGTCGGGGTGGGTGGCGGCTTCCACGAGGCATTCCGGCCCCTTGCCCCTTCCCCCTTCCCCCTTCCCCGAGTTGACCAGCCCCACATACGCCGGCTGCCACTCGGCCGCCTGACGTGCGAGCAGCTCCGCGTTCGAATGCGCCGTCAGCGCGATGACGCGAAACCGGTCCCGCTGGCGCGCCAGCACCTGCAGGGTGGAGCAGCCGATCGAGCCGGTGGACCCGAGGATCGCGACGCCGACGCTCATGCGATCCCGAACAGCCGGAGCAGTCCCGCGGTCGCGGCCAAGACGAAATAGAGCGAGTCGAGCCGGTCGAGCACGCCCCCGTGGCCGGGGATGAGCGACGACGAGTCCTTGACCCCCGCCTCGCGCTTGAAGAGCGATTCGGCGACGTCGCCGACCTGCGCCGCCACCGCCACGACCAACCCCACCGTGGCCAGTTGCCAGACGCCAAGTCGCAGGGCGACCCTGTCCAGCACCAGGGGACCGTACACCAGCGCTGCAATCAGCCCGCCGACGAGGCCGCCGACGGCGCCCGCCCAGGTCTTCCGGGGCGACAGCACCGGCGCGAGCTTGGGGCCGCCGATCAGGGTTCCGGCGGCCATGGCGCAGGTGTCGCACACCCACGTCACGACGAGCGGCAGCACCACCAGCGCCACCGCGCCGCGGGGGTGCGCGTCCGAGTGCGGGCCGTGGCGGATCGCTATGGTGAAGGCGAGCAGGGCGGATGCGTACAGGCTGCCGAAGACGGTGACCGACACGGCCGTGAGCGGGCGGCGGGCCGGTCCGCGCGCCATCGCCGCTACCAGCACCGCGAGCAACCACAGCGCGGCGACGTAGAGCACCGGCTCCCAGTCGGCGTATCCTTTGACCCAGAACGTCGCGAACGGCACGGCCGCCGCCGCCACGAGCCCCAGGCGCTCGAACGGCTCGATCCCCTCGCGGCGGGCCAGGTCGTACACCTCGCGCGTGCCGAGCACGCCGAGCAGGGCGAGTGCGGTGGCCAGGACCCACCCGCCCAGCCACAGCACCACCAGCGAGACCGCAATGGCCGGAACCGCGACGGCGATACGCAGCAGCAGGTTGCGGGACATCAGGGGGGGGCGGGGGCCGTGACTTTGCCGAACCGCCGGTCGCGCCGCTGGTAGTCGAGGATGGCCTGGAACAGATCGCGCCGGGTGACGTCGGGCCACAGCACCGGCGTCATGTACAACTCGGTGTAAGCGAGCTGCCACAGCAGGAAGTTCGAGATCCGCAGCTCACCCGAGGTGCGGATCAGCAGATCGGGGTCGCTCCAGGGGGCGGTGTAGAGCTTTTCACGCACCGCCTCCTCGTCGATATCCTCGAGGCGCTTCGTGCCCTTCAAGACTTCCTCGGCGAGCAGGCGCGCCGCGCGCGCCAGCTCGGCGCGGGAGGAGTAGGAGATGCACAGATTGAGCGCCAGCCGCCGGCCGCCGCGCGTGTCCCGCTCCACGCGGTCGATCGCGGCGCGGGCGCCCGGCGCCAGCCGCGCCCGCTCCCCCAGCACGTGCACGACCACGCCCTGGTCGCGCAGCTCCGCCGCTTCCTTGGCGATGTATTCCTCGAGCAGACTCATGAGCGCCGAGATCTCGGTGGGGGGGCGCTGCCAGTTCTCCTCCGAGAACGCAAACAACGTGAGCACCTCGACGCCCGCCTCGATGGCGCCTTCGACGATCTCGCGCACCGCCTTCATCCCGGCGCGGTGCCCGAACGGCCGCGGCAGGTTGCGCTCGCGCGCCCAGCGGCCGTTGCCATCCATGATGATGGCGACGTGGCGGGGCGCGGCCCCGTTCAGGCGGATCTGCCCGAGCAGCTCGTCGGTCACCTAGACCTCCATGATGTCCGCTTCCTTCGCTTTGACCGCGGCGTCCACGAGCTTCAGGTGGTCGTCGTGCAGCTTTTGCACGTCCTTCTCGGCGTGCTTCTTCTCGTCTTCGGAGACGTGCTCGGTCTTCTTGATCCGGTTGATCGCGTCGGTTCGGGCGTGTCGGATCGCCACGCGGCCCTCCTCGGCGAACTTGTGCACCACCTTCACCAGCTCTTTGCGGCGCTCCTCGGTGAGCGCTGGGATGGGGATGCGGATGACCGCGCCGTCGTTGGCGGGCGTGAGGCCCAGGTCCGACGCGAGGATCGCTTTCTCGATGGCCTTGAGGAGGGTCTTGTCCCAGGGCTGGATCGTCAGCAGCTTCGGCTCGGGGGCCGCCACGCTCGCCACCTGGTTGAGCGGCATCTCGTTGCCGTAGGCCTCCACCCGCACGAGATCGAGCAGCGCGGTGGTCGCCTTCCCCGTGCGCACCGTGGCGAACTCGCGCTTCACCGCTTCCACCGCCTTGTCCATCCCTTGCCGGGCGTGCTTGACGTGGTCTGTCAGACTGGTGACGGTGGTCATGTGACGATGGTGCCGACGCGCTCCCCGGCCAGCACCCTGGCCGTCGCGCCGGGCTGGTTGATGTTGAACACAACGATCGGAAGCTTGTTCTCCTTGCACAAGCCGAACGCGTTCGCGTCCATCACGGCATAGCCGTTCACGAGCGCGTCGCGGAACGACAGCTCGGCGAGGAACTTCGCCTTGGGGTCCTGCTTCGGGTCGGCGGTGTAGACGCCGTCGACGTTCGTCGCCTTGAGCAGCACCTTGGCCTCGACCTCGAGCGCCCGCAGCACGGCCGCAGTATCGGTCGAAAAGTAGGGGTTCCCCGTCCCGCCCGCGAAAATCACCATGCGCCCCTTTTCGAGGTGGCGCACCGCCCGGCGCCGGATGTAGGGCTCGGCGAGCGCCTCCATGCGGATCGCCGTCATCACCCGCGTGTCGACGCCCTTCTTTTCGAGGATGTCCTGCAGCGCGAGGGCGTTGATGACCGTGGCGAGCATCCCCATGTAGTCGGCGGACACGCGGTCCATGCCCTGCGCGCTCGCGGCCGCGCCGCGCACGATGTTGCCGCCCCCGACCACGAGCCCCAGCTGCACGCCCAACGCCGCCACGGTCTTCAGCTCGTTGGCGAGGCGGTCGATGACCTCGAAATCGAGCCCCCCCCCCGCGCCCCGGTCGCCCGCGAACGACTCGCCCGAGAGCTTGAGCAGGGCGCGCGGATAGGCAAGGTGGGGCCGAGCGGCGGCGGGGGCGGGGGCTGTCGCCAACTCAGCCCTCCCCGACCTTCAGGCGCGCGAACCGACCCACCTCGACCTTCTCCCCCGTCTTCGCCGACAGCTCCTTGACGAGCTCGCCCACGGTGCGTTTGTCGTCCTTCACGAACTTCTGCTCGAGCAGCACGTTGTCCTCGTAGAACTTCTTGATCATGCCGTCCACGATCTTGCCGCGGATGTGCTCGGGTTTCTTCTGCTCGGCGACCTGGGCCTCGTAGACCTTTCGCTCCCGTTGAATCAGCTCTGCGGGAAGGTCCTCGATCCGCACGGCGAGCGGGTTCGTCGCGGCGATGTGCACGGCCAGGTCGCGGGCGAGCGCCTTGAAGTCCTCGGTGCGGGCGACGAAGTCCGTTTCGCAGTTGAGCTCGACCAGCACCCCGATCTTGCCGTCGTGGTGCAGGTAGGTCCCGATGAGTCCTTCGGACGCTTCGCGCCCCGCGCGCTTGTCGGCTTTGGCCGCCCCCTTCTGCCGCAGCAGGTCGACCGCTTTCTCGAGATCTCCGACGGTCTCCTCGAGCGCGCGCTTGCAGTCCATCATCCCTGCGCCGGTGCGGGCGCGCAGCTCGGCCACGAGCTTCGCCGGAATGTCTTTCACGGTTGCCATCTGCTCACTCCTCACAAAAACGCCGCCCTCGCGCCGTAAGGCCGGGAGAGGGCGGCGGTTGGTTATCCAACGATCGGCGGTGCGGGCGTGTTAGCTTTCGCCCCCGCCGCTCGATTCGGCCGGCGCCGGCGCCTCCTCGGTCTTGAGCCGGGCCGCGATGGCCTCGGGCTTGGGCCGCCGCTTGCGGCGGGCCGGCTTCTTCTTCTTGTCGCCCTCGGCCTCCGCCTCGACGCCGGTCTCCGTGGAGTAGGTCACCCCCTCGCCTTCCTCGGCCGGCTCGCGCACCGGCGACTGCCGCCGCGCCTCCCCGATCAGGTCGGAGATGGCCGCCGTGATGAGCGAAACGGCGCGGATCGCGTCGTCATTCCCGGGGATCGGCACCGTGATCAAGTCCGGATCCGCGTTCGTGTCCACGATCGCGACCACCGGGAGGCCGAGCTTGTTCGCTTCCGCCACCGCGATGCGCTCCTTTTTCGAGTCCACCACGAACAACGCGCCGGGCAGCCGTCCCATGTTCTTGATGCCCGACAGGTACTTCTCGAGCTTCAAGCGCTCGCGGTCGAACAGCAGCTGCTCTTTCTTGGTGTGGTGCTCGAACTCGCCCTCGCTGATCCCCTGCTCCAGATCCTTCAGCCGCTTGATCTGCTTCTTGATCGTCTGGAAGTTCGTGAGCGTACCACCCAGCCAGCGCTCGGTCACGTAGAACGCGCCGCACCGCTCCGCTTCCGCCTGGAGGATGTTCTTGAGCTGCTTCTTGGTGCAGACGAACAGGACGCCTTCGCCCTTGAGCACGACGCCGCGCAGCAGCTCCTGCGCCGCCTCGATCTGACGGAGGGTCTTCTGCAGGTCGATGATGTAGATGCCGGAGCGTTCGGCGAAGATGAACCGGCGCATCTTCGGATTCCAGCGCCGCGTCTGGTGGCCGAAATGGACGCCCGCTTCCAGCAGGTCCTGCAACTGAGGCTGCGCCATGCCCTTCCTTTCGTGGGTTCGATCCGCCGCTGCCGTCATCTCCGGTGCCACCCCGTAGGGACCCAGCATCGGATCGGGCAACGTGTGTGATGACGTCTCTATCTCTTCGAGAACTGGAACCGCTTGCGCGCTCCGGCGCGCCCCGGCTTCTTCCGCTCGACGGCGCGTGGATCCCGCGTCAACAGACCCTGCTCCCGTAGCTTCTTGCGGTGCCGGTCGTCCGCGAGGCACAGCGCCCGCGCGATCGCGAGGCGCAACGCCCCGGCTTGACCGGTTTGACCGCCACCCGATGCGATCGCGCGCACGTCGAAGGCGCCCAGCGTGTCCGTCGCCGTGAACGGCTGCTGGATGTGGGACACGAGCGAGGCGCGCGGGAAGTAGTCGCCGAGCGTCCGACCGTTGATGTTCCACTTCCCCGACCCGGGCGTGAGATACACGCGCGCCACGCCCACCTTGCGGCGACCGACCGCGTGCCAGCGCAGCTCCGGTGTGATCGCCGAGCTCATGACGCCCCTCCCACCCCCGCCGTCAGGCTGAGGGGCTCGGGCTGCTGCGCCGCGTGCGGATGCGTCGGGCCGGCGTACACCTTGAGCATCTGCTTCACATGCTGCCGGGACAGCGTCGTCTTCGGGAGCATTCCCCACACGGCCCGCTCGATCACGCGGTCGGGGTGCTTCGCGAGCAGCACCTTGAGCGGCGTGAACCGCTCGTGCCCCATGTAGCCCGTGTGCCGGAAGTAGCGCTTCTGCTCGAGCTTACGACCGGTGAGCATCACCTTTTCGGCGTTCACGACCACGACGAAATCCCCGCCGTTCAAGTGCGGCGTGAACGTCGGCTTGTGCTTGCCCCGCAGCACCTGCGCGACGCGACTGGCCAGCCGGCCGAGCGGCTGTCCGGCGGCGTCCACCACGTACCAGCGCCGCGTGATGTCCTCTTTGCGCAGCGAAAACGTCTGCATCGTCAAAGGACCCGGAAAAGGACGTGCCGTTGTGACAGCCGCGAAGAATACCCGGGGCGTAAGGCCCTGTCAACCAGAAGCTTCCGGGCTCGCGAGGGTGACGAGCGGCGCGCCCCGCTCGACTGCCTGACCGACCGCCACGTGCACGGTCGCGACCACGCCGGCGTGGGGCGCGCGCAGCTCGTTCTCCATTTTCATCGCCTCCACCACGACGAGACCCGCGCCCGCATCGACCGCCTGCCCGGCGGCCACCGCAATGCGGACGACGAGACCGGGCATGGGGGCCGTGACGGTGCGGCTCCCCGTCGGGCCGGCGCGCGGCGCGGCCTCGGTCCGGGGTCGCCCACTCCGCTCGTCCAGCGCCTCGACCTCCACCCGCTCACCCACCACACCCAAGGCCCAGCGCCCCGGACCCTCTCCGGGCTCGACGGCCACCGTCCAGGAGTCGCCGGCCAGCAGCAGGAGATAGAGCGGCGTGCCGGGGAGCGGGGACAGCTGCGCCTCGCGCGCCACCCCACCCACGAGCACTCGGTTCCCATCTACCTCCACGTCGAGTGTGTGGGTGCCGATGCGCACGGAGTACTTCACCGCCCGGCCCCCACCCCGATTGCGGATTGCGGATTGCGGATTGCGGATTGTGCCAGGGAGGCGCGGTCAGCGAGCGACCTTCCATCGCAATTCCGCAATCCGCAATCCGCAATCCGCAATTGTCTTTTCATGCCGCCTCCAGCACCACCACCGTCTCCACGTGCGCTGTCTGCGGAAACAAGTCGAACACGCGCACCACCGCGAGCCGGTAGTTCACGCTCAGCCGGTGGAGGTCGCGTGCCAGGGTCGCGGGATCGCACGAGATGTAGACGACACGCGTCACCGGCTGGCTGGTGAGCCGCAGCGTCACGTTCCAGTGCAGGCCGGCGCGCGGCGGGTTCACAACGACGGCGTTCGGGTGGGGGAGCGTGGGGAGGACATCCTCCGCCCGCCCCGCGATGAAGCGGATGGGGCGCTCCGAGGCGCGCCCCCGCGCCCATTGCACGGCCTGCTCGTCCGCGTCGACGCTCACCACCTCCGCCCCGCGTCCGGCGAGCTGTACGGCGGTATCGCCGATCCCGCCGTACAGGTCCCAGGCGACCGCGCCACGCAGCTCGCCCAGCTGAGCGACCGCCCAATGGCGTGCCACGAGTCCCATTTCCGGGTGGGCCTGCTCGAACCCGATAGCGGGGAAGCCGGTCGCCGGCCCGGCGACCACGCGGGCGGCGCCGTCGACCGGCTGCCACCAGCAGACCACCGTGTCGCCCTGCGGCAGCGCGGCCTGCAACCGCTCGGCGTCGAGCCAGGGCTCTCCCCCCGATTCGGCGATGATGTGACGGCGCCCTTCCCGATCGAGCCGCAGCGTCAGCCGCGCGAGCCGCGCCGGGAGCAGCTCGAGCCGCGGCTTGAGCTCGCGCCACAGCGCCATCAGCCGGAAGTCCGTGATGTGGCAGTCCACGAGCGAGAAGACACGGCCCGGCTGATCGTACGGGTGGAGCCCTACCGCCCTCGACCGCCCTCGACCGCCCTCCACCGCCAGGCTCACCTTCGCCCGATAGCGCCACTCCTCCACCGCTTCGACGATCTCCGGGTCGGGGACGTCGAGCTTGCCGATGCGTCGCAATGCGTCACCGACGATGGCCCGCTTGGCCGCGAGCTGAGCGTCATAGCTCAAGTGCTGCAGCTGGCAGCCGCCGCAGCGGTCGCTCACGTAATGGGGGCAGGACGCCGCGACTCGGGCCGCGCCGGTCCCGACGATCTCGGCGAGCTCCCCGCGGGCGAAGTGCTTGTGGAGCTGCACGCCGTCGCGCAGCCGGATGCGCTCGCCCGGCGCGGCGCGGGGAACGAACACGGCGCGGCCGTCGGCCAGACGGCCCACGCCGTCGCCCCCCGTGGCGATGGCGGTGATCGTGACCAGCTCGCTCACCCGCCGATGCTCTCCCGGCGGACCGTGAGGAGCCAGGGCGACGGGCCATCGGGCGGTCGGGCAGCCGGCTGGGGGGGAAGGGCTGTCTTGGTGCGCTGCTCTTCGGCGAGCAGCGCGGCGGCGATCGCGAGCGGCTGCGCCAGCTCGGGGGCCAATTCCGCGGCGAGCAACCGCTGGCCCACCCGCTCGAGATAGGTCACGTCGACGTCGCCGCGCTGGAACTCGGCGTCGTCCATCACGCGCAGGTGGAACGACTGCGACGTCGGGAGGCCTACGATCACGAGTTCGCGCAGCGCCCGGCGCATGCGCTGCAGCGCGGTGGCCCGGGTGTCCCCCCACACGATGAGCTTGGCGAGGAGCGGGTCGTAAAACAGCGTCACCTCGTTGCCCGCCTCCACGCCGCCGTCCCAGCGGACGCCGGGGCCGGACGGCGGCTGCAAGTGGCGGATGACGCCGGTCGCCGGCAGGAAATCGTTGAAGGGATCTTCCGCGGTGATGCGACACTCGATGGCGTGGCCGCGCGGTTGTAGCGCGCCGGCATGGACCCGGAGCGGGTGGCCCTGGGCGACGCGCAGCTGCTCGCGCACGATGTCCACGCCGTACACCAGCTCGGTGACGGGATGCTCGACCTGGATGCGCGTGTTCATCTCGAGGAAGTAGAACTCGCCGGTCGGGGCGAGCAGAAACTCGATGGTGCCGGCCCCGAGGTAGCCCACCGAGCCGGCGGCGGCGGTCGCCGCCTCGCTCAGCCGCCGCCGCAGCGCGGGAGTGACCGCCACGGACGGAGCCTCCTCGATCAGCTTCTGATGGCGGCGCTGGATGCTGCATTCGCGCTCGCCCAGCGCGACCACTCGACCGTACGTGTCGGCGAGCACCTGGACTTCGATGTGGCGGGGGCGCTCCAGGTATTTCTCGACGTACAGCTCCCCCGCCCCGAACGCCTTGAGCGCCTCGCTCTGCGCCCCCTCGAACGCGGACTCGAGCTCGCCCTCGTCGCGGATGAGCCGCATCCCCTTGCCGCCGCCGCCGGCCGTGGCCTTGAGGAGCACCGGGTAGCCGAGGCGCCCCGCCTCGCTCTTCGCCTGGACGTGGTCGGCCACGGGCCGGGTCGTGCCCGGCACGATCGGCACGCCGGCGGCCTGCATGCGCCGCCGCGCTTCGGTCTTGTCGCCCATTGCGCGGATGGCGGTGGCGGGGGGACCGATGAACGTCAGGCCCGCCTGCGTGACGGCTTCGGCGAACGGCGCGCGCTCGGAGAGGAAGCCGTAGCCCGGGTGGACCGCCTGGCATTCGGTGGCGCGCGCCGCCTCCAGCAGCTTGGCGATGTCGAGGTACGAGTCGGCCGCCGGTGGGGGTCCGATCGGGACGGCGACGTGAGCGGACCGCACGTGGGGCGAGAGCCGGTCCGCCTCGGAGTACACCGCTACCGCCTCGAGCCCTTCTTCGTGGCAGGCCCGGATGATCCGCAGGGCGATTTCGCCGCGGTTGGCGACGAGGACGCGTTTGAAAGGCGCCATCAGCGATGACAGCTCGGTATTTCGTTCGTCAGCCGGAAGGTCTTGAGTGCCTCGCACAGCGCCGGCGTCGTGCGGGCGGCGCGGGCGTACAGCGCCAGGGTGGGCGGGGCCCACGCGTCGTTGTTGTCGAGGGCGAGCCGCAGCGCCGCGAACACGAAGTCGCGCGGTGGCACGCGGTCGTCCTTCAAGTGGGGGCCCGCCACCCAGACGAGCGGCCGGGTGGACCAGCCGATGCGCGGCGCGGGCGGCCGGTCGACACCGACGGTCACGCAGACGGGGCGCCGCTTCGCCAGCTCGCCGAGCGCCACGTCCGGGTCACGATGGCGGGCGAGCTTCAAGTCGGTCGCGATGCGCGCCCGCAGCACGGAGTCCGAGCGCCACGCCGCGAGCGGCACGGTCAACAGGTCGGGGCGCAGCCCGCGTGCGAAGCGCATGTACCACGCGGCGTAGGAATCGGCCTCGTTCGCCGTGAAGAGCACACCCCACATCGGGCAGGCGCGCAGCAGATTCTCACCCAGCTCGTCGAGCACCGGCGGCATCTTCAAGTCGAGCGGCACGGGGCCCCACTCCTGCGGGCCGACGTTGATCCCCTTCTCCTCCCAGGCGAGGCGGGAGCGGGCGCTCCACGCGCCGACGCGCAGCACGCGGGCGCTGTCGCCGTCGGGCGTGGGGCCGGACGGGGCGAGCAGCCGGCCGGCCCGGTCGAGCGCGTCGTCGGTGGTGTCGAGCAGGGCGCGGACGGCGGCACTGTCCTCCAGGGCGCGGTGCGGCGGGTCGTGCGCCCCGGCGGCACGCTGCAGGTACAGCCGGCCCAGCAGCAGCCACGCGCGGCCGTCGCTCGAGTCGTGGGCGAGACGCTCGCGCAGACCCGGGAGTGAGTCCGCCGCCGTGCCGCTGGCCGGCAGCGGCGCGGCGGGCGCCTGCAGCAGCGCTGCGAGCGCCAGCGTGCTACAGAGGCAAATTGCCATGCTTCTTGGGTGGATTCTTGTCGCGCTTCGTTTCGAGAGTGGCGAGCGCATCGATCAGTCGCGGCCGCGTGTCGCGCGGGTCGATGATGTCGTCCAGGTAGCCGCGCGCCGCCGCCAGGTAGGGGTGCGCGAACTTCTCCCGATACTCGGTCTCGCGCTCGTCGCTGGCCTCTTCCCCCTTGTAGAGGATCTCGACGGCGCCCTTCGGCCCCATCACGGCGATCTCCGCGCTCGGCCACGCGACGTTGTAATCGCCGCGGATGTGTTTGGAGTTCATCACGTCGTACGCGCCGCCGTACGCCTTGCGCGTGATCACCGTCAGCTTGGGCACGGTCGCCTCGCAGTACGCGTACAGCAGCTTGGCGCCGTGCTTGATGATCCCGCCGTGCTCCTGCGCGACGCCGGGCAGGAACCCGGGGACGTCCTCGAACGTGACCAGCGGGATGTTGAACGCGTCGCAAAAGCGGATGAAGCGCGCCCCCTTAAGGGATGCCGCGATGTCCAGCACGCCGGCGAGCACGGCGGGCTGGTTGGCGACGATGCCGACCGGCCGGCCGCCCAGCCGGGCGAACCCGACGAGCAGGTTGCCGCCGTAGTCGCGGTGCACTTCGAAAAAGTCCCCGTCGTCCACGACCCGACGGATCACGTCGTGCATGTCGTACGGCTTGGTGGTGTTGTCGGGGACCACGTCGAGCAGCTCCTCGTCGCGGCGATCGGGCGGATCGGCGGCGCCGCGGCGCGGCGGGCCGTCCAAGTTGTTGGACGGGAGAAACGAGAGCAGGGTGCGGATCGCCGCCAGGCTGTCGCGCTCGGAGTCGTGTACGAAGTGCGCGACGCCCGAGGTCCCGCCGTGCACGTCGGCCCCGCCCAGGCTCTCGAAGTCGACTTCCTCGTGCGTCACCGTCTTCACGACGTTGGGGCCGGTGACGAACATGTACGAGACGCCCCGCACCATGAACACGAAGTCGGTGATCGCGGGGCTGTAGACCGCACCACCCGCGCACGGGCCCAGGATCGCGCTGATCTGCGGCACCACGCCCGATGCCAGGGTGTTGCGCAGAAAGATGTCGGCGTAGCCGCCGAGCGAGACCACGCCCTCCTGAATGCGGGCGCCGCCCGAGTCGTTGAGCCCGATGATGGGCGCGCCGTTCTGCAGGGCGCTGTCCATCACCTTGCAGATCTTCTCGGCATGCGCCTCCGACAGCGAGCCGCCGAACACGGTGAAATCCTGCGCGAACACGTACACCAGCCGTCCGTCGATCCGCCCGTACCCCGTCACCACGCCGTCCCCCAGGTACTTCTCGTCGGCGAGCCCGAAGTCCACCGAGCGGTGCGTCACGAAGCGATCGAGCTCGACGAACGTGCCCCGGTCGAGCAGTGCGTCGAGCCGCTCGCGCGCCGTCAGCTTGCCCTTCTCGTGCTGGACGTTGATACGCTCTTCGCCGCCGCCGAGCAACGACTCGGCGCGTTTCTGCTGGAGGAGCTCCAGTTTCTCGCGCATGGACATGGCAAAAATCTAGACGGGTAGACGGGTAGACGGATAGCGGACAAGGCCAGACGGGTAGACGGGTAGACGGCGAGCGGTTCCTAGTATCAAGGGGGTCAGGTTGTCCTGGCCCCCTTTTCCTACATACCGCTATCCGTCTACCCGTCTACCCGTCTATCCGTCTAGCCTTGGGTGTCCTGCTTCGCTGCCTCCTGATCTCCGTTGTCCTTGGGCCAGCCGGTCGCCGCGAGCACGATCCGATGGTGGATCGGATCCACCTCCAGCACCTTCAGCTCCGCCGCCTGTCCCTCTTTCACCGCGTCGGCCGGGTTCTGCAAGTCCGGGATGCCGAGCTGGGACATCGGGACGAAGCCCTCGATGTCGTGCCCCAAGTCCACCACGACCCCCTTGTCCATCAGCCGCAGCACGCGGCCCCGCAGCTCGGTGCCGACCGGGTACGTCTCGCCGATCTTGAGCCAGGGATCCTCCTGGGCCTGCTTGAGACCGAGGGAGATGCGCTTGTTCTCGGCGTCCACGTTCAGGATCAACACCTCCACTTCGTCGCCCTTCTTCACCACTTCGGAGGGGTGTTGCACGCGCTTCGTCCACGACATGTCGGAGATGTGGATCAGGCCATCGATCCCCGGCTCGATCTCGACGAAGGCGCCGAACGAAGTGAGGTTGCGGACCTTGCCCCGGAGGCGCGTGCCGACGGGATACTTCTGCGGCAGCGCCATCCACGGATCCTCCTCGGTTTGCTTCATGCCGAGGGAGATTTTCTCCTCCGCCTCGTCCACCTTGAGCACCACGGCTTCGATCGTCTCCCCGATGGAGACGATCTTCGACGGGTGCCGGACGTTGCGGGTCCAGCTCATCTCGGAGATGTGCACCAGGCCTTCGATCCCGGGCTCGAGTTCGACGAACGCGCCGTAGTTGGTGATCGAGACCACCTTACCCTGGACGCGCGTGCCGACGGGATACTTCGCGGCCACGTCCTTCCACGGATAGGTCTGCAGCTGCTTCAGGCCGAGGCTGATGCGCTCGCGCTCCCAGTCGATGTCGAGCACCTTGACCTCGACCTCCTGGCCGATGTGCACCAGCTCGGACGGGTGCGACACGCGGCCGTAGCTCATGTCGGTGATGTGGAGCAGGCCGTCCACGCCGCCCAGGTCGATGAACGCGCCGAAGTCGGTGATGTTTTTCACGATGCCTTTGCGAATCTGACCGACCTGCAGCTCCTTCATCAGGACGTCACGCTTCGTCTTGCGCTCGGCCTCGAGCAGCACGCGGCGCGACACGACGATGTTGCGGCGACGTTTGTTGAGCTTGATGATCTTGAACTCGAAGCTCTGGCCCAGCAGCTCGTCGATGTTGGGGACGCGCCGCAGCGCGATCTGGCTGCCGGGGAGGAACGCATCCACACCCATCAGGTCCACCACCACGCCGCCCTTGATCTTCTTCACGAGCGTCCCGCTCACCGCCTCGTCCTTCTCGTGGGCCTCGCGGATCCGCTCCCAGACCCGCATGAAGTCGGCCTTCTTCTTCGAGAGGACGACCGCGCCCTCCTGGTCCTCCAGGTGTTCCAGGAAGACCTCGACCTCGTCCCCTTCTTTGAGCGAGCGCGCGTCCTTGAACTCGTCGATCGCCACGGCGCCCTCGGACTTGAATCCGACGTCGAGGATGACGGCGGTGTCCGTCACGCGCAGCACTTTCGACTTGACGATCTCGCCCTCTTCGATGTTCGAGAGGGTCCCCTCGTACATCTCCGTCATCTTCGCGATTTCGTCCGGCGAGTACTCTTCGTGGAGATCGGAGCGGACGCGGAGCTGGGAGTGAGGCGTCGGGGAGGAAGGCGCTTCTGACTGCTCGTCCTGGGTATCCACCAGCATGCCGTACACCGGTTCGGTTCTCGGGTTTGGACCAGGGCCCCGGACCGCACAGCCCCGGGGACGGGAAACCGCAAAAGCTAGTGGGGGAAGCGCTGGCGCGCCAGCGTCACGACCCGTGCGACCTGCTCTTCCATAGAGAGCTGGGTGGTGTCGAGCAATACCGCGTCCGCGGCGGAGCGCAGCGGGGCGACCCGGCGGGTCGCATCGGCCAAGTCCCGGGCCCCGAGCGCGTCGCTCTCGCGCTGGAGCTCGGCCGGATCGACGCGGTCGCCGCGCTGGGCCAGGCGGCGGCGGGCCCGCTCGTCGGGGGTCGCGGTGAGAAACACCTTGAGCGGGGCATCGGGGAACACCACCGTCCCGATGTCCCGACCGTCCACGACCACGCCCTGCGGGTGCGTCATAACGGCCTCGCGCTGCTGCACGTTCACCCAATGGCGCACTTCCGGGATGGCGGCGATCTCGGAGACGCGCGCAGTCACGCGCGGCGAGCGGATGGCGTTCTCCACGTCCACCCCCGCCACCTCGGGCCGGAACGCGTCGCCCACGAGGACGAGTCGCACCGGGAGGTCCTCCGCGAGCGCCACCAGCCGCTGCGGGGACCACGCTTCCCGCCTCTCGTCTGCCGCGACCGTCAGGTCGTCCTTTAGGGGATCCCGGACGTTATCCAGCGCCGCCAGCGTGATCGCGCGATACAGCGCGCCCGAATCGAGATGGGCCCAGCCGAGGCGCCGCGCCACCGCCGCCGCAGTCGAGGACTTGCCCGACGCCGCCGGGCCGTCGATGGCGATCACCCGGATGCTCACGCCTCCCGTCTCCCCTTTCCCGTCTCCCGAATGGTCCGCAAGTCCGCGAAGAACCGCGGATAGCTGATGGAGACCGAGGCACGTTCAGAGAGCCGGATATCCGCACCCGGTATCGTGCCGAGCACCGCGAACGCCATTGCGAGGCGGTGGTCCCGCGCCGTGTCCACGCGCCCGCGCGGTGGCCGGTTCGTCCCCTGCACGTGGAGGTCGTTGCCAAGGGCTCGGGCGTCGACACCCACGGCGCGCAGGTTGGCGGCGATCAGCTCGAGCCGGTTGCTTTCTTTCACCCGCAGCTCGCCCACCTCCCGGAACGTCGTCTCCCCGGCGGCGCGACTCGCCAGCACCGCGAGGATCGGCACTTCGTCGACCAGGGTCGGCACTTCGGCCGCCGTCACCTCCGTCCCACGGAGCACGGCGCCGGCCGGCCGCGCGATCAGATCGGCCACCGGCTCGCCACCCTCGTCCCGCAGGTTGACGCGCTCCACGTGTGCCCCCATCCGCTCGAGCACGACCAGGAATCCCGTGCGCGTCGGGTTCACGCCGACGTTTTCCACCAGCAGCTCACCGCCCTCGGCCAGCACGGCGGCCGCGACCAGGAATGCGGCCGACGATGCGTCGCCGGGGACGGAAAGTTGGAACGCTGGAACGTTCACGGCTGATGGCCGAAAGCTGACAGCGCCGTTTTCGTATCGCAGGTCCAGCCCCAGGTGCACGAGCAACCGCTCGGTGTGGTCGCGGGAGCGATACGGCTCGCGGATCGTCACGCCTACCTTCCCCGTGAGTCCCGCGAGCAGGAGCGCGCTTTTCACCTGAGCGCTGGCAACCGGGGTCGTATAGGTGAGCGCGTGCAGCCGGCCGCCGTGGATCGTGAGCGGCAGCGCGTCGCCCTGTGCGTCGCCGATGCGGGCGCCCATGGTGCGCAGCGGCTCGGTGACGCGCCGCATCGGGCGGCGCCGCAGCGAGGCGTCGCCGGTGAGCGTCGCGGCGAAGCGTTGCCCCGCGAGAATGCCGAGGATCAGCCGGGCGGTCGTGCCGGAGTTACCGCAGTGAAGCCGGGAGGCGGGAGACGAGAGGCGTGAGCCCCGCACGGTGACCGTCCCGTCGCCGATGGCCGAGATGTCCGCGCCGAGCTGGCGCAGCACGCGCGCCGTGCTCTTCACGTCTTCGCCGGTGAGCAGCCCCGCGAGCTCGCTCGTTCCGCGCGCCAGCGCGGCGAGCATCAGGGCGCGGTGGGAGATACTCTTGTCACCGGGCGGCCGGACAGCGCCGCGCACCTTCACGCGTCGAGTCTCCGGCGCCACTCCGCGCCGCGCCGCAGCCACGCGGTGAGCCCCGCGGCGTCGCCCGCTTCCAGCGCCCGCTCCAGCTCGCCGAGCGGCTCTTCCAGGGAGCGCAGCACCGGGAGCAGCTCGTCCCGATTCATCAGGAAGATCTCGGTCCAGAGCGCCGATTCGGAGGCCGCGAGCCGGGTGGCGTCCCGCGCCCCGGGGCCGAACGTGGCGCCGGGCGGCGTGGCGTGCGCCAGGTAACCCGCCAAGAGCGACGCGACCGCCTGCGGCAAGTGGCTCGTGAGCGCCAGCTGGCGATCGTGCTGCGCGGCGTCGATCATCACCGGGTGCGTCTCGAGCACGTCTTCCCAGAAGTGCGCGACTTCCCGGGCGGCGCCGTCGCCGTCGCGCGCCGGCGTGACGTATACGACCGCGCCGGTGAACAGGTCCACGCGCGCCGCTCCGAACCCGTGGCCGTGTGTGCCGGCGATCGGGTGGCTCCCCGCGAAGCGGGGCCCGAGCCCGCGAGCCTCGGCGTGCGCCACGATGGCGCGCTTGACCGAGCCGACGTCGGTGATCACGGCGCCCGCGCCCAGCTGCGGCGCGAGCGCGTCCAGCAGCGCGAGGTTGGCGGCGGGCGGTGCGGCGAGCACCAGCAGCTCGACCGCGCGCGCCACGTCGGTCGCGCGGGCGGGCGCATCGTCGAGCGCGCCGCGTTGCGCCGCCGCGACGCGCTCCGCGGGCTCCGGAGACCAACCCAGCACTCGGGAGATCCCGGCGCGCTTCGCTTGCAGCGCGAGCGAGCCGCCGATCGCGCCGAGGCCGATGATGCCGAGCTTGGTGGGGCGCACGGGAGGAAGCTAGCGGCGAACGGCGGGGCAGTAAACGAGAAGGGCGGCTCCGCGGAACTGCCCTTATCTCACAACAGCAGGTCGCTCCTTATCCGCTTCCGCACCGCCCACGCAAGCGCACCCCACACGTTGGACTGCCGCACCACGATCTTCACCTCGCCGGCCGAGCGCAGCGGCGAGCAGGCGTTGGCCTACCAGTACGCGCTGCGCGCGAGCGAGGCGGCGACGGTGCGTTACGCGTTCGAGGAAGCGCTGTCCTGGCTCGACCTCGCGCCGGGGATCGCAGGGGAAGGGCCGGAGGCCGACCAAGTCAACCGCCGCACCGTCGAGGTGCGGCGGCTGGCGGGCTGGAGCGAACCCCCGCCGCTGGCGGCGCGACGCTCGGGGTCGGGCGGCGCGATCGAGCGGCGGGACGTCGACCTCGGCTCGGTGGGGGAGCGGGTGTAAAGCGAAAAGCGGCGGGGCATATGTGAGAAGGGCGGCTCGCGGAGGAGCCGCCCTCGATGATCCCAACCCTAATGCCAGCGCTTACTGACGCGGGCGACGCGGCTGCTCTGGGGACAGCGTTCCGGTCCGCAGCGACGCCAGCCCGGAAGCTTGCGGCGCAAGGGGCGCGGCGAGGAGTGATTGCGTCGTGACTCTGACGTTGTCAATCAGCCAACCGCGGAAGCCGTTGTACAAAATGTCCCCCGTATCGAACGTGAAGATCAAGCGGACTGTCTTGCCCCGGAAGGCAGTTACGTCCTGCGTCACTTGCATCCACTCAGGTGCGGTATTGAAGC
>Ga0209471_1000446_pt1 | contig 27978 bp, 26 predicted proteins | sample GraSoiAngelo_128_FD_185885 | JGI IMG/M metagenome (GOLD analysis project Ga0209471, IMG submission 185885) | Grasslands soil microbial communities from the Angelo Coastal Reserve, California, USA - 14_0927_12_20cm (SPAdes) (version 2) | ecosystem: Environmental > Terrestrial > Soil > Grasslands ... | reverse complement strand
AGCCGGCCGATGCCCACCGTCCGCCGGGCCTGCGGCGCCCGGACCAGGCCGCTCGAAACCGTTCCAGTGAGGAGCACGAACGTGCGTCGGTCCATGATCACAATGTTGGCGGGCCTCGCGGGTTTGTCTACGCCACTCGCCGCGCAGGAGACACCCGGCCGGATGGTGACGCTCGGTCTCGCCTATACGGTCGGCAGCGGATGGCAAATCCAGGGTGTAGATGTCGCCTACGGGCGCGCCCTGCGCTCGGGACCGATTGCCGCGTTGTCGCTCGGTGCGCGCTTCGGTGAATTCATCGACCAACGGGCGATCATCGGCGGCGCGCAGGGGTTTGTCTTCGGGGCCACCCTCGCCGCCCGGACCCGGGCGCTAACCGTCGCGGAGTTCGGTGCGGATACGGCGCCGTCCCGCGTGGGACTGGACGTCACCGTTGAGACGACGGGGTACGCCGGCGCGCACTCGCCGCTCGGGATCGGCTCTCCGTGGGGCGCGGTCTCCGTCCTCCCGGAGCTGCGGGTCGGCAACTTCGGGCTGCTGTTCGGCCCCACGGCATTTTTCGGCACCAGCACCATGGTCCGGCCGTTCTTGGGCTTGCGCTTCGACGTGCCGCTGGCGCGGCGGGAGGGCCATCCCTAGCTTGCCACCGATGGTCGTCCCTTCCCTCGATACCGAGCATCCCGGTATCCGGGTCATTGCCGAAGTGGCGTCGGTGCTGCAGGCGGGTCTCGCGTCTGGGGAGGCTCTGCACGGGGTGGTGAGCGCGCTGCGGCGCGGCCTCAACCTCCGTCGCTGCCGCCTCTGGCTCCGCACACCTGACGGTACTCGCTTCACGCCCGTCACCACGCCCGGCGACGAAGCGGAGCAACCGGGTCATGCCCCGCCAATCGCCGAGTGGATGCGCCGCGGCCCGCAGCGCGAGGGGGTGCCGGGGGGGTGGATCGTCCGACTGCCGCTGGTGCACGAAGACGAGCCGCTCGGCGTGCTCGAGGTCGTCATCCCCACGGGGCGCTACGAAGGGATCGCGCACGACGTCGTGATCGTGGCGGCGCGCATTCTCGCGCCCATGATCGCCGCCACCGAGCTGTCGCAGGACCTCGCTTCCGAAGTCGCGCTGCGCACGCACGAGATGGAAGCGCAGCGCAGTTTCGCGGCGCAGATCATCGACTCTCTCCCGGTCGGGCTGTACGTGATCGACCGTGGCTATCGCATCCGCGCCTGGAACCGCAAGCGCGAGACCGGGACCCAGGGCGTGTCGCGCGAGGACGCCGTGGGTCGCGAGATCTTCGAGGTGCTCGACCGCCAGCCCCGCGATCTCCTGAAACGCGAGTTCGATCGCGTGTTCGACACGGGGGAGCTCCAGCAAGTGGAGATGGAGTCGCAGGCGAGCGGCGAGACGCGCCACTACCGCATCACGAAGATCCCGATGCGTCAGGACGGCGGCGATATCTCCCATGTGATCACGATCGGCGAGGACATCACCGAGTGGCGTCAGGCGCAACAGCGGCTCACCGAGACGGAAAAACTGGCGGCGGTGGGCCAGCTCGCCGCCGGCGTGATGCACGAGATCAATAACCCGCTGGCGACGATCCTCGCCTGTTGTGAGGCGCTGGCGCTCCGGACCGAGGACCTGGCACCGCCGGACCGCCACGGCTACGACGAGTACCTCAAGATCATCGACACCGAAGTGCAGCGCTGCCGGCGGATCGTGGAGAGCCTGCTCGACTTCTCGCGCCCCAAGGGCGGCGACAAGAAGCCCACCGATGTAAACAGCGTGGTGGAGCGTACGCTGTTTCTGCTCAAGCATCACGCGCGGTTCAAGCGGCTCAGCGTGGTGCGTGAGCTGGCATCGGGCCTGCCGGCGGTGCTGGGCGACCACGAGCGCCTGATCCAGAGCTTCATGGCCCTGATGCTCAACGCGATGGACGCGATGGATTCGCGCGGCACGCTGACGGTCCGGAGCCGCATCAACCCCGATCGGGTCGATGAGATCCTGCTCGAGTTCATCGACACCGGCACCGGGATCAAGCGCGAGGATCTGCCCAAGATCTTCGAGCCGTTCTTCACCACCAAGCCGCAGGGGCGCGGCACCGGGCTCGGTCTCTCCATCTGTTACGGCATCATCGCCGAGCACCGGGGGCGCATCGAGGTCGAGTCGCAGGTCGGCGTGGGATCGAACTTCAGGGTGTATCTCCCCACGGGATGAAAATCCTCGTCGTCGAAGACGACAAGACCGTCGGACAGTACGTGACGCGCGGCCTGACCGAGGCGGGCTTCCACGCGGATCTGGTCGGGGACGGCGCCGAGGGGCTGCGCCTCTCAGCCGGTGGTCACTATGACCTGCTGGTGCTCGACCTGCGGCTGCCGGCCCTGTCGGGTCTCGAGGTGCTTCGCACCCTGCGCGACCGCGGCGAAGGGATGCCGGTCCTCGTGCTCACCGCCCAGGACGCCGTCGACTTCAAAGTGCAGGCGCTCAAGATGGGCGCCGACGACTACGTCACGAAGCCGTTCTCGCTGGAGGAGCTGCTCGCCCGGGTGGAGGCGCTCGGGCGGCGCCCCAAAGCGATCGCGCCGCCGGTGCTCACGGTGGCGGACCTGACCCTCGATACGCGGTGCTCGAGTATCTCATGCGTCACGAGGGCCGCGTCATGTCGCGAACCCTGATCACGGAGTACGCCTGGGACTACCACTTCGACCCCGGCACGAACATCGTGGACGTCGTGATCACCCGGCTGCGCAAGAAGATCGACCACGGGCGCGAACCCAAGCTGATCCACACCGTGCGCGGCGTCGGCTACGTCGTGAAAGCGTGACGTGCAGACGCTGCGCGGGCGGCTCACCGCCTGGTACTCGGGTGCGCTCGCCCTCACGCTCGCCGCCTTCGCCGGAGTGTTGTATCTCGACCGTCGCAGCGCCTCCTACCAGGATCTCGATCAGCGGATTCAGTCCGAGGCGTCGCTGACGGCGGGCATTCTCGCCGAGAGCTACCGCGCCCGCGGGACGCTGGTGCGGGTCGACACGGCGCAGCGCCCCGTGCTCATTTCCGATCTCGCGGCCCTGCTCGAAGCCGTCCCCGACTTCCTCGTCATCACCGCGCGCGACGGCAGCCTCCTGTTCGCTTCGTCGGACGCACGGGCCCTGACGTTCCAGCAGGTAGAGCAGCTGCGCACGTTGGCGACCGCGCCGCCGTCGGGACGGGCGCGCTCCGCCTCGAGCCCAACGGTCCGAAGATCCACTACGTGGTCCAGGACGTCACCGGTGCCGGACCGCAGTTCGGGGCGATCCTCGCCGGGGCGGACGTCCGCACGGCAGAGCTCGGGCCCGAGGAGCTGCTCTCCACGTTCGCGCTGGTGCTGCCGCTCGGCCTCGCCCTGGCCGTGCTGATGGGGTCGTGGATTTCCCGGCGCGCGCTCGCGGCGGTGGATCAGATCATCACCGAAGTCCGCGAGATCAGCGACGGACGGAGCCTGCACCGCCGCCTCGCCGAGCCGCTGGTGAAGGACGAGCTCGGCCGCCTCGCCGAAACCCTGAACCAGATGATGACCCGGCTGGAGCGCAGCTTCGCCGCCCTGCGCCGCTTCACGGCCGACGCAAGCCACGAGCTGAAGACGCCCCTCACGGTGCTGCGCGCGGGTGTGGAGCGCGCGATCACGACTCCCAACCTGCCGCAGGAAACGCTCGCCACGCTGGAGGAGACGCTGCAGGAGATCAAGCGCATGACCGAGCTGGTGGACGCCCTGCTCACCCTGGCGCGCGCCGACGAAGGCATCGCGCCGCTGCACCGCGAGCCCGTGGACCTGCGGGGGATCGTCGAAGAGGTCCGCGAGACCGGTGAGCTGCTCGCGGAGGATTCGGGGGTGGTGGTCGAGGTCGCGACACCGCCGGAGCCGATCGTGGTCGCGGTCGACGCGACGCGCATCCGTCAGCTGATCCTCAACCTCCTCACGAACGCCGTGAAATACACCCCCCCCGGCGGGACCGTCCGCATGCAGCTCGGCTCGGCGGATGGCCGGGTCACGCTCAGCGTTGCCGATACCGGGATCGGCATCGCCCCAGGGGATCTCCCGCACATTTTCGATCGCTTCTGGCGCGCCGACTCGGCGCGCACGCGCACGAGTGAGCGGCCCGGCGCGGGCTTGGGACTCGCCATCTGCAAATGGATCGCCGAGGCGCACGGGGGGCGCATCGACGTCGTGAGCCGGCCGGGACGGGGGACGACCTTCACCGTCACGCTGCCGCGCGAGCCCTCCGCGACGAACGGCTAACGCCGCCGTCATCGCTTCGTCACGCTGGAGCCATCCCGCTGCAAGTCACGCACGCGATCCTTAGTGGAGACCGCTCTCTTGAGGGATTCTCCATGTTCGACAGACTGATCGAATCGAGGCATCGCCCCATGGATCGTGCGCGTGTGTCCGGCAGCACCGTGGCCGTGCTGGCGCACGCGGGCGTGTGCGCCGCCGCCGTCCTGGGGACACTGCGACCGCACCGCGTGTCCGGCGCCGAGCCCCCGCCGATTCTCATTTCTTGGCCGCAGCGGGTGGAAGTGGGCTCGGACGCCGACCCGCTCGGCCGGATCCCCGGACCAATGGCACCACTCGCCGACGTGCCGCCACAAGTCCCCATCGGTCTCCCTCCGATCGAGGCCGGCGCACGGTTCGATCTGACGTTGCTGTTGAGCGGCCCCCGCGATGGGGCGGGGAACCGTGGCGTGGATGGGGCGCCGGATGGTCCGTGGAGTCCCACCGCGGTGGACGATCCGCCGGCGCTCCTTGCCGGTCCGTCGCTCGTGTATCCGGAGGTGCTGCGGCGCGCCGGGACGACGGGAACGGTGGTGGTCCAGGTCGTCATCGACACGCTGGGCCGGGCCGAGCCTCGCTCTGTGGTGCTCGAGAGTTCGGACGCCGGCTTCGAGGCGGCGGCGCGGGCGTACGTGCTGGGCGCGGTGTTCCGTCCGGCGCGCACGCACGGCCGGGCGGTGCGCGTGCTCGTGCGCCTGCCGATCGGATTCACCATCCGGTCGACTCGCTGACCGGCGGGCTGGTGCATAGGTTAGTCGCGCAATGAATGCGGCGACGCAAACGGCGATGATCGTGGCAGGTCTCGCGCTCGCCCTGGACCTCGGCGCGGCACCGATCGTGACAGGGCAGGCCCGCGCCGCCGACCTCGTGACGGCGGCGCGGGCGCAGCTCCGCGCCGGCAACGTGGATTCGGGGCTCGTGCTGATCGAGCTGGCGCTCGATTCGACCACGATCGCCACCGGCCGCGACCGGGTAAACGCGCTCGTGTGGCGGGGCGTCTTCCAATTCTTCAAGGGCAAGGACAGTCTCGCGCGCGAGTCGTTTCGCGACGCACTGACGATCGATCCGCGGCTCGATGTCGCCGGCCTGGGGCAACTCGACTCGCTCCTCGCCGCCGACTTCGAAGACGCACGTCGCTCCATCCAGCCGCCGCCGACCGCGCCGCGTCCGTCAGCCGCGCTCGCGCGTCTCGCGGCGGGGCCTGCGCTCGACACGCTTTACAGCTGCATCCCCGACTGTCGCGGGCTCGACCAGCCGCCGCGCGCCCTCACCGGGGAGTTCGAGACGGTGACCGTCGGGAGCGGCGGTGCGGGCACGATCATGGGTGGGATCGCGCTCGTGCGATTCGTGGTAGACAGCGCCGGGCGGGTCGAGCCGGCGTCGATCACGGTGGTGTCGTCGCCCAGCCCGGCGCTGCGGGACACCCTGCTCGAGCACGTCCGCCCGGCGCGGTTCTCTCCGGGCCGGGTCCAGGGTCGCGGCGTGCGGGTCTTGATGCAATGGCGCCTCACCCTGAGGAGCCGGTGAAGGCGACGCCTCACCCGGCTGTCATCGTTTTGTAATGGGTCCTCCACTAGCGGGCGGAGGGGTACGGCGGTATCTCATAATCAGTTACCTGATCGTCCACTGGAGGACGAAACCCTGTGTTTGACAACCTGATCGAGTCCAAGCGGAAGAAGACCGGACGGAAGACGTTCGGCGTGGGCGCGGCGTCTCTGGTGATTCACACCGTCGTGATCGCCGGCGCAGTGTATGCAACGCTCCAGGCCGGGCAGACGGACAACAGCGTCAAGGTGGATACGGCGATGGTGTTCGTGGACCAGCCCAAGCAGGAGAAGCCGCCCGAGCAGCAACCCGTGCAGCTGGACGTGCCGCTCAAGGGATTCCAGACCGTCGTCGCGCCGGACGTGATTCCGACGAACATCCCTCCGGTGAACCTCCAGGAGCATTTCGATCCGAAGGATTACTCGGGCACCGGGGTCGAGGGCGGCATCGCGACCGGGCTGGTGCCGACCGGTAACGAAGTGTTCATGGAAGCCATCGTCGAAGAGAAGCCCGCCGTGCTCTCCGGACCCACGCTGCAGTTTCCGGAGCTGTTGCGACAGGCCCAGATCCAGGGTCGCGTGCTGGTGCAGGCGATCATCGATACGCTGGGTCGCGCCGAGCCGCCCTCCGTCAAGGTGCTGCAGAGTCCCAACCCCGGTTTCGATCAGTCGGCCAAGAGCTACGTTCTCAAGGCGCTGTTCCGGCCCGCGCGAGTGCACGGTCGGGCGGTGCGCGTGCTGATTCAGATTCCCATCGACTTCCGCCTCAAACAGTAAGGACCCCAAAGGAGCCTCCGCCCCATGAGTCTCTCGCTTTACGAGCTGTTCGTCTCGATGGGCCTGTTCGCGAAGGCCATCGTCCTCATCCTGGCGGCGATGTCCATCTTCTCGTGGACCAGCGCCTTCCAGAAGCTGTACCAGATCCTCCGGTCCCAGGGAGAAACGCGGCGATTCGCGCCCGAGTTCTCCCGCTTCCTGCAGGAAGAGCAGCTCGACGGCGCGATCAAGCTCGCCGAGAAGCAGAAGCGGAGCCACGTGGCGCGGGTCGTCGGTGAGGCCCTCTCCGAGGTGAAGCCGCTGCTGCGCGACCGCGCCACGATCACCGCCGCCGACATCAACTCGGTGGAGCGGGCGGTGGAGCGCGAGATCCTCATCGTGTCGGCGGAGCTGAAGCGCGGCCTCGGCATTCTCGCGACGACGGGCTCCACGGCGCCGTTCGTCGGACTGCTCGGCACGGTGATGGGGATCGTGAATGCGTTCACCGGCATGGCGGCATCGGGAGGTGGTGGCTCGCTCGGCGCCGTATCCGCCGGTATCGCAGAAGCCTTGATCACCACCGCCTTCGGCCTCATCGTCGCCATTCCGGCGGTGTGGCTCTACAACTACTTCACCACCAAGATCGACTTCCTCTCCGTCGAGATGACGTACACCTCGAAGGAGCTGATCGACTATCTGATCAAGAGCGTCGGGTCGGAGTTCGGCCGCTCGATCTTCACGAAGGAATTCCAGACGCAGAAGGCATCGCAGACCAGTGGCCCTGTCAGCCACTAGCGCCCGGGCGGCCGTCAAGGCCGACATCAACGTCACGCCGCTGATCGACGTGATGCTGGTGCTGCTGATCATCTTCATGATCGTCACGCCCCTGATCGCAGCGGGATTTCAGGCCACCATCCCGCGCTCGCAGAACCCCGAGAACCGCCCGGAAGGCTCGGACGAGGTCAAGCTCGGGATCGACAAGGACGGCAAGTTCTGGCTCGACCTGGGCAGCGGGCCGCACCAGATCCCGGACGACCAGTTGCCCCAGCGACTCCAAACCATCTACGAGACCCGTACGCAGGACAAGATTCTGTTTCTGAAGGCGGACCAGAACATCGAGTTCGGCCGGGTGCAGCAGGCGATCGAGATGGCCCGCAGCGCGGGGGTGCGCGTCGTCGGGGCCATCACCGAACAGAAACAGACGCTTACGAAGAAGAAAGAAGGGGGCTGACCGATGGCGATGGGATCCACCGGCGGCGGCGAGGGGCTCAGCTCCGAAATCAACGTCACGCCATTGATCGACGTGCTGCTGGTGCTGCTGATCATCTTCATGATCACCCAGCCGATGTCCCGCAAGGCGTTCGACGTGCAGGTGCCGCCGAAGCAACAAACCAAGAGCAAGACGCCGCCCCAGGCCCAGATCGTGCTCGAGTTGCGACCCGACGGGTCGTATGCGATCAACGGCCAGCCGTACCAGCCCAACGAGCTCGACCGGGCGTTTCACCAGATCTACGACCCGCGCCCGGCCAAGCTGCTGTTCATCAAGGCGGCGCCGAACCGCAAATACATCGACGTGATGCAGGCCATGGACATCGCGCATGGTGCGGGCGTCCAGGTCATCGGCTTCACGCCTCCGGAACAGGCCAAGAAATAGCCGGCGGCGCCGGGGTCGCGCCGTGGTGTGGGGGCGCAGCATGCTGCGCCCCTACGTTCGTTGTCGGGGTATACCAGACACATCGTGAACCCAACCGTCCCCGCCCGCCCGCCGCTCCCCGGGCTCCGCTTGCCGCTGGGCCGTCGCCGATTCGGGCCGGGCGCTGCGGTGGCGGTGTTGATCCATGCGGTGGTCGTCGGGGTCCTCCTGATCCGCGGGCACGAGGTCCTTGGGCGAGGGCGGGGCGGGTCGCGGGCGCCGGGAGACGCGAGGGTGAACTTCTTCGCCATCCCGGCCGGGGCGCCCGCAGCCGTCGACGTGGCGCTGCCGGCGCGCCTCACCCCCTCCGATCTGTCCGCGTTGCGCCGCATACACATCGAGCTGCCGCCGCTCGAGCTGCCGCAACCCACGCTTCCGCCGCCGGCGGCCGCGCCGGGCGGTGCCGGTGGCAACGTGGGTGGCGGGGGTGGGGGGCGAGGGACGGGGCTGGGCGCCACGGGCGGGGTCGGCGTGGGGCCTGGAACGGGAGCCGAAGCGAGTTACATTTTTCCCGCCTCGCCGCGGACGGCGATTCTGCCGCCGCTGGCCCGGGTGCCTGGCTCGGTGGCGGGTCGCACATACCGCGTGAAGTTCTGGGTCTCGGTCGAGGGCCGCGTCACGCGGGTGGACGTGGAACCGCCCATCGCGGACGGGGCGTACGGTCGGGAGTTCCAGCAGCGCATGATGGCGTACCAGTTCTACCCGGCCCGCACCCGGGACGGGCGGAACGTGAGCTATGTCGTAATGGTCCCCCTTCGCATCGGTAACTAGCCCGCCGCTAGCGCGGGCTCCAAGGAGCCACAACCTACTATGCTGATGGTTCTCGTCCTCGGGCTTTCTGTCCTCGCCCTGGCCGTCGCCTGGGGCCTGCGGGGCTACGTGCTCCGGCAAGACAACGGTACCGCCGACATGCGGAAGATCTCCGACGCGATTCAGGAAGGCGCGGAAGCCTTCCTCCGGCGCCAGTATCGCACGATCGGCACACTGAGCATCGCACTGGGGGTGGTGATCTACGTCTTATACGCGTTCTTCCGGAAGCCACATGCGGATGAGCCGGCGGCCGCGACCCTCGCGCTCACGACCACATTGTCGTTCGTGTTCGGCGCCTTGTGCTCGGGCGTCGCCGGCATCGTCGGCATGTACGTCGCCGTGCGGTCGAACATCCGCACGGCGAGCGCAGCGCGCTCCAGCCTCAACAAGGCGCTCCAGATAGCACTGCGGGGCGGGGCGGTGAGCGGGTTGTTCGTGGTCGCCATGAGCCTGTTCGGCGTCGGTCTGCTCTACACGGTGCTCGAGGCGCTCCACTTCGAGCCGACCAAGATCCCCCTCATGATCGTGGGCTACGGCTTCGGCGCGTCGTTCGTCGCGCTGTTCGCGCAGCTGGGCGGCGGGATCTACACGAAGGCGGCCGATGTGGGCGCCGATCTGGTGGGCAAGGTGGAGGCGGGGATCCCCGAAGATGATCCGCGCAACCCCGCCGTCATCGCGGACCTGGTGGGCGACAACGTAGGCGACTGCGCGGGGCGGGGCGCCGACCTGTTCGAGTCGACGGCGGCCGAGAACATCGGCGCGATGATTCTGGGATCGGGGCTCGCGCTCGCGAATCCCGGCGTGTTCAGTGCGACACAGGTCGTGGGCTTGATGCTGTTCCCGCTGGTGGCACGGGCCTTCGGACTCGTGGCCTCGATCATCGGCGTGCTGGGAGTGAAGGCCCGTGAAGACGAGGATCCGATGCACGCGCTCAACCGCGGCTACATGTGGACCGCGGTGCTCGCCGCCGCCGGCTTCGTGGGCGGGACCTACTGGCTGCTCAACCCGCCCGGCTTCCCGGCGGCGTGGTGGCACTTCGCGCTGTGCGGCGTGATCGGCATCGCCACCTCCATCGCGTTCGTCTACATCACACAGTACTACACCGAGTACCGGTACCGCCCTGTCAAATCGATCGCTGCCGCCTCCGTCACCGGTCCGGCGACGAACATCATCGCCGGCTTCGCCGTGGCGCTCGAGTGCACCGCGCTGCCGACGTTCACGATCTCGGCCGCCATCATCGCTTCCTACAAGCTCGGCGCTTCGAGCGGGCTGGCCCACTCGGGCCTGTTCGGCACGGCGGTGGCCACGATGGGGATGCTGGGCACGGCGGCGTACATCCTTGCGATGGACACCTTCGGCCCGATTACCGACAACGCGGGCGGCATCATCGAGATGTCCCATCAGCCCGAGGACATCCGGCGGCGCACCGACCGGCTCGACGCCGTCGGCAACACGACCAAGGCGCTCACCAAAGGGTACGCCATCGGCTCCGCGGCGCTGGCCGCGTTCCTGTTGTTCTCCGCGTACCTGGACGAAGTCGCCGCCCTCGGCTCGCCGCTCGCCTCGGTCGACATCTCGAAACCCGAGGTGTTCGTGGGAGGTCTGCTGGGCGCCATGCTGGTGTTCTGGTTCTCGGCGCTCGCCATCAGCGCCGTGACCAAGGCCGCGGTCAGCGTCATCCAGGAAGTGCGTCGCCAGTTCCAGGCCGATCCCGGGATCCTCAAGGGCACGTCGCGTCCCGACTACGGCCGGGCGGTGGACATCGTGACCGTTGGAGCGCTCAAGGCGATGGTGGCGCCCGGGCTGCTCGCCGTGGGCATGCCGATTGTAGTGGGGCTGGTCTTCAAGGTGCTGTTCCACGTCGGGGCTGAGACCGTGGCGGCGTTCCTGATGGTGGGCACCATCGGCGGCATCCTGATGGCCACCCTGCTGAACAACGGGGGCGGGGCGTGGGACAACGCTAAGAAGTTCATCGAAACGGGCGAGTACGGTGGAAAAGGGAGTCCGACGCACAAGGCCGCCGTGGTCGGTGATACCGTCGGCGATCCGTTCAAAGACACGGCCGGTCCGTCGCTGCACGTGCTGATCAAGCTCTTGAGCACGGTCACGCTGGTGCTAGCGCCGCTCTTTGTCTAGCGCACAGCTCTTCCGTCGCAAGACCGTCGACCAATGCATCGCCGACAGCGAGGTCGGCGGCGGGCTCAAGCGCTCGCTCGGTCCTCTGCAGCTCACCGCGCTCGGCATCGGCGCGGTCATCGGGGCGGGAATCTTCGCCGCGATCGGGACCGCGATCTCGGGGGATTCCGGCCATGTCGGCGCCGGCCCGGCGATCGTGGTGTCGATCCTCCTCGCCGGCGTGACCAGCGCGTTCGCCGCGATCACCTACTCCGAATTCGCGGCGATGATCCCCATCTCGGGGAGCGCGTACACCTACGCCTATGCCACGCTGGGCGAGCTGGTCGCCTGGATCATCGGGTGGGACCTGATTCTCGAGTACGCGGTCGGCAACATCGCGGTTGCCATCGGATGGGCGGGGTACTTCGATTCGCTGCTGCGGGGCCTTGGGGTGGAGCTGCCGCGCTGGCTCGTGACCGACCTGCGCACGGCGCTGGGCGACCCTGCATTGCTCGCTGCCGCACCGCACCTGGGGCCCATCCCGATCGTCTTCAACCTCCCCGCGCTGGCCATCGTGGCCCTCATCACCTGGCTTCTCATCATCGGGACCAAAGAGTCGGCCCGGGTGAACACGGTGATGGTGGCGATCAAGGTGGGGATCATCGGGCTGTTCCTGTTCGTCGGTCTCAAGTACATCCGGCCCGAGCTGTGGACCACGCCCAGTTTCGCGCCGAACGGCCTCAAGGGGATCAGCGTCGGCGCCGCGATCATCTTCTTTTCCTACATCGGGTTTGACGCGGTGAGCACGGCCGCCGAGGAGGCGAAGAATCCGCAGCGCGACATTCCGCGCGGCATCATCGCGTCGCTGATCGTCTGTACGGTACTGTACGTGGCCATCGGGCTCGTGCTGACGGGATTGATTCCGTGGGACAAGCTGAACGTGCCCGATCCGCTGGCGGTCGCCTTGCAATACATCCACGCCGATTGGGCCGCCGGCATCCTCGCGCTCGGGGCGGTGGCCGCGATGACGTCGGTCTTGCTGGTGTTCCAGCTGGGCCAGGCGCGGATCTTCATGTCGATGGCGCGCGACGGGTTGCTGCCCCCGTGGGCCGCGCGCGTGCACCCGAAGTACAAGACACCGCACGTCACCACGATCATCACCGGAGTGTTCGTCGCGCTTTCCGCCGCGTTCGCTCCGATCGGCTGGGTGCTGGAGCTCACGAACATTGGGACGTTGTTCGCCTTCGTGTTGGTGGCGCTCGGCATCGTGGTGCTGCGGCGTCGCGAGCCGGACCGGCCTCGCCCGTTCCGGACCCCGTGGGTGCCCGTCCTCCCGCTCGTGTCCGCGGCGTTCTGCGTCTACCTCATGATCAACCTGCCCTTGCTGACGTGGGTGCGGTTCGGTCTGTGGATGGCGATCGGCGTGACGATCTACTTCCTGTACGGGGTACGCCACAGCCGGGTGCGCCGCCTCGGGCTCGATCAGCGGTGAAGCTCCACACCAAGATCATCATCGGGCTGCTGTCGGGCGCCAGCGTCGGCATCGTGGCGAACGCGTTCGCGACCGGGGCGGACTGGGTCGCGTGGATCGGGATCCCCCCCGAGTGGGCTGCCGATAAGGTGCAATGGGTGGGCAACAACGTCGCCGGTCCGGTGGGCCAGATCTTCCTGCGGATGCTCCTGATGACGATCGTACCCCTCGTGTTCGCTTCGCTGACGCTCGGCGTGGCCGGGCTCGGCGACATCCGCAAGATCGGACGTGTGGGTGGGCGGACGATCGCGTACTTCTTGGTTTCGACCGCCATCTCAGCGACGATCGGACTGATCCTCGTCAACCTGGTCCGCCCTGGGGTCGGGCTTGATCCCGCCCTGGTCCGGGAGCTGCTGGCGACCTACCGCGCCCAAGCCCAGGGGCTGCAGGCGGGCGGGGGAGGCAAGTTCGGCGTCGACATGTTTGTGAACATCGTGCCCAGCAACCCGATCAAGGCCGCGGCATCGCTCGACATGCTGGGGATCATCTTCTTTTCCCTGGTGTTCGGCGCCGCGTTGACGATGCTCCCCGAAGAGAAGACCAAGCCGATGGTGCGCGTCCTCGATGCACTGGGCGAAGCGATCGTCAAGATCATCGACTTCGCTATGCGGCTCGCTCCCTACGGCGTGTTCGGGCTTATCTTCGTCGTGACGTCCCGCTTCGGCTTCGCGCTGCTGCAAAAACTGGGGCTGTACGTCGCCGTCGTCCTCGTGGGGCTCTTCCTGCACGGCGCCATCTCGATCTCCGCGCTGGTCCGCGTATTCGGCGGTCTCTCGCCGCGCGTGTTCTACAGTCGAATCCGGGCCAGCATCGTCACGGCGTTCTCCACTAGCTCGAGCAACGCCACCCTTCCGACTAACATCGCCGTCGCGGAAGAGGAGCTGAAGATACCGCCCAAGATCGCGGGCTTCGTGCTTCCCCTCGGATCGACGATGTGCATGAACGGCACCGCGCTGTTCGAGGGCGTCACCGTGCTCTTCCTCGCGCAGGTGTTCGGCGTTCCTCTGACGCTATCGCAGCAGGTCGTGGTCATGTTCCTCAGCGTGATTACGGCCGTCGGCGCCGCTGGTGTCCCCGGTGGATCGCTGCCGTTGCTGATGGGTGTCCTGGCCGCCGTGAACGTGGAGCCACTGACGATTGCGATGATCATCGGTGTGGACCGAATCCTGGACATGGCTCGGACCACGATCAACGTCGTGGGGGACATGAGTGCGGCGGTGTACGTGGCCCGAACGGAAAGCGAGTGGGATCCGCGATCCGTGAGCGCGGACGCGAAGCTAGCCGCCTGATTCCGCCGCCAGTTTCAGCGCCCCGACCGCCGAATCGATTCGGTCGGGGATGAGTCGGGCCCGCTTGAGAGCGGCACCGAGCCGCGCGCGAAACGCGGCGGTGAGCGGCGACTGCGGCAGCAGCAGGCCTCCCGCGATGGCGACGGGCACCGGCCCCGTGCCCGGAAAATGTGGTACCAACACCGCGGCCAGCTCCACGAGCTCGTGCGCCGCGTCGTCCACCGCCTGGCGTGCCACGCCCTCGCCTTCGCGCGCGGCGTTCAGGACGTGCGGCGCGAGCGCCGCCATCTGGGTCGGCGTGGCGGTGGCGGTCCACCGCACGAGATCATCAAAGTGCTGGAGGCCCAGCGCGCCCAGTAACCGCGCCAGGAGGGTGGATCCCTCGCCTCGGCCGTCGCGCGAGCGGGCCGCGACGTCGAGCGCGCGGCGCCCCAACCAATAGCCGCCGCCCTCGTCGCCCAGCTGCCAACCGTAGCCCCCGGCGCGATGCAGCTCGCCGGAGGGGTCCCGCGCGTAGGCGATCGAGCCGGTGCCAGCGTTGACGAGGATGCCGGGGCCGGTGCCGAACGCCGCGGCGAGGGCCACCTCACCGTCGGCCAGCACCCGCACGTGCCGCGCCACGCCGGCCTCGACGAGCGCGGCCTCGAGCTCCGCCTGCTCCTGGCTGCGTCCTGCGCCGGCGGCGCCCACCACCGCACGCTCGACCGGCAGATCCAGTCCTGCTTGCGCGGCCGCGCGACGTGCGGTTTCCGCCAGCACGGCCGCCGACTTGGCCGCACCGCTGGGCCGCATGGCAGCGCCCGGCCCATCCGCGCGGCCGAGCACCTCGCTCCGCGTGCCGATGACGACCGTCGAGTGGGAGCCGCCGGCGTCTGCTCCCAGGAAGACGGCGGTCGGGCGGTCAGGTGGACGGGCGGAATGTGGGGTCACGCGGAGAGCGTCTGCCGTCCGACCATCGAAGACACCATCCCCACCGCCACCGTCACCGCGGTTCCCAGTGGCACGAACCACGGCCAGGCGAGACCCGGCAGTACGCGCCACGGCAGCCCCAGCACGATCGGGGTCATGGCGAGGACGCTCACGACGATCGCGACGATCACGTCGCGCTCGCGGGCGCGCGGCCAGAGCCCGCCCAGCAGATAGGTCCCCAGCAGGCCGCCGTAGGTGATCGAGGCGATGCTGAGGGCGAGCTGCACGACGGGCGTGTTTTGGTTCCGGAACGCCATGGCACCCGCCACTAGGACGGCGGTCCACATCAGTGTGAACCAGCGGCCCACCCACAGGAGGTGCGTCGGGTCGTGGCGACCGGTGAGGGGCGCGTAGAAGTCCTGGGTCGACGCGGAGGCGAGGGAGTTGACGGCCGAGGCGTGGCTGCTCATGGCAGCGGCGAGGATGCCGGCGATCACGAGCCCGGCGAGCCCGGCCGGGAGTCGGTTGATCGCGAACGTGGGATAGAGCGCGTCGCCCCGCATCGCGGGCCCCGGATCCGCGCCCGCTAACCACAGGCTGGTCCCGACGAGCAGGAAGAGCGCGAATTGCAGGATGATGAACACCCCGGATCCGATCAGGGCCCGCTGCGCGTCCCGCAGGCCCCGGGCGGCGAGGAGTCGTTGCACGATCAGGTGATCGGTGCCGTGAGAGGCGCCGGCGAGCAGTGCCCCCCCCAGGACGCCGCCCCAGAACGTGTAGAGGACCTTGAATGAAGGCGTGAAGTCGAGCGTGACGAGCTTGCCCGCGTCCCAGGCTCGGGCGAACGCACCGACGCCCCCCGCCAGATGCGTCGCCACGATGAGCGTCGCCGTGCCGCCGACGAGGTACACACCGAGCTGGATCACGTCTACCCACACCACGGCGCGGAGGCCGCCGACCCAGGTGTAGATCACCGTGACGATGCCGATGGCGAGAATGCCGGCGGCGAGGCTCCATTGCGTGATGATGGCGAGCGGAATCGCGGTGGCGAAGATCCGGACGCAGTCGGCGAGGGCGCGCGTCAGCAGGAACACGCCTGAGGCGGTCCGCCGTGCGCCCGTCCCGAAGCGCCGCTCCAGCCGCTGATAGGCCGTGTCCTGGGTGCCCTCGAAATAGCCGGGGAGCAGGAACGCCGCGACGCCGATCCGCCCGACCAGGTACCCGAACGACAGCTGCAGGAAGGTGAGGTCGCAACGAGCGGCGAGGCCGGGGACCGAGATGATCGTGAGCGCCGACGTCTCGGTCGCCACGATCGAGAGCATGATGGCCCACCACGGCAGGCCGCGGTGCCCGAGGAAGTAGTCGCTCGCGTCGCGCTGGCGCCCCGCGAGCACCAGGCCGAACACGACGACCGTGGCGCAGTACACCGCGATGACGGCGATGTCGAGCGATCTCACCGGCGGGCCCGGTCAACAAAAAGCCCGCGACGCGCGCGGGCTTGGAATGCCGACCAGCAGGGGGCCAACGGCCTCACACCGTGAACGATGATCCGCAGCCGCAGCCGCCCGTGGCGTTGGGGTTCTCGAAGGTGAACCCCGACTCCTGGAAGTTGCTCTTGTAGTTCAGGGTGACGCCGTTCAGGTACTGGGCGCTGAAGGCGTCGACAAAGCACCGCACGCCGGCCGTATCGATGACGATGTCGTCCTCGGCCGGCTTGTCTTCGATGTTCATGCTGTACTTGAATCCCGAGCACCCGCCCGGAAGCACCGCGATCCGGAGTCCGGCGCTCTCGGGCGAGACATTTTCCTCCGCCATGAACTTCCTCACCTCGGCCGCTGCCGACTCGGTCACGGTGAGGGTGATGGGACTCGTGTGTTGCGTCGTGGCCATTGCGATCCTCCAGTCACGTGCGAACTTAGACAGTTCCTTCGGGCAAGTCAACTCTCTGGCCGCGAGGCTGCCGCCACTATGCGACTTACGTTCGCCGACTGGTCGGTCGTCGCCCTGTACTTCCTGTTCAACCTTGGCGTAGGCCTGTATTACAAGAGCCGAGCCAGCCGCAGCACGGCCGAGTTCTTCCTTTCCGGGAGGAACGTGCCCTGGTGGCTGGCCGGCACGTCGATGGTGGCGACCACGTTCGCGGCGGACACCCCACTCGTCGTCACCGGCCTGGTGGCGCGCAACGGGATCGCGGGGAACTGGCTGTGGTGGAACCTGCTCGCGAGCGGGATGCTGACGGTGTTTTTCTATGCCCGCTTGTGGCGGCGCGCCGGGGTGATGACGGACATCGAATTCTCGGAGATCCGGTACGCCGGACCGCCCGCCGCGTTTCTGCGGGGATTCCGGGCCCTGTACTTGGGCCTGCTCATGAATTGCATCATCCTCGGCTGGGTCAACCTCGCGATGGCGAAGATCCTCCAGCTGGTCTTCGGCATCTCGAAAGGCGAGGCGCTGTGGATCGTGGTCGGGTTGATCGTCCTGACGTCCGCGATCTCGACGCTCGCGGGGCTGTGGGGCGTGCTGGTGACCGATTTGTTCCAGTTCGTGATCAAGATGGGCATGGTGATCGTGCTGGCCGTGGTGGCGGTGCGCGCGGTGGGGGGAATCGAGACGATGAAAGCGAAGCTCGTGAGCGGGGGTCAGGGCTCCGTCTTGAGCTTCGTCCCCGACGTCGGCTCCGCGTGGATGCCCATGCTCACCTTCTTCGTCTATATCGCGGTGAACTGGTGGGCCACGTGGTATCCGGGGGCCGAGCCCGGCGGCGGCGGCTACGTGGCACAGCGGATGCTGAGCGCGAAGGACGAGAAGCACTCCCTGCTCGCGACGCTGTGGTTTAACGTCGCACACTATGCCCTGCGCCCCTGGCCCTGGATCCTGGTGGCGCTGGCGTCGCTCATCCTCTATCCCGGGCTCGCCGACCCGGAGACCGGTTACGTCCGGGTGATGATCGACTATCTCCCGTCATCGCTCCGTGGGCTCATGGTCGCCGCGTTCGCGGCCGCCTTCATGTCCACGATTGCCACCCAGCTCAACTGGGGAGCCAGCTATCTCGTGAACGACTTTTATCGTCGCTTCGTGCGGCGCGACGCGAGCGAGCCGCACTACGTGGCGGCGTCGCGCGTCGCCACGGCGCTGCTCACGGTGATTTCCGCGGCCGTGGCCTTCCGCATCGAGTCGATCGGCGGGGCGTGGAAGCTGCTGATCATCACGGGCGCCGGGACGGGCGCCGTGCTGCTGCTGCGCTGGTACTGGTGGCGCATCAACGCCTGGAGCGAGGTTGCGGCGATGATCGCGGCGTTCGTGGTGTCGGTGGGGTTGCAGACGATCGGGGGGCTCGACAGCGACCGGCCGTTGGACTTCGCACACATCGTGCTCATCACCGTGGCTGTGACCACCGTCGTGTGGCTCGCCGTCACGTTCCTGACGCGACCCGAGTCCGAGCAGACGTTGCTGGCTTTCTACCGCCGCACCCGACCCTCGCGGGCGGGCTGGGGACCAGTCGCCGCCCTCGCCCCCGACGTGCGCCCGTCGGCCGACGGCCTCGCCAACCTGGTCGACTGGGTCGCCGGTTGCGTACTGGTGTACGGGGTGCTGTTCGGCTCGGGAAAACTGCTGCTGCACGAGACGCTGCCAGGCGTGGTACTGCTCGGGGTCGCCGCCATCGCGGGCGGGATCATTTATCGCGACTTGTCGCGACGCGGCTGGCAGACGGTGGTGGAATAGCGGCGCGGGCTACAGCTCCGGGTGAGTCAGGGCGTCGGCCACGAGGTCGGCGACGCGGGCCCGCACCCGGAGGATCGCCATGTTCGTCCGCGTGGGGTTGACGCGGTTCGTCAGCAGGACGATGAAGAGATCGCGGTCCGGGTCCATCCACATCGATGTGCCGGTGAAGCCGGTGTGGCCGAAGGAGCGCCGCGACAGTTTCGCGCCCGCGCTGGAGTAGCCCGAGTCCGCTGGCGTATCCCAGCCGAGGGCGCGCGTGGAACCCGGTGGAAGGTTCTGACGCGTGGTGAATTCCGCGACGGTCTCGGCGCGAGCCAGCTGCAGCGTGTCCCACGCCCCACCGTTCAAGAGCATCGCGGCGAAGCGGGAGAGGTCGGGCGCGTTGGAGAACAGCCCCGCGTTCCCCGAGACGCCGCCCAGCCGCGCCGCGCTCTCGTCATGCACTTCGCCCCGGATCCAGCGGTGCCGGAACACGGTGTCGTGCTCGGTAGGCGCGATCCGGTCCCGCGACGAGGCGGGGGGGAGGAACCGCGTCGCGGTCATACCGAGCGGTCGGAACACCCGCTCGGCGAGAAAGCGGTCGAACGGCTCGCCCGTCACGCGCTCCACGGCTTGCATCAGGACGATGGCGCTCAGGTCGGAGTAGCGGTAGCTCGTGCCCGGCGGCGCGACGAGTGTCGTCGTGTCCACGGCCGCGAGCGCCGCGGCGCGCGTCGCGGTGGAGTCGTACAGCGGGAGATCCGCGACCAGGCCTGCCGAGTGGGTCAGGAGCTGCCGTACCGTGACGCGATCCTTCATGACCCCCTGGAACGCGGGCACATAGCGGTCGACCGGCGCGTCGAGATCGAGCTGCCCCGAATCCACGAGCAGCATGCAGGCGGTCGTGAGCCCCACCACTTTCGTGAGCGAGGCGATGTCGTACGACGTGCCGGCGTCCACCGGGCGCGGGTCATCGATTCCGTAGTGGCCGACCGGCGCGAGCAGCGCGAGCCGCCCGTGACGCCCCACGGCGAGCACGGCACCCGGGAATGCGCTGCTGTCTACCTCGGCTCGGAGGTACGCGACCACGCCTGCCAGGCGCGTGCTGTCGAAGCCGAGCGATGACGGCGCGGCTCGCGGGATACCCGTTGTCGCCGGGACCGGAGCATCCCCCCTGGCCCTGGTCCTGCTACACGCGGTGATCAGTGCCACGAGCGTAAGCGTGGCGCGGTGCCTCACGGCTGAGTCGCGGGCACCGTCACGCCCCAGCCGAGAGGGTAGTCGGGCGGGATGCGAGCCGGGAGGTGGCCGCCGATCGGCACGCGGCCGAGCAGCGCGAGCGCCACGGCCCGCTCGGAGGCCCGCACGCCGCTCCAGGCGATGAGGTACGACCGCACCGCCGGCGTCTGGTTGAGAAGGTAGGGGCTGCCGAGCGACACCAGCACGGTGGGGCGGGCGGCGTCCGTGACCGTAATGAGCTGGGCGAGCGAGTCCGGGAGGGCGATGTTCCCCTTCCCCGAGATGGGCCGCACGTTGGCGACGAACACGGTGGCCGGCGCGCGCGCGATCGTGGCCCGTGCGGTATCGTACGACAAGGTCCCCGACATCGGCCACAGCCGGAAGTACTCCACGGTGTCGCCGCCCTGCCGCAGCAGATCCGTAAGCAATTGGCCGATGCCGCTGTTCGCTTCGTCGGCGTACGCGATCAAGGCCACTCGGCCGCGATGCGCCCGCAGGGCGTGCAGCCGTCCGCCCACGTCGCGCACCAGCGTGAGCGACCGGACCGCGACGTCATTGGCCGCCTCCTGGAACCGCTTGCTCCCGACCACGGGCGGGATGGAGTCGAGCGCGACCGTGCGGCGCTCGAACAGGCCGAGCCGGCGTTTGATCTCGAGCACGCGACGCACCGACTGTGCGAGGCGCTCGGACGTGACGCGGCCGGTCGCCACCGCCGCCGTCATCGCGCGGACCGCCGAGTCGGGATCGGCCGGCATGAGCAGCAAGTCCGAGCCCGCGAGGAAGGCCCGCACCGTCGCTTCGCCGGCGCCGTATTTCGCCACGATCGCGCCCATCGTCAGGGCGTCCGTCGCGACTAGGCCCGGGAAGCGCAGCGAGTCGCGCAGCAGCCCGGTGAGGACCGCCGCCGACAACGTCCCCGGCTCGTTCGAACCGGTGAGCGCGGGGAACGCGATGTGCGCGCTCATCACGACGTCCGCCCCGGCGGCGATGCCGGCGCGGAACGGGACCAGCTCGAGCGAGTCGAGGCGGGCGTATCCCGCCGTGATGATCGGGAGGCCGATGTGCGAATCGGTCTGGGTATCCCCATGGCCGGGGAAGTGCTTGAGCGTGGCGAGCATACCGTGCTCGTGCAGACCCCGCACATACTCGGCGACCAAACGAGACACCGTGCGCGGGTCCTCGCCGAACGAACGGATATTGATGATCGGGTTTGCGGGGTTGTTGTTGACGTCGGCATCGGGCGCGAAATTGACGTGGATGCCGACGGCCCGGCCCTCAACGGCTGCGGCTGCGCCGATCGTATAGGCGTCATGGGGATCGCCGGTGGCGCCGACCGCCATGATCTGTGGGAAGGCGGTCGCCCCGACCACCCGCATGGCGGCGCCCCACTCGAGGTCGGCCGATACCAGGAGGGGCAACCGGGATCGTTGCTGCAGCGCGTTGAGCTTGGCGGCGATGTCGAACGGAGAGCCGACCGAGATGATCAGACCGCCAACTTCGAGCGAGTCCGCCCACCGGGCCGCTATCTGAAAGAGCGAATCGTCCAGCGCGGTGTAGCTTCCGGAGAGCCACGGGATGACCAGCTGCCCGACCTGTTGGCGGACCGTGAGGCGGGCGAGCAGCGAGTCGACGGATACCGTGGCGACCGGGGATGGGAGACGGGGGAGGGGCTCGGCCGTCCGCCGCACCGCTTGACCGCCGGCACATCCCAGCACGGCAGCAACTACCAGGAGCCTATGCGCTGGCATTCTCTCTCGCTGTTGGTGGTGATCACCTGCGCCATCGCCCCGCCGCCGCGGGTGGCGGCGCAGGTACGACCGGGGATCGAGGTGCTCCTGACCGACTCGATCAGTGTCGTCGCCGGCAAGCGCGTCGCGCTGCTCACGAATCAGACCGGCGTGGACCGCCTGGGCCGGCGCGATATCGACCTGTTGCGCGGCACGCCCGGCGTCCGCCTGGTGGTGATCCTGAGTCCGGAGCACGGGCTGCGCGGCACCGAAGACCGCCCCGGGCTCCCCGACGCCGTAGACTCCGCCTCCGGTCTACCAATCTATAGCCTCTACGGTGGGACGCCGCTGTCGGGGATCGCGGCGCTCGATACGGCGGACGTCGTGCTCGTGGACTTGCAGGACGTCGGTGCCCGCTATTACAGCTACCCTGCGACGGCCGTGCTGCTGATGCAAGAGGCGGCGCGCCGCGGCAAGCCCGTGGTCGTGCTCGACCGCCCCAACCCGATCGGCGGGGTTGCATCTCAGGGGAACGTACCCGCCGCCGCTCGCCCGCTCGAGCGTGTCGCCGACTTCCTTGCCGTGCCGATGCGCCACGGCATGACGATGGGCGAGCTGACGCGGTTCGCCAATGACCTGCTCGGCATCCACGAGCGCCTTACCGTCGTGCCGGCGCTGGGGTGGCGCCGCGGGATGTTCTACGATGACACCGGACTGCCGTGGGTTCGACCGTCGCCTAACCTGCCGGACCTGGAGAGCGCGCTCCACTATCCGGGGACATGCCTGTTCGAGGGCACCAACCTCTCGGTCGGGCGCGGCACGGCGTTCGCGTTTCAGGTGATCGGCGCGCCGTGGCTCGACACTGGTGCCGTGTTGCCGCGGCTGCGGGGTGGCGGACGGTGGGCCCAGGAGGGGTTGAACGGCGTGGAGGTCTCGGGCGTGACGTTCACCCCGCGTGGCCCGACCGACGGGAAATACGACGGCGTCCTGGTCCGCGGCATCCGGTTGCACGTGACGGAACGGCGACGCTACGATCCGACGCGTGCCGCCGCCCTCGTGCTGGCGGCGATCCGGGCGGCCCAGCCCGAGTCGCTGCGTTTCGATGCGGCACGGTTCGATCGGCTGGCGCAGGGCGGAGAGCTGCGCCGCGCGATTCTCGCGGGTCGCAGCGCGGACGCGATCTGGCGGGAGTGGGACGGGCCGCTCGCGCTGTTTCGGCGCCTGCGCGCCAAGTACTTGCTCTATTGAGACTTTTGCCGCGCCCGGCTACCTTCCCCCGGCCATGAATGTAATCCCCCAGCGCGTGCGCGATGGCTTCGGGAAACTGATTGATCCACTCGCCCTCGTCTTCATCCGCCTGCACGTTCGGCCCAATCTCATCACCACCGTCGGTACTCTGGTGGTCATCGCGTCGGCGGCGGCGTTCGGTCTGGGGTGGGTCCGCTCGGGTGGCTTGCTGCTGCTCCTGTCCGGCGTGTTCGACTTGTTGGACGGCCGCGTGGCGCGCCGCGCCGATATGACCACGGCCTTCGGGGCGTTCTACGATTCGACGCTCGACCGCGTGGGCGAATCGGCGCTGTTCGGTGGGATCGCGCTGTACTTTCTGCGGGGCGGGGTGCCGCCGGAGCGGCTGACGCTGGCGGTGGTCGCGTGCCTCGTGGCCCTCGCGGCCTCGCTCATCGTGTCGTACACGCGGGCGCGGGCCGAAGGGCTGGGCCTCACGGCCCAGGTCGGCATTGCGCAACGTGCCGAGCGCGTGCTGCTGCTGGGTGTCCCGACGCTGTTTTTCGGCGCCGGGAACCGCGGAGTGTTGTTATTCTGGATCGTCGTCGTTCTGGCGCTCGCCACCTCGGTGACGGTGGTGCAGCGCGTGCTCTACGTCGCGCGCGTGGCCGGGGAGCCCTCCGCGAGACGGCCGCCACGACAACGCGACACACTCCCGGGCCACGCGCCCGCGCTACAATCTCGGAAAGGACAGTAATCGTGGGGCTGGAAGCCGGTCGGGACATCGCGCCCGCCAAAGGAAAACTGGGCGTGATGCTCGTGGGGTTGGGTGCGGTCTCCACGACCTTCATCGCGGGCGTCGAGAACGTGCGCCGGGGCACCGGGCTGCCGATCGGGTCGCTGTCGCAGATGGGGACCATCCGGCTCGGGAAGCGCACCGAGAAGCGCAGTCCGAAGATCAAGGAATTCGTGCCCCTCACCGACTTGAAGGACCTGGTGTTCACCGCCTGGGACCCTATTCCGGATGACGCCTACACCGCCGCCGTGAAGGCCGGTGTGCTTGACCGGCACGAGCACCTGGAGCCGATCGCAGACTTTCTGAAGGGGATCAAGCCGCTCCCCGCCGCTTTCGACCAGCACTATGTGAAACGCCTGACCGGCACCAACGTGAAGAGCGCCAAGACCAAGCGGGAGCTCGCCGAACAGCTGCGGCAGGACATCCGCGACTTCAAGAACCGCTCCGGCGTGGACCGCCTCGTGATGATCTGGGCGGCTTCGACTGAAGTGTTCCTGACGGCCGGGCCGGCCCACCAGACCCTTCAGGCGTTCGAGCGGGCGATGGAACAGAACGATCCGGCCGTCGCGCCGTCCATGCTGTACGCCTACGCCGCGCTGATGGAGAACGTGCCGTTCGCGAACGGGGCTCCCAATCTCACGGTCGACGTTCCCGCGCTCCAGCTGCTGGCCGAGCAGCGGCGGCTGCCGATCGGCGGCAAGGATTTCAAGACCGGCCAGACGATGATGAAGACCGTGCTCGCGCCCGCGTTCAAGGCGCGCATGCTCGGGCTCGCGGGCTGGTACTCGACGAATATTCTGGGTAACCGGGACGGCGAGGTCCTGGACGATCCCGAATCGTTCAAGACCAAGGAAGAGTCGAAGCTCGGCGTGCTCGAGTACATCCTGCAGCCGGACCAGTATCCCGAGCTGTACGGGAACGTCTTCCACAAGGTGCGGATCAATTACTACCCGCCGCGCGGCGACAACAAGGAAGGGTGGGACAACATCGACATCTTCGGATGGCTCGGCTATCCGATGCAGATCAAGGTCGACTTCCTGTGCCGTGACTCCATCCTCGCCGCGCCCATCGTCCTCGACCTGGCCCTGTTCTTCGACCTGGCGCAACGGGCGCGGCTCTCGGGCATCCAGGAGTGGCTCTCGTTCTACTTCAAGAGCCCCCAGACCGCCCCGGGGCTGTATCCTGAGCACGATCTGTTCATCCAGCAGACCAAGCTCAAGAACACGCTGCGGTGGTTGATGGGCGAGGAACAAATCACCCACCTCGGCATCGAGTACTACGAGAAGGCGTGAGCGTCCCGCAGTACGTCGTCACGGCCGTCGGCCTCGCCGCCATCGTTTGGGTGCTGTGGTACTTCCTGCTCTCGAAGGGATCCGCAACGGGGGCCCTCGCGGTCGCCGGCGTCCAGGAAGTGCGCGTGGTGGTGAAGGGCGGCTACACTCCCGATACGGTCGTGGTGCGGGCCGGCGCACCGGTGCGGCTCCAGTTCTACCGCGACGAGACCGCGGATTGCTCGGAGCGCGTCGTCTTCGAGGACTTCGGCATCGACGCGGCGCTCCCGGCGTTTCAGACCACCCCCGTCGAGTTCACGCCCGAGCAGGCAGGCGAGTTCCAGTTCCGCTGCGGCATGAACATGCTGAAAGGCCTCCTCGTGGTGGAGCCCGCCACCGTCGACCGACGGCCCACGACTTCCCCGCACAAGCTCCATGAGTAAGGCCCGCCTCAGCCTGCCGATCGAGGGGATGAGCTGCGCGTCCTGCGCCGCCACGGTCCAGGAGGCGCTGCGGAGCGCCGACGGCGTGACCAACGCCTCCGTCAACTACGCCACGGGCAAAGGCACCGTCGAGTACGACGACGCCCAGACGAACGTGGCCGAGCTGATCAAGACGGTCCGGGCCGCCGGCTACGACTGCGGCCAGGCCGGCGTGACCTTCACCGTCGACCAGCTCCACTATGCGCCGAGTGTCGCGCCGCTCGAGCAGGCGTTGGGCGGCGTGCCCGGCGTGATCCGCGTCGCCGCCAACCAGGCGACGGAGACCGTCACGGTGGACTACATCCCCGGCGCCACCACGGCAGAGGCGCTCGAGCAGGCCGTTGAGCGGGCAGGCTTCCGTGTCGCCGAGCCGATCGCCGCCGAGGACCCGGTCGAGCGGGAGCGGCTCGCCCGCGAGCGCGAAGTCCGGGCGCTCGCGTGGAAGTTCACGCTCGCCGCCGTCGTGACGATCGTCAGCATGCTCGGCTCGATGCTGCTCATGGCGCACGATGCCGATGCCACGCTGAAACAGGTCGATCTGCTCGGGCGCCTGCTCATGCCGCTCGCCGTGCGGCTCCAGGAAGCGCTCTCCGGGCGTGGCGCGCTCGACCCCCAGTGGATCAGGGTCGGCTTGGCCGTCCTCACGCTGCCGGTGGCCGTCTGGTCGGGTGGCCAGTTCTACCGGGGTGCCTGGAGCGGGGTCAAACACCGCACCGCCGACATGAACACGCTCATCGCCGTGGGCACGGGGGCGGCGTATCTGTACTCGCTCGTCGCAACCTTCGCCCCTGCGGGCCTCGCCGCCGCCGGGCGTCCGGCAGACGTCTACTACGAGGCGGTGTCCGCCATCATCGCCCTGATCCTCCTCGGGCGGCTGCTCGAGGCGCGTGCCAAGGGCCGAACCTCGGAAGCGATCCGGCGGCTCGCCGGACTCCGCCCACACGTCGCGCACGTGGTGCGCGAGGGTAAAGAGACCGACATCGCCGTCGAGGCGGTCGTCCCGGGGGACCTCGTAATCGTGAAGCCGGGCGAGAAGATCCCGGTGGACGGGATCGTCACCGAAGGCGCTTCTGCGGTGGATGAATCGATGCTGACCGGAGAGCCGATGCCCGTGGCCAAGAAGATCGGCGACGAGGTGATCGGCGCGACACTGAATACCACGGGCAGCGTCACGTTCCGCGCCACGCGGGTCGGCAAGGACTCCGCGCTCGGTCAGATCGTTCAACTGGTCGAAGACGCACAGGCGACCAAGGCGCCGATCCAGAAGCTCGCCGATCGGGTCGCAGGGGTCTTCGTGCCGATCGTCATGGCACTGGCGATCGCGGCATTCGTGCTCTGGTACGACCTGGGGCCCGCGCCGGCCCTCGTGCTCGCGACCGTCGCGCTCGTGACCGTGCTCATCGTCGCCTGCCCTTGCGCGCTCGGCCTCGCTACGCCCACGGCCATCCTGGTGGGAACGGGCAAGGCCGCCGAGTACGGCATCCTGATTCGCAGCGGGGAAGCCCTCGATCGCCTCGCCGGCGTGCGCACGGTGCTGCTCGACAAGACCGGTACCCTCACCGAGGGCCGGCCGTCCGTCACGCACATCGTCACGGCCAAACGGCCGGACGGCACGCCGCTCGCGCCGGGGGAAGTGCTCAAGTGGGCGGCCTCGGTGGAGCAGCGCTCCGAGCACCCGCTCGCGCTCGCCGTCACCAAGGCGGCCAGAGACCGGCAGGTCGACGTGCTGCCGGTCGAGAAGTTCGCCGCCATGGAAGGGCGGGGCGTGCGCGGCACCGTGGACCGCCGCATCATCGAGGTGATCTCCTTGCGCCACGCTCGCGAGCGAACCCTCGAGCTCGGGACGCTCGGTCCCGACGCCGACCGCCTCGCGGACCAGGGACGCACCCCGGTGATCGTCGTCGTGAACAACACGGTATACGCGGTGATCGCGATCTCCGACCCGATCAAGGCGACCACGCCCCAGGCGGTCGCCTCCCTGAAACGCATGGGAGTCGCGGTGATGATGGTGTCGGGGGATTCGAAGCGGGGCGCGCAGGCGGTGGCGAAGGAGGTGGGGATCGACCAGATCCTGGCCGAAGTGCTGCCGTCGCAGAAGGCCGACATCGTGAAGAAGCTGCAGCGGCAGGGCAAACAGGTGGCGATGGTAGGTGACGGGATCAACGACGCGCCCGCCCTCGCGCAGGCCGACGTCGGGATCGCGATCGGGACGGGGGCCGACATCGCCATTGAAGCGTCCGACGTGACGCTGATCCGCGGCGATCTGCGCGGCGTGGTAACCGCGATTCAGCTGTCGCGACGCACCATCGGGACGATCAAGCTGAATCTCTTCTGGGCCTTCGTCTACAACGTGATCGGCATCCCCGTCGCCGCCGGGGTGCTGTACCCATGGCTCCACGTGCTGCTCTCCCCGGTGCTGGCGAGCGCGGCGATGGCGTGGTCGAGCCTGAGTGTCGTCCTGAACAGCCTGACGCTGCGGCGCTTCAAGCCGGCATGGGAGGGGAGCCTGTGAGGTATTTCCATCGGACCACCCTCAGTCCCGACGACGCGTTGGCTCAGGCCAAGGCCTTCTTCGGCACGCGCCTTGCCCCGGCG
>Ga0209471_1000443_pt1 | contig 28015 bp, 33 predicted proteins | sample GraSoiAngelo_128_FD_185885 | JGI IMG/M metagenome (GOLD analysis project Ga0209471, IMG submission 185885) | Grasslands soil microbial communities from the Angelo Coastal Reserve, California, USA - 14_0927_12_20cm (SPAdes) (version 2) | ecosystem: Environmental > Terrestrial > Soil > Grasslands ... | reverse complement strand
GCGTGTTGAACAGCCCCTTCGGATCCCTCAGTTGGGCACCCTTTGGAAACGTCAGCCTCACCGCGCTCTTGAGCGCCTCGCCGATACAGACGATGCCGTCGTGGGACCAGACGGGCACCCCCTCGGGGCGGGAGGGCTTCTTCCACTTCACCTCTTCGATTACGCCCGGGTCGGCGCCCCTGATGAGAGCCCGCAGTTGGCTTAGCCTCTCAGCCCTCCAGCCAGCCGTCCTGCGGACTATGTCATCTATCTGTTGGGACGCGGATGCGTCGCTCATTTCGACGCTTTGCTGCGGGTGCTCAGCACCCAGCGGACCGAAGGGCTCAGTTCCTTGTCCTTGCGGTGGATGCAGCCAAGCCAACAGCACGGCCTCCGCTTCCCCTCCAACAGCTCGGATTGCAATCGCTGGATGTGCTGGCTCCTCGTTTCTGCTTTCTTTGGCCAGAGCACCCAGCAGATCCATTCATTGCGGGCAAGAGGGGTGAGGTCTTCCCACGCAACGAGAACCTTTGGGTTGGCAATCAGGACGCCTCTCAAATCCACCGGGACTGTATGTGCCACTCCGCCGGAGATCGCCCTGGAGCTCATCGATCGCCCATCGTAGCTCTTAGATACGGTCGAAGGTAGCCTTGAGGTCGGGGCGGAGCCGGGCGCTCGCCTCATCGGCGGCCTCGTCCGCGATAACGCCGGCCGGAGCCGACGGCCGGATTCGAACCGGCGACCCGCTATTTAGACATCAGGCAACAATTGAATTCAGCTCGAACTACAGAATTGGCTACAGGAAAGTCGGCCGCACCCGCTGATTTTGGGCTTGTCACGTGTGCGCCGCCGCGACCGTGGACGACTAGCCTAGTAGCGGCTCCGAGCGTCCGGACATGAGCGCGCGCAATTGGAGCACCCCGCCGAGCAACACACTCGCGCCGGCCACGTAATGCGCGAGGATCGTGCCGATCCAATCCAGCCTCATCTTCATACCCGGATCGAGATTCGGTCCCCACAACGGGATCGTGCTGATGACGACACCAGCGAGCAGCACGACTACGACGCTTGGTAGATCCAGCCCGCGGGATCGCTGATAGAAGAGGGGCACGACAGCGAGCGCGGCTGGAACCCACATCATGAGGATGTAGTGAGAGTCGAGCGCCGGCAGGCGGCCCGCCTCGATGAGCTTCACCGGCCCGAGGACGAATGCGGTGAGCAGAGCACCGAGCGCGATGAGCACGCCCCCCGGGCGCTTCATGTGGGCATGTTATCAAGGGAGGGCGGGGGCATCTCCCACCCAGGAAGCCGAGGCTGCTAGGAATCTACGGCCGGATCTACCAGCCCCGTCGTGAGCACGCGTACCGACACCGCCTCCTGCTTGCCCTTGAGCTGGAGGAGGCGCGCCTCCGCATCGGGCAGCGCAACTTCAGCCGCGGTCCAGGCGGCGTCGGTGACCAGCGCCTCTCCTACCCCAGCGGCCGACGCCAGACGGGCGGTGATGTTGACGCTATCGCCGAGTGCGGTGAAATCGGTGACGGTGTTCTGGGCGCCCTTTACAGTGCCGACGTAGGCGACGCCGGTATGAACGCCAATGCCGACCGGGATCCAGGGTCCACCCACGTCGCCATGGCCGCACGCCCTCAAGAGTTCCCGGGCAGCTTGCACGGCTCGGCGCGCGTGCTGTCGACCGGAAAAGAGCGGCAAGTAGAGGCCGATGACCTCGTCGCCCACAAGCTTATCGATCATGGCGTCGCTGCGGATCAGCACGTCCGTCGCAGTCGCATAAAACCGGTTCATAATCCGATTGAATTCCTCGCCGCTCATCCGTTCGGCCATGGTGGTCGATCCCCGGACGTCGGCGAAGAGCATTGAGAGCTCGACTTCCGCACCTCCCGGGTGCGTCCGACAGAACTCTAGTCACCACCCGCAGAATCGAGGATTCCTTTGGAATTGCCCTCTTCCCACCAGGCGGAAGAGTGGCGCGGTAATGCCGTCAAACGGCGCACTGCAATTCTTACAACGACGCGCGGATGGTAGGAGACCAATGAGCCGCCGGCCATAGCGCAAAGGGGGATAGTCATCGGTCAGAAGGGCGCGCCATACCTGATCGACGGACTTGTCTTTCGCCCGGTATAGCCTCAGAAGTGAGAGATATCGCCTGAGCGGCACCGACGGCTCCTCATGTCAGAAATTAAGCGGCCTAATCTCCGCCGCTTCGAGCAAGACTAATACCTTTATGGCGGGCTTGGGCTGGGCCGGCATTCAGAGTGGCGAACGCGTCGACGCGGCCAAGGGCCGCAAACCCTCGTCCACCAGCGAAACGTGCGTTTGGATCAGTTTCGTAGCCGTGAGCGGCATCTATTTTGCCGGTACCACGCTGGTTCTACGCAGACTGGCGACTTCCCAGAAGAAGCTTGGCTGGTTGGAGACCGTCTTTAGCCCGTGCCGCTCCGCCGTGGCGATGATTCGGTCGGGCGGGTGAAGGAAGACCTGGAACTGCTGGCGCGCCACGCGCAACGCGAGGTCCCCTACGCTTATGACCGCCCTAGTCCACCAACGCTCTTTGGGGAAGCTCACTACGAGGACTTCTCGGGTGTGGTCGGCGGCGGCGCCGGCCAGCTTCGGCATATCGGGGTAACAACAGATGACGCGGTTCATGATTACGATGTCTGCCGCCTCCACCTGACCCGTCGCGTCAGCAAAGTCCATAACCCTGCGCTCAACGCGATCCTCAAGCCCGGCCTCGCGCAGAAGGGCCTGGGCAGCCTCCTCGTAGGTAGGGGTCAACTCGATGTTCACCGCACGGGTGATCCCCGCCCTGAGAAGTTCGATCTGGATGGCGCCAATCCCACCGCCCACTTCGAGCAGCGTGCGGCCCACGATGCCCTGTTGCTTCAAAAGCTCGGCGATGCGCCGCGAGGTCCGATCGAGGCCGCGACGGCGATAGCGCCGGGCCTCAGCGTGCGCTCTCTTCTCGCTGAAGATCGAGCGGTAGCCCTTCGGTGAACAGCAGTCGCTCATGCCGAGATTATCGGTCCACGACCCCGGGCCGGAATGCTCCGCGCTGGGGGGCCGATCCGAACCGTTCTTGACAGCTCGGCCCGCCGCACCTAGTATTCAAGTAATCGATTAAAGACTTGAGAAGCGCGGGGTAAGATCGCTGTCTACCGAGGAGTTGAACATGTCGCGGCCAGGCGAGAGCTCGCGCGAACCCGACGGTCGAAGAGCCAAGACCGCCCTCTTTGACGAGTTCGCTCGCCTCGCACAAGCATTGGCGAACGGCCGGCGGCTCGAGATCGTCGACGTCCTTGCCAATGGCGAGCGCACCGTGGAGCGCCTGGCGGCTGAGACTGGACTTTCCGTCGCAAATGCCAGTCAGCACTTGCAGGTTCTGCGTGAGGTCGGCCTTGTCCGCCGGCGGCGCGACGGAACTCGAATCTACTACGAGCTCCGGGATGCGGAGGTGTTCGATATGTGGCGCAACCTGCGGAACGTGGCTGCCCAGCACCGCGCGGAGATCAGCCAGTTGGCCGAGGCATATCTCGGCGCCCGCGACAGCCTGGAGCCGGTCACGCGAGCGGACTTACTCCGGCGGTTGAAGCGGGGAGAAGACGTCGTCCTACTCGATGTCCGACCTGCGGAAGAGTTCACCGCCGGTCATCTGCCGGCCGCAATCTCGATCCCCCTTGCTGAACTCCGCCGCCGGCTGCGCGAACTGCCCCGCGACAAAGAAGTCGTAGCCTACTGCCGCGGCCCCTACTGCGCGTTTGCCCATAAGGCCGTTCGTATTCTCCAACAGGCCGGGTTTCATGCCCGACGGCTCGAAGACGGATTGCCGGAGTGGAGGGCCGCAGGCCTTCCAGTGATCGCCATGGGGGAAAGGAGGTCTTGAGTTGGCAACGACGCTGACCCGTACAAAAATCGACGTCCAATCGATGGATCCGTACGCGTTTATGGCGGTGCTTGGTAAGCGTGTGATCCATCCAGGTGGCCGTCGCTCGACCGAGGAACTCTTCGACCTGGCCCGCTTGCAGGTTGGGCACAAGGCACTCGATGTCGGCTGCGGCGTCGGGACAACCGCGATTCAGATGGCGCGTCGATTCGGAGCCGTCGTCACCGCCATCGACATCTCGCCGATCATGCTCGAGCGAGCCCGGCGCAATGTCCAGCGGGTTGGCCTTGGGCGGGAGATCGAAGTCGAGCAAGGCGACATCCTCGCACTGCGATTCGCGGACGGCACCTTCGACCGGGTGATCGCCGAGGCAGTCACGATGTTCGTCGACCGTCAGCGCGCCGCAAAGGAACTGGTCCGGGTCTGCCGGCCGGGTGGGATGGTGCTGGCCACCGAGTTCTTCTGGCGCCAGCCGCCGACCGAAGAAGCACGTGAAATCTTCCTCGGGCAGGTGTGTCCGGGCATGCAGCTCGACAAGCTCGACGGCTGGGTGCGCATATATAAGGATGCAGGCCTCTCTGCCATCGAGGTCCGATCCGGCCCATTCGAGATGATGACCCCTCGCGGTTTCATTCAGGACGAGGGTTTCATCAATGCGTTCGCCTGCATGTTTCGTGGTTTGTCGCGCGTCGCCTACCTACGCAAGATGGCCTGGCTGATGCCGCGCATCAGCAGGGCAGTCCCGTACCTCGGCTATATCCTGGTCGGAGGCCTCAAGCCGGCAACCTCGTGAGCGGACTTGCTGGCAAGGTCGACAGCTTGGAGATCGTGCCCCTTGTCGACGAGGGCCTCGGAAACTCCTCCTACGTGGTGTCGCTCGGCGATGGCCGAGCGCTAGTCGTTGATCCCCGTCGGGACCCGACGCCTTACCTCGAGATGGCGGAACGCCTCAACTTGCGGATCGCGTTCGTGGTGGAGACGCATCTCCACGCCGATTTCATCTCGGGCAGCCGCGAGCTGGCCACCTTCGGTGCAACGGTCCTCGCGCCGGCGGCGTCGCATCTCGCCACCGCCTATCGAGGACTCGAAGATGGGGAAGAGGTCGACCTTGGCGGATTGACTCTGCGAGCGATGGCGACCCCCGGACACACGCCCGAGCATCTCGCCTATCTGCTCCTTGACGGTTCAAAGCCGCTGGCGCTGTTCAGCGGAGGAGCAGTCCTCCCGGGCGGTGCAGCCCGCCCTGACCTGATTGGGCCGGAGCAGACTGAGCCGCTGGCCCGCGACCTCTACCGATCAGCCCATCAACGACTCAGCAATCTTCCGGATGACCTGGCGGTCTACCCAACCCACGGAGCGGGCTCGTTCTGTTCGGCCGGCGCCGGCCGGCAGCGGACGACGACCCTCGGGCAGGAGCGCCATGAGAGCCCGTTGTTTGCCGCGGCTGGCGAGGATGCCTTCGTCCATTCGTTCCTCAAGGGACTGGGAACCTATCCGGCGTATTTCCTCTGCTTGCGGACGGTGAACCAGCGCGGAGCCCGTCTCTACGGCGTCAGACCACCGGAGTTCGCGCAGCTCTCGATCGACGAACTTCGCGGCCAACAGGCGGCGGGTGCGATCGTGATCGACGTCCGCCCGTTCGTGGATTTTGCCCAGGGCCATATCCTCGGCGCCTTATCGATTGCACTGCGTCCCGCATTCGCCTCCTGGTTGGGGTGGATCGTGCCGGCAGGGCGGCCACTGGTATTCGTTCGGGCGCCGAGCCAGGACGGGCGGGATCTCGTCGAGCAGTGCTTGAAAATCGGATACGAAAACCTCGTTGGCGAGCTGGAGGGCGGCATCGACGCTTGGCGGGCGGCGGGGTTGCCCGTCTCGACAATTGCCCTCCGCCCGGTTAACGAGGAGCCACAAGGCACGCCCCTGGATGTCCGCCAGGCGAGCGAATGGAACAGTGGGCACATTCCGGGTGCGAAGCATGTGGAGCTCGGAAGAATCACGGCTGCGGCCGGCGCCATTCCAGCTGGGCCCCTGACTATCTACTGCGGTCATGGGGAGCGGGCGATGACCGCTGCGAGTCTGCTCGAGGGACAGGGTCGTGGGAGTCTGGCGGTCCTCGACGGCGGTTTCGACGCCTGGCGGAACGCGAATCGGCCGATCGACATCGGATGACCGCAGCCGCACCGAGCCCGCGAGCGATCGTGCTCGGACTCCGCGTCAACCTCGCCCAGTTCAGCCTCCTGGTCGGCGTCAACGCGCTAGTCGGGGGCATGCTCGGGCAGGAGCGAACCGTCCTCCCGCTGCTCGCCACGAAGGTCTTCCACCTCACGGCCGTCACGGCGGCGCTAACCTTCATCGTTGCCTTCGGCGTGACCAAGGCCCTCACCAACGTCGCCGCAGGGCCACTGTCGGACCGGTTTGGTCGCAAGCCGGTTCTGGTCGCCGGTTGGTTGGCCGCGTTGCCGGTGCCGTTGCTGCTCATCTGGGCTCCGAATTGGGGCTGGGTGATCCTGGCCAACGTCTTTCTCGGGATCAATCAGGGCCTGGCCTGGTCGATGACAGTCAACATGAAGATCGATCTCGTTGGTCCGGTACGGCGAGGCCTGGCCATGGGGCTCAACGAAGCTGCGGGCTACGGTGCCCTCGCGGTGACCGCGTACTTGACCGGGTTCGTCGCCCAACATGCCGGACTTCGTCCGCAACCTTTCTTCTTCGGTGTCGCCTATGCGGGTCTCGGGCTGAGTCTCTCCGTTTTCTTGGTGCGCGAGACGCGCGGCCACGCCCGCTTCGAAGCTAGTGCGACTGATGTCAGGAGCGAGCAGCCGAGGGTCATGATGCGCCGCATCTTCATTGAAACGAGCTTCCGCGAGCGAGCGCTTTCCGCCAGTTGTGCGGCTGGGTTGACCAACAATCTCAATGACGGGATGGCGTGGGGACTCTTCCCGCTGTTCTTCACTCAGCGAGGACTGTCGCTGCTGCAAATCGGCGCGCTTGTCGCGCTCTATCCACTTGTCTGGGCCGCCGGCCAGGTGGGCACGGGCGCGCTCTCGGATCGAATCGGCCGGAAGGGGCTGATTGCCTGGGGGCTGGCCGTCCAGGCGACCTCGCTCGCAGTGATCGCCCTCGGCCAGGGGTTTGCCGTCTGGGCCGTCGGAGCCATTGGACTGGGTGTGGGCACCGCCATGGCCTATCCGGCGCTGCTCGCGGCAGTCGGCGACGTGGCCCATCCGGCGTGGCGAGCGTCGGCTGTCGGTGTCTATCGGCTCTGGCGCGATGCCGGATTCGTCTTGGGCGCGCTGCTGTCCGGCGTCATCGCGGACCTCTTTGGGTTGGTCGCGGCGATCTGGGTGGTGGCCGGGATCACGGCGGTCGGAGCGGCCATCGTCGCGGTCCGCATGTACGAGACGCACCCTCGAGCGGGCGCACCGGCGAACCGTATGGAATCACTCAGGTCATGAGAGCTACTGCGTCACGATGGGCCCTGCGCGCCGTTGACCTGGCCGCCAAACCGGGCGGGCGTGACGACGACCGTCTCGCGTCTGGATTGTTCCTTCTGGTCACGGCATCGGGGGCTGCGGCTGGGCTGCTGTGGGGCATCGCGTATGCCTTGCTGGGCCGTCCTCTTTCGGGGGCCGTGCCGGGGGCCTTCGCGGTGGTGGCGGCGCTGGTTGCAGTGCGACTGGCGCGGAGCCGCGAACTCGGGCGGTTGCGCGAGTTCATGTTGCTGCTCATCTTGCTACTGCCCGCCGTGCTGCAGGCGAGCCTCGGTGGCTATGTCAAGGGCAGCGCGGTCATCACGTGGTCATTTTTTGCTCCCCTCAGCGCTCTGGTCTTCTTCGGGCCGCGGGCCGGATGGGCGTGGCTGGTGGGCTTCGTCGCCGTGACGGCTGTCTCCGCCGTGCTTGACGCGCCGCTGGCTCGATCGATTCCACCACTGCCCTACGCTGCTCAGACCGCGCTTTTCGTGTTCAACCTCTGCGGGGTGGCCGGTATCGTCACTCTCGTCCTGGCCTATTTCAGGATCCAGCGTGATGAGGCCATGCAACGATCCGAGCGGCTGCTCCTCAACGTTCTTCCGCCGGAGATCGCTGAGCGACTCAAACGCCGGGAGTACCCGATCGCCGACCGGTTCGACGACGTCAGCGTCCTTTTCGCTGACATGGTCGGATTCACGGAGCGTTCCGCCGCGGAGGCCCCGGATGTCACGGTCGCCGTTCTCAATGAGTTCCTCGGCGCCTTCGATGAGTTGGCTCAGCAACATGGTCTGCGGCCCATTCGCATCACGGGCGACTCGTATCTGGTCGTGGGCGGACTGCCAGTGCCCAGACCCGACCACGCGCAGGCCATCGCCGACATGGCACTCGACATGCTGGACGGGGTTAACGAACTGAATGAGCGGCACGGATGGGCCGTGAGCTTTCGCATTGGTGTCAATAGCGGCCCGGCGATGGCTGCCGTAGTCGGCCGTCACCGGTTCACGTACGACATCTGGAGCGATACCGTCAACACCGCCAGCCGCATGGAGTCGAGCGGTGCACCAGGACGGATTCAAGTGACAGAGGAAACCTTCCGTCGTTTATCGCTGACGCACAGGTTCGAGTGCCGAGGTCAGATCGAAATCAAGGGTAAGGGACCAATGACGACCTACTTTCTGATGGGTCGCCAGCAGGGCGGAGCACCTAGTATGGTTGCGGGCTAAGCACCGATGCCAGACATCCTCGATCTTGTCGATGTGCAGGAACTCCGCAACGAAGTCCAGAAGAAGTACCGGGACGTCGCGGAGAAGCCCGAAGCCACATACCATTTCCATACCGGCCGAAAGCATGCGATCCGGCTCGGCTACGATCAGGCCATCCTTGATCAGCTCCCTGACCAAGCCTGTGAAGCATTCGCCGGCATGGCCAACCCGTTCTATTGGGAGACGCCCAGCGCGGGGGAGCGAGTCGTTGACCTGGGGTCCGGCGGCGGAATGGATTCGTTCTTCGCCGCCCTATGCGTTGGTAACGCGGGTCGTGTCGTCGGTGTAGACATGACTTCCCAGATGGTGGAGCGCAGCAGTCATCTGGCGAAGCAGCTCGGATTTGAAAACGTCGAATTCCGCGAGGGGTATGTCGAGAAGGCGCCGGTCGAAGATGGTTGGGCCGACGTCGTGATCAGCAATGGGGTGTTCAACCTCTGCCCGGACAAGCTCGGCGTGTGTCGTGAGGTGGCGCGCATCCTTCGTCCTGGCGGCCGCATGATGATCGCCGATATGTGTATCGAGAAGCCAATTCCGGAGAGCGCGCTGCGTGACATCGACCTCTGGACGGGTTGAATTGCCGGTGCCCTGCCGTGTGCAGGATGGGCGACGGTGATCCAAGGCGCCGGTCTTGTTGACGTGGAGCTTGGTCCTCGCATCGACTCGTTTGCTGGTGCCAGCGGAGAAGATAAGGCGCGGCAATTTGGCACCTACGGCTATCCGATTCGAGCACGCAAGCCGGAATAAATTGCTGACGGCGGGCCACGGGATGTGCCAGGTCGATTAGAGCATCGAGCTGAGGTCTGATGCGCTGGTTGGGTAGGCAAACACCGTGTGCTTGAGATCGCTAGCACGGATCCCGGCGCGGATCGCGAGCCCAAAGAGGTTGATCACCTCCTCCGCGTGCGCACCCAACAGGTGGGCGCCCAAAATCCGCCCAGACCCTTCCTCGACAAGTGTCTTGAAACCTGTATGTCGCAGTCCGACCCGTCGCGAGGTATACCAATCCGAGGTGTCTTCGCGCTTTGTCGCAACGCGCAGGCCTTCGGCGTGGGCCGCCTCTTCGGTGAGACCAACCCGCGCAAGGGGAGGAGTGGTGAAGACCACGCTGGGGATGCCGGCGTAGTTCGGGGTTCCGTGGTTGCCCTTGAGCAGGTTGCTGGCCACGATGGCGCCCTGCATGCCTGCTACGGGCGTCAGGGGAAACCCGCCACTATCAACCGCGTCCCCCGCCGCATAGACGGCCGGGTTGCTCACGCTTTGCAGGTAGGCATTGACCGAGACGCCAGCTGGCGTCCGCGCCACGCCCCCTGCTTCGAGGTCGAGGTCGTCGATCTCCGGGACCCGGCCGGCAGCATGGACGACCATGTCGGCCTCAAAGGATTGCTCCTGCCTGCTTGTGCGAGCACGCACGAGAAGGCCGTCAGCCTGACGCTCGATCGCCACAACCTCCGTATTCAGGCCAACCTCGACGCCCAGCTCTTTGGTTGTCTCCACCAGCATCGCCACCAGGTCGGGGTCAAACTTCTGCAGCGGTCGGCTGCCGCGATGCAGCACCCGGACCTCGGCGCCGGCGCCGGCGGCGATGTGTGCGAACTCGAACGCGATGTAGCCGCCCCCGACGAAGAGGATGCGACGCGGCAGGCGCTCGAGCTCGAGGAATTGCGTGCTGGTTGTCAGCAGGTTCTCTCCTGGGATCCCCAAGGTCGCGTGCCGTGCCCCTCCCGCGATGACCACGTGGCGACCGACCATCGTCTCGCCCCCCACCTCGATGGTCGTCCGATCGACGAAATGGGCGCGGCCATGCCTGGTCAGGATGCCCGCCTGCGCAAAGGCCTGCTCGTTCTCGTGGGGTGCGGGGTCGGTGAAGGTGCGCTTGAAGCGAATCAGCTCCGGCCAGTTGATCGACAGGGCAGGCCCACTAACGCCGTTGCCCTGCATGCGACGGCTCCAATCCACCAGGTCGGAGACGCCCACGAGCACTTTCTTGGGATCGCAGCCGCGAAGCTGGCAGGTGCCCCCGAACGGACGTGAATCGATCACGGCCACGGTCTGGCCGGCCTCCCGGACCTTATACGCCACCGATTGGGCCGCCGAACCGGTTCCGATCACAATCACGTCAACGGTTGTCGCCATCGTCTTCCCTCGATTCGATTCCACGAGTGGCCGACAGTAGGGGGCTCCAGTCGCCCCGGCGTTGTGCCTCGTCGAGGTCGACGGCCTCTCCCTCGATCTGGTGTTGAGCCGACCAGGAGAGGGCAGCTTCCCGGTTCTCGAAGAAGTTCGCGTTGAAGCACCAGCCATCGATGGTCCTGGCGGTCCCTCGATCATCGGGAAGGAACACGACGACCGGCGTGGCCGGTGGTTGGCCCTCCGCAAACTGCAGGCGGATCGGCGCGCCTGTTGCCGGGCTGCGAGAGAGGCTCCGGGCGTCGGCCCGCAGCGTCCCGACAATCCCGACGACGTCGTAGGCGCACCAGGTCCAGAACCGGCGGGAGCCGAGCCAGAGTTCATGCGCGGCCGGCACGACACTCAGTCCGGCCGATCCGACGACCTGCCCCTCCGCGTTCAAGCGGATCCGCCCGGCTGCGTCGAGCCGGCGAAGGTCTGCCTCGACGGCTGAGGGTGCGGCCTTGGTCGCGGCCGCAATCTGCGCTGCCGACACCGCTCGGCCGGTCTCGAGCAGCAGCCGGAAGGCTGCCGCTCTGGTCGGCTGCCCCAGGTCATCCACGCCGAGCGCCTCCGGCGTCATCTATGCCGTCGCCTGCCCTTTTGTATTCGTGGGAGCGTGGAATTTGCTCCAGGCGCGAAGCCCGACCAGGAATGCCTCGGCTGCCGGCAGCAGGACGATGTCCTCGCGCTCCGCTGCCCAGCGTTCCGCCGACTCGCGCGACGCGAAGTTCAGCACGAAGTTGCAGAAGCTCTCGATCACGTCGAAGTCGAACGGCTTGTTCGGCGCGAGGAACGACACCACGGCGGTGGCGGGGGAGAGACCGTTGATGCCCCGGGGCGTGACGGTCATCGTGATGGGCTCACCGGTGACCGGATCCTTCGACTCGACACGTGCCGGGCGGCCGATCACCGGGACGATCAGGAAAGGGTCGAGCGCGCACCAGGCATACATCGGCTTGCCATTCTCGGCATGGAAACGGTGATCCATCTCCGGGATGGCGAGACCCCAGAAACCGACGACGCGACCCTGGTCGTCCCAGAACACGCCGGGCCACCCCTTGAGCGTCGCAACTACGAGCGCCTCGGGCTCGTGTGCACGGGCAGCGATTTCCGCGGGCCTGACCGGATCACCTTGAGCGAGCAGGTCATAGACCGCGACCACGATGCGGCGGCCCCGCTCGTCGATGTCGATGGTCGCGGCGGCGATCGCGCGCGCCAGGTCCTGAACGGTCGTCTCGATCTCGGTTGGGCTCATTCCGATCAACTCCTCTTTATGTTCTGTCGTTCCGTGAGCGCCGGCGTCAATGTCATCCGCAGCTGGTCGAGGCTTGGGGCACCTTCAAAACCGTCGTCCGTCACATAGATTCGGCATGCGTCCCGAGTCAGAGCGGAATGCCGACCGCCGTCGATCGCAGGACCAGTCCGCGGTCCGTCGGCTGCCGCGAATGGGTCACGCCCGTCGAGCAGCACGGTCGGCGAGCCGGCCCACTCGGGCGAGAGGTGTGAGGTTTCATGGACATCCTCGAGCTGCACCGCCACGTCAGCTCGACCGAGCTCGGCCAAGACGGTGCGGACCCTGGCCACGGCCGTTTTCCAGTTCGTACAACCGCTGAAGTAGAGGATCTTGATCTCCATTCCGCACCTCGCACGCAGATCGTAAACCTTCCCCTATAGGAGAAGGTCAAGTAGTATGCTCAATCTCGTGCGGATCAGCGAACTGGCCGATCGGGCCGGGGTCACGAGCAAGACCTTGCGCTACTACGAACGTATCGGCGTCCTACCGGCGCCGTCACGCTCCACCTCTGGTTATCGGGACTACCGCCCCGACGCCCTTGACCGGCTTGGCTTTATCCGGGCGAGTCAGGCCGTCGGACTGAGCCTCGGGGAAATCCGGCAGGTGGTTGCGCTTCGGGACCGCGGCGAGACGCCGTGTGATCACGTCTACCAGCTGCTGCAGCAACGGACCGCAGAGCTGGATGAACGGATTGATGAACTACAGGCGCTGAGGCGCGAACTCCGAGCGTTGTCGAAGCGCGCCCGCCGGCTCGATCCGGCAGATTGCAATCCACGAGGCGTCTGCCACCTGATCCAGTCTTCGGTCGACGCGGCGGGAAGGGCCGAGGGCTAAGCAGGAGCCGACTACGAAGCGGTCGCGGCCAGCGGCCGCTCCTCCTCGCCGGTGCCGACGAGGAATTGGCGCTCGTAGAGCGTCGCATAGAGGCCACCGAGCTCGACCAGCTCGGCGTGGGTGCCACGCTCGACCAACCGCCCCTGATCAAAGACCAGGATCAGGTCGGCGGCGAGCACGGTCGACAACCTATGGGCGATAACAAAGGACGTCCGGCCCGCAAACAGCGGTCGCAACGCGGCCTGGATCAGTTGCTCCGAGAGAGTGTCCAGGTTCGAGGTCGCCTCGTCAAGGATGACGATGCCCGGGTCCTTGAGGATGACCCGGGCGATGGCGATGCGCTGCTTCTCGCCGCCGCTAAGTCGGTGGCCGCGTTCCCCGACAATCGTGTCGTAGCCGTCGGGTAGCGACTCGATGAAGTCGCGGATGTGCGCCGCACTCGTTGCCGCCTCGATCTGCTCCGGTGTCGCGTCCGGGCGGGCGTAGAGCAAGTTGTCTCGGACGCTGGCATGGAACAGAAAGGAGTCCTGGAAGACCATGCCGATATTCCGGCTCAGCGATTCCAGAGTTACGTCCCGCAGGTCGACACCATCGAGCTGGATGCTGCCATCCTGTGGATCGTAAAAGCGCGCGAGCAGATAGGTAAGGCTGGTTTTTCCTGCTCCGCTTGGGCCGACGAGCGCCACCAGCGAACCTGGCTCGACCTGGAAAGACACATGCTCGAGCGCCGGCCGCACCTTCGGTGCATAGCCGAAACTGACGTCCCGGAGCGCGACAGCCCCGCGTACCACGGTCAACGCCTTGGCGTTCGGGCTGTCAGCCACATCGGTCGGCAGATCAAGGTAGAGAAAGATCCTGTGGAAGAGGGCGAACGACCCCATGATGTTGACCTGCAGGTTGCCGAGCGACCCCGCCGACCCGGCGAGCCGGCTGGCCAGCACCACCACGAGCCCCACGACCGTGCCGACGGTGGTTCGTCCGGTCAGTATCAGGTAGCCACCGAAGAACAGCAACAGGGCGGGCGCAAGCATCGTGACGATGCTGAGCAGCATGCCGAACCAACGGCCGATCATTGCCTGCCGTACTTTGAGCCGGCGCAGGTCCTGGTTGATATCCCCAAAGCGCACGCGCTCGGACCGTTCCTTGGTGAATGCTTTGACGAGCAGGATGCCGGAGATCCCGAGCACCTCCTGCATGTAGGCGCTCATCTCTGAGAGCTTTTCTTGGGTGCGCTTGCGAGCACGATAGGTGGCGCGCCCGACATAGCGACCTGGAATCAAGACCAGCGGCAGCATGACCATGGCGGCCAGCGTGATCCGCCAGTCGAGGATGAACATCAGCACCACGGTGCTGCCCACGACGAACAGATTGTTGGCGAGCCCGAACACGGTGTCGGAGACAACGTCCTCAATGCCGCCCACGTCGTTGTTCATCCGCGAGAGCAGGTCGCCGGTGCGGCTCGCCGTATAGAAACCCATCGACTGCTGCAGCAGCCGGTCAAAGAGCTGCCTGCGCAGGTCGTACTCGATGCCCTCGCTGATCGTCGTCCGAAAGAAGGCCTGCAGCACGCTGATCAGTCCGCCCAGCAGGGCGGCCGCCACCCCCGCGCCCAGGATCAAACCCAGACCAGTGAGGGTGCCGTGATGTCCCAGTGTGAGGTAATCGATGAGCGCCTTGGTTACGAGCGCCGGCACCAGACCCAGCGCGGCCCCGGCAGCAATGCACGCGATGGCGACGAGGGCGTGGCGCCAGTAGGGTTTGAAATAGCCGAAGACGCGCCGAAGCAAGGGCCAGGTGATCTCGGGCTTTCGGTCGTCGCCCCAGTCCAGGGCCATGCTCGGCCCGACGCAGTAACGATCGGCCATGGCTGTGGTACGAATGCTACGCGGTCCCAGCCCCCTGCCGGCCGCTACTCGGTGGCGATGATCGAGCGGAAACCCCGGGCCTTCTTAAATCGCCAAACGAGGACGCCCGTTGAGGCTAGCGAATCCGACCATGCCGGCTAGGATAAGTAAGGCGCCTCCAAAGATAAAGAGGGCACGAATGCCGATGCTCGCGGCCAGGCCCGCACCGACGGCGATGGAGGCAAGGCGTCCGGTTTGCCAGACGATGTCAAGTAGCGCGAACACCCGCCCACTGATGTCCCTGTGAACCTCTCGCTGCACCATGGTCTGAAAGGCCACCATGCCCGACGAGGTATTGACGCCGTAAAGGCCGAGCAGGGCCGCACCACCAACGCCACTCCTCAGAAGACCGAGGCCGACGTCGCCCGCGCCACGAATGACATAGGCGCCACTCACGGCCTGGTATGCATGTATCCGAGCTAGAAGAGGAACGAGGAGCGGGCCGACCAAAGCGCCAGCCGCAATCGCGCTCAACCAGAGGCCATACCCCGTTCCGCTGAGGCCGTAAGCATTGCGGGCGAGTACGACCAGCAACGCCGAGGTGGCCCCGACCGCGAGGGCGGCAAGCCCTTGCATTGCCAGAAGGGGCGGCAGGACTGGGAGTCGCGGGACCGCTGCGAGTAGCTCGGGAAGTTGTTGCCATGCCGACGTGGGCCTCTTGTTAACCCGTGGTAGATAAGGCAATCCGAGGAGGACGATGCCAGAGGTGACGAAGCTGGCGGCGTTGAGGGCGAAGGCCAGCCTGGCGTCGCCTGCGGTCACGAGCAGTCCTGCAACCGGCGCGGCCACCAACTGGAGAAGGACGCCGGCCGTCCACTGCAGGCCATTGGCCGCAACCAGCGCCCGATCCGAGACCAGCCGCGGGACCACTGCGTTCGAGAGGGGAGAGAACGATGCCGTGCCGAGCCCAAGTAGGAGACTGACCGCAACCCCCGTGGGAAACGTCGGGAAGATCACCAACAAGACGGCGGCCGCCGCTCGAAGCAGATCGAGGGTCACCAGGAGCCGTCGGGCTGGCAACCGGTCAACGATCGACTGAGCCAGGATCCCGCCGCCGATCAACCCGATGCCTTCCGCAAACACCACGGTCCCGACAGCGGCTGGGGAATGGGTGAGTCCGAAGACAAACAGAGGCAGCGCGGTGAAGTTCAGGGTGTCGCCGGTCCGGCTGATCACGGCTGCCAGCCAGAGGCGGCGGTATCCCTTACTCGCTAAGGCTAGGCGGTAGTCTGCAAGGGCTGCCAGTAGCGGATGTGATGACTCGGTTCGCACAACACCATTAGGTCAAATCTCGACAGGGTTAGCGCACGCTGGTCGGCCGCCAATGAGTCGTCTCCTGTCAGAACGGTGCTACTATTTGCCGATAGTACTTCGATGAAGGGAAGCCGCCGATCCAACGGAACGGTATCGAGCACGTCAACGCGTTCATCGCGCGTTCTTCCGTGGCTTGGTGCTGGGGCCGTTATCGCGGTCGCGATCCTAGTTGCGGCCTTTGCCCTCTTCAATCATTTGGGTGCATCCAACGCGTCATCAGGTGCCGCCCTCGGCGCCACGGCTCCTTCGAGCGGGCAGCCGGCTACGACCGGCCAAATACTCTCGCTGGCGCAGCTTCGCGGCTCGAAGGTAGTCGTGTACTTCTATGAAGAGTCGGGTTGAGGGGCCTGCCAGCAGCAGCTCGTGGAGTTGCAAGCCCGGATGGCGGAGATCAAGGACCTTGGTGGCCAGGTGGTCGCCGTGAGTGTGGATCCGCTTGCGCAGTCTCAGTCGCTCGTCAGCCAGCTGAAGCTGGCATTCCCGATTGTTGAGGACCGCGATCATGCCTGGGGTTCTGCGTTCGGCGTCTTTCATCTTCCCGGCGGGATGGACATGGGACCGGTCGACAGTCATTCCATCTTCGTGGTGGACACCGCAGGGCGCATCCGCTGGAAGGAACTCGCGCCCGACACGATGCACGTCCCGGTTGACGATGTCATCAGCGCATTGAAGCAGGCCTAACTTGGCTCCCGTGCCGCTCAACGTCACGTTGCTGACCCTCCACGGCTGCCACCTATGCGACCATGCGCGGGACGTTCTTTCTCGACTTGGTCGCGAGCGGCCGCTAGTGGTGGAGGAGGCGTCCTGGGACAGCGATGAGGGTCAGCGGCTCGTGCAACGAGACGGCATCCCCTTCGCGCCAGCAGTGTATATCGACGGTAGCTTCGCTGCCTATGGGCGGATTTCCGAAGGTGCGTTGCGGCGCAGGCTCGGTGATTGCAAGCCAAGCCGATGGCCGCCCTGGCGTCGGCTTCCATGAACGCCCTCGTCTACTCGAGTTCCCTGGTGGCGGCCTTTCTGGGAGGCATCCTGGCCTTGTTCGCGCCATGTTGCGTGGTCTCGCTTCTGCCCACCTTCGTTGCCGTTGCCATCGAGCGCGGACGCCGGAGGCTCCCGACCACCGCCCTCATCTTCTCGGCGGGCGTGGCCACAGTGCTGCTTCCCATCGTCCTTGGCGTCGGCGCGCTCGGCCAGCTCGTCGCGCGCTATCAGCGGGTGGTGTTTCTCGTGATCGGTGTCTTCCTCGCGTCCCTTGGTGTCAGCATCCTGTCGGGTCGCCACTGGGCGCTGCCCCTCCTTGCTCTTCGCCTCCGGACACGCGGCAGCGGACCGGCCCGGGTCTTCAGCCTCGGTCTTGCCTCCGGGGTTGCAAGTTCGTGCTGTGCGCCGGTGGTCGTCGGGGTGGTGGCCATGTCAGCGCTGGCCGCATCGCCACTCGGCGCCCTGGGTCTCGCGGCTGCCTACGTGCTTGGCATGGTCTTCCCGTTGTTCCTCGCCGCTCTCTTCTCAGACCGATTGCCGCAGCGATGGGTGCGAGCGGCAGCGGGCTCCGGTGGCTTTGTGTTCCGTAATCGGCGTATTGCCTGGCAGGACCTGGTGGCCGCAGGCATGTTTCTTGCGGTGGCAGCGGCTGCTCTGGCGCTCGCCATCACGGGCCAGATGAGCTACGCGCCTGACTGGCTGACGTCCTGGAATCGCTGGGCGACGGGTCTGGCCGGTGATGTGGCCGTGGCGCTGCGCGGCTTGCCGCTCCTCGTGCAACCTGCAGGCATCGCCGTGCTCGCCCTGTTGGTCGGCGTTCCTCTGTACCGCTCCTGGCGAGCGGCGACGTGAGCGGCGGGCCAATCACTAGCCCAGGCATTGGCCGTTGGATGCGATGGCTCGCTGTCGTGGTCGGTGCAGCTGCGATCCTCGCGCTGGCCGTGTTCAATCTCCGAGGCCAGTCAGGTGTCACCGTCCAACCGACCATCGTCGCTGTCGGTCACGCTGAAGTCGGGCATAGCGCGCCGGACTTCACGACGCCGACGTTGAGTGGGGGAACCGTACGGCTAAGCAGCCTTCGCGGCAAAGTCGTCCTCATTAACTTCTGGGCTACTTGGTGCACCGCCTGCCAGGACGAAATGCCAGCCATCGAGCAGGTCTGGGATCGCTACCGCGGCCGGGGGCTGGACGTCATCGCCGTGGACTTTCGCGAGGGCAATAAGGCGGCGATGCAGCGCTTTCTCAGTAAGGTGGGGGCGAAGTTCACCGCGGCTCTCGATCCGGACGGCAAGATCGCCGACGCGTATGGGGTGACATTCGGCCTGCCCACCAGCGTCTTTGTCGACCGCGATGGGACGGTCCGGGTCATCCACCTGGGACAGATGGCGCCCGACTTCATCGATCAGCAGGCGTTGTCCCTGCTGTAGGGTGACTGCGGTCACCGGAAACGTCCTCATCGCGCGATTAAAGCGATCGGGTGGCATCGCGATTGTCCTCGCATGGGCCCTCCTGGTCGCCGCACCGATCAATGCGGAAGCCCACGCCTTTTTGGTGAAGAGCTCACCGGCCGCCGGGCAGCGCGTTTTGGCCGGCCCCGCGGTGCTCCGACTCGACTTCAGCGAACCGGTGATTCTCGCAGGGAGCCGTGTGTCGATCAAGACCGGCGGTGGCCCCGTCATCAATACCGGCGCGCTCCAGCGATCCGTCGACCGGACGGCGCTATCTGCTCAGCTCCCAAGGCTGGGTGAAGGCACTTACCAGGTGACCTGGCAGGCCCTTTCGGAAGACGGACATCCGTCAACGGGCGACTTCGTCTTTGGAATAGGCGCCGCTGCCGTCCTTCCAGCGGTGACCAGCGGAGCTGCAACTCCTACCGACTGGCCCGAGGCGCTCGCGACCTGGGTCGTGATCGGTGGGCTCGCGCTACTGCTGGGCGCGGTGGTCAGCCGCCGATGGGTCTGGAATGAGGCCCGGACAGTGCGCCAGCGCGCCTCCTTATATATGGTCCACGTGCTGGTGATCGCCGGGACGGTCCAGGAATTCGCGCTTACCGTGGCACGCGTCGGGGCGGGTCGCGAGGCGATCACGAGCGCGATCGCGACCGCCGTGGCCACGCAGGCGGGTCTCCTGGCTCTGCTGACGCTGGCGCTAACGGTAGGAAGCGCCATCGGGTGGAGGCGGCCGGAAGCCCGGGTGGCCGTTCCCTTGATGCTCGCCGCCGGTGTGGGGGCGCAGGCCCTTCGGACTCACCCTGGTGTGTCGGGCGAGCTCTGGCAGGAATCTGCAGTCGTGATTCACGTGGCGGTCGCCGTGCTCTGGGTTGGGATGCTGGCGCACCTTGTCGGCGTGATCTGGCTTCGATCGGCCACCTGGGAACAGATTGGCCATGCCGTACGGCGGTATGCTTCGGTGGCGCTGGCCAGCGCGGCCCTGGTGGTGGGGACGGGAATCATCCTCGCCCTGGGACAGATCCGTCAGCCCGACCAACTCGTGACCACTGCATACGGTCGCCTCCTGCTTTTCAAGGCCGGGCTTCTCCTCGTGGCGTTGCTGGCGGCCGCCTGGGCAAGAGGATTTCGGCTTTGGCGGCCCCGAACTCCACCCCTGCCAGGCCTGCGGGCTCTGACGCGCGTCGAAGTTGGCCTGCTCATGGGCGTCCTTGGGGTCGCGTCTCTTCTCGGCTCGGTGGCACCGCCAGCGCCCATCACTTCGGAGGCCGCCGTGCAATCACCAGTGAGCGCTGCGGCGATCCCGGCCGGTCCCAGTCTGACCGTGGCTGGCCAGGCCGGCTGGCTCGAGGTGTACGTCTCGGCTAGTGCCGGAGCTGTTGCCCTCCAGGTGCTTTCACCGGCTGGCTCTGACAGCGCCGCCACCGTTCACCTGCGGCGCTTTGTTATCCATGGTCCCGCCGGCCAGAGTCTGGTGCTCACGCCCGGCCGCTGTGGTCCGGGCTGTTTCCGCGCCGGATATGAATGGGCCACCGGCACGTCGCTCATCGACATCACGGTTGAAGCCACCAACTGGCCAGGTGGGTCCCTTCGGCTCGCCGTTCCCTGGCCGCCGATCCTAGCCGACCCGGCGCTCAGCGCTCGGATGGTGGCCACGCTGCGGGCGCAGCGATCCGTGCTGATCGATGAGCGCGTGACCAGCGGGCCCGGGGCGACTGCGCAGAACCAGGCGAAAGTGACCGGCGAAGAACTGCTTCAAAGCTTTCCATATGGCGCTGGCGAGGCGTATGCCTTGCCGGCTTCGGGAGCGGATCGGGAGGTGGTGGTCTACCTCCCGGGATCACAGATCTGGATGCACCTCTGGATCGATGCGCAAGACCGGCTGGTGCGCGACGTCATCGTGGCGCCTCATCAACTGCTGGAGCACACCTTCTCCTACCCCTGAGGAGGACGGGCTTAAAGGATCTTCGCCAGCTGCTGATCCAGGTATGTCGGGTCGAGCGCCCATGGGGCGAAGGCGCTGACGGTCCCGTCGCGGGCGACGAAGACGCTGACCGGCAAGCCGATGGTCTTCAGGCCGATGCCATACGACGCGGCGACTCGGCCCTCCGCATCGAGGTATGGCGCCGGCTCGAGGTGGAGACTGTTCCAGAACTGGCGGACGGTCTCCGAGGACTCCTTGAAGTCGACCGCCAATACAACCAGCCCTTGCGCACGGTGGGCTTGATACGCGGAGCTGATCATCGGCAACTCGTCCCGGCACGGCGTGCACCAGGTGGCCCAGAAGTTGATCAGCACCGGACGGCCGCGGAGGCTGGCCAGCGTGACCGGATGCCCATCGACATCGGTCACCGTGAAGTCCGGCGCCACCACGCCGGCCCGCATCGCGCCTCCGGTGTGCGGGATCCCGGGCTTGTCCTGGGCGGTCGATGCCTGGAAGGCGTTCGCGAAGGACGGCGTGATCGAGAAGTAGGGGAGGTAGCTGTTCAGGATGGTGAGTTGATTGGTGAAGATGAGCGCGCCCATCGCGATCATCACCACGGCGGCGATCGCGTTGACGACCCGGGTGACTCCGTAGGCTTTTCGAATCAACCGGGTGAGCTGCCCGACTAACCCCGCGGCCACGAGCAACGGCAAGCCCATGCCGGCGGAGTAGGCCGCCAGGAGGAGCGCGCCTTTCGGCGCGGTGGCCGAGCCCGCGGCCAGGATGAGGATGGCGGTCAGGATCGGGCCAATGCAGGGGGTCCAGCCGATCGCGAAGGCGAGTCCCACCACAAATGACGCCCAGGGAGTCCGCGGCAGCCGGTGCGCGACCTCCACGCGAAACTGGCGGAGCAGCCAGGGCAGGCCGCCCAACAACACGACGCCCATCACCACCAACGCCACTCCGGCCACCCGAAGCAGCAGAGGCCGGTAGGCAATCAGGTCCGCGCCGATCAGCCCGGCCGCCGCCCCAAAGGCGATGAAGATCGTGGCAAAGCCGGCAATGAAGAGCAGGGCGTTGCCAAGGACCCGAAGTTGCTGGCTGATAGCGGGCTGGTCCGGCACGGCCACGGCGCGACCGCCCATATAGGTGATGTATGCCGGGATCAGGGGGAGGAAGCAGGTTGAGGCGCAGGAGACGAGCCCTCCGGCAAAGGCGAGCGCGAGTGTGCCGACCATGTTCCCCTGCGTCAGGAGGCTAGCAGCTTGGCCTGGATCAGCCGGCCGAGCCGGTCTTCACTGACCTCTCCAGGCGTCCGCGCCACGATGACGCCGCGGCCGTCGACCAGGACCTGCGAAGGTGGAGCATCCACCTCGTAGGTCGCCGCGGTTTTTCCGGCGTCGTCATACAGGCTCGGGTATGGGACATGGAACTCATCCTCGAAGGCCTTCGCGGCCGCGTGGTCATGGTCGAGGATGTCGAGACCGATGAATTGGACGCCGCGGGTCGCGTAGTCCGTTGCCATGCGGTTGAGGAACGGCTGCTCGTGCCGGCAGGGACCGCACCAGGAGGCCCAGAACAACAGCACCGTCTTTCGATTGCGGAACTCCACCGTGATGGGTGCCCCATCCAGCGTCTGGCCCGAGAGCGCCGGGGCGGGGACGCCGACCTTGCCGGATGGAGGCGCCACCGCAACGTCCTGTTGCAACGAGCAGCCGGACAGCAGGCTGCTAGCTCCAGCAACAATCAAGACGGTCGTCAGGTGCCTGTGAAAAACGCCGCGGGACACTCAGACCTTGAGTCGAGTCAGGGTGTTGACGAAGCTCGCCCGATCAACCAGGATGCGACCGTCGGGGGCAAGCTCGCCTGCGATGTGATCCATCGGACGTGGGGCAGGTCCGTAGAAATTGACCGAGCCGCGGAAGTAGCGGCTTCCATGACATGGGCATTTGAAGCCCGGCAGCGCCGGACTGGCTCGGGTCGCCGCCTGGCCGGTGAGCGGGTCCCGGATTCCCGCGATTCCGCTCGCGACCAGGTCGCTGGTCACGTCGGGAAATGAGCGCGGTGTACAGCCGAGATGGGTGCAAATCAGGTTGAAGGCGTAGATCCCATCCGAGTCGCGGTTGATGACGACCCGCTGGTCGATGAAAACGGTGGTGGATCCAACCGCATAGGCCGCCGGTGCGCCGGCCTTGAAGGCCGACGGGTGTTCATAGGTCGCGTTCGGAAAGATGAACCGGATCGACTCAAAGAGGGCCACGAGCGATGCGACGACGAAGGCACCCCAGCCAAGCAGGGCGAGGAAGCTTCGCCGAGACATCTGGCGAGTGTCCTCGACGAATCGCCGAGCACCGATCATGGTTGTACTCTGGGCAAACCAGTTCTCCGCGTCGAGCGTGCTTCTACTACCGTGCTATAGTAGCATCCAACCGCATGCGCATCGGACGCTTTTGCATCGACTGGAAGGTGGTCGCCGGACTCGCCGCCGTGGCGGTCGGCATCTTGCTGGTCCAACCGCGGTTCTTTATCTCGGCCCTCCCCGTGCTTTTGGTGGCGGCCTGTCCGCTGTCGATGGTCCTAATGATGTGGGGGATGCGGAGCATGGGCCAGTCGGCTCCGCCTGCCGTAGCAGCGCCGCCGCTCGTGGCCGATGGGCAGCTGAATCCCCACGAGCAGATCGCTCGCCTGCGTAGCCAACTGACCGACACGCAATCGGCCCAGCTTGCGATCACGGACCAGATCCGTTCCTTGGAAGCGGCAGTCGATGTTCCCGGGCCGAACGCGGGAGAGCTAGCGCCGCAGCGCCCGTCCTGACCAAGTCGGGAGGGCGCCGAGCGCGACCGTTGCGGCGCCGAACAGGGCACCCGTTGCGATAAGGGCAAGCCACCATAGAGGGCCAGCCCTTTCGTGCACCGGGAGAGGGTAGGTGTAGATCCCATGATCGGTAGCCGCAACGAGCCCGGAGCCGACCGGGAGGATCCGCCAGACCGCCCCTCGAGCGAGGCCGGTTGTGATTCGTGTCCATGACTGACCGCCGTCGATGCTGGTGGCGGTGCCATCAAGCATCATGGCCGCATAGCGTTGGCCGCCGGGCACTGCCGTGATGCTATCGACGTGGACGACGCGCACACCGCCGTGGTTGGCCACCAGGCCGGAATCAGACCGCTGCCATGCTCCGTTGGTGAACACCTCGACGCCCTGCCCCATGGAGCTCGCGAAGAGCCGGCCGTCGCTGCCTGGATCAAGACTGACGACGGCGCGCTGGCCAGAGCGTTGCTCCCAACGATGTCCCGTCCAGCGGTAGACGCCGTTGACATCGCTCGCGGATACGGTGCCGTCGAAGTATGTGATTGCCCACGCCGTCTCTGGCGCTTCGATTCCCACCGATTCATTTGTCCAGTGCACGCCGGCATCGGTGGATCGCCAAAACCCTTGACGTGAACTGGCCCAGATAATGTCGGAGTTCAGGGGATCAACCGCGATGCCATGAACTTCGCGGGCCGGAAAGGAGAGCCGCCGGTACGGTCCGTTGGCGGTCGGGCTGGCGTAGAGTCCTGACCCAGTGCCGACGTAGACAGCAACCGGTCCTTTCGGCGTCACCAGTCCGAGAATCAGGTCCGGTGGAAACGTGATCCGGTGCCAGGTACCGCTTTGGACGGATCGCGCGTAGAGCCCTTCGCCACCAGCGACCAGCGCGTTGCCATCGGCGGTGCGTTCGATCCGGTCGAGGAAGACTCCCGGCAGTTCGGCGCTGGTCCAGGCATTGCCGGCCCCGACTTGGGACAGCAACGACAGCGCTCGTGGCACCATCGCAAACGCGACCATGGGCACCAGGGCCACCGCCGCCGCAGCCAGGAAACGGCTGGGCAACGGGCGGTGAAGCCGAGGCACGCACGGCAACGCCCACCGGCGGTGATGCCAAACGTGCCAGGTGGTTGGGACGGCGGCCCACACCGACATCAGCAAATGGGCGTTCGCCAAGCCCTGCCGCACCGGGGCCGGAAACGAGATGACCAGGAGAACGCCGGTCACGTAAACACCGGAGTACAGGACCAAAAGGCTCCAGGAGACCCAGCGATGCCACAGGAGGAGCTCCGAAACGCTGTCGACGCGTTGATGGAGACCGACGCGCGCTACTTTCGCGACAAAGAAGGCGATCGAGGCGACGCCGACATAGACGTGCACCGTGTCGACGGCGGCGAGTTGGATCGGCGAGGGGAGATTCAAGCGGGTAAGCAGATAGGCGAGGCCAGTCAGCCACGCCAGACTCACCAGCAGGACGAGGCTCGCGCCTAGCGCGCCCAGCGAGAATTGCGCCGTGAAGCCGGGGCGGCGTGCTCCTGAGTCGGCGGCTACCGCTCGGGCCATGCGGCCTTCCGCTGGCCCCGCCGGTAGAGGAGTGTGATCGAAATGCCCACCACGATGCCGCTCCAGAAGAGTAGGCCGTGCTGGGCCCAGTGCACAAGGTCGTTCTGATCAGCTACTGGCTCGAGCGGAAATTGGGCAAGCAGCGCGAGGGTCGCCCCTGCTAACAGCGCGATGAGCGCTTTCATCGGGTTCCTCCGTGAGTTACTATCTACCCCTAGTAGTCTAGGCGGCAATTGTTTCCCAGTCCAAATTGAAGGAGCGGTTGGAATGCCATCCGATCGGTCGGCCTTAGCCCGTGCCGCTGCCCTACTTGGACCCCTTGAGGGCCGGATCATGCGTGCGGTGTGGTCAGGTGCGGTCGGGAAGACGTTCGTCGTCCGCGACATCCAGCAGCTCATGCCGGAGCTGGCTTATACGACGGTCATGACGACACTCGCCCGTCTGGCACAAAAGGGCTTGCTCACGGCCAAATCGGTCCCAAAGCAGAAGGCGCACCGGTACGAGGCCGTTGGAAACCCGGCCGAGTTTTTGGCGCGTGCGAGCCGGCAAGATGTTGGCGAAATCGTGCGGCGCTACGGGGATGCGGCCCTGGCTGCTTTCGCGGAGGAACTGGACCGGCTCAGCATCGAGCGCCGTCGACGGCTGGAGGAATTCGTCAAATGAGGCAAGCCCGCTGGGTCGCGGTGGGGCTCCTGGCGACACTCGCCTTCGCCTGTGGCGTCTGGGTCATGGGGTGTCCAGCTGGGGCGACGTGTCTGACCGCGGGCGGCGCCATGGTCTCGGCATTCACGCTCGCCGCCACGGCATCCCTGGTCCTGATCGTGCTGGCATTGAGCTGGCCGCTTCGGGCAATGTGGCTGTACCGACAGAGCAGCATCGAGGTAAGGCGCCTACAGCGGATGTCGCTGCCGAGTGCTTTGCTCGCGGCCATGGGCAGGACCAGGACCCACAATGTGGAATGTATCGAGGGAAGCAGTCCACAAGCATTCTGTGCTGGCGTGCTGCACCCCACGGTTTTCATGACGCCCGCGTTGATCGATCGCCTGGATGCCTCGCAGCTTGATGCCGTGCTGCTCCACGAGCGGCACCATGCGGAACGCCGAGAGCCGCTCCGACGCGCCGTCCTGAAGGCAGCGTCCGATGTGTTCTTCTTCATCCCGCTTTTGCGCTGGTGGGCGGAGCGGCGGCTCGAGGAATCGGAACTCGCCGCTGATCGCGCCGCCATTGGCCAGCTGGGCCGCCGTACGGTGGCGCGCGCCCTCTGGCACGCGGCCGCTCGGGAACCTCGAGGGCTGCCGGCGTTCGGAGGCGCGATTGAGGCACGGGTGGCCCAAATCCTGGGGGAACGTCTGGACTCCCGACCGCCAGCGCCCTCGCTCTGGCTCACCTCGGCAGCAGGCTCAATTCTCGTCGTGAGCACCGCCGTATGCCTCGCCCACGTGTTGCTCGCCGTCTCCTGATGCCGAGCAGCCGAGTGATCCTCGGCTGGTGTCGGGCTCGGTCGATTCCGCTTCTCTTGGGCTCTGCGCTCCTCCTTGCGGCCTGTGGCGCTGGCACTGACGCCGGCACCGCGACTCCGAGCGCCACGGCGGCGGCGCTGCAGGCTCAAATCGTCGCCTCTGAGGTTTCGGTTGGTAGCCAGCGCTTCCCGGTTGGGATCCTTGACCAGAACACCCCGGTCAATGATGCGACTGTTCACGTGCGCGCCTTTCTTGTCAACGGCACGGTCGCCCAGCTGAAGAGTGAATCGGACGCTCCATTCCGAGGGGCTCAGCTCGAAGGCAAGGGTTTGTACGTTGCGCACCTCAACTTCGATGCGGCAGGGAACTGGGGTGCGGAGATAACCGCGCAACGACCCGATGGCGAGCATGCCGTCATCAGACTGCCGTTCACCGTCGTAACGAACGCGACAGTCCCGGCGCCGGGAGAATCGGCGCCGTTAAGCCATAACCCGACCGCGAAGGACGTCTCCGACATCAGCACCATTGATAGCGGGCAGCCTCCCGACGATATGCACCAGCTGTCGGTCGCCGACGCGATCGCCCAGCACCGCCCGACCCTCGTGGCCTTCGCCACTCCGGCCTTCTGCACCAGTGCAACCTGCGGACCGCTGATCCACGCTCTCCAGTCGCTGGAGCCCACCTACCGAAGCCGGCTCACGTTCATTCATATCGAGATCTGGCGCGACTTCAAGCCCGATCCGTCGAAGCGGCAGCTTCGACCGGAAGTCCTGGAGTGGCGGCTCCAGACCGATCCCTGGGTCTTCCTGATCGACGCGACGGGGCTCATTCGGACACGATTCGAAGGCGTGGCCGACGCGGATGAGCTGCGGGCAGCCATCGATCAACTGCTCGCGGCGCCGTAGGCGTCCGGCCAGTTGGAGATCAGTGTGCGCGAGGAAGTGATACGAGTCCTGGGCTTCCATTGCCAGCGCTGCATCGGCAGCGTGGAACGAACCGTCAAGGCACTGCCTGGTGTCCACGCCGTGGTCGTTCATGCTGCGACCAAACGGGTCATCGTCGTGTATGACGACTCGCGCTGCGATCGGCGTCGAATCGAACGGTTGATCTATGCCGAGGGGTACGACGTGGTTGAATCGTCATGGCTTCGGGGCGGCCGGAAATCAAAAGGACGCGACGGAGGACGCTGGAGACCATCGATGGCTCGCGATTGAGCGCGGACCGATGACTACTATAAGCTGGTAGTTGGAGACCTGAGTGGAGCTGCCGTGTATCAGCCCGCCTGGGCACCCTCGCGAAAAATGGATGAAGGACTTCGGCGAGTCGTCATCGTTGTGGCCGTCCTCACGGCCGCTGTCCTCGCGCTGATCCTTATCTCGAGCCTGTTCATGGTCCTGATGATGGGTTGGATGCTGGGCGGAGGCATGATGAGCGGGATGATGGGCCGCATGGGCGGCGGCGGGACGATGGGCGTTATCGGGTTGTTGGTTATGGCTCTTATTGTTCTGCTCTTCCTCGGTGGCCTAGCCGTCCTCATCGCGTGGATTCTGCGCCAACCGGTCCGCCACTGAGTCGTCGGCAGCTGCTATGAGCAAATCGTTCGCAGTCGTTTTGGATAACAAGGCCCGCCGCTGGTTGAACGAGCATCCAAGCCAGGATGCGCTCGTCATTGCTTACGAAGATAGCCGGTGTTGCGGCGGCGGTCAC